>WNGA01004212.1_pt1 | contig 22698 bp, 21 predicted proteins | sample 5400061 | NCBI WGS metagenome assembly WNGA01 (sample SAMN13153366, study PRJNA577476) | soil metagenome | isolation source: 100 cm soil or saprolite under grassland replicate 2 | place: USA:California | collected 2016-06-15
GATCGGTGGTGACCTCCACTGGTGAAACCCGGGTCCGGCCCATCGCTCGGGCGAGGAACCTCCGTGCGGTCTCTCCGTTCCGCCGTGGCGAGAGGAAGACGTCGATGACCTGGCCGAACTGGTCGATGGCCCGGAACAGGTAGCGCCAACCCCTCCAACCTGACGTAGGTCTCATCGACGTATTGGTGGGCTCATCAGCGAGTATCACAGAAAGGCGGCATGTGTGGGACGGAGGTTTGCGACCCCTTTAGGAACGGCGACGTCACATCATCGGCATCTCGCCGCGACCGAGCGGGCTTCGCCGGACGTGGGCCGACTTCCCGCGGGCCGTGCGTCGCCGAGCGCGGCCACTAGCCCATGTACCCCTGGGCAATCTGATTCAGGACCTGGCCGAGCCGGTAGATCCCGATCGCGACGGCGAGCGCCGCCGCCGTGACCAGTAGCATCAGGCCGACGACGCCACCGACCTGAGTCTGCCACTGTCGCTCCGCCGATGGCAGGATCGGCACGTAGACGAACTCCGGTTCGGGTTCGCGCTCGAGCGGCGCCGGCTCCCGTCCGAAGCCGAGATCCTCACCCGTCGGTCGCGCCGACCGCCGACGGAGCCAAGCGAGCGGCGAGCGCGTTGCGCCCGGGGCGGGCGGGAACCGGCTCGCCTCGAGCCGCTCCTCCGGCGACCGAGCGAGAGGGCGTAAACAACCCCGATAATCGACACGCGGTCCATTGGCTCCCGTTGAAGCGTTCCCTTCGCCGACGCAAGTCCGTCGCCGATCGCCGCCCCGTCGCCGCCTCTATTCGGATCGGGCTGCGCGCGATCATCCGTTCGGGCCATGGGTAGCATGGACCGAGCCGGTGGTGCCTGTCGTGAGCCGTTTGGGGGAGATGACGATCTCAAGGGCCGGTCACCGGATGTACTAAAGGACCTCCCCTGTTCGGCCGATAACCCCTGGCGTGACGATCGAGCACGATCGGATCGACGACATCGCCCGTCTACGGGTCATGGGCGACTTCTTGGCGCGACGGGACATCGACGTGCTGACCGCCATGGTCGCGGACTACGTGCGAGACGCCCAGTGCGCATCCATCGAGGTCGACCTGGCGTTGGTGTTCAAGATCAGCCAGCCCGCCGCGGCCACCCTCGGTGCCATGAAGGACATGGCGAGCTCCCACCATAAGGCGCTTCGCATCGTTGGCGCCCACGGCAAGGTGCGGCAGGAGCTTCAACGAGAAGGTGTGCTCTCGCCAGGCTCAGAGGAGGCCGCTCAGTGAGCCCTGAGCGAGACGACGTCCAGGGGGTCGAGTCGTCGACGGCTCGAGGGACGGTCGGAAAGCATCGGTGGGGATCCTTCCCGCGGCCTGTCCGGATCTAGGCTGACGAAAGCGCCCGATTCGCCAGGGGCCGGTCCTTGGAATCGACCATCCCCGTGAACCGCCTGTTCAGCGCGAATCGGAGCTGCACGTTGAGCCACGTGACTGAACGGTTCGTCCAGCCGTGCTTCACCTCTTGAGCGGCCGCTCGGCCAACCAGAACAGAACGCCCACGAACAGGTGACGCTCACGATGGTGAGTGCGCTGATCAGCACGCGCCACCCCTTGCCCCGCCTGAGCAGGTCGTTGATGGCCTGACGATCCATCCCGGGTCCCGCTGGATCGAATAGTGCTCATCGACGGGCGTGCCGAGCAGCTTCGCGAGCTCCCCCCGGACGCGCTCGTTCACCTTCGATCGGCGCTAGTCCGCCCGCCGAGGCCTGGTCTCGTACCGCTCCCAGGCCCGGGCCTCTGCCGCATCCTTCGAAAACCCTACGACTCTGCCGTTCGCTTGTCCGTGAGGTTCGGTGTTGTTTGCCTGTATCGACGGGAGCGAGACAGTCTTGAATGGCGCTTTCCGACCATCCCGCCGGATTGGGCGCACGCGACTCTCGTCGCCGTTCGAGGCAAAGTGGTCGAGGATCGCGTCCGCCCGAGCCTGCCCAACGATGTGCCGCTTCTGGACGCCTTCGTCGATTGTTCGGAGCAGCGCTCGGCTACACTTCCTCCTGTTTCAGAGCCTCATCTTTGGACAGGATGATCCGCCATCGAGACGCATCGACTGATTGCCGGACGCTACCGCTTGGGGGACGTGCTCGGACGGAGCTTCATGTCCGAGGTCCGGCGCGGCGAGGATGAACTCTGCGACGACCGGTAGCGATCAAGCTGCTCCGCGACCTTGGGGATCCTCGCTCGGTCGCCCGGTTCGAGCAGGAGGCGCAGATCCTAGCCCGGCTCCAGCACCCGAACGTGGTCGCGGTGTTCGACACCGAGATCGACGGCGACGACCGATTCATCGTCATGGAGCTCCGTCTAGGGACCCACGTTCAGAGAGGTGCTCGACGAAGAGGGTCGGCTCGCGCCGAAGCGAGTGGTAGAGATCGCGAGCGGTCTGGCCTCGGCGCTCGGGTTCGCGCACGGAGCATGGCGGCATTCACCGGGACGTCAAGCAAGTCGAATGTCCTGCTACCGCCCGGCGGCGTGAAGCTCGTAGACATGGGGATCGCACGGCTCCTGTCGCCCGAGGCCCTCACCGCCACGCTCACCCTGCGCGGAACGGCGCGCTACATCTCCCCGGAGCAGGCCCGAGGCGACGCGGTGGACAGTCGAGCGGACCTCTACTCGCTGGGCTGTGTGCAGTTCGAGATGCTCGTAGGCCGGCCGCCGTTCGAGGGAGACCTCAGCGCGCTGTCGTACGCGCACGCGCACACTCCGGCGCCTCGTGTTCGCTCCATGGACCCATCGGTTCCGGCCCCGTTGGACGAGCTCGTCGCCGCCCTGCTCGAGAAGGATCCGGCCGACCGCCCGCAGAGCGGAGCCGATGTGCGGACGTCTCTTGACCCTGCCATGAGGCAAACGGGAGCAACGCGGACCGTTCCGATCGAACGTGTGCCGCGCGAACCGACCCGCCGGCTGCCCGTGCTCGAGCGCGTGAGGCGGGCACGGAGCGTGTCGCCGGCGATCCTTATCGCCCCGCGGGCCTTCTCGGCATCATCGTGCTCATCACGGCGCTCGCCGGCAAGGGTCCGGACGGCGGGCCAACGCAGCCTCGCCGTCGCCGCCTCGGGGCGGCTCGCCCACGACGGAGCAGCCCTCGCCGCAGAAGGCCGCCGGATCGTCGGTGCAGGAGGCCGCCGGGCTCGTGGTGGCAGCGGTGAACGACGGGATCGAGGCGGGCGAGGTCACGGGCGGCATCGGCGAGGAAATCAGTCACAAGATCGATGAGATCCTCCGCGAGCTCGACGAGGACGGGGACGTACAGAAGTCCGTTGAGAAGGTGGATGACCTCCGGGAGAAAGTGTTCGAAGCGCTCGAGAAGGGCGAAATCACCTCCGCAGCTCGGGGCGTTGATCGACGAGGCGCTCCTGAGGCTCAGGGAGGCCCTTGGCGCCGAGCAGTGACTGTACGGTCACCGGTGAACACCGTCGCATTCCTGGAACCCTATGGAACGTCGTACTCAAGCGTTGCCACGGGCCCGATGGGAAAGTAGCAGGGAAGATGGCGCCAGTATCCCGCGTTTGAAGTGAGTTGACGATTCGGGACTGTCTCAGCATCTCGTCCGGCATCGTTAGTGCGGCTGATGTCGAAGACCGAGGGGACCAGGATCAATGCACGCCGAGTCCGGGCACCGAACGTGGTCGCCTCCGCCGAGAGGTGGTGCGGAACCGTTCGGGCGAAGCGTCTGGAGTGGACGCTGATCCGGGACGCCGACCCAAGAATGGGTATCACATGGCGTTATTGAGTTTCGTCCCCGACCGGCCGATAACACGAACGGCTTGCCTGGTACGCGAGCGCAAGACGGGCGACGGGCAGGGTCGACAACTGTGGGACGGAACCTCACAGCTTCTCGTCGGTCGTGATCACGGAGGGGCATCGCTGTTATTGGAGGCAAGGGAGCGGGAGGAACCGTGAGTCGGTCGAGGGGTATCTCCGGAAAGGGGGGAGGCGGGCATCGCGTGGCGATCGGGGTCGTCGCGATCGTCCTTCTGTTGGCGCCCGCGGCCCTCACGGCAGGCACCTACGCCTACGAGCGCTCCTTGGCGAGCCGGATCCTTCCCGGGGTACGGGTGGCCGGCATCGACGTCGGCGGCATGACCAGATCCGAGGCCCTGAGGGCGGTGAGGGACGAGGCTGACCCGCCCCTGGACCGAGCAGTGACGATCCGGATCGGAGAGCGGCAATGGGTCACGTCCTTCGAGCAGCTCGGGGTCAGGGCCGGGGTGAAGGAGGCGGTGGAGGAGGCGTTCGAGATCTCCGGGTCCTTCTCGTGGTTCGCTCGCGCCTATCACCGGCTCACCGACAACCCGGTCGAGCAGTCCGTCACCCTTGAGTATCGGTACCGCAGCCGGCCCGTCCGCTCCCTGCTGGAGCAGGCGGCCACCGAGCTCCACGTCCACCCGCGTGATGCGGCCGTCCTGCTTGAGGACGGCAAGGTCGTGTACCAGCGGGCCCGGAAGGGCCAGGAGCTGGACACGACCTCCGGCGTGCTCGCGGTCATGGCCGCCTTGCGGTCGTGGCAGCAGGAGGTGTGGCTGCATCTCGAACCGGTCCTCCCCGAGGTCACCGAGGATGAGGTGGGGAAGACGATCACCATCGATCTTTCGACCAACACCCTCCGACTGCTGGAGGGGTTCCACGTGTTCCGGAAATACGACGTTGGCACCGCCATGCGCGGCTACAGCACCCCGCCCGGGACGTGGGAGGTCATCGACAAGCACAGAAACCCCACGTGGTACAACCCGGCCCCCGATACCTGGGGCGCGGACATGCCCCTGATGATCCCAGGCGGACCGAGCAACCCGCTGGGGACCCGGGCGCTGTACCTGGACGCTCCGGGCATCCGGATCCACGGGACGCCGGACACCGACTCGGTCGGGTTCTACGTCTCGCACGGGTGCGTCAGGATGCGGATGTGGGAGGTGGAGAAGCTCTATCCTCTGGTGCCCATCGGCACACCCGTGCTCATTTACGGGTCTCCTCCCTGGGGCATCGTCAAGAATCCGGGCACGTCGGGCACGTGAGGTGCGCTTCGCTAAGCCGCGCCGCGCTCGCGCTCAGTCTCGGAGCTAGGGAGGCATCGACTCTTCGCCCTCCAGCTCAGCTCCCGGGCTCCGCAACAGCGTCGATGCTCAGCGGGCGCGCACCGTTCGGACTCGGGCGTCAAGCTACGTGGACGAGCGATGCATAGCCAAGCGCGGAAGGCGGAGCCCAGGTGCGAGGTACCGCCCGATGTCAAGGTCCGCTGTCACCCGACCGATATCGAGGCGATCGGCAGCGTTGGAGGCTGGGACGGTAGGCCGAATGTGGGGCCCCAAGAAGGTCGATCTCGATCCTCAGGAACCACAAGACAGGGTCCTGACGACCTTAATGGCCCCGTAGAAACGCGTCCGGCCGTACGATCGTGGGCGTAATGTCGTCCCGGAACGCGCGGGGGTGAAGGTTGCCGACGGTTGTGGTCAAGACCGGTCGGGAGGCGGGCCGGAGGGTGGAACTGGGGCGTCGAGGTGGCCATCGGCCGCCAAGACGCCGATCTCGTGTTGCAGGACCCCGAGGTGTCGCGCCGCCACGCGCTGCTACGACGCTCGGGGAAAACGGTGGTCGTCGAGGACCTCGATTCGACCAATGGCACCTTCGTCAACGGAGAGGATCCGAAGCCCGAAGGGATCCGAAACCTCGATTCGCACCCTGACCCGGGTTCCCCTACCATCCCGCGATGCTGTTTCTCCTATCGCTCATCGTCCGTGCGCTCGCGGGCCTGTTGGTCGGTAGACGCAGCGACGACGGCACGCGAGACCTCGAGATCTTGGTCCTTAGGCATCAACTGAGGGTGCTGCGGCGCAAGGTCGGTCGGCCGAGCCTCAAGCCCCTGGACCGGATGCTGCTCGGCGCGACCAGCCGGTTCCTCCCCCGAGTCCGATGGACGTCCTTCATGTTCACCCCGCAGACGCTCCTTCGCTGGCACCGTGAGCTGGTGCGGAGGAAATGGACCTACGGGCGGGGCAGGAAGCCAGGACGACCTCCGATCGATCCCGAGACCCTCGACCTGATCCTGCGCCTTGCCCGCGAGAACCCCCGATGGGGATGCATCCGCATCCAAGGAGAGCTGCGCAAGCTGGGCATGCGGGTGGTTGCCACGACGATCAGCAGGCTGCTGCGGCGCGCCGGGCTGGGTCCTGCCCCCAGGCGAATGGGTCCCAGGTGGTCGGAGTTCCTACGGGCGCAGGCCAAGGGCATTATCGCGTGCGACTTTTTCTGCGTGGAGACGGTCCGGCTCCGGACGCTCTACGTCCTCATGTTCATCGAACTGCACACCCGGGCACTGTTGCGTTGGCCGCCGGCGTCCGCATCAGGGAGACTCGCGCGATGAGATCACGCCGGCACCGTCCTGTCCGACCAGCGCCGAGCTCGGCCTTCGCCGGGTATCGCTTCCCGCCCGAGGTCATCACCCTGGCGGTCCGGTGGTACCTGCGGTTCGGCCTCTCCTACCGAGACGTCGAAGAGCTCCTCGCCGAACGCGGCATCGAGGTCGATCACGTGAGCATCTACCGGTGGGTCCACCGGTTCGCGCCGGAGTTCGCGGAGGCAGCTCGGGCTCGACAGCACGTCATCGGAGATCGCTGGCATGTCGATGAGACCTACCTGAAGGTCGGAGGGGCGTGGCGCTACCTGTTCCGGGCGATCGACCAGTTCGGCCGGGTCATCGACGTCTTCCTCTCACCTGGCCGGGACGCCGGTGCGGCCCGCCGCTTCCTCGAGCGAGCCATCGATCGGACCCGGATCTTCCCCGTCGAGGTCACCACCGACCGATACCGGGTCTACCCCCGAGTGCTGGATGAGATGCTCCCGGCGGCCTTCCACAACACCGAGGTCCATGCGAACAACCGCATCGAGACCGACCACGGACGCCTGAAGGCCCGACTTCGACCGATGCGAGGGCTGAAGCGAGACCGCACCGCCAGGGTCATCGTCGCCGCACACGCCTTCGTTCAGAACCTCCGCAGGGGCTTCTACGATCTCGGAACCGATGTCCGTCCGCCCCTCGTTCTGACCAATGCGTTCACTGAACTGGCTCTCGTTATCTGACACCTGCCCAAGGATGTCGGTCCACCTCGTCCAGGCTTCGGCCAACGCAACAGTGCCGGCAACCTCGGCCACCGGCCGATCCTCGAAGTAGAACAGGACGACCGCGGCCCGTTGGGCCGCCGGCAGCCGACGGACGGCTCGGAGCACGTCGACGTCGACGGGCTTGGGCAGCGATGCAACGTCCAGCTCCCGCTCCAGTCGCGGACGCAGCCGCTCGCGCCTGACCGACCGCATCGCCATGCGGATGCCGACACGACGCACCCACGCCTCCGGCTGCTCGTACTGCGAGATGCGCCTCCACCGCGTGAACAGCTGGACGAAGGCGTCTTGAGCGATGTCCCTAGCCTGCTCGCGGTCGTGAACGATGAGATACATCGTGCGGACGAGCGCCTCGAACTCGTTCCGGAAGAACCACGCGAACTCGGCGTCTCGCTCGGCCACGGCGCCCGTCGTCCCCTCCCTGAGGCGCATCGTGATCGAGCTCATTCTGGGTCCCAGATCCCGTCTTGGGAACATGCAAAGCCGTCGGCGGCCGGTGGACGCCGCCAACACTCGTAGAGATACAGATGTGAGTGACTCCGGGGGGTTACACGCTCGAGCCAAGGTGCAGGGCCTGAGCCGTGCAAGTCACAGGAGCGCGCCCGCCTTGATCAGCAGGCCCCTAAGCTCCTTCAGTCGGCCGGCCGAGTTCGAGAGGTGACCGACAACCGGGTGCTATGGGACCTGAACGCCCAGAGCGCGAACGCGCTGTTCGGCGCGCCGCTCAACGCCGGCCCGGGCATCGGTCGGCCTGGCCCCGGTGGATAACGTGTACAACTACAGCTTCACCGACCACCCGTGGTTGGCGGCGGACCCGACCCTGGCCCCGTGGCTGGAGCCGGCGGACCTAGAGGTGGTGCAGACCGGCGCGTGGATCCTGCTGGACGAACGCCCACTCCCGGCCCAGTTGGTGGCGTTCCTGGACGCCGGCGCACCACCGGTGTACGTGGGCTTCGGCAGCATGCGCGCCCCGGAGGGCATCGCCCGGGTGGCCATCGAGGCGATCCGCGCGCAGGGCCGCCGCGCACTCCTCTCCCACGGCTGGGCCACCTGGCCCTGATCGACGACCGGGACGACTGCTTCGCCGTGGGCGAGGTCAACCAGCAGGCACTGTTTGGCGGGGTGGCCGCCGTCGTGCACCACGGCGGCGCCGGCACGACGACGACGGCCGCCGGCGCGCCTCAGGTGGTGGTAGCCCAATGGGCGGACCAGCCATACTGAGCCGCCCGCGTGGCCGGCATCGGCACGGCACACGACGGTACGACTCCGACCACCGAGTCCCTGTCAGCCGCGCTCAGGACGGTCCTGACCCCCGAGACCCGCGCACGAGCGACCGCCGTGGCCGGCACGATCCGCACCAACGGGGCGACGGTGGTCGCGAAGCTGCTGCTCGACATGGTCAGCCAACAAAACGCCACCAGCGTCCGCGTGACCACGCCGGATCGTCGAGCCCGAGGGTGCCCGGTGTCGGGCTACACCGCCAACTCGGCATGCTCGAAGAGACCGGCATGCTCAGCAGCCGCGGCGGCACACCAACCTACTCACCGGATCATTGTGTTAGGAGTTCTTAGCCGCGTAGCGGCGCGGATCGCGTGCGGATTCGGCTACCGTGCACCCGTGCGGCGGTACCGGGACGTCATGGTGGACAGCGCGCGGTGGGAGCGGTTCACGTTCCGACCCGGCGACGTCGTGATCTCGACGCCGTCGAAGTGCGGCACGACCTGGATGCAGACGATCGTGGGGATGTTGCTCCTCGACCGCGTCGACCTCGGGGCGCCGATCAGCACGATCTCGCCCTGGCTCGACATGCTGATCCGCACCGACGACGAGGTGTTCGGTCTCCTCGAGCCGCAGACGCACCGTCGGTTCATCAAGACCCACACGCCGCTCGACGGGGTGCCGCGTCACGACGAAGTCACCTACATCGCGGTGATCCGCCACCCGCTCGACGTCGCGCTGTCGAACGCCGATCACTTCGAGAACGAGCGCGCCGAGCGCGCCATCGAGCTCCGGACCCGGGCAGCCGGTCCGCCGGATCTGCCCGAGCAGGGGCTGCCCTTTCATGATCTCGCCGGCTATCTGCGGTGGTTCATCGACAACGACGTGGCGCCGACCGGCAGCGGTCCTAACGGTCTGGCCGACTACTGCGAGCAGATCCGCACCTACTGGGACGCGCGCGAGGCTCCCAACGTCCACCTGTTCCACTACGCCGACCTGTGGGCCGAGCGTGAGGGCGAGATGCGACGGGTCGCCTCGGTGCTCGGCGTGCCCATCGACGAGGACCGGTGGCCGGCGTTCGTGGAGGCCGCCGGGCTCGAGTCGATGCGGTCCCGCGCCGACGACACCGCACCGGAGGCGCACCTCGGGCTGTGGCAGGATCCGCGGGCCTTCTTCCGGTCGGGCGGGACCCGCGACTGGGCATCGCTGATGTCTCCGGATGACCTCGCCCACTTCGACGAACGGCTCCACGAACTCGCGGCCGACGCGACCGGCTGGGTGCTCGGTGGGCGGACGGCCCTCGGCCCTAGCGCCGAGCCCCTGCATACGCCACCGCGCTGACCACGCCCATGGCGACCGGAAGATCGAGCCCCGGGCCCTCCTTGCGCAGCGTGCCAGGCGACAGGTTCACGACCACGCGACGAAGCGGCCACTCGAGCCCCGCGCTCTCGACCGTGGGTCGGATCCGGTCGCGGGCGTCCTGGACGCCGGCCCGGGCAGGCCGGTTAGCGTCAGCGACGGAAGCCCCGGCCGACATGCGCCTCGACCGCGACCAGGTGACCGCGGACCCCGACGACGGTGACGCTGGTCACGCGACGAGAACGTACATCCGAGGGAGCCCCGTTCCTTCCCCGATCGACCTCTCGATCCTCGGGGCGGATTGTGACTGCACGCTGACGAGAGTTCTCTCCTGGAAGCGGTAGCCATGAAAGGCGCCGGCGGGTAGCGTCCCTGCGGACATGCAGCATGCCTGATCTCTCCGATGCCGATAGGCAGAGGCTCGCGCTGACGTTCGATAGCGCCGCAGACCTCTACGATCGCGTACGGCCGGACTACCCGGACGCGCTATTCGATGACCTCATCACGGCCACTGATCTCACCCAAGCCAGCCGCCTGTTAGAAGTCGGCTCTGCAACGGGGAAAGCGACCTTGCCGTTAGTCCGCCGTGGCTTCGATGTGACGTGTATCGAGCCCGGCCACGATCTAGCGAGAATCGCGCGCCAGAACCTCTCCGGTTACGCCGTTCGGGTCATCGAGTCTCGCTTTGAGCAATGGCAGCCTCGCCACGGAGAAGTGTTCGAGCTCGTGTTCGCCCTGAGCGCCTCGGATGCGGATGCGCTGGTCGGGGGGCCGTAACGGCAACTGGAAGCATCCGAATGCGCTGGATCTACGGCGAAAGCGCTCGAGGGCTGACAAGGAAGTCGGGGCGGTTCGCGCACCGTTCAATCAAGACCACGAACGTCACGGCTGTCGTCGCTCCTGAAGCTCGGATCCCTTGGCTTCGTCGCGCCTCGGAGGGAGACCGACCCGACACCCGAGCACGTGCCTGCGGCAACCATCCGAGCGCACAGTAGGTCCGACAGGAGACCAGCTGACGACCTTGCATCCTTGGAGCGGATAGAGTTGTTGATCCGGTGCGGGAAGTTCGCGGAATCGCCCGCCGTCATCGGCCGGGTCATGAAGGTGTCGGCTGGCGCGGCGCCGTCTGTCTGATGACCCTTGCGGTCAGCGCTTGCACCGGAGGCGGGGCGATCTCTCCCACCACCAGCCCAGCGCCCACGCCGTTGCCGCCAACCCCCTCACCGCAGGGCTCCCTTGCGCTCGTGGGACACAGCCGTCTCTACGGGCGAGGAATGAACGCCGGTCTTGCCGTGCAGGGCGACTACGCCTATGTTGGGAACCGGACGGACGGATACAAGAGCCACGTCCACCCCGGGGTTCTCGTCGTCAGCATCCGCGATCCGGCGCGCCCCAGGATCGTCGGCGAGATCGGGCCCCCCGAGGAGGGAAATCCGGGTGAGACGTCGCGCGAGCTTCGGATCTGGCCCGCGCAGCACCTCCTCCTCGTCCTGAACTTCGGCTGTGACCCTTTCATCCACGACTGCGCGGGTGGGTTCGTCCGGCCCACGATCCGCTTCTACGACATCAGTGACGCATTCGCGGATCGTCCCCGGCTCGTGTCGACGTACAAACCGTCCGAGACTCCCCACGAGTTCTTCCTGTGGCAGGATCCGAGCCACGCCGGCCGGGCGCTGCTGTACATGTCGACGCCCGGGGCTCCAGACACCGTCCTGATCACCGATATCTCTCGTGCCCGAGAGGGGAAGTTCGAGGAAGTGGCCAGTTGGGGAGCCGACTTTCCCGACCCAGGACCGGACGACAACCTCCACTCCCTTTCGGTCTCATACGACGGGCGCCTCGCGTACCTCGCCCACCTGACTCGTGGCTTCTTCATGATCGATACGTCGGAGGTGGCACGAGGCGATGCCAACCCTGAGATCCGTCTTGCCACCCCGATCGACCGGCGACTCGAGTGGAAGGGGTGGGGGGCGCACAGCGCAGTCCGGATTCCCGGTCGCGACCTCGTTCTCACGACCGATGAGGTCTATGGAAGCGACGAACCGGGCGGCGGATGCCCTTGGGGATGGGCCCGGATCATCGACGTCTCTGACCCAGCATCGCCGGCGGTTCTCTCCGAGTACCGCGTCTTGCCGTACAACGACCCCGCCAGGTGCGGTCAGATCGCCGAGGAACGGGATCGCCGTTCGAGCTTCTCTTCGCACAACCCCACGGTCACGGAGCACCTGGCCTTCGTCGCCTGGCACAGCGCCGGACTCCAGGTGTTCACGACCGCAGACCCTTCTCGCCCCACTCAGGTTGCGGCGTTCGTCCCCGAGCCGCTGCACCAGGTGGCTACCGAGGACCCGGCGCTGAGCTCTGGCCTCGATAAGGTGGTCATGTGGAGCTACCCCATCATCCAGGACGGTCTGATCTACGTCGTCGACGTTCGAAACGGCCTGTACGTGCTCGAATACCAGGGTCCGTACCAGGAGGAGGTGCGCTCGGTCGGGTTCCTCGAAGGAAACTCGAACCTCGGGGAAGGGGGCTCATGAGGGTCATCTCCAGGGCCCAGTTCGTCCCTTCAGATGCATCTCAGCTCAGCGCACGCCCCTACTCATGGAAGGGCGTGCAACAAGGGTAAGGGGTTCAAACATCGTCGCGCCAGGTCCACCATCGAGCCCTTGTGTGAACCGACGAGGGAACTAGGCCCCCATAAGCGCCGCGGCCCTTGTGCAGAGTCTAGGGCCGCCGACTCCACGGCACCTGAACCACCAGCTCAAGGGGCGTTCTCGCAGATGAGGATTCTGTCAGCGTCCAGCCCCGGGCACTGTCTATCTAGGAGGCGCCCATCGGGAGCCCTCTGAGCCGATAGGTCGTCCGCGGCTACAAACCTGAGCGGGACGTCGGCATGGGGCAGAACCAATACCACCTCGATGTTCTGGTTCTCTCTGATACGTCACGCTCTTGACAAGGCGGGTCAGAATGCGCCGACGGAGATCGTCGGGGCCTCTGAGAAGAAGGGCTGCGCTGAGTTCGGGTCCCACCTCCCTCAGCCTCCCCACGGAGTCGAGCTGGGAACGCTAGGACGCGTACGACCCGATGAACGTGATCCTGCGAAGGCCGTTGCCGGCTCCGCCGCAGAAGGACCATGATGTGCGCCACCGGAAGGGAGGGCACGCGTTGGGGACTGACACGACGGCCACCAACTTCATCCGTCCAGACGGCAAGGAGAAGGTGACTGGCGTGGGCCGATACACAGCCGATCTCACGGTTACCGGTATGGCACACGCCACGTTCCGCTACGCCGACCATCCCCACGCGAGGATCCGGCGCATCGACACGACCAGGGCGCGAGCGCTGCCGGGCGTGGTGGCCGTGGTCACGCAGGAGGACCTGCCCGATGTCCGGTTCGGGGGCCTGGTGCAGGACCGTACGCTGTTCGCCAAGGACGTCGTGCGATTCGAGGGGGAGATCGTGGCGGGCGTGGCCGCGCTCACGGAAGAGATCGCCGCCGAGGCCTCGGCGCTGATCGAGGTGGAATGCGAGCCCCTGCCAGTGATCACGAACTTCGTGGCGGCGATGGAGCCCGATGCTCCGCTGATCCACCCTGACTGGACCTCGTACAAGCGCGACGAGAACATTGTGGCCAACGGCAACACGATCGCCTACCACACCATCGTCAAGGGAGATGCCGACGCCGCGATGGCCCAGGCCGACGTCGTTATCAGGGGTCGCTACGAGTCGGACCCGTCGCAAGGCGTGCCGATCGAACCGCGGGCCGTGCTTGCCGAGTGGCAGGGCGACCAGGTCACGATCTGGTCCTCGACGCAGGTGCCCTACGCTGCACGCGCTGGGGTCGCGCAGACCCTGAAGATCCCCGAGGCGAACGTCCGGGTCGTCGTCCCACTGCTCGGTGGAGGGTTCGGGGCCAAGTGCGACCTCCACTTCGAGGCCCAGGTTGCGGCGCTCGCACGCGCGGCCCGGCGCCCCGTGAAGCTGGTCTTCTCCCGCGAGGAGGAGTTCAGGGCGATCGCGCAGCGCCGCGAGGGCATCGTGATGGAATTCGAGACCGGCGCGACGCGCGACGGGCGGCTGGTGGCACGCAAAGCCCGACTGGTCCTGGACAAGGGGGCGTATTGCGGCGAGGGTGGGTTCCTGGGACAGATGGCCGCGATGCACGCGTGCGGCCCGTACAAGATCGACCACGTCTTCGTGGAAGCCTTCCTTAACTACACGAACCAGCAGCCCTCAGGCTCGATCCGGGCACCGACCGCGCCGCAGGTGTGCTGGGGGCTGGAACAGCACATGGACGAGCTGGCGACGGTGCTCAGCATGGACCCGGTGGAGCTCCGGCGGCGCACGCTCATCGAGAAGGGCGCCGAGGGACCCACGCGCCAGATCTTCGACGAGATTGGGATCAAGCAGACGCTCGAGCGTGCCGTGGAGATGATCGGCTACGAGCGCGAGCTCCCGGAGGACGAGGCGATCGGCGTGGCGGTCGGCTGGTGGCCATCCATGCCGGCCCCCTCCGGCGCGTACATCCACCTGAACGGCGACGGCAGCGGCACGATCGTGACCGGCGCCCAGGAGAACGGAAGCGGGGCGGTCATGGCCATGCCGACGTTCGTCGCCGAGGAGCTCGGCATGAATCCCGAGGACTTCACGCTCCTGTACCAGGACACCGCCGCGGCGAACTGGGATATGGGCTCGTGCGGGTCACAGACCACCTTCAACTCCGGCCGCGCGATCTTGGCCGCAGCGGCCGACGTGCGCGACCAGCTGCTGGACGCCGCGGCGGCCGAGCTCGAGGTCGACCGGGAGGACCTAGAGCTCGCCGACGGCCACGTTCGAGTGAAGGGCTCGCCCGATCGATCCGTCTTGATCGCGGACCTAGCGGCCGCCGATACGCTCCACGGGAAGGGCTCGGGCGAGGTTCCAGAGGTGCCGACCGGCGATACCGGGGGGTGCGTAGGCCGCCTGGGCAACGAAACGTTCCTGGCACCGCAGCTGATCACGCAGGCGGCTCACGTGAAGGTAGATCGCGAGACGGGAGTGGTTCGCGTTCTGAAGGTGGCCGCGGCTCACGACTCCGGTGTCATCCTCAACCGGATGGGAGCTGACGGCCAGGTGACCGGTGGCGTCGTGATGGGGATCGGCCTGGCGATCTCGGAGGGAACGCAGTTCGACGACGAGGGCCGGCAGCAGAACCCTCACCTGCTCGATTACAAGCTCATCACGTGCTCCGACGCCCCGGAGATCGAGGTGGACTGGGTCCAGATCCCAGCTAAAGGCGCGGGCCCGCGCGGCTCCAAGGGCGTGGGCGAGCCTCCGCAGGTCCCCACCGCTGGGGCGATCGCGAACGCGATCGCGAAGGTGCTGGGAACGCGCGTCCGCAACCTCCCGATGACGCCCGAGAGGGTCTGGGCCGCATCCCAGGGAATGGACAGGTGACGAGGTCCTTCACGTCCGCGGTCACGCTGGACGACGCCCTGGCCGCGCTGGGATCGGGAGCCCGCCCGGTGGCCGGCGGGACCGACCTGGTGGTCGGGGCGCGCCAAGGCAAGGCACCGCTGCCCGACGCGATCGTCGCGATCGATCGGATCGAGTCTCTCAGGGGGATCGTCGAGGTCGAGGGCGACATGCGGCTCGGAGCCTTGGCCACGCACGACGAGATCGTGGCGAACGACGTGATCCGCGAGCGGTTCACCGCGCTCGCCGATGCCTCGGCGATCGTCGGCTCACACGCGACCCGTGCACAGGGCACGATCGGTGGCAACGTGATGAACGCATCGCCGGCAATGGACACTGGCGGGCCGCTGCTGTGTTTCGACGCGACGGCTACGCTGCGTTCCGAAGGAGGCGAGCGGGCGGTGTCGCTCGCCGAGCTCTGGACCGGGCCGGGGACCACCGTTGCCGACCCGCGCGAGCTGCTCGTCGCGATCGACCTGCCGGCGCCCGAGCCGATGACCGGCTCCGCGTACGTCCGCCTCGAGTACCGGCGCCAGATGGAGATCGCCATCGTGGGGGCAACGGCTGTCGTGAGGCTGGACGCTGGTTCGGTGGCCGACGCACGGGTCGCTGTCACCGCGCTGGCCCCGACGATCCGCGACGTCCCGGAAGCGGAGGCGGAGCTCACCGGCTCCGACGGTGGCGAGGAGGCGATCGCCGCCGCCGCCCGCGCCGCCGCCGCCGGCTCGTCACCCATCACCGACGTCCGGGGATCGGCCGAGTACCGACGGGCCATGGCCGAGGTGATAACCCGCCGGGCGATCGCAGCGGCGCTCGGGCGCGCCATGGGTGAGCGCGTTCCCATCCCCGCAAGCGCCGCCACGTTCAGCGCCACTGCTGGATTCAAGGCATGAGGGTAAATGCCACCCTGAACGTGAACGGTACCCGCTACACCTTGGAGCTCGACCCTCACATGAGCCTGCTCGACGCCGTCCGCGACGTGATCGGCCTCACGGGCTCGAAGGAGGGGTGCGACGACTCCGAGTGCGGGGCCTGCATGATGCTCCTGGACGGCAGGCCGGTGAACTCGTGCAGCTACCTGGCTCTGCAGGCCGTCGGGCGCGAGGTCACCACGGTCGAGGGCCTCGCGGAAGGCGACGAGCTCGCTCCACTGCAGCGCGCCTTCCTCGAACAAGGTGGCGTGCAGTGCGGTTTCTGCACTCCCGGCATGCTGATTTCGGCGAGCGCGCTGCTGCTCGCTAACCCCGACCCGTCGGAGGAGGACGTGCGCATCGCGCTCTCGGGGAATCTGTGCCGATGCACGGGCTACGACGGTATCGTGCGAGCCGTCCGGAGCGTGGCCCCCTCCATCTTGGGCGCACTGCAGGCTCGTCGACACGAGCCTTCACGCAATGGAGTTCCTCGCTGACGAAGGCTCCGCGAGCGAACGCGTTCGCCGAGCGGTGGGTCCGCACGGTCCGGACCGAGTGCCTGGACTGAATACTGGTGCTCGGCCGCCGCCACCTGGAGCAGGTCCTTCGGACTTACTCCGCTCACTACAACCGGCGAAGGCCGCAGCCGACGCGAGCTAAGGACGCGCTTCCTCCGCTGAGGTTCAAGAGGTGCCGGGTCGGACGAAGACGCCGAACCGGGCGAACCAGTAGGCCCGGACCGGGTCGCCCGAGTCGTCGTAGGCATGCTCCCACTGAGCGTAGCCGTCCAGGATCGACGCAAATCCCTCGGCGACCTCGCGAACGAAGCTGGCGTTCTCCGTGTATCGGGTGACGTGCGCCATGTAGACCATGCGGATCTCGTCGGCCATCGCCGCAACGCGCTGCGTCGAGCGGGCGAACGCCTCGAGGTCGGAGTCCGGCATGTGCGCATAGATCGGACCGGTGTTGTACGTGTCACCTCCGAACAAGAGCCCATTCTCCTCGTCCAGGTAGCAGACCGAATCCAGCGTGTGCCCCGGCGTGTGAAGAACTCGCAGGGTCCGTCCGCCGAGGTCGATCTCGTCGCCGTCGCGGAGCAGCCGGGTCGGCACGCAGGGGGCGATCCGCCAGCTCGCCGGGTCGAACCCTTCGGGCAACTGCCGTGGAGTCGTCTCGTCGGCGAGAAGCTCGAAGTACGGGCGGTCGAGCGCTTTGAACTCGGCGAAGCGCTGGAGCAGTTCCCGAGTGAAGGCGATGTACTTCTCGGCGAACGCGAGGTCGTCTCCGGCCCGGAGGTGGTCCTCGCCGAGCTCGTGGATCGCAACGTCGGAGAACCGGTCGTTTCCGCCAACGTGGTCCCAGTGATGATGTGTGTTCGCAACCATCACATCGAGGTCGGTGAGCGATTCGACGATCGAGCGAACGTCGGCGATCCCAAGACCCGAATCGATCAGCACCGCTCGCTCCCGCCCGGCCACCAGGAAGCAGTTGACGTGGGCGGGCTCGGCAACGAGCCACACGCCTCGCTCGAGTTCACGGGTTGCGAACCAGCCGCTCGCCTTGGCCATGAGAGCCTCAGCCCCGGGCCAGCGGACGGGTGAGACAGGTCGGCCCGCCGCCGCCCTTCCGGCTGATCTCGTCCCCGCGGTAGACCCGGACGTCGACGCCGGCCGCCTCCATCCGCCGACGGGTCTCCGGGTTTCCCTCCAGGGCGAGGCCGACCCGGGGAGCGAGCGCGAGGACGTTGGGCCCCATGGAATCGAACTCCTCCTCGGGTACCTCGACGAGCTGGACGCCTCGGTCTCGGAGTAGCTCCACGAGACGGACCGGCAGGAGACGTGGATAGGCGACGGCGAGATCTTGCGCGAGGGGTGAGAGGAGGGAGAGGAGGTGCAGACACTCGCCCGGACCGCGAACGTGCGGCAGATCGAACGCCAGCACCTCGACGCCATGAGGAGCGAGGTTCGTCCTCAACTGCGCGATCCCCTCGTCGTTGGTTCGGTATCCCCGGCCGGCGAGTAGCGTCGATGGATCGAGCCAGAATAGATCTCCGCCCTCGGCGGTTGCCGGTTCGGTGAGCTCGCCGACGACCCGTACCCCGACCGCGGCCAGGTCCGCCCGGGCTGCTCCCGGCTCGCTTCGCCGGCCCGACTTTCCGGGTCGTAGCAGAATCGCGCCGTCGTCGGTCAGGAGCACGGGGTCGTGGGTGTAGATCGCATCGGGGTCCCCCGGGACCTCGGCCTCTCCTACCGCGACCTCGGCTCCGGCGGCTTCGAGCTCGGCGCGGAACGCGAGATGCTCCTCCTCGGCACGGGAGGGGTCGGGGGCCGCGAGCCAGCCGTAGGCGCGCCACCCCGCAAGATCGTCTCGACGTGGTTTCCGAACGTAAACCCGGCGAAGTGGCGCCGTCTGATCCTGGATCATACGGGCGGCATCTCACGCGGATAGGCGAACAGCGGCACTGTACGTGTGCGATGGCAGACCGCCCTCTCCGACCCGGCCTCCTGCGTCCGGTGACCGCAGTCGGTTGCGACGATCCAGTTCACGCCTGCGAGATCGGATTGAAGATCGCGCTCCAGTCCTCCCGCTCCTCATCCGTCTTCAGGTCCCGGGCGAAGGAGGTGGCGGCGAGGACCTTCTCGTCCGGGAACGTGAACCGGTTTTCCGCCGTTGCGAAGAGTTTGTTCGCGTAACCCTTCACGCCCTCTTTGAGCGCGGCTTCCGCGTCGGCGAACACGAGATCGCGCACGCCCTCGACCGGCGACATCGTGAGGACCCACTCGGTGACCATCACGGCGATCCGCGGGTCGTAGTAGAAGTCCATGAACGTCATCGCATCTACCGGATGCTGGGCGTTCAGCGGGATCGCCATGCTGTCGATCCACCGGAGGCCGCCCCCCTCGGGAAAGATGAACTGGAGCTCCGACTGGCCGGCCCACACACTGTAGTACAAGATGTCGCCCGACCAGGCCATCGACACCGATGTGCTCCCCGCCGTCATGTCTTGGATGTAGTCCTGGCCGAAGTACCCGCGGACCGTGCCAGCCTCGCGCTGCATCATCAACCATGCAGCCGTCTCGCGCCAGCCATCCGGCGTCGACGTCCGGGGATCTATCCCGAGGTTCTGCATCACGAAGTCCGGCATCTCGCTGGTGATCATTCGAACGGCGGCGCGTCCCACCTTGTCGGGGTTCGCGAGGTCGTTGAGCTTGTGGACAGGGTCGTCGTCGGAGTGGACGACGCCGTCCAGCGTCGAACCACTTCCTCATGGAACGCTGGAGTTTCGGTGGAATCAACTTGCCCGCGAGCGCGTCACATCCTGAGACTGCATGGATGTCGCCTCGACTCTCATCTGGCGAAACCGTAGAGCAGCAGGCCAAGCAGCAGCACGTACATGGGCAGGAACGCCATGCCGATCCCCGATGCCGCGGCGGCCCGGAAGAAGGGGTCCCGCCCCGCCCACCGGAGCTCCCGCACGCCTGCAATCAGTGCGCCGATCGCGGCGGGGATGGCCAAGACTGCGAGCCAACCGATCGTCCCCGCGGTCAGCGGCAGCACGACCGCGATGATTCCCCCCAAGAGCGAGATCATGGCCGCGGCGTGGCGCTCGGTCTCCGGCCCACCCCAGCGAGCCGGGAGCCTGCCCTCTTGGGCGGCACGGGTCTCTCTCGACCCGACGAAGGCGTAGACGGCCCCGACCGCCGCGAGTACAACCACCACCCCCGACCGCACTAGGACGAGGATTCCTCGGCTTTCCTGGGGGAACCCGACGAGTACCAATGGCACGACGACGGCCCCCAGGATCGCCAGCGAGGCCGCGGTGCTCGCCGCCTGGACGCTGAGGGCCCTGCGTTCCGGATCACCCCGGGCGAAGTGCTTCGCACGGGCCAGGATCATGTCGTTGAGTGCGACCGCTCCCAGGAAGACCAGGACCGCGAGCCGGTAGCCCAGACGCTCCTCCAAGCTGTCGAGGCGAAACGCCTGGAAAGGCGCCTCCGTGGCGAGCGCGATGGCGCCGAGCGCCCCCGCGACGGAGGCCCAGAGCAGCGCCCTCCTCCCTCGCACAAAGCCGAGGACGAGCCCAGCAGCGGCGAACAGGAGCGCGATGATGACGAACGGGTCGGGAATGGCCACATGCTCCAGCAGGCCGGGGCTGACCTCATCCATGCCCCGGCCTGTGGCCAGCTGCACCCCGGTGAACGTGGCCTCCTCGCCCTCGCACGAGACCGTGATGAAGGGGAACAGGAAGCACACCAAGATGACCCCGAAGACGGGGGGAGACATCCACCGCAGCCTGTCCCGGTGCGTTCCGCCTTCGGCCGGTCCCGGTTCTCGTTCGACCTCCGTCTGCGACTGGGTCCCTGTGTCCGACTGCATCTCCCTCGCCTCCCGTGCCCAGGGTGGAGCCCTGCGGGGTCGAGGAGTAGACGGCATCGCACCCAATTCCGGTGTCGCAACCCCCTGGCTGATCCTGGGTACTTCGGAAGGGCCCGCGGCGGCAGTGGACGTGATTTTCCGACCGCACCGACGCGGAAGGCCGGCCTTGGCTGAGATCCGGGCGTGGTGACCTCGATGCTGGTTCAGGTACTGCGCCACGGCTGGAAGACCTGTTTTGGGGCGACTCCCACGCACACGGGACCTTCCTGTCCCGTTCGATTCACCCCCTAACAGGGTATTAGAGCGCTGGAGGTGAAGACGATGGACGACAGCAAGCGCCTGGAGCTGGAGGGCAAGTGGGATCAAGTTCGAGGCCGGGTGAAGGAGTCGTGGGGCGTACTGACCGATGACGAACTGGACCGCACCGAAGGCAAGTGGGACCGACTCGTCGGGCTCATCAAGGAGAAGACTGGGGAGTCGGCAAGTGAGGTGGAGCGACGGATCCGCGAGATGATGGACTAGCCTCGCTTGCGGTTCTGACCCGGATCGCCCCAGTCAACCTGGGCCTTTGGGTCATCGGGCTCGGCGTGTTTCGTTTCGCCCTCGGATGAGGCCCGTCGTCCACCCTTGTCTGCCTGCAGGGGGGTTCACGAAGAGCTTCCTAATGGCGATCTCTATGAAGAAGAGCACGTACAACGCGCGCAGGAAAATCGTTTCGATGACTGCGCGCCATCCAACGCGAGTGCTACAGACCCTCGTCGCGTTCGAGGGGTGAGGCTGTCGAGGGGTGAGGCTGGAGACGGTGGCCGGCCGGCTTCAACGGGTCTGTCGACGCTCGTGCCTCGAGGGCGAGCGATCATCGAGAGTCCGCTCGAGATGAGGATCATGACGGCCCCGGCGAGGCCGATCCACGCTCCCGCTTCGATCTTCGCCTCCGGTCCAAACGCATCCGATCCGCTAATCGCCAATGAGTACCCGACGAAACCGAGATAGAGCAGACCCCCCCATACGCCGCCGAGGCCAAATACCAGGGCGGCTATGCGGGGACCGATCACACCCAACGCGACGAGCACGGCGAGGACCAGCACGCCGAGTGCGAGCGCGATCGGTTCGAGAGCGAACCAGCCACACCCCGCGACGCCGCAGTCGGCGATCGACGTATCCTCCCCTTCGGAGAACTGGGCGTACGGGATGAAGGCGGCAACGCCCACACCGACCGCACCCACGAGTCCGGGCAACACCTTCCAGACGTCCGTCCGTCCTTTCACATAGCCCGCCGGGGGCGGTTCCTCAGCGGCGCCGGTCGATCTCGAGGCCGTGAGGGTGAGGCCGGCCGATAGACCGAGCACCCCTCCAAGGAGCCCGAGAAGCGGACCGGGACCGAGCGACACGTCGAGCTCACTCTGACTCATCACGAACCCGGCCCAACCCAAGGTCACCGCGATCGTGATCGTGCCAGCGACCATCAACTCCGGCCCGAGCCCGCGGCCGCCACGTCTCGCGAGGACGAGGGCACCGAGCAGCAGGAACACGGCGACCGCGACGAATTGCGGAAGCGCCAGCCACTGACATCCGGGCAGGCCCTCGCAGTCGAAGAACCCGAGGGAGTCGCCGTTCCCTGTGACCACCGGCAGGAATGTCGCGGCGAGCACGACGGCGGCCGCACCGAACGAGAGCCCGGCGCCGAGGCGCCGGCCGTCGGCGCCGCCTGGCGACATGAGCCCGTCGGGGCTGGAACGATCTGACTCGCCTGTCACGATCGGCCCACTCGTGGGGAACCGCGAAGACTCGACGTACGGGCAACAATAAGGTCGCCGAACCACCGGGGCAACCGCCGCCGCTCGTCTCTCGGCATTCCAGTGGACGATCGGGGGACTTAACCGGTCATAACCCGGCGGACACCACCGCCTCGGAAGTACGTCTCTTGTGAGCCAAGGAACAGCAGCACGTTCCCAATAATCATGGCTTACCGTGATGCCGAGCTTGAGCAGCTCCCCCTGATCCGGAGGTAGCCCCCGTCTGGGATTCTCCCCGGCCATCCGAAGGATCAGGTCGCGGACCTTGGGATCGATGGGGGGAAGTCCTGTGGCCCCCGACGCCGCCTCGACCATCTGTCGCTCACGAGCTGCCGACGCCACCGGTTGAGCGTGTCGGGGGGGCCGCGTGTTCAGGAAGCTTGGGGACGTTCAGGTACCGCCGCACGATCCATCCCACGTTGATGCACGGCAAGATC
>WNGA01003757.1_pt1 | contig 22696 bp, 18 predicted proteins | sample 5400061 | NCBI WGS metagenome assembly WNGA01 (sample SAMN13153366, study PRJNA577476) | soil metagenome | isolation source: 100 cm soil or saprolite under grassland replicate 2 | place: USA:California | collected 2016-06-15
GGAGAGTCGGCCCTGGCGCTGACCGGTCGCAGCCTGCACGCCTGACGACGGAGGACGTCCGTGGACATCCAGATGCCTCAGCTGGGCGAGACCGTCACCGAGGGGACGATCACCCGCTGGCTCAAGCAGGTCGGCGATCACGTCGACGCCGACGAGCCGCTCTTCGAGGTGTCGACGGACAAGGTCGACTCGGAGGTGCCGGCGCCCACGGCCGGGACCGTCACCGAGATCATCGTGCAGGAGGGCGAGACCGCCGAGGTCGGCGCGCGCCTCGCCGTGATCTCCGACGGGGCCGCGCCCACGGCCGAAGCGGCCCCCGAGGCCGCGGTCAGCACGTCGTTGCGCGTGATTCGACCGCCCTCGCCCGTCCCCGCGATCTCGTCGGGATTCAAGCCGTACTCGTTGATCAGCCGCCGGACGACCGGCGACATGAGCTGCCCCCCCGCGTGCGTCGGCTCCGGTGAAGGCGCAGGGGGAGGCGGCTCGGACGGCCGGGCCGGCTCTCGCGCCGGGGGCGCGGGCGGAGTGGGCTCGGGCGACGGCGCCGCGGGGGGCGCGGCGGCCGGCTCGCTGGGCGCTTCCGGCGCGGGCGGCGGGCTGGGCGGCGCCTCCGGCACGGACGCGGGCGTGGGCGCGGCTTCAGGTTTTGGCGCCGCGGTCTCGGCGGCCGGCGCTCCGGCCTCGGCCCCGGCGGCGGTCGGTTCGGGCGCGGCGCCGTCGGAGATCACGGCGAGGCGCGCGCCGACCTCGGCGGTCTCGCCCTCCTGCACGAGGATCTCGGTGACGGTCCCGGCGGTGGGTGCCGGCACCTCCGAGTCGACCTTGTCCGTCGACACCTCGAAGAGCGGCTCGTCGGCGTCGACGTGGTCGCCCACCTGCTTGAGCCAGCGGGTGATCGTCCCCTCGGTGACGGTCTCGCCCAGCTGAGGCATCTGGATGTCCACGGACGTCCTCCGTCGTCAGGCGTGCAGGCTGCGACCGGTCAGCGCCAGGGCCGATTCTCCGAACAGCTCGCTGAGCGTGGGATGCGGGTGGATGAACGCGCCGACCTCGGCGGGCGTCGCCTCCCAGTTGACGGCGAGGTAACCCTCCTGGAGCAGCTCGGTCGCCCACGGACCGGCGATGTGCACGCCGAGGATCGGCCCGTCGCGCTCGGCGACGATCTTCACGAGCCCGTCGGGCTCGCCGATGATGAGCGCGCGGCTGTTTCCCCCGAAGCGGTGCACCGACGTCACGACGTCGTACCCGAGCTCGCGCGCATGCTCCTCGGTGTGCCCGCTGAACGCGACCTCGGGATGGCAGTAGATGCCCCACGGGACCTTGTCGTACGCGACCGGGACCGCCGCTTCTCCGAGGATCGTCTTGATCGCGACGATCGACTCGGCGAACCCGACGTGCGCGAGCTGCGGCGAGTCGACGACGTCGCCGACGGCGTACACGCCCGGCACCGTCGTGCGCATGAGCTCGTCGACCTGGATGAACCCGCGCTCGTCGACTTCGACGCCCGAGCCCTCGAGGTTGATGCCCTCCGAGCGCGGCCGCCGACCGATGCTCACGATGACCTTGTCCACGACGACCTGCTGCGCGCCGTCCGGCGTCTCGTAGCTGACCGTCAGCTCACGCGCGCCGTCGATCCCGGTGACTCGCACGCTCGTATGCAGGCTCACGCCGCGTTTGCGGAACGAGCGTGCGACGACATCGGCCGCTTCGACGTCGACGCCCGGGAGGATCCTTGGCAGCGCCTCGACGAGCGTCACGTCGCTGCCGACGTCGCTCAGCAACGATGCGAACTCGCACCCGATCGCGCCGGCGCCGATGATCAGCACCCGGCCCGGCACCTCGTCGAGCATCAACACGTGGTCGGAGTGGAGGATCCGCTCGCCGTCGAACTCGAGCCCCGGGAGGGAGCGCGGGAGCGACCCGGTCGCGAGGACGAGCCCGTTGCCCACGAGCTCGGAGCCGTCGGACACGCGCACGTGACGGGCGCCGGCGTCGATGATCGAGCCCGTGCCGGGCACGACGGTCACGCTGCGGTTCTTGAGAAGACCCTCGAGCCCGCGGGTCAGCCGGTCGATGACCTGCTGCTTGCGGGTCTGACTGGTGCCGAGGTCGAGCGTGGGTTGCTGCCCGGCATCGACGCCGAACTCCTTGGCGTTCGACACTGTTCGCAGCACCTCGGCCGTCTGCAGGAGCTCCTTGGCCGGAATGCAGCCGCGGTGGAGACACGTGCCCCCGACCCGCTGGTCCTCGACCATCGCGACGCGCAGACCTGCGGACGCGCCGTAGAGCGCGGCCGCGTACCCGCCGGGTCCGCCTCCGAGGACGACGACGTCGAACTGCTCGGCCAGTGTGGACACCCCTCTCGCTGCACCCGCGTGCGTCGCGGGTCATTCTTTCAGGGTTCGACCCTTATCGGCGCCCTCGCAAGCTCGGGCTCTGCTCCGACGGTCGGCAAAGCCGCCGTCTCCGCGCTGTTCCTCACGAACGGGCGAGAAGGATCTGGATCGCGCCGGCCGCGAGAATGGCCAGACCGGTGATCGCGGCCAGAAGGATGAGGACCCGCGTGCTCATGCTGCACGGAATCGTCGCGCCGAGGGACCGGCGGTGCCGAACCGGATCGCTCGGAGGCCACGGGATACGCTGGTCCGTCGATCCCGGGACCGCTTCGCCCGACTGGTCGATCCACGCAGCAGCAGGGACCTGATGGCAGAACGCGCACAACGGTCGCTCGAGGCGGCCCGCAAGGCCGTCCCCGAGGGGACGTTCGCGGTCGGGATCGGCCTGGCCGTCACCGGCATCACGACGTACGCCTTCTTCGTCGCGTGCGCCCGCGGCCTCAGCGAGAAGGACTACGCGGCGGTGATCGGCGGGCTGTGGCCCCTGGTGTTCGTGGTCGCGCCGGGCTGCTTCCTCCCTCTCGAGCAGGAGGTCGGTCGCGCGCTGGCGCACCGCCGCGCCCAGGGCATCGGGGGCGGGCCGGTCGTGCGGCGTGCCGCGATCGCCGCGTTGTGGGGCACCGGTGGACTGTTGGTGCTCACGGCGATCTTCAGCGGCGTGCTGCGCGAGAACCTGTTCAAGGGCGTCAGCGGTCTCGTCATCTGCTTCGCGATCGCGCTCATCACGTACGCCGCGCAGCACCTGACGCGCGGAACGCTTTCGGGGAACGGGCGCTTCGGCCCCTACGGGGTGATCCTCGGCGCGGAGGGGTGCATCCGGCTCCTCCCCGCGGTGATCTTGTGGGCCGCGGGCGTCACCAACCCGGTGGCGTACGGCCTGTGCCTCGCCATCCCGCCCGTGCTCGCGAGCCTGTTGTCGCTCCGGGGCCAGCACGGTCTCGTCGAGCCGGGACCGCAATCGCCGTGGTCGGAGCTCTCGACGAACCTCGGGTACCTGCTGAGCGGGTCCGTCCTCGCCCAGGGCTTGAGCTACGCGCCGATCCTGATCGCGACCGTCCTCGCTACCAGCGCGCAGCATGCGGAGGTCGCCGCGTTCGTGTCCGGGTTCTTCCTCGCCCGCGTCCCGATCATCCTGTTCCAGGCGGTGCAGGCGGCGTTGCTCCCCAAGCTGGCGCGGCTGGCGGGCGCGGGCGAGCACGAGGACTTCCGCAACGGCCTGCGCAAGCTCGTGCTGATCGTCATCGGAGTCGGCGTCATCGGCGTGGTCGGCGCGTTCGTGCTCGGGCCGTGGGCGGTGCAGCTCTTCTTCGACAAGGACATCAGTCGCAGTGAGCTCGCGATGCTCGCCGCAGGAAGCGGCGCGTTCATCCTGGCGCTCACGCTCGCCCAGGCGCTGATCGCGTTGATGGGCCACGCCAAGGCGACGGTGTCGTGGGCGATCGGCATCGCGATCGGCGCGGTCGCGCTGGTGGTGATGTCCGCGGCCGACGTCGAGCTGTTCACCCGGGTGGAGCTCGCCTTCCTCATCGCCTGCCTCGGGTGCGCGGCGGTGATGGCGGTGCTGCTCGTACGACAGATGCGCGCCGGGGTACCCGCCGAGAGCGTCGAGCGGCTCCTGGAGGGCATCGAGCACGAGCCGCTCGAGATCTGAGTCGGTCGTGAGCGCGCCGCTTCGGCTCGCCGTCGACGGCACGCCGCTGCTGGGACAGGCCACCGGTGTCGGCGAGGTGGCCCACGGCCTCCTCGAGGAGCTCTCCCGGCGGCCCGACATCGATCTGGTCGCGTACGCGCTGACGTTCCGCGGTCGCCAGCACCTCGCCGACCGCATCCCGGCCGGGGTGCGGTCCGCGATCCGCCCGTTCCCCGCCCGGCTCGTCCGCGCGCTGTGGCTGCACAGCGACATGCCGCGCGTCGAGCGATGGACGGGACCGGTCGACGTCGTGCACGCCACGTTCATCGGGCCGCCGGCACGCAGCCCCGTGGTCGTGACGATCCACGACCTGACGTTCGTCCGCTTCCCCGAGCTGTGCACGCGGGACACGCTCCAGTACGGGCGTCTCGTTCGCCGTGCCCTCGATCGGGGCGCCGTCGTCCACGCGACGAGCGAATTCGTCGCCGGGGAGGTGCGCGAGCACTTCGGCATCGACGACGCCCGGATCGTGCAGATCCCGCTCGGCGTCCGGCCCAGCACCGGTGGGGACCCGGCGCGGGGCCGGAAGATCGCGGGCGGCGAGTGCTACGTGCTCGCGCTGGGAACCGTGGAGCCGCGCAAGAACCTGCCCGTCCTGGTGCGCGCCTTCGACGAGCTCGCGTCGACCGACTCGCACGTCCGGCTCGTGATCGCTGGCGCCGACGGCTGGGGAGCCGAGGAGTTCAACGCGACCTGGATGGCGGCGCGCCACGCCGACCGCGTCGTGCGCCTCGGGTACGTCGGCGACGACGACCGGCGCAGCCTGCTCGGCGGCGCCCGCGTGCTCGCCTACCCGTCGATCTACGAGGGCTTCGGCCTCTCGCCGCTCGAGGCCATGTCGGTCGGGACGCCTGTGGTCGCGTCGCGCGCCGGCGCGCTGCCCGAGACGCTCGGCGACGCCGCCCTGCTCGTCGAGCCGGACGACGTCGACGGCCTGGCCGGCGCGCTCGATCGCGTGGTCCACGACGATGAGGTGCGCACGGACCTCGTCGCCCGCGGGTGCCGCCAGGTCGAGCGGTACAGCTGGCCGCGGGTCGCGCCCAGGTTCGTGGACCTCTACCGGTCGCTCGCATGAAAGCCGCGGTCACCGGCAGCAGCGGGTTCGTCGGGAGCTACCTCGTCCCCTACCTGCGGGGCCTCGGCGACGACGTCGTCACCCTCGACCGGTCCGGGTCGCCGCCCGTCGACGTAACCGACAGCGGGCAGGTACGTGAGCTGCTCCGCTCGGCGCGGCCGCAGGTCGTGTACCACCTGGCGGCCCTGAGCCACGTCGGCCAGTCGTGGGATGCGCCCGAGACCGTGTTCCACGTCAACGCCGGCGGCGCGCTGAGCGTGCTGCGGGCGAGCGCCGACGCCGGCGTGCAGCGCGTGCTCGTCGTGGGCAGTGCCGACGAGTACGGCGCCGTCGGCCCCGAGGACCTCCCGCTGACGGAAGAGGCCGCGATCCGCCCGATCACGCCGTACGGCGCGAGCAAGGCCGCCGCCGACCTGCTCGCCCTGCAGGCCTTCCTCGGCGACGGGCTGGCGACGGTGCGCGTCCGCTCTTTCAACCACACCGGTCCCGGTCAGGCCCGCGACATGCTCATCCCGGCCCTGGCGCACCGCATCGCCGCTGCGGAACGCGCGGGAGGGTCCAAGGTGAGCGTCGGCCACCTCGACATCCTGCGCGATATCAGCAACGTGCACGACGTCGTGCGCGCGTATCGCCTGCTCGTCGAGCACGGGGCGCCCGGCGAGGCGTACAACGTGTGCTCGGGGCGCGGCGTGAGCGTGCGCGAGCTCGCCGAGAGAATGCTCGCGATGAGCGACGCGCCACTGGAGCTCGTCGTCGACCCAGCGCTCGAGCGGCCGGTGGACGTCCCCCGGCTCGTCGGCAGCCCGGACAAGCTCCGCGCCACGACGGGCTGGGCACCGGAGATCCCGCTCGACCAGACGCTGCGCGACGTGCTGGAGGCGGCGCGCACCCCCTGATCATCGGCGGCCGGTCGCGCGCTGTCCCGCTGACCGGACCGCGCGAGCGAGCCGAGCGCGGCGCGCCTGGCGCTCCTGGTAGCGCGTCAAGGTGCGCAGGTCGTCCCGCGTCGGGAGCAGCTGGTACGGGATGTCGGTGTCGGCATGACCCTGCTCCACGAGGAACGCGATGTAGCTGCGGGGATCCGACTCGATGTCCGGGAAGTGCGACTGCAAATCAGGCCGGTCGCTCCACAGGGCGTAGAGGTAGCGCGAGACGACCGGCACCTTCGGCGGGCACACCCGCTGGTTCAGCCACGCGTAGAAAGCGTCCAGGTCGAGCTCGGGATCAGGCGGTGAAGGGGCGCTGGCGCGCTCGCTGAGGAGGCGGCGCATCGTGAGGTCGAACGGTGTGCCGTCGGAGAGCCACAAGCGCCCCGCGGGCAGCTGCTCGTCCTGGTGGCGTTCGGCCCGCCAGCGTTCCGTGAAGAAGCGCCGCCACGATCCTTGCGGAGCGGAACGCGTCCGAGCGTCGTCGATCATGTTCCTCAGCGTTTCACCGCGCGCCTCCACCGAGAACGCGGTCCGGAGAGACGCCGCCGCCTGGCGACCACGCTCTCGCGCCTCGTCAGGCCGTTCGACGACGCGCCGCATCAAGGCGGCTGCGTGGTCGAGGCTCGGTTGCGCCCACCGGCTGTCGGGCGGATACGGGTCGTTGCCAGGGCCGACGGGGACGAGGTCGTAGTCCACGAGGTAGGCGGTGTCCTCGCGCATGTACTCGAGGTTCCCCGAGTAGCCCGTCGCGATCACGGGCTTGCCGAGCCCCATCGCCGCCGCCAGGTCGAGCCCGAATCCTTCGGACCGGTGGAGTGAGACGTACGCATCACAGTGGGCGAGAAGCGCGTCGTGGTGCTCCGCCGGCAGGTAGACGTCCTGAACGATCACGTCGGAGCGACCCTCGACGGCGCGTCGGACGCGCTCGAACTGCGGGACACGCTTTTCACCATTGATCGACTTCAGCACGAGCACGGCGCCGTCGTCAGGCCCGAACGCGCGTGTGTACGCCTCGATCAGCCCCACGGGGTTCTTGCGCTCCGCCGTGCTGAGGAAGTCGTACACGAAGAGGAAAACGAACCGATCCTCGGGCAGCCCGAGCTGTGCTCTGGGCAGCGCAGCCGGCAAAGAGGGCACGACGACAGGTGGCGGGTGCTTGCGCACGAGCTTCGGCGCGACAGGCGCGATTGCCTCGTACTCGAAGTCGCTCCCCACCCAGACCTCGTCCACGAGGTCGAATGCGCCGATCGACGACGGCGGGAAGTCCTCGACCTCCCAGGCCCAAACTCCGATCGTCCGGCGCCCGCCGAAGAACTCGGGGCCCAGCTGCTCAGCGAGCAGGGCGGTGTGATCAGCGTTCACACACACCATATTCACGTCGTACGGAGCTTCGCTTGCGCGCTGCGTGTCGAACGCGACGCTCTTCTGGCTCATCGTCTGCTCGTTCGCCACCACTGCTTTCGGCACGGCGGCGGCGTCGAGCAACGACGCGAACACCCGGCCGACGTGCCCGACGCCGAGGACCGCGGTCACGTATCCGACGACGTTCACACCTTTCGGCCGCGGACCGGTAGGCCGGTGTCGCCACCGGCGCAACATGAGCTCCTTCAGGTCGTCCTCGGTCGGCAGCACCCAGTCAGGGATGTCGAGCGCGCGCCGCTCGCCCCGGATCTCACCGATGTACGCCTCGGCGCCTTCGCCCGCGATCGACGGGAACGCGTCGCGAAGCACCGGGTCCTCCTCGAGGACCCGCGCGAGGTAACGCGACACGATCGGGTCGGCGGGCGGCGCAACGGCCGCGGTGATCCACGCGACGAACTCCTCGGCGCCCCCCTGACCGAACGGCGAAGGCGGCTCGGGCTCGTCGAGCTCGCCCGCGTCGCGCAAGGCGTCCGCATAGATACGACGCATGCGGACGTCGATCTCTTTGCCGTCTGGGAGCACGCCGTACCCGTAGGCCGGGCCGGCAGTGTCGCACCCCGCGGCGCGGAGTCGAGCTCCGTGCTCGTCGCAGAGCCGCGCCAGCGCGGCGTTCCCGCCGAGCAGGACTCGAGGGCGCTCCAATTCGGTCGAGAGCAGGTGCGCCGCCGAGGGTGAGTACCCGTCGAAGTGGAACCAACGAAGCGGTCGTCCCGAGACCTCGTAGCCGCCGTTCGTCGCCCCGAGATCGCGGGAGTGGAGATTCCACGCCGAGACCCCGCATGCGGGGTCGCGCAGCGCGTGGAACGAGAACAGTGACGGTACGAGGTCGGTCCAGGACCCGGCGGCGGTGAGGCCACCCCGCGACAACACGGCCGCCTCTTGTCGCTCGCGCCACCAGTCGAGAAATGACGTGCTGTCGCCTCCGACGGCGATGAACTCGGACGCAAACGTCCCCGCCGCCCGCAGCCGCGTCCGTGTTGGCTCGAGATCGTCGTCGGGCAACACCCCGTCGACGCGGCGCGCGAGCACGATGCCGTGCCGGGTGGCGAGCTCGGCGACGTCGGACAACGGCGTGAAGACCTCCGTCTCCGAGCCGAGGTAGACGACGGCCGGTACACCCTGCTCGACGAGCAACCGCACGAGCCGAGGCGTCATCGTGGCGGCCAGCTCGGGTGCGGTGCACGCCATCGCCAGCCGGGCGAGCGTGTCGTCGGTCACGCCGACGTCGACGGGCGACACGAGCCGAATGCCCGGCGCGCCGCGCTCGCTGCCCTCGACGTCGTCGAGCACGAGCGCGGTGATCTGAGCATCGGGGTGATGCGCACGCAACGACTCCCACAGCACTCGCACCGACGGGAGCTGCGCCCGAGTCGCCACCGTGCACACCTGCAACGACGGGCTTCTGCTCATGGGCGCGTCAGGGTAGGCGGCTTCGTCACGGCGCGTCCGTTAGGCTCTGGCCAACCACTCGGCGTGAGGCAGGTCTGTTGCGTAAGTCGTCATTCCTCGTCAGCGCGCTCGTCGTCGCTCTCGCAGCCGTTGCGTGTGTCGGCACCCAACCCGGGCCACCCCCACCGCCGCAGCCTCCCAACGTCGTCGTCTTCGGCGACTCGAACGCGTGGGGCATCGGCTGCTCGCTCGGCGACGACGCCGGCCTCGGCACGAATCCCGACTTTCCGTGCACGCCGCAGGGCGGTGTGAGCGCGAGGAACGAGACCGAGGGAACGTGCTCGATCACCACGAACGTGGCGCTGCTCTACAACCATCTCGCCTTGCCCGCCCTCTGCAACGACTGGGCCAGCAAGTGGCCCGGGATCTTGGACGAGACCGCGCCGAAAGTCGTGATCCTCAACACCGGGGGCTGGGAGATCGTCGACCGGTGGTCGACGTTCCCGGCGGGCCCGAACTGCAGCCAGACATCCCCTCCCGATGCGGCCTACAACTGTCCTGAGCCCGACCTGCAGTGGGGCGGTGACCAGACGAAGTCGACCGCGGCGGAGAACGCGTACAAGGCCCAGCTCAACGCCGCCATCGACCTGTTCCGGTCGAAGGGCGCCAAGGTGCTCGTCGTGAACTCGCCGTACTACGCGCCGCAGGAGGCCCAGGTCCCCGGCCTCGCGCTCGTCTGGTACGAGGCCTATCCGCAGGCACAGCCGGCCAACTGGAGCCCGGCGAACGCGAACGTCTCCTATCGCAATAGCAAGACAAAGATCGACGAGTTCAACACCACGCTGAAGAGCGCCGTCGACCAGAGGACGGCTACCGATCCGAACGTGCAGTTCTTCGACCTGTGGTCGCTGGTCTCGCCGAACGGGCAGTACAGCGACGTCGTCAACGGCGTCGTCGCCCGCGAGCAGGATCACGTCCACTTCAGCCACGACGCGTACCAATTCATCATCATGCCGGCCCTGCTACCGGTGATTCAGCAGATGCTGAGCTAGTACGCGAAGCTGGCGAACGCATGGCCACCTGGAGGGACACCGTGCGTCGCGTCGCGACCGCGCCGGCCCGTCCGTTCGCGCGGTACTTCAACCGCCGGTTCGAGGACGTCCACGGCCACCTCGACAACGAGACCGAGTTCGTCAATACCCGCCTTGCGGAGACGGTGGCGACGACCCGCGCGCTCCAGGAGCGCATCGCCACCGACGTCCAGGTGATCTCCGAGCTCACCGTGGGCCTCGAGCGGCTCGCCGACCGGTTCGCGGAGCGGGTGGACACGTTGCTCGAGGCTCTCGAGCGCCTCCCGCCCCGTGACTGATGGCAGGCCACCGCCTCTACATCGACATCCAGACGATCCAGAGTCTCCGCTTCGGTGACCGCGGCATCCCCCGCCTGGCGACGGAGCTGAGTCGAGCGCTCCTCGCCCAGGGCGCGCCCGTCGCCGCGCTCGCCCTCAACCCGCTCGTTCCCTGGCCCCGGCGCATCCATCCCGATCTGGAACGGGCGCCGCAGCTCGTGTGGAACACGGCGACGGCCTTCCGCCGGGCGCTCCGGGAGGGGCCGCTCATCAGCTTCGTGATCTCGCCCTTCGAGGGAGCCCACCCGGTGCACGCGACGCTCGCCGCCCACGTGACCGGTGTCCCCGAGGTGGTGATGGTGCACGACCTCATCCCCGACGTGTTCGGGTACGACCCCGACAGCTCCTGGGGTCGTGTCTACGAGCGCCGGCGGGCCTGGGTCCGGCGAGCCGACGTCATCGTCACCCCGTCGGAGAACACGCGCCACGACGTGGCCCGGTACTGGGCTGTGGATCCGGCGCGGATCGCGGTGATCGGCGAAGCGGCGTCGCCGTTCTTCTCGCGGCCGCAGCCGAGCGACGACCCGGCGTCGCTGCTACGGCGTCGCCTACCAGGAATCACGCACCCCTTCGTGCTGAGCGTCTCGGGACCCGACGCGCACAAGAACACCGACGTCTTGTTCGACGCGTGGGCGCGCACGCCCGCATCGGTGCGGCGCCAGCACCAGCTGGTGGTGACGTGCACGCTGCCGGACGACACGCGTCGCCGCTGGATCGCGCACGCTGACGATCGCGGCATCGGCGCCGACGAGCTCGTGCTCACCGGGTTCGTGGACGACGACGTCCTGCGCGCCCTGTATCAGCAGGCGTCGTTGCTGGTGCTGGCGTCAAGTTACGAGGGCTTCGGGTTGCCCGTGCTCGAGGCGATCGGCTGCGGGTGCCCGGCGATCACCTCGAACGTGTCGTCGCTGCCCGAGGTGCTGGACTGGCCGGGCGCGACGTTCTCGCCCAGCGATACCGACGAGATCAGTGGGCTGATCAACCGGGCGCTGTCCGACTCCGAGTACCGGAGCGAGCTCGAACGTCGGTGTGGCGCCGCCGCCGAGCGCCACACGTGGCCCCGCGTCGTCGAGCGACTCCTGGCGGCCTGTGCACGCGTGCCGGACTCGCCCCGCACCCGGCCGCGTCGCCGTCGAGTTGCGCTCGTCGGCCCGTTCCCGCCGTCACCGTCGTGGATCGCCGCCCACAACGCACGGCTTGCCACCGCGCTCGCCCAGCGCTCTGCGGTCGACTGCTTCGTCGAGCCGTTCGACGCCGGTGCCGACGGGTCGCGACCCCCCGGCGCCATGCGGGTATTCCCGGCGTCATCGCTCGGGCCGACGTTCACGCCGGCCGCGTACGACATCGTCCTGTACACGATTGGTACGGCGCGCGACGAAGTCTTTCGCCTCGCCCGGACGTACCCCGGCGTCGTCTGGCTCCACGACCTCGCCTTGGCCGATCGCGAGCTCCTCGGTTGCGCCCGGGGCATCATCGTGAGCTCACCGGACGCGCTCGACGTGGTGCGTGCGGGGCTCGATCTGCGCGTCGATGCGCGGCCGACGTGGGTCGTACCGTTGGCGGTCTCCGATTCCGCCAACGCGCAGCGCGATGACCGCGGCAAGGGATACCCGCCCTCGTTCGACGACGTTGCCCGCGAGGTGCTCGCGATCGCCGACTTCGATCTCGAGCCGGCGCGTCCGAGCGAGGCCTCCGCGCTCGTCACCCGGCCAACGAGCTGACCGACGTCACCGGCACTGCGCGGCCGAACGGCCCCGCGTCGACCGGCAGCGTCGGGAGCTCGGGCGATCGGATGACCGCGACAGCGCGGCGTGCGAGCTCCGCGGCGACGACATGGTCGTCGGGCGTCTCGACGAACCAGGCCACGCCCGGATGCGCTCGGGCGAGGTCGATGAGCTCGCGGGGCGGATGGCGGTCGACGACGTAGACCAGCGTGTCGAACCCCCACGGATCGAAGACCTTGCCCAGCATGGCCGCGGGGTAGGACCGACCATCTCCTTGGTAGGCGCGGCCTGTGGTGGCCGCCGGTCTGGTCGACCGCTGCGCGACGTCGAAGAGGCCGACGTCGCAGGAGCTCGACAGGGAGACGATGGCGCGGTCGATGGCGCGGGCGTGGTGCTGTCGCGGAGACGACAGCCGAGCGATCACAGCGATGCGCCGGGGCGCGACGCGACGTTGCCGTCGCGGGGCCGGCATGGAAGCGCAGGCGCGGATCGCCCGCTCCGCGACGCGGTCCCAGGTGTGCCGCCTCGCCGCGGCGTCACCGACCGCGCGCAGGTCGGCTCGGAAGCCGGAGTCGAGCAGCCCGCGTTCGATGGCGGCGGCCATCGCGTCGAGATCGCCGGGAGGGAACGTCGCCGGCTCCCACTCGAGCACTTCCGGCAGAGACGACGCGTTCGACGTGATCGCCGGACACCCACAGCGCGCCGCCTCGAGCGCGGGCAGCCCGAACCCCTCCTCGAAGGACGGCACCACGACCAGCTCGGCCTCCTGATAGAGCGCCCGGACGATCTCGTCGTCGACCCACCCGGTCACGACGACGTCGTCGGGCGCGAGACCGAGACCCGACGCCATGTCGTTCCAGGCCGCGTCGGCGCCGGGCGGCAGCGGGCACGTCAGCACCAACTGCCGGTCAGCGCGAATTGAAGGCGCCATGCGCGCCCAAGCTTCGATGAGACCTTCGGCGTTCTTGTTGGGCAACCAACCGGTGACGCTGAGGACGAACGGCCGCGTGATGCGAGGCAGGTGCTCGGCGAGCACCACGCGCGGCTGGCCATCGGGCCGGCGCGGCCGAAAGTGATCGGAGGCCGCGGCTCCGATCACCGCGATCCGCTCGGGCGCGACGCCGAGTCGCGCGATCGCATCCCGCCGGACGTGCTCGGACAACGTGAGGAGGAGATCGACCTGTTGGAGCAATGGGCGCCGGGCCCAGTACGAGCGCATGAGCGACGGCGGGTACACGTCCACGATCTCCGGGATGAGGTCGTACAGGATCGCGACAATCGGGATGCCGCTCTTGAACACGAACGGCGGGACCGCCGACTCGACGGGGACCGCCTTCTCGAACGGCGAGGTCACGATGTAGGCAGCGGCGTCGCTCTCGAGCGCGCGCAACGTCGGTAGCGTCGCCCACGCGACCTCGTCGGCGCCGAGCAACTCGGCCGGGAACTCCTCGTGCCAGGGTCGCGCAGGGCTGAGGAGCAGCGCACGCACCACACTTCGCGCTCGGAGAGCGCGCGCGAAGCCGATCGCGTACCGGCGGATGCCGCGATTGCCAAAGAACCCGCCCTGCGCGGTCTGGATGTCGACGAGCAGGCCGGGAGCCGCGTCCCCGATCGGTGACCGACGCGTGTGCCGGCCCGAGCCCGACTCCATGACCTCCCTATTCTATGCTCGACGTTTCCGCCTACCGAGGGGCCCAGCAATGGACGACGACGTGACGCGATCCGAAGGCCGGCGCTCGCCGGCGGAACGGGCGCTGCGCGGCGCGGCTCGTCCGTTCCTCGGGTACTTCGACCGGCGCTTCCAGGACCTGCACGAACACCTGGACCGGCAAACCAACCTCGAACACCTCGAGGCCGTCATGCACGGACGGTTCGAGCACGTGCTCCGCGAGCTGCGCGACACGCGCACCGATGTCGCCTCCGACACGGACACCATCGCCGAGCTCGCCTTCACGCTCGAGCGCTTTGCCGACCTGTTCACGGTCAGGATGGAAGAGGTCGCGGCCGAGATCGCGGCGGCGACGCCGACCTCGTGGCATCTCGATTCCAGCGTCGTGGAGCTCCCATTCGCGTTCGCGGCCGCCGCCGAGCTCGAACTGGGTGCGACAGCGGCGACGGTCGCAGACGACGGACGCCTCTCGATCGGGCTCTCTGCTCTGGGATTGCAGGTCACGGCGGTCGAGCCGACGGCGAGCATCGCCCACGCAGATGTCGCCGTCGTGTCGGAGCGTGTCGACGACTGGGGCGGACCCGCCGAGCCGCTCGACGCCGTGTTCGCCCTCCTGGCTCCCGCCGGCTCGTCGACGGCGACGCGCCCGACGAAGGAGAGGATCGACCTGTTCCACAAGTGGCTCCGGCCTTCCGGGCTCCTGGTGCTCGGAGCAGCGCTCGGCCCCGGCCACGATGCCGACGCCGACGGCGCAGCCGGTCTGCTCGACGACTGGGACATCGAACGCCGAGCGCTCTTCGAGCTGGATGCGAGCGGCGCGTGGCGGCGGTCGGACGACACGTCCCGCGCCGCGCTCGTGGCCGTGCGGGCCACGTCCCGTCCCTGAGCGCTTCCCGCGCATGACCTGGCGCCCGTACCTGGACATCCAGATCGTCCAGCACCAACGGCATCCCGAGCGCGGCATCCCGCGGTACGCGGCCGAGCTGAGCCGCGCCCTTCTGGCTGCGGATGTGACGGTCGCCGCCCTTGCGATCAACCCGCACCTGCCGGTACCCGAGCATCTGCCACCCGATCTCGCCCGAGCCCCTCAGCTCACCTGGAACACGTCCGGTGCGCTACGGCGCGCGTGCGAGTCGGGCCCGACGCTGTACCACCTCCTCGCACCGTTCGAGGCGGGCGAGCCCGTGCGCGCGTGGTTGCCGCTCAACATGGTCTCGAGCGAGGTCCCCTTCGTGGTCAACGTGTACGACCTCATCCCAGAGGTCATGGGCATCACCGGTCGGCGGGAGGAGCGCTTCCACCGCCTCCGCGGCCGCCTCGTCCGGCGCGCCGACCTCGTGCTCGCTATCTCCGAGCAGACGCGACTCGACGTGATCGAGCACCTCGGCGTGCCCGACGACCGAGTCGTGGTGGTGGGCGCGGGCGGCTCGGAGGCCTTCCGGCGCCCCGAGCCCGGCGAGTCGCCGGCTACGGTCCTGCGGGAGCACCTGCCCGTCATCGAGCGTCCGTTCCTCTTGACGCTGTCGGCGTGGGAACTGCGCAAGAACACCGAGCTGCTCATGGACGCGTTCGCGGGGTTGAGCCCGGACGTGCGCGACGGCTTGCAGCTCGTCATCGCGTGCACGCTGCCGCCCGAAGGGCACGCCGAGTGGACACGCCGAGCGCGGCGTCTCGGGCTCGGCGAGCGCGACGTCGTGTTCACCGGCTTCGTGTCGGACACTGTTCTCCGCTCGCTCTACCAGCAGGCCGAGCTGTTCGTGTACCCGTCTCGCTACGAGGGTTTCGGGTTGCCGGTGCTCGAGGCGGCGCGCTGCGGCACCCCGGGGATCGTGGCGGACGCGCCCGGGCTGCGCGAGGTCCTCGACTGGCAGCCGGCCAGCTTCGATCCCGACGACGCCGCCGCGCTGTCGGCGCTCATCGAACGCGGGCTGTCGGACACGACGTTCCGGACGCGGCTGGTGGAGGTGGCGGACGAGACGGCGCGCCGCCATAGCTGGTCGCGTGTGGCGGAGCGCACGATCGCCGCGTACGAGCAGCTCGACCCTCCCGTCCGGCGCCGACCGTCACGGCGCCGGCCCAAGGTCGCGCTCGTCGGGCCCTTCCCGCCGGTCCGCTCGGGGATCGCGCGCTACGACGCCGTCGTGGCCGCACACCTCGCGGAGCGCTGCGACCTCGATTGCTTCGTCGACGCCTGCGACTGGGCCTTCGAGGACGCCCGGCACGAGACGCCGGCGACCCACGTCCAAGCCGTGGGGCCGCGACGACCACTCGACACGCGCGCTCGCTGGCTGCCCGCGCAAGCTCTCGGCCTCCGCATCGATCCGGCTCGCTACGACGCGGTCGTCTACGCGCTCGGCAACAGCTGGTTCCACCACGACACGCTGGCGCTCGCCCGTCGCTTCCCCGGCATCGCGTGGCTGCACGACGTCGACCTCACCGGTCTCTACATCACCTACGCCCGACGCCTGCTCGGCCGCGAGCTCGGCGCCAAGGATGCCGTCGCGCTGTTCCGCGACGTGCTCGACCGCTACGGTGCCCGGGCTCCGGGCGTCCCGATCAGCGAAACCGACTGGGGCTGGGCGACATACGAGCCGTATCGCCGCTCGAGCATCCGCTTCACGCTCGAGCTGGCCCGCGACGCGGCCGCCTGCGTGGTCACGTCAGAGCGCGCCCGCCGCATGCTCGAGCTCGACGCCGGGCCGCCCGAGCTGCTCCCGCCCGTCCACGTGCTGCCGTTGGCGGTGCCCGACCGCGTTCCAGCCCAGGATCCCCCGGTGAACCCGCCATGGGTCGTGACGATCGGGCGCCAGGACCGGGAGGCCAAGCAGCCCGAGCTCGTACTGGAGGCGATGGCGATCGTGATGCGCGCTCGGCCGGCGCGGCTCGCGCTCGTCGGCGAGATCCGTCCGGACCTCCGGGCGCAGCTCAACCGACGGGCCGGCGAGCTCGGCATCGCCCACGCGTTCGAGATCGCCGGCCATGTCGACGACGACGCATACGGGCAACGGCTCGACGAAGCGTCCTGCGCGGTCCAGCTGCGCCGCTCCTCGGCCAATGGGGAAGGCTCGGCGGCGGTGAACGACGCGCTCGCGGTGGGGCTCCCGGTGATCACGAACATCCAGTCATGCTGTGAGCTGCCGGCCGGCACCGTCCAGCTGGTGGCGCCGGGAGCGGGCGCGGGCGAGATCGCTCAGGAGGTCCTGCGAGCGCTCGACGACAACAAGCATCGCCGTCGACTCGTCGACGCCGGCCTCGCCTACCGTCGGGCGTGGACGCTCGAGCACGTGACGACCCAACTACTCGACATCGTCGAGACGACGATCGCCGAACGATGGCAACGGCAGCCGAAGAGCGCGTGATCCCGGGCGGGCGATGGGCGCGCCTCGGCCTCCCGTGGGGCGAGTCGCTCGACATCGTGGTCCCCCCGTCGGGAGACCTCATCGGCGATGCCGTCCAGCGGGAGGGCAAGTACTTCCCGGACGCGTTCGATCTCGGGATGAGAATGCTCGAGCCCGGCGACCTCCTCCTCGACCTCGGCGCCCACCTCGGCACGTTCTCGCTGGCAGCCGCCGCCCGCGGAGCCCGCGTCGTCGCCGTCGAGGCGTCGCCTCGCAACGCCGCCTTCCTCCGTGCCAGCGCGCGCGCCAACGGATTCGACGACTTCGTGGTCGTCGAAGTGGCGGTGAGCGACGCGCCCGGCGTCGTGCGCTTCCGACACGAGGGTGCCTTCGGGCAGATCACGACGGGATGGGCACCGGGCGTGGTGGAGGCGCAGGCGAAACCGGTGTCGCAGATGCTGCGCGAGTACGACGTCGGGCGAGTCGACCTCGTCAAGCTCGACGTCGAGGGGTCGGAGATCGCGGCGGTCGCCGGCATGCGCGAGATCCTTACGGGACCGGACGCCCCGCCGGTCGTCTACGAGAGCAACGCCCACACCTTGCGCATGTTCGGCGCCACGCCCGAGCAGCTCATCGAGGTGTTCGCGCAGCTCGGCTACGCCAGCTATCTCATCGGGGAGGAGCAGATCATGCCGGTCGGGCCGGAGTCGTTCCAGCCCGACACGTGCGTCGACTACTTGGCCGTGAAGAGCGCGCCCGATCTCCCCGACGGGTGGTCGCTGCGGCCGGCCCGCACCGAGCATGAGCTGGCGCGCGCGGTCGCGCACGAGTCCAGCCTCGACGTCACGGATGCACGCGCGCAGGTGGCCCGGTCCCTCGAGCGCGCGCCCGACTGGCTCCTGACGCGCCGTGACGTGCAGCTCGCGCTGACGGCGCTCGCCCTGGATCCCGACGACACGGTGGCCCGGGCCGCGGCATGGTGGACGAGCCGCCGCCGCGGTCACGAGGGCGAGAACGCCGAGGCAACGGTGCGATCGCTGGCGGAGGTGGGGCGGGCGTTGCACGACCGGATCGCGCAGATCCGCATCCGATGGGGTGCGCGACCGTGACCGCTGACGGCGCTCCGCAGGCGGCGTCGCTGGTTGCGTCGATGCTGGTGTCGCTCCTCGACCAGCCGCTTGCCATCGTCGACGTCGGCTGCCGGTGGGGCTTCGCCGACACGTGGGAAGCGCTCGGGAATCGCTGCGAGATCGTCGGCTTCGAGCCCGACACCGCCGAGTGCCAGAAGCTGCGCGAGCACTACCACGACCGGCCCTGGGTCCGCATCGTGCCGCACGCGCTGGGAGCCGCGCGGGGCGACGGCACGCTCTACGTCACCCGCGAGCCCGCCTGCTCGTCCGTGTACCCGCCGATCGAGGAGGTCGTCGACCGGCATCCTCGGCTCGAGCCCCAGCGCTTGGTGCGCACCGAGCCCATCGAGCTCATCACGCTGGACGAGTGGTGCGCAGAGAACGCGTTCGAGCACGTCGACTTCGTCAAGCTCGACACGCAAGGCTCGGAGCTGGACATCCTGCGCGGCGCCAAGCGCGCGCTGAAATCCGTGTCGATCGTGCAGACCGAGGTCGAGTTCAACCCGATGTACGAAGGGCAGCCGCTCTTCGGCGACGTCGACCGGTTCCTGCGCGACCGCGGCTTCGTGCTCTGGCACCTCGACAACATGAGCCACCACCGTCAGCACGGCGTCCGCGTCGGCCTGCGGCCGGCGGCGCACGTGTACGACTTCGACGCCTCGCGCTTGACCCACCGCTCGGGCCAGCTGTTCTGGGCCGACGCCGTGTTCGTGAAGGCCGACATGGCCACGAACCGTCGAGCGACTGACTGGGACATTGCGCTGCGCCGGGCGTGCCTGGCGAGCGCGTTGGGGCTCGCCGACCTCGCCGGGCTGGCCCTCGACGCCCACGCGCGCGACCTCCACGGCGCCACGCGCGACGCGGTGGAGTCGGCCCGCCGCTTCTTGCCGCCGCCCGACGACGAGATCGAGCGGATCACCGACATCGTCGGTCGCGAGCCGCGCTGGGCGGAGCCCGTCACGGCCGAGCGCGCGGAGGTGCTCGACGAGGCACTCGTCGTGCCCTTCGAGGAGCCGCTCGAAGGTGCGGGATGGCTCGAGCCGCACCACCGGTCGGCGGCGTCGCCGATCCGCTTCATGGGCCCGGGCCGGCGGTCCTGGGTCGACGTGCCCGTCCGCCTGCCTGCGAGGTGCCGCATCGAGCTCGACGTCGTGTCCGACGACCTCGCCCACTGCGACTACCTCCAGCTCCACGTCAACGGCGTCCCCGTCGAGGTGCGGTGGAGCCCACGGAAGCAGGGACGGTTCGGGAACGCGATGCTCCCCGACGACTACGTGTCGTCCTGGGACTTCACTCGCTTCGAGATCACGACACCCGAGCCAGTGCCTCGGCCCGGTCCCGATCCCCGCAAGCTCGGGATCGCGCTCAGCGAGATCCGGTTGCGGCCACCCGAGCGGCCACGCACGGACTGATCTCAGCCCGACGAAGCGTCGGGCTTTGCCTCCTCGTCGTCGTCCTGGGTGCCTCTCTTGAACTCCTTGGTCGCCCGGCCCAGCGACCGCGCGAGCTCGGGCACCTTCTTGCTCCCGAAGACCAGGAGCACAACGGCGAGGACGATCAGCAGCTCTGGCACACCGACGTCCATCACTCCGAGTATGCCGCGCTGTTCTCTGGCCGGCCGGGTCGTCGGGCGGCCCCGGTACGCTGGACACATGGCTGCCGTCCCGGCGTACAAGGAGTGGGCCGTCATCGTGCACGCGCTCCTCGAGGGTGAGCAGATCCTCGACGTGCGCAAGGGTGGGCTGCGCGAGGACGGCCGGCACTTCGGGTTGCAGGCGAGCCGGGTGTGGCTCTACCCCACCGCCGAGCACCAGAGGCTCGAGCTCCTCAAGCCCGCGTACCGGGCGACCTTGGACCTCGCGCCGGGCTCGGTGGTCGGCGAGCCCGTCCACATCGACGGATGGGCCGACATCGTCGGCGCGCTCACGATCACCGAGCCGGAGCGGCTCGCGGCGCTCGACTCCAAGCTCATCTGGACACTCGACTACGCGGAGTCGCGTCTCAAGTGGAAGAAGCGCGACCCGCTGTGGGTGCTGGCGATGCGCGTGCACCGACTGGCCGAGCCGATCGAGGTGCCGTGGCGTGAGGAGTACGGCGGCTGCACGTCGTGGGTCGACCTCGTGGATCCGCTGCCCGATCCCACCGAGTTGGCGAGCGAGCCGGCCCTGTCCGACACCGCGTTCAACGCGCGCATGAAGGGCGTGGTCGGCGCGCTGGGGATGCCGCTCCCGGAGCCGTCGCTCGCCTGAGGCGTGGTCCGCGGGCGGAACAATCGCACACCTCGCGTGCAAAGCCTCATCTAGGCACGAAGCGTGATCGTCGCCCACGGTCCGCGCGTGCCGTAGGTTACGGGCCGCTGTGCCCTCGCCGGCGTGCTGGAGGGCAGGGTCGACGCATTCGGGTAGAAGGGAGCGCGGCGGCATGACGATCTTCGGACGTTTGCGCTCGCGCCGCGCGTTGCTGGCGACGCTCTTCGCTGCCGTGGCCGTCGTCGCGGTGGCGTGTCAGCCGGTCAAGCCCCCGCCCGAGCAGCAGCCTGGGTTCCCCCCGTTTGGCGGGCTGATCGAGACGAATCCACCGCTGTTCCCGCACTTCAGCACCGACATCACCGACTACGTCAGCCGGTGCAACGCCAATACGTTCGTGCTGTTCTCAGTGAACGCGCCTCAAGACACGACCGTGTCCGTCGACGGGCAGCCCCCGGCGAGCGGGCAGTTCAACACGTTCACGATCCGCGACTACAACCAGAGCTTCCCGATCGTGGTACAGGGGCCGTCTGGACCGCCGACCACGCACTACGTCCGCTGCCTACCGCCGGACTTCCCCGACTGGAGCGCGCAACGAAACGGTCAGACCGAAGCCGGGTTCTATCTCACGTCACCGACGGGCACGCCGGTGATCTTCGACAACGACGGCGTGCCGATCTGGTGGTGGACCGGGCCGAATCCGGGGACGTCGTTCTCGACGTTCTTCAATGGTCACGTGACGTTCGGCATCTCCGCCGGCGGACCGAACACAGGCTTGCCGGCGAACGACCACTTCGAGGAGCACGCCCTCGACGGCAGCCTCGTCAAGTCGTTCAACACCGTCGGCGCCGAGAGCGACGGCCATGACGTCATCCGGCTACCCAACGGCAACTACGCCATGGTTACGAGCGAGTTACACGACGCGGACATTCCAACGGCCTGGGGCAACCCCAATCTCCCCGACGACCCGATCATCGACCACGTGATCCAAGAGGTCACGCCGCAAGGCGCGCTCGTATGGTCATGGAGAACTTCCGACCACATCCCGCCAGCGGAAACCCCCGACCACTGGCGCGGGACGCTGATCGGGATCGATGCCGTCAGCCACTTCTACGACATCTACCACTGGAACTCCATCGAGTGGACCGGCAGTGGGTTCATCGTCTCGTACCGGCACGAGGACGCCGTGTACAAGATCGACCAGACCACGAGCAGCATCGTGTGGAAGCTCGGGGGGTCCGACCACAACGACTGCGTCAACCTGGTATGCGTCCCGAAGAGCCTGGAGATCGACAACGATCCGATCGGTAACTTCAGCGGTCAACACGATGCCCGGCTGCTGTCCGACGGTTCTGTCACGGTCCACGACAATCAGACCTTCAACGGCCATCCACCCCGCGCCGTCCGCTACACGATTGACACGAACCCGATTCCGCCGGTAACGGGCAAGGCCGGGACGGCGACCCTCCAGGAGTCGGTCACCGACCCGCTGGCGCAGTCCTCGTTCTGCTGCGGCAGCGCGCGGAAGCTGTCGTTGCCGAACGGTCACTGGGTCATTGGCTGGGGTGGGACGGCGCAACCACCCGGGTCAACCGGGGACCAGGTCACCGAGGAGAAGGACGGCAACACTGTCGTCTTCGAGCTCCTGGTGCACGGCCTGGTGAATCCGCTCTATCGGGCCGTCCCCATCCTCCCGAACCAGCTGAGCCGCGAGGACCTCCGTGCCGGCATGGACGCCGAGGTCGCCGGCAGCCAGTCCGCCGGCACCCAGAGCGTCAAGCCGCAAACCCCGAACGCCAAGATCGGTCCCGAGCCCGCGCCGTAGCGCTACGCGCCGTCCTCTTCTCGAACGCGGATCGAGCGGTGCGGCCGGTAGCCCCGGTTGCGCGCCTCGGCCAAGGTGTCGGGCGCGAACGCGGCGAACGCCTCGGATGCCATCAGCTCGTCGATGACCGGCTGCAGGCCGGCGTCGTCGATCAGATCGAGGTCGTACACAACCTGGTTTCGCTTGTCGCCGAGGTAGCGGAAGGTTTCGAACCGCGACGGTCGGCTCACTGGATGCTCCTGTTCCCTTGCGCGGTGAGGGGGCGCACAAGGCGCCCCCTCACTCAGAAACGGCTGAACGTCTTCGCCGTCCGGGACCACACGGGAGGGACTACTTCCCCGTCCGGGCAACGACGGTGCGGCGGTTCGGTTTCCGCCAGGCGGTCCAGCCTGACGCGCCCGCAGGGCGGGCGCGACTACGACCTAACGGCCGCGCACCTCCAGAGTCCCGCGTTG
>WNGA01004204.1_pt1 | contig 22691 bp, 12 predicted proteins | sample 5400061 | NCBI WGS metagenome assembly WNGA01 (sample SAMN13153366, study PRJNA577476) | soil metagenome | isolation source: 100 cm soil or saprolite under grassland replicate 2 | place: USA:California | collected 2016-06-15
GGCACCTCGATGTCGGCTCATCGCATCCTGGGGCTGGAGAAGGTCCCAAGGGTCCGGCTGTTCGCCGGTTAAAGCGGTACGCGAGCTGGGTTCAGAACGTCGTGAGACAGTTCGGTCCTTATCCACTGTGGGCGCAGGATACTTGAGGGGTTCCAATCTTAGTACGAGAGGACCGGATTGGACGCACTTCTGGTGTGGCAGTTGTTCCGTCAGGAGCATCGCTGCGTAGCCATGTGCGGAAGAGATAAGCGCTGAAAGCATCTAAGTGCCAAGCTCATCCCAAGATATGGTGTCCCGGCCGCAAGGCCCTGAAGACCACGGGCAGACTACCCGTTTGATAGGTCAGGCGTGCAAATGCCGTGAGGCATGAGCGGACTGATACTAATCGGTCGTGAGGCTTGATCGCTTCCTTCTGGCGTTAAATCGTGAAAAGCGTTGAATCGTTAAATCGGTTCAACGATTCAACGGTTTAACGAATCACGAAGACAGCGATTTCAAAGACACTCGCGAATTGGTTGCCCCGGTGTCCTGTGTGTAGTTTTCAGAGAATGGCCGCGCCGCTTCGGTCACGATCTTTGCTCTTTGAATCGTTGAATCGTTAAAACGTTGAATCGTTGAACCGATGGCCGCGCGAAAGGCCGGCACGGGTTTAACGTTTCAACGAATCACGATTTAACGAACGATTTTTGGTGGCCATAAAGCTGTGGTCCGACCCGTTCCCATTCCGAACACGGCCGTCAAACGCAGCGTTGCCGATGGTAGTGCCTGTATAGCTTGCGCGAGAGTAGGTAGCCGCCATTTTTTCCTTCCAAGGGCCGGACGCCTGTCCGGCCCTTCGCCTTTTGGGTTCGTCGGAGCGACTGATCCTAAAAAGAGCAGTTGAAACCACAGATGGACACAGATGAACACAGATTTTAGCGAAGAGAGTCACTCCCCCAATGGGTGAACCAGCCCGCTGTCGCAAAGCCTGCTTATCTGTGTTCATCTGTGTCCATCTGTGGTTTCCCTTCTTTGTTCCAGCCGCAACTGCCGGGTTCAGCCTGATGGGCCCGAAATGGAAATCATGTGGAAGCCGAGCCGACGCCCAATGTTGCCGTTTCGCGACCTCACGATGGCAGTTGCAAAATCTTTCGGGAAGGTTTTGGTGGGAATCCCGCCATACTTGCGCTAGACTCAAGGCGTTACTGAACCCGGGCAAAGCGCAGCACGATGACTTTCCCGAAACCACAGCGCGGCGGGGCGAAGCCAGCGGCTTCGCGCAAGGCGGCGTTCACTCTCATCGAACTGCTCGTCGTCATTGCCATCATTGCCCTGCTGGCGGCGCTTCTGCTGCCGGCGCTTTCCCGCGCCAAAGGGGAGGCACTCTCCGTCGCGTGCTTGAGCAACCTCAAGCAGCTCGAGATCTGTTACCTCTCCTACGCTCACGACGCGGACGACGAACTGGCGCCCAACAGCTACGTCTACGTCTTCTCCACGCCCACGGGACCAGCCCTCTCCGGGCAATCCTGGTGTCCCGGCGACGTGCGGCAGGACACCACCATCAGCAACCTGACCAACGGGGTGCTTTGGCCTTACAGCCCAACTGGGCGGTGTCCCCAACGACCAGATCTTCACCTTCATCGACACCCATGAAGACGCGATCATCGATCCGACCTTCGGCATCTACCACCAGAGCAGTCCGTGGGGCAACATGTGGATCGACCTGCCCGCTGACCGCCACCGTCAGGGCGGCAACGTGGCGTTCCTGGATGGCCATGTCGAGCATTGGCGCTGGGCTGCGCCCAAGAAATTCGTCACCTGGGGCTATCCGGCCCGGCCGGACGAAATAAAGGACCTCCGCCGTGTCCAGGCCCATATACCGCCTCCGTATCGGCCGTAGCGGGAGACTTCGACCCAAGGCTCACCTCCCAGCGGGGCTACGACCGTGGTATCTGTTTAGCGTCCGCGAGGACGCCTGAAAATAGCCCAGCGATTCATCGCTGGGTTGTGGGGAGTTGACGTTCGGAGTCCCGCAGGGACGGCAGAGAGAGGGTTCTGCCGTCCCTGCGGGACTTGAGGCTAGCGGGCCTAATACCCAGCGATGAATCGCTGGGCTATTTTCAATAAGGACGAGGAGTGGCGCTAATTGGGGTGATGAATCTGTACGGTAGAACGGATTGTGTTGTACGCAGCCGTGTTCCAGCCGCCAGGAATAGTCCTGCAGTTAATCACCCCCGAGTCTAATTCCGTGGAACCATCCGTTCCGGGAGCGAGGAATCTGGAAACACCCTCTTGATGGGGTTCAGGTTCCGCGGAAAAGCTGGCGAAAATAAGTGTTGTCAAACCTTGCGGCTTCCCCCTAATTTCCGCACCAATGCACCGCTTGGAACACAGGCAAACCGGATTTGCCCGGAAACCGAGCAGAAAATCTACGGACAACAACCAAGATCGCAGGAGGAACAACATGAAAGTCAATCCATGGACACTGGGTCTGGCCGCCGCAGGGCTGGTCACACTCCCCGCAGCCACGCAGGCCGAAGAAAAGCTCAACCCGTTGCTGACCGCCGTCACCCCGACGAGCCTCAGCGGCGCGGTGAGCACGTCAATCCACTGGAACCCCGGTACGGGCAACGCCTTCAGCTCTCCCCGCCTTTACCAGCAAGGCAAAGCCGACGGCTTCAATCTCGATGTGGTGAGCCTCACGCTCGACAAGCCGCTCGACGAAAGCCAATGGGCCGCCGGCTACCATGTCGACCTCTGGTTCGGGCCGGATGCAAACACGTTCGCAAGCCAGAGCAGCGGTACTACGGCTGACTTGGCCATCAAGCAGGCTTACGTCGCGCTCCGCACTCCGTTCGGCAACGGCCTGGAGTGGAAGGTCGGCGTGTTCGACTCGGTCATCGGCTACGAAAGCCACGACTCGTCGAAGGACCCGAATTACAGCCGCTCTTACGCGACTTCGATCGAACCGCACACGCACACGGGCGTGCTGGGCAGCTACCAGTTCAGCCCGTCGTTCGGCATGTCCTTTGGCATTGCCGACACGGACGGCCCGCGGATTAACAGCCGCGCCAATCCGCCGAAGGCCGAGTCCTTCAAGACTTACATGGCCTCCCTGGCGGTGACGGCGCCCGACGATTGGGGATTCGTCTCCGGCTCGACCCTTTACAGCGGGTTCGTGAACGGGTTCAACAACGGCTGGAACGGCTCGCAATTCAACTACTACGCCGGCGTCACGCTCAACACCCCGGTCAAGAAACTCAAGGTCGGCACGTCGTTCGATTACGCGACGATCACGGATGATGCTTACCAGCCGCCTCCCCCCGGCTCAAGCCAGCCCGAATTGAACGCGTGGGCTCTCACCGGCTACGCCTCGTATGAGCTCACCGAGAAACTAAGCGGCCACTTCCGCATTGAATACACGGAGACGGACGCGAACATCTACGGAACCGGCGCGCGGCTTGAGGACGGCAAGAGCAGGCTGTTCGGCATGACCGGCACCTTGCAATATGATCTGTGGGCCAACGTCATCAGCCGCCTCGAGTTCATCTGGGACCACCAGGCGGGCGACAATACCATGATCCCCTTCGGCGGGCAGCCGGAGAGAGGCGAAACACACGGCTCCAAGCGCGATGCCTTCACGATCGCTCTGAACCTCATCTACAAGTTCTGAGCAAACTGGATTCCCAGCCCCCGGCCGGCCCGCCCGGCAGGGGGCGTTCCTCGCGGTCACGTCTTAATTTCATCTCACGGACAGCGAGCCCAAAAGCAAACAATCTGGCGGGATTCGCCCAACGTGAACAACGTTCATCAAGCCGCGGTAATGGACTACTTCATCAAACCGCCCGAAAACATCGACATTGCGCGCGGCCTGGGTCCGTTTCAGCGAAATGGCACGACGCCTGCGAGCACGCTCCGCTTGCGCGGTTTGTTTCACCCTGCGATCCAGGCCGGGGCCGCGCAGTGCATTGTGCGGCCCCGGTCATTGATTTGAACCCGGGTGCCCGCGCCGTCTGGGCGCGGCGCTCGATTTCCGGAAAACGAACAACACGAACAACACGAAACAACGTAAACAAACAACCCGCGGGACAAACCGCGCCAACAGAAGGAACAGAATGAAAGTGAACAAATGGACATTCGGGCTGGCCGCCGCCGGGCTGGTCAGCCTGCCTGTCGGATCGCAGGCCGACGAAAAGTTGAACCCGATGCTTACGGCCGTCACCCCGACGACCGTCAGCGGATACATCAACACCTCGATCCACTGGACCCCCGGGACGGGCAACCGCGTGGTTCCAAACCACGGCCAGAACACGCCGAACAAGCAAGACGGCTTCAACCTCAATGTCGTCGATCTGGCGCTTGAGAAGCCGCTGGACGAAGCACAATGGGCCGCCGGCTATAAGGCCGAATTGCTCTTCGGTCAGGACGCCAACATCTACGCCACCCAGAGTCCGACCGCCGTCGGCCCCGCGGACTTCGGCATCAAGCAGGCCTACCTCGCCCTCCGCGCCCCGGTTGGCAATGGCCTCGACTTCAAGGTCGGCGTGTGGGACACCATCACCGGCTATGAGGTCTTCAACGCGGGGAGCAATCCTAACTACACCCGCTCCTACAGTTGGACGATCGAGCCGACGACATTCACGGGCGTCCTGGCCACCTACCAGCTCTGCAAGTTTGCCAGCGCCTCTGCGGGCATCGCCAACACCTACGGCCCGGCAATCAACGGTCGCGCCAACGTTCCCGGTGCCAAGGCTGAGTCCTACAAAACCTACCTGGCCGGCCTGTTCCTGACCGCTCCGGATGACTGGGGTTTCCTGGGCGGCTCGGCGTTCTACGCCACGTTCCACAACGGTTACAACTCCGGCTTCGCCGGCGGCGCGGACCAGACCAGCTACTTCGTCGGGGCGACGGTCAACACGCCGCTCAAGTGGCTCAAAGTCGGCGCGTGTTACGACTATCTCGGCACGACCAGCGACTTCGGCGATTCGTCCTACGCCAACGCTTACACGCTCTACAGCTCCATCCAGATCCCTGACTCGAAGTTCAGCCTCCACCTCCGCGGCGAATACGCGAACAGCGATACGGCGGTTCTCGGAAGCGGCGCGAACCTCCCCGGTGGCAACAGCGAGGTCTTCGCCACCACCGCCACGCTCCAGTACGACCTCTGGCAAAACGTCCTCAGCCGGCTCGAATTCCGCTGGGATCACCAGGCCGGCGACAACGACATGACTGGTTACGGTGGCGATTTGGCCAAGCCTGCGTCCACCAACGGCAAGCGCAACTCCTACCTGCTCGCGCTGAACCTCATCTACAAGTTCTAAGCCCCATCTGGTTGGTCACGGCCCCTTCCGGCCCCGCCGGAAGGGGCTTTTGCTTTGGTTCCTGGCGGATTTCGTCTCGGCCGCATCTTGACACCGCCCCCGATCTCTCCCCCTGCCCGCGAGGCAGAAGCGGGGAAGGCCGGGGAGTTCTCTCCCGGAGGGAGACTTGAAAATAGCCCACCCTTTCAAGGGTGGGATTGTGGAATAGCGGAATTGAGTCCCGAAGGGACGGCTGAATCACCGTCACAAAAATGGAAATATGAATTGACGCATGACCTTCGGTGGATTCAGCCGTCCCTTCGGGACTTGTGGAATGGCGACTGTGAACCCGGCAGTGAACTGCCGGGCTATTCTCAATTTTCCCTCCGGGAGAGTACTCGTCTTCCCCACCCGGCGGACTTCGGTTAGCCTCTCCTCAGCGTCCGGGCGCCCAAGGGCGGACTTCGGACCCGAACCCGCTCGATGACCAGTCCCGCACCCCGGATGAGTAAGCCCGCTCGAAGCCGGGCCGTCCTGATTCTCCTTATGGCCGTGTTCGCAGCCGTGGCCGCCTGGATTGGCTGGGGTTGCCTCAAGCGCGAGGACGTTGCCTTCCTCTCCCCTCGCGGTCCGGCCGAGTGGATTGTTTTCCCGGTGCCGCCGGATCCCGAACCGATCACCTCCGCCCGCATCACCACGGTCTTTCGCCGGAACTTCCAACTGCCCACGACCCCGGCTCGGGCGGCGCTCAGGCTGCGCGCCTTCAAGTCGTGCGCAGTGACGCTCAACGGCCAGCCATTGCCTGTGCCCGCTACGGCGAATTGGAAAACACTGGTGACGCTCGACGCCACCCGCCAGTTGCGCGCCGGCGACAACGCACTCGCCATCGCCGTGACAAATTCCTCCGGCCCGCCCGCGCTTTGGCTCGAATTGGCGGCCGATGGGTTTGCGCTGCTCACAGACGAATCCTGGCAGGCCAGTTGCGCCGGCTCGGTCTGGCGGCCGGCGTGGCTGGCCCGACGGCCGGTTCCGGCCGGACGCGGCAATCCGCTCGCAGGCGCGGAAACTGTTTCGTCATCCCTTCGGCGCTGCTGGCCTTGGCTCGTCGTGTCGGCGGCGTTGTGCGCGGGGATCGTTTTGCTCGCCAGACGGAACACACGCCCGAAATCCGAACAGGCTTCCTCCGATGCTCAGCCGGCGTTCGATCCCGCGCCCTGGGCGCTGGCGGGAATCGTCGCGCTGTGGCTCGTGCTCTTCATCCACAACTTCGGCCTGCTGCCGCGCGTTATCGGCTTCGACGCGGCTGAGCACCTGCGGTACATCGGCTACATCCAACAACACAAGTCGCTCCCGCTGGCCAGCCAGGGTTTCGAGATGCATCAGCCGCCGCTGTACTACCTGGTCTCGGCAACGGCGCTGGGCACGCTCGGGTTGACTCCCCTGGACGACACCGGCGTGCTGGTGCTTCGATTCTTCTCGCTCCTCGTCGGGATCGCCCAACTCCTCGTTCTCTTCGCATTGCTGCGGCTGATGTTCCCCGGGCGGCCGGGCGCACAAATCGCAGGACTACTCCTGGCTGGACTGCTGCCGGCGCACCTTTGCCTCGCCCACTACACGACCAACGAGACTCTCGCGGCGTTGTTCGTGACGGCGTCTTTCTACGGCGTGCTGCGGCTCTTGAAGCACGAAGTGATGTCGACCCGATGGCTCGTGGCAACTGGCGTCGCGTTCGGGGCGGCGCTGCTCACGAAGATCACCGCGCTGCTCGCGGCGCCATTCGTGTTCGGGGCGATCGTGTGGAGCCTGTCAAGGCGCCGCGAGCGCGCTCCGGCGGAGTGGTTGCGTGCGCTCGGCGTGCCACTGGCCGCCACACTGCTCGTGTGCGGATGGCATTACGCGCGAGTCTGGACCGGCATTGGCCATCCGCTCGCGGGCCATCGCGATTTCGGCTATGGCACGGCCTGGTGGCAACAGGACGGGTTCCGCACGGCGAACTTCTACGTGCGTTTCGGCGACGCGCTTGAGGATCCATTCTTCAGCGGCACGCGAAGCTTCCTGGGCGGACTCTACTCGACGCTGTGGGGCGACGGACTCTGGAGCGGCGCCGCGTCCGCCGGGTTCCGGGCGCCCTGGAACTACGACCTCATGGCCGCGGGCTACGCGCTGGCGCTTGTGCCGACGGCCCTCCTGCTGATCGGGCTGGCTGCGGCTCTGCGTCGGTTTATTCGCGAGCCGACGGCCGCGTGGTTTTGCGCGCTGGGCATCCTGGGGGCAACGGTTTTTGCGCTGGTCTGGATGAGCCTCATGGCGCCGACTTATGCGTTGGTAAAATCGTTCTATGGCCTGGTCGCGCTGGCGCCGATGGCCGCGCTGGGTGCTGCGGGCTGGAGTTGGATCGCCGAGCGCGGCCGGACGCCGCGGCTGTTCGTTGGGGTGGCCGCTGGCGTCTGGGCTGTGACGAGTTTCGGCAGTTTCTGGATTCGCGGAAACGCGTCGTTCACGCATACGCGGCTGGGTGAAGGGTTGGTGAACGACGGCCGGGGCGCCGCCGCCGTCGAGCGTTTCACGGCGTCGCTCATTCTTGATCCGAAGAACGTTCACGCCCGCTCGTCGCTCGCCGCCACGCTCGCAGGGTTGGGCCAACTCGACGAAGCTGCGCGCCTGGCCGAGCAGAATGCGCGCGAACATCCGGACGCCCCGATCTGTCATCTCGACCTGGCGTCCGTCGCCGAATCCCGTGGCGACCTTACCAGCGCCGTGGAGCACACGCGCCGGGCGATTACGTTGGCAGCGGAGCGACCGCGCGCCCATCGGCTGCTGGCTTCGCGTCTTGCCCGGCTCGGACGGCGCGCCGAATCGATCGATGCGTGCCGGGAGGGATTGCGGTTGAAGCCGGCGGATCCCGACTTGCATCTGTTGCTGGCGGCCGGGTTGGCCGCGGATCGCGGCGCGACCAGCGCCAGGTCGGCCCTCGAAGCCGCGGCGCACTTTCGGTTTGTCCTCGAGTTGGCGCGGGAGCCTTCCGGCGCGTTCACCGGATTGTCGTGGTTGCTGGCGACCCATCCTGCGGCCGAAGCGCGCCAGGGCGCAGAGGCGGTGACCCTCGCCGAGCGCGCGGTCCGCATGACCGGCAATCGTGACGCCTCGGCGTTGCGCGCACTCGCGGCGGCGTATGCCGAAACCGGCCGGTTCGAGCCAGCGGCCGATGCCGTCCGGCAGGCGATGGCCTTGTCGCGAGCAGCACGCGACGAGTCCGGCGCCAGGCTGGCCGGGGAGCTATTGACGAGCATCGAAGCCCGCCGCCCCTTCCGCGACGAACAAGGCCGGCCGTAGGCGTCCGGACAACGGGCTCGTCCCTGGGCGTTTACAGTGCTGGCAGTTGTGGGCTAGATTTTCGCCATGAACGCGAATGACTTGATCACCGTTGACCCGGACATCCTCGGCGGCACACCCGTCTTCAAGGGCACGCGTGTCCCGGTGAAGACGCTCTTTGAATACCTCGAGGGCAACTACACGCTGGAGGAGTTCCTGGAGTGCTTCCCGTCCGTGACGCGGGAGATGGCGTGCAAGGTGCTGGAACGCTCCGAGTCCGCCCTGTTGGCGCCCGCGTCCGCATGAGAATCCTGCTGGACGAGTGCGTGCCATGGCCGATCCACAAACTGCTCGCCGGCCACGATTGCACCAGCGTGCAGAAACGCGGCTGGCGAGGCATCCGAAACGGCGATCTGCTCCGGCGGGCCGAAGGGGAGTTCGACTTGTTCATCACCTCCGACCAAAACATCCGTTACCAGCATAACCTCGCCGGATGCCGCATCCCGATTCTCGAACTCTCGACCAACGACCTTCGTCGCATCCGCGCCGCGGCTGCTGCGATTCAAGCCACCGTTGCCGCCATCCAACCCGGCGAGTTTCGACATCAGGAGATTCCATGAATTTCCCCTACCACCAAATATTGGACGACGGCCACAGAATGCGGAGCGATTCCGCCTTGCGGGACTGGGGCGGGCCGTTCACGCAGGAGTTCGTAGAGAAGCCATGCCCTGCGGAGCGCGGCTGCGGGCGCCGAGAGATTCCTGACTTGTGTCGGCCGCCTGCTTCTTGGCTTTATCTCAATTTCTTGCGGACAAAGCTGTCCGCGCTCCAGCCGCTACGGCAGGACTTCGCGCACGCGGAAAAATCGGCTGGCGTTATTCGTCGTCGTGGTAAAGCACTCTGTCTCGGGAAAGCGACCCGGGACGTTCGTGAGCAGCGTCAAGCCGGCCGGGTTGGCGCCGGCCAGCACGTCGTAAGTCCGCCCCGTCCGCCCGGGCCAACTCAGGCGCGCCAAGCTTGTACTCCAAATCATGAGGTCGAGACGGAACGCTTCGTTGGGGACCATCGGGTCCGTGCTCATGGCTTGTTCCATCGCGTTGTTGTAGCCATCATCGTCCGGGTCATCCTGCGCGTTGGAGAGCAGGTTGCCGAACATGGACATCTCCCAATCGTCATCGAGCCCGTCTCCATCGGAGTCGGAGATTGGGATCCCTGTGACGAGCAAGCTGAGAGCCTGCACGCTTCCGGTCGCGCCCAGAAACTCATCGCCGACCTCGACCCGCCACTGGCCCGCGCTCGGCTCGTAGAAATGATGTGTGGACCAGTACGTCCAGTCCACGGGGCCGGCGCTGGGATCTCCATTGTAGTGCTGGAGGACGCTTCGCGTTCCGGCGGGCGAAACCAAGGTGATGCGCACATCACCGCGAAGCGTATGGTCCGTCTGCACGCGCACGCCGATGTGCTCGCAAATGAGGGTGTCCGTCACGGTCAATGGAATGCTCACGGAGTTCAGCCGGAGCTGCGCGCGCGCGGCGCTGTTCGTGGAGAACAGGCCCTGAAGGGCCAGGCCGTTGCTGCGCCCGATGAAGATGGCCGGGATCGGCACGAAATCTGTCGCGCCCATCAGGCACAGTTGCTCGCCGCCCGGGCAGCCGAAGTCCGTGTTGGTTGCGAAGTTATAGATCACGGCGAATTCCGCTCCCGCTGCCGCCGCGCGAAGGATCTTCTCGTCAAAATTGTTCGTCCCTCGCTCGATCAATGCCGCCTTGCCGGTTAAGTCAATCTGAACCGTGTTGGTGGCCAGGCCCAGGTCCACCAGCGGCGCCAATGGCGTCGGGTCGTCGGGATGCGGTCCGGCGCTGGGCAGGCAGCGGATGGAGGCCAGTTCAGGCGGCACGCCATCGCCAGTGATGAGCAGGCGCAATCCATCATCGGGAATCGACAGCGGCCCGGTCGCTATGACTGAGATGTTCGTCGCCGCCGGCCGGTTGACCCACTGGCGGGCCAGTTTCACGGCCTGTCCGGCGTCCGGTACACCGTAGCCATCGTTGTGCCCCACGAGCAGCCCGGCGCCATTGGGCAGAACGTCCGGGTCCCCCGGGTCGAAGTGCCGGGCGGAGAGCAGGAGGACTTGCTGCACGTCCCGGTAGGTCAGGTTTGTGTTGACCGACAGTAAAAGGGCCGTGACGCCGGCGATCTGCGGCGGACCGGTCGAGGAGCCAGTAAAGCCCAAGGAGTTGTACACGAAATCCGACAAGTATTCAAACGGCGGGAAGAACGAGATGGCATTGCGGCCGCGGGGGCCGAGCAGATCCGTCGTGAAGAGTCCGGAGCTGTTGACATCGGCGCCGCTCGGCGCCGCGAGCAGCAGGCACGCACCGCGCTCGCTGTAAACGGTAGTCCGCCCGGTGCGGTTCACGGCGCCGACGGTGATCACGCGGGGGTCTGAGCAATACGCGTCGTCATTGGCATTGGCGAGGATTTCGCGGTCGTTGCCCGAGGGGCGCAACAGCACCGCACCGCGCCCGAAGCGTCCGTCGCTCACGGCCGATTCAATGCCGAGGTTTTCGAGGGTGGTGAGCCCGCGCTGTCGGCGCCCAGGATGCGTCCAACTGTGACTCTGCACGCCGACCACGTTGGAAGCGTAAACGAACATGTCGTGCAGCCGCTCATCGCTCACCAGGCGCGGGCTGTCGTTGGTAAAAATCACCCAGCCCGCTACCTTGGCGCCAGGCGCCACGCCCGCCATGCCGAAGGCGTTGTTGGCCGCCGCCACCGCAAGGCCGGCGCACTCCGTCCCGTGCGCCCACGAGCTGTTCGTAAATTGCGTCGGTGTCGGATCGTTGGAAAGGTCGGCAAAGTTCAGATGCGGCGCGCCGGCCGCCGCGTTCGTCAGCTCACGGTGTGATATTTCGATGCCCGTGTCGGCGATTGCGATTGTCACCCCTTCACCTCGCGTGTACGGCCACGCTCCGCGCACGTTCAGGTCCGGCCCCAGCACGGCGCCGTTGGTCACGTCGCGATTCTCCTGATTCCATTGGCCGATCGTGGTGCCCAATTGGGGCGGGAAATGCGGATCGTTTGGGCGCGCGGCGTAGAGGCCGTCGAGCGAAACCTCCTGGCGAATGATTGGGTAGCCTGCCGCCACCCCCGGCGCCGCCGAAAGCCGGCTGGCTTCCAACGCGGCGACGACTGCATTGGGCGCCTGCAGGATGAATACGTTCGACGACACGGTGCGCGACAGCTTCAGGGATTGCCCTCGCACCACCGAATCCAAACTCGCGCCCGGCTGGAGTTGCAGGACCACGCGGTCGCCGAACTCGACCGAATTCGTCGAGCCATCCATGGCCCAGGCCCGCAGCCAGTGCGGTCGCGACGCCGCCGGCTGCAACTGCGAGAGCTTGCTCTCAAAACGAAACTCTCTCCGCTGGGGCAGCCGGAAACACAATCTCTCGGACGGCGTCTGCGCGCTCAATTGTCCCGCGGCAGTCAGCGCGCACACTGCAAAACAAACAAGGCGGCCTGATTGGACACTCATGGCGATTTTGGATTATCTTATACCATAGGTTATGGGCGACGCCGAGTAAAATGCAATCTGGGGTCGTCACCCCATCCCCGGGCGCATTTTTTGTGCTGCTCAGGCCAAACGAACCGGCTGCCCCCTCACCCCGGCCCTCTCCCCATCGGATGGGGAGAGGGGGAATCGTCGCCTGCCTGTCCGCGCAGTTGGCGGCGCAAGTCCTCCAACGATCAGGGGCTTGCCATTGCGGAACCCACTGCGCCACCGGACTCCCTCTCCCCCTCGGAGGGGAGAAGGCCGGGGTGAGGGGGCAGCCGCGTGACAAGCCCAACGGCCGCGATGTCCGCCGCACTCCCGCTTCCCCTCGGAGGGAAAGGGTTTGCAGCTTCGCCGCTCTGTGTACGATAGCGAAATGAGCATGGGCGGATTCTCCGCTCGAACCCGCTCGACATCGCTTCATCCAAACCCCAATTAGGGGCAAGCATTTCACACGGCTTGCCCATGAGCTTCCTCTCCCTCATCGAATCGAAGCGCGACGGCAGCGAGCTGCCGTCCGAGGCCATCGCCGGGTTCGTGCGCGACTTTACCGCGGGCCGCATCCCGGACTACCAGATGGCCGCGCTGCTCATGGCCGTCTGCTTCCGCGGCATGAGCGTGGCCGAGACGCGCGCGCTCACGCTGGCGATGCGCGACTCGGGCGACGTGCTGGCGTTTCCCGACGATCCCCGGCCACTCGTGGATAAACACTCCACGGGCGGGGTCGGGGACAAGGTGTCGCTGCCGCTGGCGCCCTTGCTGGCGTGTCTGGGTTTTCGTGTGCCGATGATTTCCGGCCGCGGGCTGGGCATTACCGGAGGCACGGTCGACAAGCTGGAATCGGTCCCCGGCTTGACCACGGAGCTTGAGCCGAAGCGGCTCGTCGAACAGATCCAGCGCCTGGGCGTGGCGATGGCCGGACAGACGGAAACGATGGTCCCGGCGGACAAGAAGCTTTACGCGTTGCGAGACGTGACCGGCACCGTGCCCAGCGTTCCGCTCATCACGGCCAGCATCCTGTCGAAGAAACTCGCCGAGGGACTTCAGGCGCTGGTGATGGACGTGAAATTTGGCTGCGCTGCATTCATACGGACAGAGTCCGACGCGCGCGCGCTGGCTGACTCCATCGTGTCGCTGGCTGAAGCGTGCGGCGTGCGCACGCAGGCGCTGCTCACCGACATGAACACGCCGCTTGGCCGGGCCGTCGGCAATTGGCTCGAAGTGAAGGAAGCCATCGATTGCCTCGACGGCCGCGGTCCCGACGATTTGAGCGCTCTGGTCATCGAGTGCGCCGCCCGGCTGCTCGTGCTGGCCAATCGCGCGAGCGACCTGGCCGAGGCCCGCGCCACCGCCGCCGCGTGTCTGGATTCCGGCGCTCCACGTCGCAAGTGGGACGAACTGATTGCCGCCCAGGGAGCGGACCTTGGCGCGTTCCGCAGCCGGCTCGCGCTCGATCACACCGCGCCTGTAGTTGCCGAATTCACCGCGCCGCGCGGCGGCTTCATTGCCCGCTGTGATGCCCGCGTCATCGGCGAGGTCGTCCGCGACCTGGGCGGAGGACGATTGAAGCAGGAGACGGTGCTCAATGCCGCTGTCGGCGTTGACCGGCTCGCGAAGCCCGGAGATCCAATCAAAGCAGGCGATGTGCTTTGCCGCATTCACGCCGCCACTCAGAATGACGCCCATGCCGCCCGCGCGCGGCTGGAGTCGGCGTTCGAATTGGCGGACGCGCGACCCGCGGCGACCCGCTTGTTTGCGTAGCCGGGACGCGGGCGGACTTGCCAATCCTGGGAGCGCCGGCATCCTGCCGGCGAGTTTCTCGACTCACAACCAATCCACTCGCCGGCAGGATGCCGGCGTTCCCAGCACGAGCTAACTCCAATCTTGAACTGCCGTCCCGTACTCCGCTCAATGCGTGAGATGCGCTTGCGACTCGAATGACTGGGCCGGGCCCGAGTTCCTCCCACGACGATCCCTTGCGTCCGGACGATGTCCTGATCGGCCGCGCGTTTCGGTGGTCGGTGTTCGCGCTGGCGATGCTGGCCGCCGGTGGCGGGGCGGTGTGGTATTTCAAAACACGTCCCGAGACAAGGCCCGTTCAAATCACGCCGCTGGTTCCGCCCGCTCTGCCCGAGCGGCTTGCGGCGGAAATCCCGCGCGTGAATTTCAGCGATATCACGACCAACGCCGGTATCGGGTTCGTGCATGAAAACGGCGCGCAGGGCGACAAGCTGCTTCCCGAAACGATGGGCGGCGGCGTGGCGTTCCTGGATTTCGACAACGACGGGGATCAGGATCTGTTCTTCGTCAACTCGACTCTCTGGCCGTGGCACAAGCCGGATGGCCGCGCGGCCGGCACGCTCGCCTTGTATCGCAACGACGGCGCTGGCCACTTCGCCGAAGTGACCGCCGGCTCGGGTCTCGACGTGAGCCTTTACGGGATGGGCGTGGCGGTCGGGGACTACGACAACGACGGTCTGCCCGACGTGTTCGTCACCGCCGTCGGGGGGAACCATCTGTTCCGTAATCTGGGCGGCGGCCGTTTCGCGGACGTGACCGCTTCCGCGGGCGTCGGCGGCGCGCCCGATCAATGGAGCACGAGCGCCGCCTGGGTCGATGTCGATAACGACGGGGACCTCGATCTGTTCGTCTGCAACTATGTCCGTTGGTCGCGCGAGATTGACCTGCGCGTGAACTACCGGCTGACGGGCATTGGCCGGGCGTACGGGCCGCCCGCGAATTTCGAGGGAACGTTCCCTTATCTGTACCGCAACGACGGCGGGGGGCGCTTCACGGATGTGTCGGCGGCCAGCGGCGTGCAAGTGCGAAACCCCGCCACCGGAGCGCCGCTCGCCAAGTCCCTCTCGGTGGCCCCGGTCGACGCCAACAACGACGGCTGGATCGACCTCGTGGTGGCCAACGACACCGTGCAGAATTTTCTGTTTACGAACCGGCACGACGGCACGTTCGCCGAAGTCGGCGCCCGAGCCGGCGTGGCGTTCGACGCCTACGGGCTGGCCCGCGGGGCAATGGGCATCGACTCGGCCCGTTTCCGCAACGACGACGCGCTCGGCATCGCCATTGGGAATTTCGCGAACGAAATGAACGCGCTTTACGTCTCGCAGCGAGACACGCTAATCTTCGCCGACGAAGCGATCACCGAAGGCGTCGGACCCGCCAGCCGGCTGCTGCTCAAGTTCGGCCTCTTCTTCTTCGACTACGACCTCGACGGCCGGCTCGACGTGCTCACCGCCAACGGGCATCTCGAGGAGCAAATCAGCCTGGTCCAGTCCAGCCAGCGCTACCGCCAGCCGGCGCAGCTTTTCTGGAACCGCGGCGGCGCCCGCGGCATGAGCTTCGTGCCGGTGCCCGCGCAAAAGGCGGGCGAGGAAATCTTCCAGCCGATTGTCGGGCGCGGTTCGGCCTATGCGGACATCGACGGCGACGGCGATCTCGACGTGGTCCTGACGCAAATCGGCGGAAGGCCATTGCTGCTCCGCAACGATCAGCAACTCGGAAATCGCTGGCTGCGGCTCAAGCTCATCGGCACCCGATGCAATCGAGACGCCATTGGCGCGTGGATCAAAGTGCGCGTCGGCGCGCAAACGCTCTCGCGACAGGTCATGCCCACGCGCAGTTACCTGTCGCAGTCCGAACTTCCTGTCACCATCGGCCTGGGCAACGCCGCCCGGCCCGACGCGGTCGAAATCCTCTGGCCCGACGGCTCGCGCCAGAAACTCGACGCCGTCCCGCTCGGCCAAACGACGGTCGTCGAGCAACCGCGTTGACCCGGCCGCTGGGGCGCGGTTTTGACTGTGAGCAGAAGGAGTTGACCACGGATGACACGGATAACACGGATACTTCTAGTTCTTCATCCATTCCCATCCGCGAAATCCGTGGTCAAAAATCCTTGAAAGAAACGGCTGCCGGCGCGCGTCATCCGCCATGCAGCCTAAACTGGGTCATTTCCCAGGTTCGATCACACGTTACCCACTCCGCGCTTCATCGGCCAGCCCGACGAGCCCAGTAGAGCCGGGCGAACCGATAACGAAAGTGAGCACAGCCAGTGATCAAACCAGGAGCTGACCCGCTAAAGATATGCAGCGGCCCCATCCAGGCACCGGCCTTCGAAATTCTAGTGAACGTGTCCTGAGTCTGGCAGGCGCAACTGGTAGAATTCCATGCTTGCATTGGGTTCGATGGAATAGGAACTAGGGGCGTCGGGGACGGACTGCCAGGGGCCGGTAACTCGGGACGCCCGCTGGAGGATCGCGCCGGGGATGTCCCACTCGAGGGTGAGCACGCGGCGACCGCCCAGGTTTTCAAAACGGATGGTGATATCCGGACTGCCAGGGGGGTGTTCAATGCTGAAGTGCCCGGAGTGGGAGTAGCCAGTAGCCCCTTGGTTATCGGTGGCTACCGCCAGAGCCATGTAGTGGCCAGGGGCAAGACCGCTGATCTGCGCTTGGTACGGCGCGGTCTGGTCCTGCCCCACGAACAGTTGGGGAGAGTCGAATCGCAAGTGTGAGCGGACATAAAACTCGACTTTCGCGACGCTGCCATCCAGGTCCGCGGCAGCCGCCACCAGTGGAATGGTGCTGCCGGCCGCGAACGTCTGGCCCACTGGCGAAGTGATGTCCACGATGGGAACAAGGTTGGAGACGACCGTAAAGACCGATTCCATGCGGGCCCGATGGCCGAATAGATCCTCTGCTTCCACGGAGACTCGATGGCCGCCCAACGACGGGGTTCGGAACACCGCGACGAAAGGACCGGAGTTGGTGCGCACCAGCAATTGGCCGTCGGTGAAGATGCGGACTTCCGACAAATCGCCGTCCGGATCCAGCACGTCGGCGAGGATGGGAACGTCGGAACCTACCCGAAACAAGCCGCCGTTCGTCGGCGTCGTGATGAATACCGTCGGTGGCTGGTAGGGAACGCTGGGCACGTTGCCGGCCAGTTCGGTGTCGAAGGTCAGGTCCACTTGGTTGCTCTGACTCGCGGGATGCACTTCGGCGGCGAGGATGTTGCGCCCAGTTACGAGCAGGCTGAAGGCGTTGCTGACGTTGATCGAGCGGCAGGCACGCGCGGCGGCGCCGGTCATCGCAGTCAAGGCGCGCGTGTCCGGAGTGATTGCTCCCTCGGGCATATTTCGCCGGGCGATTTCCTGCCCGTTGAGGTACACCACGATGCCGTGGTGTTGGATCAAGTTGAGGGCGATGTTGTGGTAAAACGAGGGATCCGGCACGTCGAAGGTTTGGCGGAAATAAACCGGGATGGGTGGCCAGCCGTTACAACAGATCGGTTTGTTCAGGTCCGTGGCGACATCGGCCCGGCCATAGCCAAAGGGGGCACGGCCGGTTTTCCAACTTTGGTCGTCAAAAGCAAGAGCGGTCCAGTTGTTGGTCGGGATTTGTCCGCCGTCGAGGAACTTCCAGGCCGAGCCTTTCCCGACGATCCTCAGCAAGTTGAAGTCAAAGTCGTAGCGCTGGCCGCCGACGGGAACTTGGCCGCCCTGATCGTCGAATTGCAGGAGGTCGAGATGGTAAATATCGCCGAAGGGTTCCGGGTAGCCGGGGTTCAATTTTAGCGCCACGTCCATGTGGCCGAGCTCGCGCCCGCCGAGCGGCAGCCCGGCCAGCGTCGCGCCGGAGGCGACGATGCGAATTTCGTTCTGCCCGACCTCCTCCACGCCCTGTCCCTGCCGGCCGCCGCGCACCCAGGCGCCGAAGAGATTGGTCTCCAAGCGCAGCCGGAGCTGGCCAAACTCGAACAGCGAGCGGAAGCCTGCCTGCGCTTCGTCGAAGCGCAGGGTTACGAGCGCCGGTTGCTCGCGGAAGTTGCGGACGAGTTCGCCGGCCGCGCCGATGCTGCCGGCACTGGCGCTGAACCAAGGACCCACGTTGCAATCGCTCAGTGCGACGTTGCGCCAGGCAATGTTGTTGTGGTTTTTCACGTTCTGCCAAAGGCCGGGGCCTTCGAGGGGAAGTGAAGTGATCGGCTCGATCCGCGCCAGCAGGCAGAGATGCTGCGGGTCGAGAAACGCGCCGCATTCCGTGTCTGGCGGTGGGTAGAAGGGAATCTCGATGATGCAGCACTCGTTGGGAGCGAGGACAGGGATTTTCAGCAAAACGTCCTCGTAAGTCGGCGGATAGACGATGGAGTGGTGGGTCGGCGTCTTGTTGATGATGTAGCCGCCGGCAATCGTCCAGGGGCTGATGCCCGACGCACCATTCCACGGAATAAGAGTGGATGTGATGACGGGGTCGAGCTGGCTGGTATCGTAAGCCTGGCTTGGTGTCCAGCGATCCACGTTCGCATTATTCAGGCGCTGCCACATTGCCCAGAGGCGGTCGGCGTTGGCGTGAAGCATGAAAAAGATGGGATCACGCGCGGCACTTTGCGAGCACATGGTGCCATTGATATAACAGTGCGCGTTGTTGTGGGATGGCCCCTCGATATTTCCCCAGAAAGTCGAGTAACTGCCGCTCGGCAGGAGGGTGGCCGTCTGGTAGGCCGGTTGCAGCCCCGCGGCGCCCGGCGCTCCGGCAGGCTTGTTGCGGCTGATGCCAAAAGTGGCGAAGGGCGCGCCCACCACTCCGCTGGAGGCGCCCATGTAGCCGCCGGGACCGATAATTGTGGGGCTGGGATCGGTCGTCCAATCCCAATAAAGAAGGGTCAGGGCCGGCTTCGCCTCTCGCAGCAGCGCCTCGTATCGGTTGATGAATTCCCGGTGCCACGGTAGGAAACGGAGGGTGCCATGTATTCCTGATCCAAACAGCGGAAAGTGAACATTGTTCTGCTTGTCAAAATAGGTGTCGCCACCCGGAAACAGGTAGGGCGGCATATCAATCGTCTGCACGGCCGCGATGTAGTCGTTACGGACTGAAACAGCGACTGTGGCCGCGTTACTCCTGGGCTTGGTCACCTCGTAGCCGTAGAGGCGCGGTTGCGCGAAGCCGCAGGGATTGGCCACATGGTCGTTCCAGTCACCGGGCCAGTTAAGTCCGGTTGAGGCCTTAGCCCAATAGACGTGCAACGTTTCGGTGCCGCTGGAGGCCGACGTGCCTCTGTTGCGCACCCGCACATAAATGTAGTTAGGCGAGCTGGCCTTGGGATCGCGATAGCATGGTCCTTCGTGCGGCAGCGGAGTCCAAGTGGGGCTGCTGCTCGGGAAGGGCTGCGGGTCGTAGTTCGGATCGGCCAGGCGGCGGACCCAGATGTCGTCGCTCAGATGCAGGTATAGCGAGACCGTGTTTGGCTCGATGCCAACATCCAGGATATCGTCGCGGATCCAAAGATCGGCCTGCCCTTGAGCAGCAATGGTGGTACTGAGCAGAACCAAACCGCACAGGGCTTGGCAGAATCGGAGGGATTTGCATTTCATATCGGTGAATTGGTTGGTTTCTGGCGGGAACATATTCGTTCCATGCGGCGCGGTTGCACCAGACACTGGCTAGGGATTGGCGCCGCTATCAATCCAGTTTTTGATCGTATCGATCTCAGTCTGGTTCAGGTACGGCGGGCCATTTTGGGGCATGCGAGCGCCGACCGCCGGCGGGGCGTCGTTGATCTTGTGCCAGAGGTAGCTGTTCAGGTGATCGCTAGGCTTCACACGCTTTAGAGCCACTTCAGTCGAGTTCACGTTGACAATGTTGCCGTAGGACAAACCAGTGGCAAGGTTGAGGCCCGCGGGTGGCGAACCTCCGCTGTGGCAGGTGACACAGGCGGACGCTCCGCTAGTGTTCACACCATTAAAGAGGGGCTGGATCATCGAACTGAACACGGTCATCGGTGTCAGGCCGCCAGGAGTGAAATTGCCACATAGCATGCCGCTCCAGCCGCTACCGCCGCCGTAGGTGTCGCCGAACAGTTGAAAGACGGCGGGTTGATGGAGGTTGATGCTGGTCCAGAATAATTTGTGCGTGACCTTGGAATGCGGCATCACGTGATTGTCGCAGACGCGGATTTCCGCAGCGGCAAGCTTAAGAAGGAAACCCGAAGCCGTATCAAAATTCAAAGCCGGGAACGAGTGGGCTGCGTGGCAGGTGCGACAACTACGGCCGATCACGTCGCGATACATGCTCTCCTGCACCGGCTTCGTCACGTCCCTCCAGCCCGCCACCACGAAGTCCTCGTTTTGGTTCGGTCCCGGCGTGTACATTTGGGTGACGATGTCGCCGATGACCGGATCAAGTGGCGGGCTGACCTTGACAATCATCTCGTTGAAATTTTTGAACTTGGGTTGTTGCGTCGCTTTATCGAACCCCGCAGGTATGGTGGGGAACTTATAGTAATGCAGGTCGAAGGGCAGAAACTTAGACCCTAGTTTCACGTCGCTCACGCTGTTGAAGGGCGCCGCAGAGCCAAACACCGCACCGCCAGGATACTCGCCGCCGTGACAAACCATGCAAAGTTGTGGAACGGTCCGCTCGCCCAACTTGTCGAGGTTCGCGGAGGGAGCGCGGTTACCATTTTTGTACACGTAGAATTTCACAACGCGGTCACCGGTGGCGTCACCCTCGATCGAAGAGTACTCCATGGCTACCGTTGCGCCCGGATTCAAGTTCGCAGCGGCGTCGTTGGCATCGGTCTGGTCATCGGTGTCGAGGTCGCCGAAATTTGTAACAAAGGCGGCTGTGTTCATGCCGTTAACCACGCCGTGCATGTTCCGCCCAAATCCAAGGTCCCCGCCATTGGCATAGACGACATTGATCTCGTTTATCCCGCCGAAACTATTAACGGTTTTGAAATCATTCAGGGTGGTGCGCTTATCCATCGGGTCGATCTGTTTGTAATAGTTGGCAGTGGACTGAGCTAGCGCATCCAGGAGGGTCTTGTCGGCCGGAATTGCTGGGTTCAGTTCAGTCAGATTGACGGCCTCAAAACTGAACAAGCCGTGGAGGAACTGGCCGGAGTTGGGCACATCGGGTATCGCCAAGTGCTTCAACTTGACCTCGGTTGCACAGGCGGCGTAGGTGGGAGGGTCATTGGGCAAGTTGGGCTGCAGGGGGTTTTGCGGTCCGCCGGTGTTGACGACGAACGTGCCGATGGGCGTGTTGTTGGCCGGGTCAATAGGCACCAACTCAATGTTGACCATGGAAGGCAGGTTGTAGATGACGTGTTTTTTCACAATGCTGTTGTTGATGTTCACCGTGTCATGTTTCGGAGCCATGCCCGGCCTGGGCACGAAGTATTCGAGAAGGTAGTTGCCCGGCATACTGGCATCCTCACTGTTAATGCGGACACAGGACTGGTTTTGCTTCACTTGATCGGTATTAATCTCGGAGAAGTGAGAGACAGTGGCCACGTAGGAGTTGCCGACAAGCGTCCCGGTGCCTTCTTCGATCCAGACACCCTGGGTTTCGTCGTAAAAGAGGATCGGAATCGTCGGCGGAATAATCCCTCCCGCCGCAAGTTGTGACGGATCGACCGGAATGGTCACTTGAGCCGTGGCACCGGCGGTAAGGTTGTATCTCTTGGGGCCGGCGGTGATTTCAACTGATCCCGCCCCATAACTCTCCATCGATTGGGTGCTGCCATCCGGCATTTGTACGGTGTAGTCTCCCGGCATTTGGAAGGGCGAATTTAGATCGACCGTGAAGAGTTGCACGGAGACGTTGCCCGCCGGGGGTTGGCCGTTTTGGTCCACCAAGGAGTTGGCGGGGATTCGCACGCGGATGCCGGGCCCACAAAAAGTGTTGCTGGGACACTGCCCCAAACCGGGTACTGGCACCTGCAATTCCCCAAAAGGCGGCACAATGTTGTTGGATCCGTCCTGCCACTGCGGTTGCCCCAGTTGCGGGAAGTCGTGCCAGTTCAGACGGCAGGAGAGCGGTCCCGAACAATTGCGCTCGTCGCGCTGGTCCGTCACATCGATTGGCAGGGTAGGATCCTGGGTGGTCACGGAGGCGCGCGCCAGCGTCCAGCGCCCCCCGGTGATGTTCTTGTCGTAAATCTGAGACACCAATCCGTAGCCCGGTTTACGGATGTTCAGCACGAAACGGTTGGCGTCCAACACACGCGTATAGAAGAATCCGTCCGCTCCAGTGGCGGTAATCTGTCCATTGATTTCAATTTGCGCGCCGGCGACCGCGGAAGCGTCCACGGCATCGACCGTGCCGGAGAACGGCACACCTTGGTTATCGACGCGCTGCAGATAGGTCGAGCGGGCATAGCCGCCTTTCTCGTCATACGCGATCACGGTTACGGAATAAAGGCCCTGTGTGTTTGGGGGTGTCCAGATGACTTCCGGACCGGTGAGAGCGCTCAAAGTGCCGGACCCCGCTTGGACCAACCAGCGGAACTTCACCGGATCACCATCGGGGTCGCTCGCGTGAGCGGTGAACTTGGCAGTCCGGCCAACCCGCAGCGTCTTGAGCCACCGCCCCGTGATCGGGTCGGCTGCGAATAAACCTTGCAAGCGGGGGGGGCTGTTACGGATGAAAAGATTGATGGGCTGGAACTGAGCGCCCGCCAGGTTGGCTTCAGGAAAGATAGGCAGGTCGGTAGCGGCATTTTCAGTCCTCGCGCGCAAGACAATT
>WNGA01003758.1_pt1 | contig 22687 bp, 18 predicted proteins | sample 5400061 | NCBI WGS metagenome assembly WNGA01 (sample SAMN13153366, study PRJNA577476) | soil metagenome | isolation source: 100 cm soil or saprolite under grassland replicate 2 | place: USA:California | collected 2016-06-15
ACTCCATCGTGAAGCGAGCGGCGGTCGTGCCGCCCAGATGCACGGTGTCCACCCGCGTCTTGTCTGGAGTCCGACTCTCGTCCGGCGAGTCAAAGTCGCGCTTCTCAACACCAGCCACGCCAACCTCCTTCGTCGCAGTACCGCCACTATGTCACCCGCCCGGCGCGGCGGCTGCGCCGCTCCGTCAGTCCTGAGGCGCAAACCGCGTCGCGAAACGTCCTCTCACGTGGACGGTCTACACGCCTTGTGTCGTATCGTGTACCATACGTCGCGTGGGCCGCGTGTACCGACTGAACGTAACGCTCGATGGCGAGCACGCCGCAAAGCTGTCGCAGCTCGCGAAGCGCTCACACGTCCAGGAGGGCACACTCGCGCGCTCGCTTCTCTCCCACGCGCTCGACGAAGCCGATCCCGATGCTCGTCACGTCGCCGAACTGCTCGACGGGATCGACGGGGCCTTCGAGCGGGCGCAGCTCGGGCTCGAGCAAGCCCGTGCAGGGCAGACGGTGCCACTCGACGAGTTGTAGGTGGCGCGCGTCGAACTCGCCGAGACCGCGGTCGCCGATCTCGCGCAGCTCATACGCACGCACAGCCTCCCCTCCGACGCAGGCGAACGCATTAGACGCTCGCTGCAGCCGTTCGAGGAGTTCCCGCGCATAGGAGCAGAGCTCGGCGGACGCTGGTCCGGATTCCGCTTCCTCCTCGGCCCGTGGCGCTGGATGATCGTCGTCTACGCCTACCTCGAGGAGAATGACCGCGTCGTTGTCGTAACGATCCAGGACGGACGATCCTCTCGTGCTCCGACAACCGAACGCTGAGGTCTGCAGCGCCGGCTCGACACTGCCTGCGACAACTCGGGCAACAAGCCGGCGCCCACCTGGCGCCGCGTGGACTCGAAACGCCGTTGACGCGGCACCTCAGCCGCCGTTGCCCTCCACCGGCAACCGCGTTGAGAGCGGCGCGGCGACCCCGGTGAGACGCTCGCTCAGCTCCCGTAGTCGGCGGCGAGCCTCCAAGTCGTATGCCTGCGAGTGCGCCCGAGCCTCGGTGAGCCGGTCGAAGTAGCGGCCGCTCACCCCCGCAAGCTCGGGCGCCGCGACGAGGCGCGCCGTCGCGCGGACTCCTGTTTCGAGCGAGTCGTGCGGCGTCACGCCCGCTGCGAACACCATCTTCGTCGGCATGTAGGTGCCCGGGTGGAGGCAGTTCGCGGTCACGCCATTCTCGCCGAGCTCCTCAGCGAGGTCGAAGGTGAGCATCACGAGCGCGAGCTTGCTCTGACAGTACGCCTGGACGCCGCTGTACCTGTGCTCGAGCATCACGTCGTCGAAGTCGATCGGCGCCTGGCCGGCCGAGCTGACGTTGACGACGCGCGCGGGCGCCGAGCCGACGAGGAACGGGGTCAGCAGCCGCGTGAGCAGAAACGGCGCCAGGTAGTTGACGGCGAAGCGCAGCTCGTGTCCGTCTGCACTCTCCATGCGGCGTCCGTCGCCCGGCAGTGTGGTGCCGATGCCGGCGTTGTTCACGAGGACGTCGAGCCGCTGGTGCTCTGCCGTGACCTGCTCGGCGAGGCCGTGCACCTCGGCCAGAGACGAGAGGTCGGCGCGGTACCAGCCGAGCGTCTTGCTCCCGGTCTGCGCGCGCAGCGCCGCCAGCGTCTGTTCGCCGCGCTCCTGATCGCGCCCGTGCAGGAGCACCGTTGCGCCCGTGCCGGCGAGCTCGGCGGCGAGAGCCTTGCCGAGGCCGTCCGTCGCCCCCGTGACGAGAACCGTCGGATTCACGCAGCCTCCCCGAAATGCGCTTCCTCGGAACCGCGGATGATGTCGGCGAGCTGAGCTCGAACACGCTCGAGCTCGACCGTATGCGCCTCGATCTCATTGCCGGTGGCGCCGCGATCGGCAAGCAGGTCGCGGACGAGCACGAGCCCTCGTGCGCGCAGCAGAAGGTCGTCGATCTCGTGGGCGAGCAGGCTCTCTCGGTCGGTGTGGCGAATAGCCGTCATCATGCTGCCTCCTCGAATGGCTCGATGGTTTCGGTCGCGACCGGTGACTCGATCACCGCGGGCCGCCGCGACGGTGCGACGAACCCGACTGCGATCGCAGCTCCGAGCAGAGCAAGACCGGTCAGGATGTAGAACGAGGTCTGGAAGCCGTGGGTGAGACTGCCGCTCGCGAGCGACGTCGCGAGACCGTGGCTCGTGGACGCGGCGGCAACCGTGCTCACCGCGGCGAGGCCGACCGCGCCGCCGATCTGCCTGCTCGTGTTGATCAGGCCGGAGGCGACCCCGGCATCAGCGCCGGCGACTCCTGTGAGTCCCGCGATCGTCATCGGCACGAACGTGAACCCCAGGCCGATCCCGCTCACGAGGGCAGACGGGAACAGGTTCCAGAAGTACTGCCCGTGCGCCGGTAGCTGCGTCAGGAGCGCAAGCCCGACCGCGACGAGCAGCAGTCCCGAGGCGAGGACGGGGCGGATGCCGAGCCGCGTGACGAGCGTCTGCCCGACATTCGCGAACACCACGATCGCGAGCGTGGTCGCGACGAATCCGGCGCCGGTCTGAAGGGCCGAGTAGTGCAGCACCTGCTGCATGTACAGCGTGAGCAGGAAGAACTGCGAGAACGAGATGGCCCCGACCAGGATTGCGATGCCGTTGGCCGCCGCCAGTGTGCGCCGGCGGAAGATGCGCAGCGGGAGCAGCGGCGCGGCCGACCGGAGCTCGATCGCAACGAATGCGGCGATCAGGACGGCCGATCCCCCAAGCATCGCGATCGTCGACGCGTTGCTCCAGCCTGACTCCGCTGCGCGGGTCAATGCGTAGACAAGCAGCATCAGGCCGGCCGTGATCGAAGTCGCGCCGGCGATGTCGAAGTGGCGGTGGGACAGCACCGAGCGGCTCTCGCGCAGCAGCCACGGCGACACGGCGATCACGGCCGCGCCGACCGGAACGTTGATGAAGAAGACCCAGGACCACGAGAGGTACGACGTGAGCACGCCGCCCACCAGAACACCTGCTGCGGCGCCACTTCCGGAAGCGGCGCCCCAGATGCCGAGGGCGAGATTCCGCTCACGGCCCTCGCGGAAGGTGGTCATCAGAATCGAGAGCGCGGCGGGAGCGAGCAGCGCACCGCCGAGCCCCTGTGCGGCGCGAAAGGCGACGAGTGAGCCTTCCGACCACGCGAGACCGCAGAGGAATGAGCTGGCCGAGAAGAGCGCCAGCCCGGTCACGAAGAGGCGCCGGCGGCCGAGGATGTCGGCAAGCCGCCCGCCGAGCAGGAGGAAGCCGCCGAAGAGGATCGCGTAGGCGCTGATCACCCACTGCAAGCTGGCTTCTGAAAAGTGGAGGTCGGTCTTGATCGACGGCAGCGCGACGTTCACGATCGCGATGTCGAGAACGACCATGAACTGGGCGGCGACGATCACGGCGAGAGCGAGCCAGCGGCGGCTCTCGGGAACCGCAGAGATCGAGGTATTTGTCACTAATAGCCTCCTCAGATCGTTGGAATTTGCCACGATAGCAGCTACCAACGCTTGGGTGGGCTACACTTATTCCCGATGACTGCACAAGGTTCTCAGCTACCAGCCGCCCCCCGGCGTCCGGGACCGCCCAAGGAGCTCCTCTCGAGCCCCGCGTTCCTGCTCAAGAAGCTGGGCCTCACGATCAAGGAACGCACGATCGAGGCCTTCGAGGAGACCGGCCTGAGCGGGTACCACCACTCGGTCCTCGCGCTGCTCCACGAGGAGCCGCGTGAGACGCAGGCGATGATCGCCGACGCCCTCGGCTACGACCGCAGCCACCTGGTCGGCGTTCTCGACGAGCTCGAGGAGCGAGGGCTCGTCGAGCGCCGCCGCGACGTCACCGACCGGCGCCGCCACCTGGTCAGCCTCACACCCGCGGGCGAGGAGGCCCTCGAACGCGTCCGCGCGGTCGCGAAGCGGGTCGAAGACGAGTTCTTCAAGCCGCTCGACGCCTCGGAGCGCAAGACGCTCAAGGCGTTGCTCGCGCGGTTGGCGAGCCACCACGACGCGCGGTACCGCAGTAACGGCGACTCGTAGAGCGCCGGCCGCTACTTCACGAAGATCTCGGGACTCTGCGGCGAAGCCGTGCCGAGCGCGTACTCCAGGCCCTCGACCGCGAGGGTCGGGGGCGTTCCCCCGGCCCAGAGCTCACACGCACGCGCCTCGATGGCGTCCAGCTGCTCCTCGTCGTGGAGGGGGTCGTGGTGGAAGAGCAGGAGACGATCGACGTGCGCGGCCTGGGCGAACTGCACCGCCTGGGCGACGCTCGAGTGGCCCCAGCCGACCTTGGCCGGGTACTCGGACTCGGTGTACTGCGAGTCGTGCATCAACACATCGGCCTCGAAGGCAAGGTCGAAGCCGGAGATCCAGTCGGTGCTCAAGTCGACGACCTGCCCGCCGAAGTACGGCTCGTGATCGGGCAGATAGGTGAGCACACCTCCATCGCCCTCGATGCGGTAGCCGACCGTCGGGCCGGGATGAAGCACCGGCTGCGCACTGATCGTCGCCGACCCGATCGTCCAAGGCTCCCGTGGAACGTCGTGAAAGCTGACTTCCGAAGGTGCGTCGGCAAGCAGAACCGGGAAGAACGGCGGCGCCAGGAACCGCGCGATCCGCGCACGCAGCGATACCGGTCCCGCGACCGGCCCCCAGATGTGGAGCTCCGTCTCCGGCTGCCACAGCGGGACGAAGAAGCCGAGCCCTTCGAGATGGTCGAGGTGCAGGTGCGTCAGTACGAGGTGGATCGGCCGTCCCGGATTGCCGGCGAGCTCGACGCCAAGCTCGCGGATGCCGGTGCCTGCATCGAGGATCAGGAGCGTCCCGTCGGCGAGTCGGATCTCCACGCACGAGGTGTTTCCGCCGCGACGAAGCGTGCGCGGCCCCGGCGTCGCCAGCGACCCGCGACAACCCCTGACGATCGCCTTCACGCGGCATGCCCCTCTCGCGGCTCTCGCTCCCAGAAGATCGAGACGACGCCGACGACCGCCCGCTCGCTGGAGAGAAGCGGGAAGGCGGTCGCCGAGATCTCCTGGCGGACACCGCTGACGGTCAATGCGAACTCGAGGTGTGCCGGTCGGCGCTCGTGCAGCGCCAGCCGACTGGGCAGTCGCTCGGCCGGCAACGGCGAGCCGTCGAGCTCCTCTCTCGGCACCATCGTGACCCAGTCCTCAGCCGGGATCTCGCCGGTCTCTGCGAACCTCTGCCCGAGCAACCGCTCGGCAGGCTCATTGAAGTAGACGAGGTTCCCGTGGGCGTCCGTCACGAGGACGGCAGTCGCGAGTCTCGAAGCGAACTCGCGGGCCACGATCAGGATCAGATCCTTCGGCTGCCGCTTCGCCTTGCTCACCGTTGGTTCCACACATCGCGCTGCTCGATCACGAGTCCCTCCGCGTCGAATCGCAGGAGCGAGACTCCCGCGAGGTCCTCACTCGACCCGTCCCTCAGCCGGGTCTGCGCATGCCACTCGACCGCAGCGCGGTCGCCCGCCACGATCGGATCATGGAAGACAGGGGTCGCCGTCTCCTCTTCCGCGAAGACCTGCTGCACGTACTCGGCTGCCGGCTGCGCCTCGCGAAAGGGATGCGACTGAAAGTACGCCCCGTCGGCGTAGAGAGCGACGATCGCCGACGAGTCGTGCTCGCGCCAGGCGCGTTCCCAGGTTCGCGCCCACCGTTCGGCCGCCTCGCCTGTCGTCATGCGGGTCACTCTAAACCCGTAGACGAGCCCCTTCACACCGTGAGATGGTGCGTGCGAGGAGCCACCGCTTCGAGAGAGAGGTGAGAGCGTGAGCGACGAAGCTCGCATGCCGCGCAGGGAGTTTCTGTCGAGGACCGCGAAGGTCGCCGCGGCGGCGGCCGCGGCCCCGTACCTCGTCGCCGGCCAGGCCAGAGCGGACGGCGGTCGCGGAGAGCTCGGCCTCGTCGGCGCCGACCACGTCGGCATCACCGTCCCCAACATCAACCAGGCGATCGAATGGTTCGAGGACGTCATGGGCGGGGTCGCACCGCTGACCTTCGGACCCTTCAGCGATCCGACCGGCACGTTCATGCACGATCTGCTCGGAGTCGACCCGCGCGCCGTGATCTCGCAGATCACGATGATTCGCATCGGCCACAGCGCGGGGATCGAGCTGTTTCAGTACGAGGCACCCGATCAGAACCAGACCCATCCGAGAAACTCCGACTGGGCCGGGCACCACATCGCGTTCTACGTCACCGACATCGACGACGCGGTGGAATACATGCGCTCGAGGGGCGTGCAGAAGTTTCTCGGCCCGCTCCCGGTGACGGTCGGCCCGGCTGCCGGGCAGGCGATCAATTACTTCCGAACACCCTTCGGCACCTATATCGAGCTGATCAGCTATCCGAACGGAATGGCGTACGAACGCGATCCGAGCAGGCCGCTCTGGTCACCGAAGCGCAACGGCCTCGATTCCGTCGTGACGAAGGTTCCGGGGCTGCTCGGGATCGACCACATCGGCATTACCGTTCCGAACACCAAGCTTGCGGCGAAATGGTTCCGGGACGTTCTCGGCTTCAGTGCGCCGCTCACGTTCGGGCCGTTCAGCGATCCGACCGGGACGTTCATCCAGGACCTCCTCGACGTCGACCCTCGGGCCGTCGTCGAGAACATCACCGAGGTTCGCGGCGGCAACGGGCCGAACGTCGAGCTGTTCCAGTACACGGCGCCCGATCAGGATCAGGTGTTCAGGAAGAACTCCGACTGGGGCGGCAAGCACATCGCCTTCTACGTGCGGCACATGGACAAGGCCGTGGCGTACATGCAGGCCAAGGGCGTCGAGAAGCTGCTCGGCCCGCTCGCGGTGACCGACGGGCCGGCCGCGGGACAGACGATCAACTACTTCCATGCGCCGTTCGGCACCTTCATCGAGCTGATCAGCTACCCGGAGGGCATGGCATACGAGACCACGGCGCCAATCCCGCTCTGGGACCCGCGCGACAACCGTCCGTAGTCGGCGTTCGACGGGCATGCTGTCGCCATGGCGGGCGGCGACATCGAAGCGCTCAAGCGCGCATGCAAGGCATTGGTCGACGAGACTCGAGCGCAGGTTGCCGCGGGGAAGGATCCTGACCCGCAGACGGAGCCTCGCCTTCGAGCTCTGATCGACCGAGCCCGGCGAGAAGAGCCCGACGAGCGCGCAGCGATCGATCGGATCGAGGGCCATGCGCTCGAGCAGCTCAAACGCCTGCTGTCGGTTCGCCGTGCGCGCGCTCTTGTCGCACGCGAGCCGGCTCGCCGGGCAGAAGCCTCGGCCGCGCGCCGTCCGCCCTTACGAACACGACCGACGATCACGGGCAACATGGAGGTTCGGCGGGAGACGAACGGCGACCGGTTCCTGCTTGCCTGGGACGCCGCCGCACCCGTGACGAGCTGGGAGGTTCGCTTCAGCGAGCGCGCGGAAGCTCGCGGGGCTTATCTCGTTCGCGAGACGCTGACGTTCCCGGCGTCCCAGACGACCGTCGAGCTGCCGCTCGCCGAGCATGCACTGCAGGTGCACGTCCTCGGCCGCCGCCGCGACGGCCGGCTGCTTCGGCGTGTGGTGATCTCCGGTCTCACACGCGATGGCTGGAACGAACGCTGGCAGCGTCGCGCGAGCGCGTCGTGACTGCTGCCTGACTCGCCGACGCTACGCTCGTACCTCGAGCGGCTCGACAGCCGTCCTGCCAAGCAGCGCGCCTACGACTAATCGTCGGCGGACGCAGCAAACGACGCGTACGCACGCTGCAGCACCGCTGCGAGGTCCTCGCCACGCAGCTGTAGCCCACTCGGGCCCAGCCGCTTGAGCACCGCACCCACCGGCAGCGGCCTCAGCGGGCGAGGGTCTGGAAAGACGCCAGCGCGCCACGGGTCGTCGTCGGTCAGGTCCGCGGCCGGCTCGGGAGTCGACACGATTGCCGCTTCGACAGGCAACACCGGTGCTGCGACACAGCCGCGCCAGCGAAGCAGGAGCGACGGATCGGCGTCGATTCCCTCCGCGACCGCGTATGCGAGCGCAGCGACGTGCTCGCACAGCTCCCCGTCACGGTCGCACGAGCACGTTCGGCCGAGCTCGTACGGGCGCGGTACCAGCGGCTCGCTCCAGTCTTCGATCAGCAAGTGCTCGAGGTGCACCGACTGCAGGCGGCCCTCGACGGCTTCTTCGAGCGGCCGATTCCCGCGCGCGAAGCGCGTCATCGCAGCCCAGATCCGCGGCGGCACCGGCTTCGCGGTGATCGTGACCGAACACCCGGCGACGCTCGCAGAAAGCGTTCCCTGCTCGACCCCGACGGCGGCGACGGCTCCGTCACGGAAGAGCTCGCGAGCACGCTCCGCAACCGCCGACCCCTCGTCGCGCACGACCGAGCTCGCGAGGAGCCGCGCCCACGGGCCGTGACCCGGCCGGCTGCTCACGCTGCAGCCTCCATCCAGTCCGGCGAGAGCGCGACGGCGGCACGGATCGCGCCGATGTCGAGGTCGCCGAGCCAGTCCTCGGTACCGGCGTGGATCACCTTGGCCGCGAGCTCGCGCTTCGACTCGAGGAGCTGATCGATCCGCTCCTCGAGCGTGCCCACGCAAATAAGACTGTGCACGAACACCGGCTTGCGCTGACCGACGCGATGCACGCGGTCGGTCGCCTGCTGCTCGACCGCGGGGTTCCACCAGCGGTCGAAGTGGATCACGTGATTCGCGGCGGGCAGGTTCAGCCCGCGGCCGCCCGCCTTGATCGAGATCACGAGCACCGACGGGCCCTCCTCCGTCTCGAAGGCACGCAGCACGTCGTCGCGTTGCCGCGCCGTGAGCCGCCCGTGGAAGAACCCGACGCGCTTGTCGAGGTGCTCCGCGAGGTGCGGGACGAGCCGGTCGAATCCCGGGTACTGCGTGAAGACGAGCGCCTTGTCGCCCTCGGGCACCCGCCCCAGCAGCTCCACGAGCCGGTCGAGCTTCCCCGAACGGCCGTCCAATGCCTGCCCGGTCGGCAGCAACAGCTCCGGGTGGTTGCACACCCGCTTGAGCTGGCTGAGCATCGCGAGCACCGATCCGCGCTGGCCGAAGCTGCCGTCCTGCTCCTGGATCCGCGGCATCCAGCGGTCGACCGTCGCCTGATAGAGGCTCGCCTGCTCGACCGTCAGCCGGCAGTAGTCCTTCTCGATCGTGATCGGAGGCAGCTCCAGCTCCACTTCCGGGGAGTCCTTCGCACGACGCAGCACGAACGGCCGCACGATCCCGCGCAAGCGCTCCAGGGAGTTCTCGTCGTTGAACGCCTCGATCGGCCGCGCGAACGTGCGGTCGAACCGGTCGCGCGGGCCGAGCAGCCCGGGATTGACGATGTCCATGATCGCCCACAGCTCGCCGAGGCGGTTCTCGATCGGCGTGCCCGTCATCGCAACCCGCCGCCGCGCGCGCAGGCGTCGCAACGCGCGCGCACGCTTCGTCGCCGGGTTCTTGATGTCCTGCGCCTCGTCGAGCAGCAGTCGGTCCCACTCGAGGAGCGCAAGCGTCTCGATGTCGCGCGTCGCGATGTCGTACGACGTGACGACGACGTCGGACCTCCGCGCAGCCTCGATGAGCCCGTTGCCCGCGAGACGCGCGACGCCGTGATGCGACAGCACACGCAACGACGGCGTGAACCGCTCGATCTCGTGAGCCCACTGCTTGACGACGCTCATCGGACACACGACGAGCGTCGGTCCGAGATCCTCCGTCTCCTCCCTCTCGGAGGCGAGCATCGCGATCGCCTGCACGGTCTTCCCGAGGCCCATGTCGTCGGCCAGGATCGCGCCGACACCGAGATCGCCGAGCATCCGCAGCCAGCCGTGGCCGCGCTCCTGGAACGGAAACAGTGCAAACGCCATCGACGCCGGGGTCGGCAGCGAACGGAAGCGCCGCTCGTCGTCGCTGAGCAGCTCCGCGAGCGACTCGTCGAGCGTCACCTCGCCGAGCTCGAGCCCGGCCTCGTCGGTCTCGAGGCCCGAGACGGCTCGAACGAGATCGACGATCCCGGAACCGGTGCGGCGACGCTCGAGGAACCGCAGCGCCCGCTCGACCTCGGACTTCCGCAATGCGTGCCAGCGGCCGGCCACGCGGACATACGGATCCTTCGCCTTCGCGAGCTCGATGAGCTCCTGCTCGCTCAGCGAAGCGTCGCCGACGGCGAGCCGCCAGTCGAAGCGCATGAGCGAGGCGGTCGAGAGCAGCCCACTCGAGCGCACGGTCGGGTCGCGGCGGCTCGTCGCCGTCAGGTTCACGCGCAACCGGCTCGGCGTGCGCACCCACGCGGACGGCAAGAGCACCGGCACGCCCTTCTCCTCGAGCTGAGGTATGGCCTCGCGCAAGAAGATGCCGGCCGCGTCGACGTCGAGCTTTGCCTCGGTCGACTCCTCGCCGTCGAACCGGATCTCGTGCTCGGCGAGCAGAGGCTCGAGCTCGGCAAGCTGGCGGATGAAGTCCTTGCGCGGATCGCTCGCGCGCAGGAAGGAGAAGATGCCCTCGCCCCCCTCCCACACGAGCGATGCCGGCAAGCTGAGGGTCGGGTCGTCCTCCGCCTGGAGCCACAGCTCGAGCACGAGCCCGGTCTCGCCGCCGACCGTTCGTTCGTCGAGATGGAGGCTGAGCTTCCACGATGCCGCGGAGCCGCGTGCAAGCGCGCCGAGACCGTCGTACACCCAGCGCGACAGCTGGCGCTTCAGCGTCGAATAGCCGGAGTGAGGCGGCAGGTGCGACTCGGCGCCGCCGAGCCCTTCGACGAACAGCTCGAGCGCCGACGGACGGCGAGGCAGCCGGCCGGCAAGGTTCACACGATCGGCGCGCAGGCGGTCGCGCGCGATCTGGTCGACCACGACCGGGTACAGATCGTTGACGGTCGCCTCGCGGTCGCCGTCGAAGGCATCGGCCGCAATCGGCGGCAGCGCCTTTGCGATCTCGGCGAGCGACGCCTGCACCGTCGCGTCGAGCGTTGCACCCCAGAACGCGTGCCAGCCGTCGTCGTCGCGGTCGAGGTACGGGTGCACGAGCCCTTCGGCGACGGAGCGGTGCGCAAGCTCGACGATGGCGAAGACGGCACGAGCGCTCCCGCCGGGCTCGAGGCCGGCCGGCGGCTCGGCCGCGAGCGCGACGAGGTCGCGCACGCCGACGCGCCGGGCATCGAATCCACGGGTCAGCGTCAGTTCGGCGGACGCGGGCGCGCCGACGCTCAGCCCATCGGCAGACAATGTCCCGTCGCCCGCACGCGCGAACGCGTACGCGGTCGGGTCTTGCTGCCAGACGATCTCCAGGGTTCTCTCGGCCGCAGACATGAACCTTCCAGAGTAGGCGTACAAGGCAACCTGCCGCGTCCCCCGCTTTCGGTACGAGCTCGTTTGCTTGCTTTGAGGGCGCGAGGTCGTCGGCACGGACAAGATCGGGTGCGACGTCGTGAGCTCGCGGTTCGGCCCGACGATGCCCAGGCATTTCGAGCGGTTCTCGATCGCGCTCAGGGAGATCATCGACGCGCGCGTCTGGGGCGGGATTCAGCGGCGACCTGATTGAAGACGTCGCGGGGCCTCGCGGACCACGAACCCTCCCCGCGGAGAGCGGGGTTTGACACGCCGGACCGGCCGGGTACATGCTGCCCGCTCGGACGCTAGTGCGGTTCGCCGCGAGGCGGGAGAACGGCAGCGGGGGAACGGCAAGAGGGGTCAGGAGATGCAGGCGATCCTCCTTCGGGTGCTCGGCACACTCGGCGCCGTCGCGCTCGTCGCTGCGACGGGCACCACGGCGGTCGACCGCGTCACGAAGAACACGGTCGCCGCCGACGCCTACGCCCGGCTACCGCTCGCGTTCGAGCAGAACCGCGGGCAGTACCCGGAACGCGTCCGCTTCGTCGCGCGCGGTGCAGGCGCGACGCTGGCGATCCGCGACCGTGACCTCTCACTCGCGCTTGCGAACGGGGCACGACTGAGACTCCGCTTTGCGGCGGGGCGCGCGCAACCGCGCCTGCATGCGGGCCCACGCCTGCCCGGCCGCACGAACTACCTGTTCGGGGACGACCCGGATCAGTGGGTCCGCGGCGTCCCGACGTTCCGCAGCGTCGACCTGCGCGGGATCGCGCACGGCATCGATCTGAGGGTCTACGGCAACGGCAGTCGCCTCGAGTATGACGTGGCTGTCGCCTCGGGCACCGACCCGGAGGCGGCTCGTTTTTCGGTCGACGGCGCCGGCTCGCTCGCGCTCGCGGCGAACGGCGATCTCCTGATCGTTACCAAGCGAGGAACGCTTCGCCAGCGGCGCCCACTCGCCTATCAGCGCACTGCCCGAGGACGGCTTCGAATCCCGAGTCGGTACGTGCTGCGCGGCCGACGCGCGTTCGGCTTCCGTGTCGGCCCCCACGATCGGAGCCGGCCGCTGGTGATCGATCCGGTGCTGCCCTTCTACGCGACGTACCTCGGCGGCGCCGCGCGGGACTTCGCAACCGACGTCGCGGTCGACGGCGCCGGAAACGCCTACGTGGGCGGCTGGACGGACTCTGTGGACTTTCCCACCGCGAACGCGCCGGACGGCACGCTGGCGCGTGACGCGAGCTTCTGCGGCAGCGTCGATCCATGTGCAGACGCGTTCGTGACGAAGCTCAATGCCGCCGGGACCGCGATCGTCTACTCGACCTACCTCGGCGGCTCGTGGGACGACCGGATCAAGAGCATCGATCTCGATTCCGCCGGCGACGCGTACGTGACGGGCAAGACCACCTCGACCGACTTCCCCACCGCCAACGCGTACGACTCGTCGCGGGCGAACGGTGCGATCGGCGACGGATTCGTCGCGAAGCTCAGTCCGGACGGATCCTCGCTCGTCTACTCGACCTATCTCGGCGGCTTCGGCATCGACGACCCGCTTGGGATCAAGGTCGGGACGGACGGCTCGGCGACCGTGGCCGGCAATACACTCGCGACGGACTTCCCCACCACAGGCGGCGCGCTCGCGAGGACTTGCGCCGTCGATCCGGCGTCCGGCTACTGCTACCGGAACTTCTTCGTCACGAAGCTCTCGCCCACGGGCGGATCCCTGCTGGCTTCGACGTACGTGCCGATCGGACGCGACGGGCCGACGTACGCAAACGCCGCCGCCTTCGACGGAAGCGGCGGCGTCTACTTCACCGGCGCGACCGCGAGCATGGACTTTCCGGTCACACCCGGTGCCTTTCAAACCTCGCGGACGTCGATATCGGCTTATGACGCCTTCGTCCTCAAGGTCAACGGCACGTCGTCGATCGCGTACGCGACGCTCATCGGCGGCGATTACGGCGTCGATGAGGCATCCGGGATCGCCGTCGACGGAGTCGGGGCGGCCTACGTCACAGGCCGAACCGACTCCGCGCGGTTCCCGGTGACGCCGAACGCGCTCGACTCCCTCTGCGAGCGCACCGGAGAGCAGTGCGGCAACGTCTTCGACGCGTTCGTGTCGAAGCTGTCGCCGAATGGCGCTCAGCTGCAGTACTCGACGTTCCTCGGCTCCGACGGACGCGACTACGGCCGCGCGATCGCGGTCGACTCCACCGGAAATGTGACCGTGGCCGGAGAAGCGGGCAGTTACAACCTCCCGACGCGCGAGCCTTACCAGGCGCAGCCGCTCAACGTGAATTGTCAGCGCGTGCTCTCGGCCGACTGCGGCGACATCTTCATCACGCGTTTCGCCCCCGACTGGACGCTCACCTACTCGACCTACTTCGGCGCCAGCAACCTCAACGACAGCTCCGACATCGCTTCGGCGCTCGCCCTGAACGGCGGCTCCGCCTTTCTCGCCGGCGCCACGACCTCGTCGTTCCTCGGCACCCCAGGCGCCTACAAGACGAGCTGTGGCGTCTCTTCCGACGGGGTCTGCGATGCGAACGCCGGCGACGCGCTGGTCGCCCGCTTCGACTTCGCACCAGCCGGTGCCTGCAGCGTCGACGGCAGCGTGCTCAGCATGGCGACGAACGGCTCGCCCATCTCGATCGTGCGAAACGGCTTCGCGATCGAGGTGCGCCGCGGCGGCGCTCTCGACGCGAACTGCGGAGCCGGGACTGTCACCGGCATCTCGCAGGTGAACATCATCGGAACCGACGGGAGCGACGACGTAACCGTCGATCTCGGCGGGGGCGCATTTGCGCCGGGGTCGCGCCCCGAGCCCGACGGCGACCAGGAGATCAAGTTCGGCGTCGACCTCGGCGGGGGCAGCGACGTCTTCACGATCCGCGGCGGCGAGGGGCCCGACCGGTTCCTCCAATCGCGCGAGTGGGGCGACCTGACTCCCGACGCGGACCACGACACCATCCTGCGCGGGGTCGAGCGGATCGTGATCGACGGCCGCGGCGGCGGCGACCAGCTGCGTGCCTGGGGGACCGGCGCGGCGATCACCGTCCGCGGCGGCGCCGGCACCGACGACCTGCTCGGAGACGAAGGCGACGACACGATCGACGCACGGGACGGCGAGATCGACACTGTGCAGTGCGGCAACGGCAACGATACGGTCCTCGCCGACGCTGCGGACACGGTCGCAGGCGATTGCGAGAACGTCGACCGAGGCGGCGGCACCCCACCGTCTCGACCTCCGAACGATGACTTCGCAAACGCCCAGCCGACAGGCCTGAACGGCGCGACGCTCACCGGATCGAACGCCGGCGCGACGAAGGAGCCCGGCGAGCCGGCCCACGCCGGCAACCCCGGCGGCGCGTCGGTCTGGTACCGCTGGGTGGCGCCGGGCGACGGCATGGCCGCCGTGACGACGCAGGGCACGCCGTTCGACACGCTGCTGGCCGCCTATCGCGGCGCAACCCTCTCCGCACTCACGCCCGTCGCCTCCAACGACGACTGGCAGACCGCCACAAGCACCCGGCAAGTGAGCACGATCCGCTTCCGGGTCCAGGCGGGCGTCGAGTACGAGATCGCCGTCGACGGCAAGAACGGCATCAGCGGCTCGTTCACGCTCGGCTTCTCGTTCACGCATCCGGGACAGCCGAACGACCTCTGGATCGACGCACAGCCGATCGCGGGCTCCTCCGGCTGGATCACAGGCGACACGACGGCCGCGACGACCGAATTCAACGAGAACTACCAGCACAACGGCAGCTCCGTCTGGTACCGGTGGGTCGCGCCGGAGACCGGCGTCGCTGCGTTCGCGACCGAAACGACGACGACGCAGGGCGTCACGGGGATCTTCGTCTACACGGGCGGAACGTTCGACCTTCTCGCGGCGCAACCGCTCGCCGACCGATCGCCCGAGACGCGGGTCAACGTCACAGCCGGCACCACCTACTGGCTCGCCGTCACGAGCATGGGCGGCGCCTTCACCCTCACCTGGCATTCGGGCCATCCGCGCAACGACGCCTTCGCAGCAGCGGAGTGGCTCGGCTATCCGTACACGGACGTGGGCATCGCCAACGGCGGCGCGACCCTGGAGCCGGGCGAACCGCAGCACGCCGGGGCGACGGGCGGAGCCTCGCTCTGGTACCGCTGGACTGCGCCCGCGAGCGGGCGCGCCGAGTTCTACACCCGCGCCTCGGGCGTCGACACCGTTCTCGCCGTATACACCGGGACGACGCTCACGTCGCTGACGGCCGTCGCGGCCAACGACGACCAAGCCGCCGGCGACCCTTCGAGCTACGTCGCCTTCGACGCGGTGGGCGGACGCGTCTACCGCATCGCCGTCGACGTCAAGGGCGGAGCCTGGACCACGTTCCGACTCGACTGGTACGCGCCGGTGACGGCGATCTCGAACGAAACCGTCGCGGGAGCCGGCGAGCTCACGGGTGTCTCCGGCACCGCAACGAGCGGCCTCGGGACCGGCAAGGAGAACGGCGAGCCCGATCACGCAGGCAACCCCGGTGGACGCTCGATTTGGTTCACCTGGACCGCGCCGAGCAGCGGCACAACGACAATCGATACTCAGGGATCGAGCTTCAACACGCTGCTCGCCGTGTACAGCGGCTACGCCCGGCACGACATCAGCACGCTCGTCCCGGTCGCCGCCAACGACGACGCGAGCGCCACCGTGCTCACGAGCCGCGTGAGCTTCGACGCGGTCGGTGGCACGACCTACTGGATTGCACTCGACGGCTGGTCCGACGGGATCGACGTCGCCGGAGGCGCGGCCAACCTGAGCTGGCTCCTCGGCAGCGGCCCGTCCGGGAGCCCCGAGGGCGACATCACACCGCCGGAGACGACGATCGGCACCGCGCCCGGCAACCCGACGACGGCAACCGGTGCGACGTTCACGTTCAGCGCGAGCGAACAGGGCTCCGCGTTCGCCTGCGCCCTCGACGCCGCCGCCTTCAGCAGCTGCACCTCGCCTCAGACCTACGACAACCTCGGCCAAGGCAGTCACACCTTCCGCGTCCGCGCCACAGACCCGGCCGGCAACGCCGACCTCACGCCTGCAGAGCACACATGGACGATCCAAACCGCCACGACTGCGGCGCCGAGCCCCGCTCCGCCGCCGTCTGTCGCAGCCGGCGGGAGTGGAGGCGGCGGCGTGCCTCCCGACCTGCACGTGGACCTCGCCGCAAGCGCCGCGAACTCACCCGCTGTCGGCTCCGAGCTCGTCTACTTCGTCAAGCTCTCCGTGAAGAACGCCGGGTCAGCATCGGCGGTGAGGCTCGATCTCGCATTGCCCGCAGGCTTCACCGTCACGAGGAGCTACGCCGATCGCGGTTCGGGATGCAACGGCAGCGGCACAGCGCTCACGTGCGACGTCGCCTGGATCTCGCCCGGCACACCGAGCAACGTCACGATCTGGGGCATCGTCAACCTGGCCGGCGAAACCGCGATCAGGGCGACCGCGACCAGCCTCGTCGAGCCGGAGCTCGACGGAAGCGACAACACGGCCGAGTTGAAGCTCCTACCCGCGCAGCCCGTCCAGGACGTTGCCGGCAGCCATGCCGCCTCGCCGGCCGCGCTCAGGCCGCCGGTCATCACCGGTCGGCCACTGCCAGGAAACACGCTCCATGCCTTGCCGCCCGCCTGGACGAGCCCGCCCACCCGGATCATCTACCAGTGGCAGCTCTGCTCGACCCGCGGCTGCGCAGCGATCCCGGGTGCGACGGGAAGGCAGCTCAAGCTCCGCCGCTCCTACGCGGGCCACAGCGTCCGCGTCGTCGTAACCGGCATCACCACCGCCTCGACCACCAGGAGCATCTCCGCAAGACTGCGGATTCCGCCTCAGAAACGCCGCTGACACACTTCGCAGGGGATGCCGACGCTCGAGCACACGTACTCGTACCTCGGGCCTTCGATGGTCTCCCAACACGACGGGCGTGCCGAAGTCAGCCTTGCCACCTCGGGCGGGCGGTCGCCGAACCCGTACTTCTTCACCGGCTTTCTCGGCGCGCCGCGGCAGACCGCGCAGGCGCTTCTCGTCGTCGCCGAGGTAGCTCGGACTCGGTACTACGAGCCGCCGAACATGGTGGCAGCCAGGATCGCCGCCGCCGATCCGGTGGTGACGAGCAACGTCGACCGGCTGCGGTTCGAGTCGTTCTCGGCCTGCGCAGGCGTCTATGCGCGGCTCGACCTCGAGCCGGGCGTGCTCGATGGGAAGCCGCGCGAATGGGGGACGACGAACGTCGACTTCAATCCGCCGATGCGAGCCGCGCTCGCACGGGTTCACGACGACGAGGCGATGCTGATGCACGTCGGTCTCGACGAGGTGCGCTTGACGACCTTGAGCGGTTCCGCCGTGGAGAAGAAGGTGCCGCTGCCGGACCGCTGGCTGAAGGGCTTCGCGGAGGTGCAGGTCGCATCTGCGCAGATGCTGCTGCTGCACGAGCTTCCTGCCGTGAAGGGGCGGCGCTTCCTCCAGAGCCTTCCACGGACGAAGTCGCGCTCGGTTGCGTGGGCTGTGCCGGCGGGCGGCGGCCTGCGGCTGTCCTCGCGCGCCGGTGATGCCGCCGTCTGCCTTGCCGGCCCGGAGCGACTGCGGCTCCTGGAGAAGGTGCTGCCGTTCGCGAAGACCCTGCGCGCATACGGCCCGCCTCCGTCGCGTACAGCGCGCGCGACCCCCAGCGTCTGGGAGGTCGAGTTGGAAGGCGCCCGGCTCGTGTTCGCCTTGTCGCCCGAGCTCTTCCGCGGCTTCTCGGGCGAGGGCGGCGTCCTCTCCGATCTGTCGTCCGCCGACGAGGAGGACGTGGACGCGGTCGCCGAGACCCTGCACGGCGACCCGGAGATCGACACATCCGAGGTCGCGCGCGTGACCGGCCTCGCGCGGTCCTCGGTGCAGACCGCGCTGGGCGTTCTCGGCGCGGCGGGTCGTGTCGGCTACGACCTCGCGCACGGCGCGTACTTCCACCGCGAGCTCCCGTACGACCGCGCGGCGCTCGAGAAGATGCATCCGCGGCTGCTCGGTGCACGCGAGCTCGTCGAGCAGGGCGCGGTCACCCTGAGCGGCGACAGCGCAACGGTGCGCAGCGGCGACGCGGAGTACGTCGTCCGGATCGAGGACGGCGTCGCGCGCTGTACGTGCCCGTGGTTCGCCCGCCATCGCGGCGAGCGTGGCCCGTGCAAGCACGTCCTCGCCGTCGAACACGCTCGCCGCGTCGCACGCGTCTTGTGAGCCTCCTCGACCCGCTCCGCGACCGCGACCCCGCGCACGTGCGCGACCGGATGATCGCGCTGAACGAAAAGGAACGGCGCGCGCTCGCGAAGCAGGCGCAGCAGACCTTCGACAGCGTCGAGTGGCGGGGCCCGGGACGTCCGCCGTCGAGCCGGTGGAAAGCAATCGCGCTCGCGTGGCTCGGAACGGCGACGGCTCGAAAGATCGTCTCCGAGTTCTGGCGCGTCGGCTTCAAGCTGGGCGACGACCCAGCTTTCGCCGACGAGGTGTACGCGGTGCTCCGCTCGAGAGGCCGTCCCTTCTTCGAGACACTCGCACGCGGCCTGTTGCGGAGCGAGGGGCCGTTCGGGAGCTGGGCGCTCGTGCGTAAGGCGGTACGCGAAGCCTTGATCGAGCCGCCCGAAGGTGACGAGTATCTCCTCGGCGTCGTCTTCGGCGTCGTGAAGCCGCGGGAGCACAGTGACGTCGCCTCCGCCTACCGCGGGCTGCTCGAGGACCCGACACTCCTGGAGCGCGAGGTCTGGCAGCTGTTCGAGATCGACGCCGGCTCCGAGCTCGCGAACTCGAACACGTGGGAGCCGAACGATCCGGACCTGGCCATTGGCGGGTTCACGCGGGGCGACAACCGGTGGCTGTACGCGCTCACCCGGCTCGCCGGGGAAGGGCGACTCGACCGGGAGCGGCTGCTCGACGCGTCGCTCGACGCGCTGATGCGCGACTTCCGCGCCTCTAGCGTCGGTTGGTACGCAAGGCTGCACGAAGAGCTCGAGCCGACGCGCGCGGAGCGGCTCGCGCGCCTCGACCGCTACATCTCGCTCGTCACCAGCCCGGCCCCGTCGGTCGTGAAGGCCGGACTCGCGGCGCTGAGGTCGGTCGAGGATGCCGTGCCGCCGGCTGAATTCGCGCGCGTGGCGCCTACCGTGTTCGCGCAGCGGCAGAAGAACCTCGCGATGGAGACGCTGTCGCTCGTGGCGCGTCTCTGCAAGGCAAACCCGGAAGCGCGTCCGGCACTCCTCGAGTCTGCCGCACACGCGCTCGCACACGAGCGGATGGACGTCCAGGAACGGGCGCTCAAGGTGATCGAGGCGTATCCAGACGACGCGCCGCGCGGCACCCTGCTCGCCCACGTCGAGGGCGTCTCGCCGACCCTGCAGACGCGGGCCGCCGCGCTCACGGGCGTCCAGGTCTCGGACGAGATACCGGCCGTGATCCAGCTGCCGGCTCCGGCGCAGCCCCGGATGACGCCGACACTGCTTCGTGGGACGCGCGAGGAGTTGCATCCCGTCGAATCCGTCGACGAGCTCATCGAGCTCACCGCGATGCTGCTCGAGGGCCAGGGCGACGGGGACGACTGCGAGCGCTTCCTCGACGGCGTCTCACGGCTCTGCGCCGACCGACCGAAGGACTTCGAGCGTCGCACCGCGGGCCTCGCGAAGCGCGCCTCCGAGAATGTTGTGCTGTGGGGCGCCGGGCTCTCGGGGCAAGACACGGTTGCGCTGGTTGTGCAGGCGTGGCTGACACGAGCCCGCGTCCGCGGGCTGTTCCAGAACTCGCGGGCCGTGATCGGGGTCGTGGCGAGCCGGGCCGCCGAAGTTGCGCAGCGCGCGCGCCGCGGCGTCGCGCGGCCGCTCCTGGCCTTGCCCACCCACCGCGGCGGCTGGATCGACCCCGAGGTGCTCGCTTCACGCATGTCGCGCATGGGGAGGCTGCTGAACCGGCCAGACGCGCTCGACCGCGTCCAGGCGCGGGTGCGGGCGTTCCCAGCAGTCGAGCCCATCCGGTTCGAGCGGCGCATCCACACGACCACGCTCTGGAGTCGCACGACTCGCGAGCTGGGTCTGTACGCGCCTGACAGAGCCGACGCGCTCGGCGACCTCGCCGAGGCGGCGCGCGGCGTCGCCGGCGCGGATTCGGGCAAGCGTTTCTGGTTCGGCGCGGTCGGCTGGGGCGGGATGGACGCGCTCGGCGTCCGGTGGTCACTCACCGTCTTCCCCTCGTTGCCCGAGGTCGCGTTCGCCGGTGCCGCTCTCGCCGCCGTGAGCTCGCGCGACAGCGCCGTATACGGACACCCAGAGGTCGTCCTCGAGCACGCCCTCGACCCGTACGTGACACTCGGCGCCGAGGCATGGCTCGCGACAGCGGCCGCGCTCATGGCGAAGTCAGCCGATCTGCAGCGGGTCGCGACCGACCTGCTCGTCGCCTCTGTCGAGGACGGCCGCTTCGACCCGCACGGCCTGGGCGAGGCGATCGCCTGGCTCGTCGACAACGACTTCGGGAAGCTCAACCGGCTCGAGCTGCCGCTCCGCGACCTCTCGCGCGTGACCCCGCTCCACGCTGCGCACACGGTCCGCGCGGTCGAGGAGCTCCTCGCGCGGCTGGAATCGCGACCGCGGAACCTGCACGCCCCGCTGGCCGTCGCAGTCGAGAGCTCGACCGCGTCGGGCCGGCGGATCGAGGACGAGCAGGCACGGGCAACACTCGAAGCTCTCGCGGGCGGCGTCTCCCGCACGTCGAAGCTCGGAACGCTCGCCCGCGCGCTCCTGGATGCCTAGTGATGTGGCCGGTGACGTTGCCCGGTTCCTGGGTCGCGAGCACCAAGCGATGGATGGACGCAGGGAGCGCCGATAGTCCAACGATCGGCGCGACCGAATGTGATGAAGGAGGGCCTCCCGCGGAGTGAAACTCCGTGCGTCCTCTATGAGCTTCACCCGGTTTGCTTGACACCTTGATGATTGGCGGCGGTAGCCGTCAGGAGAGGAGTCAGGATGGGTCGTCCGTCGAAGTACACGCCGGAGTTTCGGGAGGAAGCGGTGCGTCTGCATCGCGAGCAGGGCGCCTCGGTCGCGGAGAGCGCGCGCAGGCTCGGTCTGGGTCCGGAGACGTTGCGGAAGTGGGTGCGCCAGTCGGAGGTCGACGCGGGTGAGCGGGCCGGCGCGACGCGGGAGGAGCACGCGGAGATCGCCAGGTTGCGGCGGGAGCTGCGCCGGGTCGAGGAGGAGAAGCTGATTCTCCAGAAGGCGGCCGCGTATTTCGCCAGGGAGACCGATCGCCGGTGAGGACATATCGGCTGGTCGATCAGGAGCGGGCGCACCACGCCGTCTCCCTGCTCTGCTCGGTGCTCGCCGTTTCGCGGCAGGCCTACTACGCCTGGCGGAGTCGGCCCCCGTCGACACGCGAGCTGCGCGACATCGAGTTGAAAGCACTGATCATCGAGGTGTTCGACGAGTCGCGGCGCACCTACGGGGCGCCGAGGATCGCCAAGACGCTGCGACGCAAGCGTGGCCAGCCGGTCGCGACTAAGCGGATCGCCCGCCTGATGGGCGAGCTCGGCCTGCAGGGCCTCAGTCGAGGCGGCAAAGGGCGCGGCACGACCGTGCAGGACCCCGCGGCGAGGCCGGCGCCCGACTTGCTCGAGCGTGACTTCACTGCCGCGGCGCCCAATCTCGTCTGGGTCGCGGACATCACCTACGTCCGTTGCTTCGACGGCTGGCTCTATCTCGCGATCGTGATGGATCTCTTCAGCCGCAAGATCGTCGGCTGGTCGATGCGAGCGAGCCTCGAAGCCGAGATCGTCAGCGACGCGCTCGCGATGGCCGTCGCCCGACGCCGGCCCGCCGCCGGCGTCGTTCACCACTCCGACCGCGGGTCGCAATACACGAGCCTGCTGATGGGCAAGACGCTACGCGAGCTCGACGTCGTCGCCAGCATGGGCTCGCGAGGCTGCGCCTACGACAACGCCGCCTGCGAGTCCGCGATCGGCACGATCAAGCTCGAGCTCGTCGAGCAGCACGTCTTCGCGACTCGCGACGTCGCCCGACTCCGAGTCTTCGACTACATCGAAGCGTTCTACAACCCGCTGCGCATGCACAGCACGCTCGGCGACCTCAGCCCCGACGAATACGAAGCCGCCTACCATGCAACACTCACCGAAGCGGCCACGGCTGCATGAAACCCGGTGTCAAGCGAAACGGGTGAAGCTCAGACGCTCGCCTACGACGAGGAGGCGGTCGAGCGTGTTCTGCGCCGCTGGCCGTCGGTGCGGTGCTGCTACGAGGCGGGTCCGACCGGCTTCGGGTTGCACCGGTTTTTGGTTGGGCGAGGGATCGACTGTGCCGTGGTC
>WNGA01003759.1_pt1 | contig 22684 bp, 19 predicted proteins | sample 5400061 | NCBI WGS metagenome assembly WNGA01 (sample SAMN13153366, study PRJNA577476) | soil metagenome | isolation source: 100 cm soil or saprolite under grassland replicate 2 | place: USA:California | collected 2016-06-15
AACGAAGAACACGGAGGAGAGGATCGGACAGCTCTTCACCCTCCGGGGCAAGGACCACGAGACGGTCTCCGAGGTGCCGGCGGGAGACATCGGCGCCGTGGCGAAGCTTTCCCACACTGCCACCGGCGACAGCTTCTCGACGAAGCAGGATCCCGTGTCACTTCCCGAGATCGATCTCCCCGAGCCGCTGCTGGCCATGGCTATCGAGCCCAAGACCAAGGGAGACGAGGACAAGCTCTCGACCGCGCTGGCCCGGATCCAGGAGGACGACCCGACGATCCGCGTGGAACGTTCACCGGAGACCCACGAGACGGTCATGTTCGGGATGGGCGAGGCGCACCTGGACAGCATGGTCGAGCGGATGAAGCGGAAGTTCGGTGTGGATGTGGTGATGCACCCGGCAAAGGTGCCCTACAAGGAGACGATGAAGGGCAAGGTCCAGGCCATGGGCCGCCACGTGAAGCAGTCCGGCGGCCATGGCCAGTACGCCATCGCCAACATCGAGGTGGAGCCGTTGCCTCGGGGAAGCGGGTTCGAGTACGTCGACAAGATCTTCGGAGGGGCCATCCCGAATCAGTTCATCCCTTCCGTGGAGAAGGGCATCGTCAAGCAGATGAGCGAGGGCGTGGTCACCCCCTATCCGATGGTCGACGTCCGGGTCACCTTGTACGACGGGAAGTTCCACCCGGTGGACTCCTCGGACATGGCCTTCCAGCTCGCCGGGATCCTGGCCATCAAGGAGGCTGCGGCGAAGGCGGGCATCTCCCTGCTCGAACCGATCGTGCAGGTGGAGGTGCTGGTCCCCGAGGCCTACACGGGAGACGTCATCGGCGACCTCAACTCCAAGCGGGGAAGGATCCTGGGCATGGAGACCACCGGCTCGGGCAAGCAGCAGATCCGGGGACTCGTCCCCCAGTCCGAGATGACGCGGTACGCCATCGACCTCCGGTCCATGACGCATGGCCGCGGGGCTTTCACCATGACGTTCGACCACTACGAGGAGGTCCCCTCCCACCTCGCTGAGAAGGTCATCGCCGAGGCCAAGAAGGAACGCGAAGAGAGCTAACCCGGCCTTTCGTCGCGCTCCAACTCGTCGCGCAACGCACCGAGCCACTCCAGAGCCAGCTTGTCCTTGGTACGGCCAGCGGCTTTCTTCATCCGCATGAGGTCGTCGAGAGAAGCCACCCGGACCGTGAGGCCGTCGATGTCCTCATCCGTGGCCGCCGCATCCAGTCCTTGTAGCCGGACGTGCGTGCGGGCGTTCCCAGGCAGTCGACTGAACCCGCCGACGTGTTGAAGGTGAAGTGATCCCCGTTCTTGATGCTCTGGGCGTGGAGCTGGAACGGCACATCGGGTGGGGCCCCACGCGGCTTAGCCTGCAGTTCCTGGAGCGCTTCCGCCAAGGCCTCCAGGTTCCGGTGATCGCGCGCGTGGCAGAGGTCGAGATCGCCGGTGATAACGGGCGAGCCTCGGATGGTTGCGGCGAACCCGCCGATCAAAATAGCGGCTTCAGCTTCTCGTAGGTATCCCCGAGAAGTTGCGGCAGGACGCGAGTCTCGCCCACCACCGACATGAAGTTGGTGTCTCCGTTCCACCGTGGGACGACGTGCCAGTGGACGTGCCCAGGGATGCCGGCACCGGCCACCCGCCCGAGGTTCATCCCCACGTTGAACCCATCAGGGCTGGACGCACTCCTCAATGCCTCGACTGAGCGCTTCAGGAGAGCATCGCAATCCGCGGTCTCCTCCAGCTCGAGGTCGACGAAGTCACCCACGTGGCGAAACGGGGCGACCATCAGGTGGCCAGGGTTGTACGGGAACGCGTTCAGGATGGCGAAGGCTCGTCCGGCGCGGGCCAGGACATAGGTGCCTTCATCGTCTCCAGCCTGAGGTTTCTCGCAGAAGATACACCCATCCGGATCCTCCGTGGCCTGGGCAGACTCGATGTACTGCATGCGCCAGGGAGACCACAAGCGATCCACCGAACGCCAGGCCATCACTTCAGGTCGTCCAGCGAGCTGCCTGAGAGCGCCCGTTCCTGCGTCTCTTTGGCCACCGCGTCCACGAAGGTTTCGAATGGGATGCCGCGGACCTCTTTTCCCAAGCGTTGGCGTGCGGCCACCGTGCCGGACTCGATCTCCTTGTCCCCCACAACTAACGTGTAGGGGATCTTCATGAGCTGGCTCTCCCGGATCTTCTTGGGCACGGTTTCCCGGCTGTCGTCGACCTCAGCACGGAGGCCCCGTTCACGAAGGCGCTCCGCCAGACTGCGCGCATGCTCGGCATGGCGGTCGGCCACGGGGACGATCCGGATCTGCTCCGGGGCGAGCCAGAGGGGAAACGCCCCAGCGTAATGCTCGACCAGAACTCCCGCAAAGCGCTCCACCGACCCCAGGATGGCCCGGTGGATCATCACTGGACGGTGCCGTTCGTTGTCCTCCCCCATGTACTCCATGTCGAACCGCTCGGGGAGAGCGAAGTCGCACTGGACCGTGGTGAGCTGCCACAACCGGCCGATGGCATCGTGGAAATGGAAGTCCACCTTCGGCCCGTAGAATGTCCCCTCGCCCTCGGCCACCTCGTACGGGAGGCCGCTTCGGTCGAGGGCCGTCAACAGCGTGTCGGTGGCGCGCCTCCACATGGCCTCGTCACCGATGGCAAGACCGGGCCTGGTCGAGAGGTGGACGACGGGCTCCTCGAACCCGAACGTCCGGTGGATGGCCAGCGTCAGGTCGAAGACCTCCAGGATCTCGTCGATCAGTTGATCGGGCCGGCAGATGATATGGGAGTCGTCCTGGGTGAACCCCCGGATGCGCAGCAGCCCGTGCAGAACCCCCGCCCGCTCGTGCCTGTACACGGTCCCCAGCTCCGACAGCCGCATGGGCAGGTCACGGTAGGACCTGGTTTTCGACTTGTAGATCAGCACGTGGAAGGGACAGTTCATGGGCTTGACGAAGTACTCGGCGTTCTCAGTCTCCATCGGCGGATACATGTTCTCCCGGTACTTCGCCAGATGGCCCGAGGTCTCCCAGAGGATCGACCGGGCGATGTGCGGAGTGAACACGGGAACGTAGCCCCGGCGCAGGTGCACCTCGCGAACGTAGTCCTCCACCTGCTTGCGGAAGATCCCGCCCTTCGGATGCCACACCACCAGACCCGCCCCCAATTCGTCGGGGAACGAGAACAGGTCCAGCTGTCGCCCCAGCCGGCGGTGGTCCCTACGCTCGGCCTCTTCCAGCCGATGGAGGTGGGCTTGGAGGTCTTCCTCCGTGGGCCAGGCGGTCCCGTAGATCCGCTGGAGCTGGGGACGTCGTTCGTCCCCGCGCCAGTAGGCCCCGGCCAGGCTCAAGAGTTTGAACGCCCCGAGGCGCGCGGTGCTCGCAACGTGGGGACCGAGGCAGAGGTCGGCCCACCCGTCGTTTCGATAGAGCGAGAACCGGTCGCCGAGGGCACCTTCTTCGGTCTCGGCGGCCTCGATGATCTCCTTCTTGTACGGCTGGTCCTCGAAGCGCGCCAGAGCCTCGGTCCGCCCCAGCTCCTCCCGCAGGAAGGGCTGGCCCTCCTTCTCGATCTCCCGCATCCTGGCCTCGATCCGATTCAGGTCATCGGGGGTGAGCTGTGTGGGGAGGTCGAAGTCGTAGTAGAAGCCGTCCTCGATGGGCGGACCGATGGCGTATTTGGCCCCCGGGAACAGATCGCACACGGCTTGCGCCATCACGTGCGCGGTCGAGTGCCGGAGCACCCGTAACCCATCGGGATCGGAGGCCATGACCGGCTCGGCGGCTGCGTCTTCGTCCACCGGCCAGGACAGGTCGACCAGCCTCCCGTCCACCCTGGCGCACACGGCGTCGCCCGGCAGGACCTCGCCCACCGGCGATCCGGCCGCGATCTCCTTGATATCCCCTCCGGGGAGCGTGACCTTCGGCATAGCCAAGGATGATAGTGAGCTTTGTCTCCCCGGCCTCGGGTAGGAATTGGCGGCGACTGGGCCGCGCAATGCACCGGGCAACCTGGACAGGGCGGAGAAGCTGGCCATCACTTACCTCCGGAGGCACCCGCAGGACTCCACCTCGTGGGAGATGTGGAGCGAGGTCCTCCGTACCCGAGAACAACCGGCGGACGAGGAGCGGATCCTGCGCAGGGGGGTCGACTTCACCGGGGCGCCACGTCTCCGGTTCCGCCTGGCCCAGATCCTTGCCTCGAGTGGTGATCTGGAGGAAGCCCTGGCCGTGCTGGACGCGTTTACGAAGGAACATCTGACGACGCTGCAGCCGGGACCCGCTGAGGTGGGCATCGTTTCCGTCGAGGGGTGACCATGCGAGCGGGCGCGAGACCAACCCCCGGCGCCCAGGCCCCCGTGCCTTGGGGCGTCTGGGCCTCTCGCTAGACTTGGCGACGGGCGAAGTGACGAATCTCACTGAAGGCCAACCCGCATTCGCCGCCATCCTGGCCAGCGATCTATCGGCTCGGGGCGTGCGGGCCCTCCTCTTGGGGCGCCCCGGAGCTGACGGCCTCTCTCCATCACGGGCACCGGAGGATCCGTCTGGACTGGAACTCCTGGTGCCCCGCGACGCGGCCTCCCGAGCGCGAACCGTGCTGGAGAGCTACGACTGGAGATACCAACTCGGAAACCTCGGCCCTTGGAGGATCCTTCCGCTCGCCATGTACCTGTGGGACGGAATGTCCGTCCATCTTTATTGGGGTATCCCGGCCGCGCCACTTCCTTCGGTGGCCTTCGTCAGTCTGGAGCGGACGCTCTGGCAAGGGGCATCGGCCGGCTCCCTGGGGTTTGCGGAGCCGGATCCTGAACCGCTGGCCGTCTTCCTGGCCCTGCAGGCGAGCCGCGACCGCTACCGGCGGGAAGAGAGACTCCGGCATCTGTCCAATTGCCTGTCGGTGGCTTCCTGGGAGCGAGCCGAGCAAATCGCGGATCGGTGCGGCATCGGCGCCACCCTGAGGTGGGCCGCCGGCGCGGCTCGCCGCGCGACTGTCGACGAGGAATCGGAGGATGGGACCTCCGCGCCCCCGCCGGACCCGACCACCCTCAAGGCCATATGGAGCGTGGGGTGGTACCTCGCTCGGCACGCCTATCCGCGACGGTTACGGCTGCTGATCTCCGGTACACCGCGATTGGGTGGCGTCGTTGGTCGCTGTCGTTTCGCGGGGGTGGAGGTCCTCGTCGGACCGGGGATATTCGTCCCTGAGATGACGAGCGAGCGACTGGTGAAGGCATCGTTGGACTGTCTTGCCCATAGGAGGAACCCCATCCTGGTGGAGACGGGGACGGGATGCGGGGCGATCGCCCTCGCCATCGCCGCGGGCCACCCGAGCGTACGGGTTCATGCGGTGGAGAAGTTCGGCCCACCGCTCATGTGGGCGAAGCGAAACCGGCGCCGTCTTGGGCAAACGAGGGTCCGCCTGTACCGCGGATCGTTGCTGGACTCGCTGCCCGGCGATCTTGCCGGTCGGGTGGCGGTCATCGTGGCGAATCTCCCTTACGTCCCGGTCGCCGTGTGGGCGGACCAGGGTCGGCTGGCGAAAGTAGCCGTCCGGGGAGAGAGCGATGACGGGTTGGGACTTTACCGGCGGCTGATTCATCAGGCCCGTCGGTTCCTCGAGCCTGGAGGAAGACTGGTCCTGGAGATGGGTCCCTACCAGGTGGACGCATTCAGGGCGGATGTGAGTTCCCTCGGATACGCCGTCGAGCGAGTCGAGCGTCCGGTCGGCGGAGCCGTCGTGGTGACCGCCCGACTATCTGCCTGAACCTAGCTTGGCCGCCTCACCGCTGCCACTTGGCCCCGGGAAACCGTCCAGTAGAATCTGGGCTCCGGCCCGGAGATCGTCCTTCAACGCGTATGAGCGCACATGCATGAGCACTGGATCCGAGAGGATGTCGTCGCCGAATACACCTCGTTTGAGTTCCTGTTCGAACCCGAGCGGGCGATCCTCCAGGAGATCCGTTCCCGCCTTGCGGGGATGCGGATGCTCGATATCGGCGTGGGAGGAGGCCGGACCACTCAATTCTTCATCGAGCACGTGGGCGAGTACGTGGGTGTGGACTACTCGCCCACGATGATCCAGGCGTGCAGCCGGCGCTTCGAGGGACAGGGCGACCATGTCTCCTTCCATGTCATGGACGCTCGGGACCTGGGCGCGCTGCAGTCCGAATCGTTCGACTTCGTTCTGTTCAGTTTCAACGGGCTCGATCTGGTTGGTGAGGACCAGGACAGGCTGCGGGCGCTCGAGGAGATCCACCGGGTATGTCGGGAGGGAGGGTTGTTCTGCTTCTCGTCGCAGAACATGGATTTCGTACGCGGCGCTTTCTCGGTGAGGCACTCGGTTCGAAGGCTCCTTCAGAGTCAAGTCGTCCGTGATCGTCCTGCTGATCTTCTCTTGAGGCCTAGAGCTCTCCTAGAGGCCGTGAGGCGACCGATACGGTGGAGGAAATTGAATCCCGATCATCGGTCCCTGGTGAGAGCGGGACACGGGATCATCGTGGAAAGGCGTTCCCGGTACGAGCTCACGAAGAGCTTTTATTCGCTTCCCAACGAACAGCTCCTGACTCGTATGTACTACATCCAGCCGCAACAGCAGATCTCGCAGCTCAGGCAGTCCGGGTTCAACGACGTTCGCGTCTTCGCGCCGGATGGAGCCGAGGTGACCGATCGAGCAACTCCCGACCTCATGGACCATCGGTGGCTCTACTACCTGTGCGTGCGGACAGCTTTGGCCCATGCGTAGGGTTCGATCCGATCGGGACTGGGTTACGGATCCGGCAGCCTTGGAGCTTCTGGAAGTGGAGGGCGGGCCGTTCGAATCCGCTCTGTATCGCCGCCTGTGGATCGAGTCATTGCCGCGATGGCGCGACGTGAGCTACGGGGCTCGAGCCCCGGATGGCACGTTGGCAGCAATCGCCCTGCTCTCGGATGCGGACGTCGCGGATTCAGTGCCGGGGAACTACGGTGGCGTGATTGCCTCCAGGCCGCTCGGCGCGCCGGAGATGAGATCGTTCCTACACGCCGCCCTGGGAAGTTCGGGGGCCCGGTCGCTAGTGGTGAAGACGGTGCCTGTGCGCCCGACGGAGCGCACCGCGCATAGTGGCGGCCAGGCCCTGGCGTGGACGAGCGTCATCTACATGAGCAGGGAGGAATCGCTGGTTCCGCGGTGGGCCTACAAGGTTCGTCGGGCCATCCGTTTGGCACGGAGCGCCTCGGCAAGCGTTGCGATCACCGACGATCCGGAGGCGTTCATCAGGCTCTACGAAGCGACCGCCAGTGCTCATCTGTTCCGCTATCCTTCCTCCCTGCTTCGCGGGCTCGCGCAGTCAGGCCTGGCTCGTTGCTATGACGTGTGCATCGGAGAGGATGTGGTCTCTTCTGTCTTCGTCATGACGTCGACCAACCACTGGATGGCTTTACTCGCTGCGCAGGACGAACGAGGGCGATCGGTACAGGGGAACTATCTGGCCGTGGCCACGATGCTCGAGGATGCCCAGCGGCGAGGGGTGAGGGCGGTGAACTTGGGGATCAGTTACGACATGCCCGGGGTGGCGCACTTCAAGCAGCGGTTCGACGCCGTGCTCGTCCCGATGATGATCCATCAGCTGATCCGCCCGGACGCACGGCTCATCGGTTGGACACGGGACCGCCTACGCACGGTCACCAGGGCGGCCTCCCGCAGCCTCGGTCCTTGGATCGGACCAGCGCGACGACGAAGGCAAGGCTCGTGACCAGGTCTTCGTTGGTGGGCGCGGCAGGTATTGAACCTGCGACCTCTTGCGTGTGAAGCAAGCGCTCTCCCGCTGAGCTACGCGCCCGGGACCGACAACGATACCACCCCATAAAGAGGCGACGGCGCGTGCCCGCGTCGCGCCGCCGCCCTCGCCGAACCTCGCGGTCCGGACGCCTCTTGGTGGCCGGTTCGAACCGGCCAACTGTCTGTTGGATAGTGTTGCACTGGACCTGTGGCAATAGCAAGCACGGGCAGCTAATGCGTCCTAATACGTCAATGAAGCGCCTGGTTCGCGGGCGGGGGCCCCATGTATCGCGCCGTCGGCCGCATGATCCGGGGATCCGCGAGCTGCTCCATGATGTGAGCGGACCACCCAACCATCCGGCTGAGGGCGAACGTCGAGGTGAAGAGCTCCGTCGGCACTCCCACCGCCTCGAGCACGATCGACGCGTAGAACTCCACGTTCGTGTACAGCTCGTGGCCCGGCCTGAGCTCCCGCAGCAGTTGGAGGCTCCGCTCCTCGACATGCTGGGCCAGTTCCACTCGCGGTCCTCCCAGGCGCTCGGCCACGGCACGGAGCAGCCGGGACCTCGGATCTTCGGTCCGATAGACGGCGTGGCCGAAGCCCATGATCCGCTCGCCTCGCTCGAGCCTGGCCCGGAGCCAGGCGTCGGCCCGGTCCCGGGTTCCGATCTCATCCAGCATCTCCCAGACCCGGCCGGGGGCTCCATCGTGCAACGGTCCGGACAGCGCACCCATCGCTCCCACCACGGCCGCCCCGATATCGGCCCTGGTGGAGGCGATGATCCTGGCGGTGAACGTGGAGGCGTTGAATCCGTGGTCGATCGTGGCGATCCAGTACTGCTCGAGCGCACTCGCCCGGTCCCCGTCGGCCTCCTCCCCGTTCAACATGAAGAGGTAGTCGGCAGCATGCCCAAGATGCTCCGCAGGCTCGATCACGGCTCGACCGCTCCGAAGCCGGTGCACCGCCGCCACGACGGACGGCGCGAGGGCACAGAGCTGAAGGCAACGGTCGCGGAGCTCCTGAGGGGAACAGTCCAGGGCCGGCCGAAGCTGGAGAGCCGCAGACACGAGCGACATCCCGATCCGCTCGGCCGAGAGGGGCGGCGCCGCGGGCAACCGAGCGACTTCTGGCAAGAGCCTGGACACGTCCTCGGGGATTCGACGCAGGGCTGCCACTTTCTGGACGAACTGCTCTCGCTGCTCGACCGAGGGCAGTTCGCCTTCCATGAACAGGTGCTATACGTCCTCGAACGTCCGATTCCTGGCCAGCTCGATCGCGTCGTACTGCCGATAGTGGTAGAAGCCCTCGGCTCCTCGGACCTGGCCGAGCGCTGTATCGGCGACGGCAAATCCCCTCAGCCCCGGCGGGGTCGCGCCGAGGTGCAGCTCACCCCCGCGGTCCGTCGGGTCTGTGGCGTCCTGCGAGCGACTCATGGGCCCTCCTCACCGCCCAGCCACCGACCCTGAATAGATTGATTTAACTGTATCAATATGGATTCGACTTGAACAACATGTCAAACTGGTCCACGTGATCAGGATCGACGGCGAGGAGTTCCTCACCGCCCAGGAAGCAGCCGATCTCTTGGGCGTGAAGCTGGCCACGCTCTACGCCTACGCCAGCCGGGGCCGGGTGCGTTCCTATCGCCGCGGGCGGACCCGCCCCCGACTCTATCGCCGTACCGAGATCGAGGCGATGGTGGAGCTTCATCAAGGGGCGCCGCAGACGCGCCTTCCACGCGCGGAGGACTGGGTGCCGTACACGTGACCAGGTTCAGGGCCTGCCCGGGTGTGCCGATGAACCAATGGCCCGACAACGGCAGGAGACGATGTGGCGCAGATACGGTGACGTTCCGTACACACTGCTCGTCTTTGCCGTCTTCTCGCTGGAAGTCCTGAGCCTGGCCTTCGTCACCTGGAGCTTTTCTCGGCATCTCTTCGGATTCGTTCCGTACAAAGAGGCTCAAGGGGTCCTGGTTGGAGGCATGGCGGTCACGGCCGCTGTCCTGGCGATGCTCACCGGATACATCCTGGCCTATCACGCGATGAGCCTGTCCCGGGACCGCCGCTCCCGGCAGCGGATCCAGATGTGGACTGAACGGTGGATCAAGGCTTTGTTCGGAGAGGGCCCCTTCCCCCAGGCTCCCCTCTCGCGGGAAGCACAGGAAGCAGCTCTGTCCCTCCGTGAGCTCCTCGGGGGCGACGAAGGGATGGAGCTCGCGGCCCGGCTGGAGAGCGCGGGGGTGGGCCAATCGCTCGTGCGCCGGCTGGGCTCGCGTCGCCACACGGTGCGGCTCCAGGCCCTCGAGGCGCTCGCCAGAGCCCGTCTGCCGACGGCATTCGCCGCAGTCAACCATCTCCTGAATCACCCTCAACCCGCCGTCAGGCTCATGGCAGGACGAGCCGCCGCCCGCACCATCGCGACCTGGAATGGCCCGGCGAGAGAGGCCGGGGTGATCTCCTTTGCGGACTCCCTGGGGCGAGCCGACCTCCCGGCGGGAGTCGTGACCGAGGTGCTGATCCTGCTCCAGGATGCAGCCGCAGCCGTCATCGCCCGCTTGATGGCCGACCCGAACCTGTCTGCTCTCACCACCCGAGCATGCCTGGACGCGGTGGGGCGACTCGGGCTGGTCCAACTCGCTTACGAGGTGGGCTCCCGGACCACGCACACCGATGCCGAGGTTCGGGCTGCTGCCCTGCGAGCTGGGCCGTCTTCGCCGTGTCCCGGCCAGGGCCCGCGACGCGGTCGTCATCGCGTTGGCGGACGACACCGAGTTCGTCAGGATCCAGGCCGCCCGGGCTGCCGCGTTCGTCCCGGCGGAGAATGCCGTCACGGCCCTGTACGAGTCGTTGAGCGACCCGTCCTGGTGGGTTCGCCGGGCCTCAGCCGAATCCCTGCTCGGTCGAGGCGAGTGGGGAGTGAGCTCCCTGCAGAAGGCCGCGACTTCTCATCCGGACCGCTATGCGAGGGATATGGCTGCCCAGGTGTTGCACGACGCGGGCTTCGGGGTCCCTGACGAGCCAACGCCTGTGGGAGGAGCAGCATGAGGGGCTGGACCTACCTGTACCTCGCGACGCAGTTCTTCGTTCTGGCCTACTTCGCGATGCTGAACCTCCTCTACGCGCTGTTCGGATACATCGGGCTCAGGTCCGTCGTGAGCTACGCGCGGGAATCCTCTCAGCTGTTCCTGAAGGATCTCCTGGAGCGAGACCTCGAGTTGCCCGTATCCATCCTCGTGGCCGCCTACAACGAGGAGCGGACCATAGTGGAGAATGTTGGGTCGCTCCTGTCGCTCCGGTATCCGGAGTTCGAGGTGCTGGTGATCTCCGACGGCTCCACCGATGGGACCATCGACCGCCTCATCGAGGGGTTCGCGTTGGTGGAGCAGCCTCGCGTGTACCGCCGGGTCCTGCTGACCCAGCCGATCCTGCGGAGCTTTCGATCCCTTCGCCATCCCAACCTGATCGTCGTGGAGAAGATGCGCGGAGGCCGGGCCGACGCGCTCAACGCCGCCCTGAACCATGCGAGATATCCGTTGATCGCGGCCGTGGACGCGGATTCGATCGTTGACGCCGAGGCGATCCTCCGTGCCTCCCGTCTGTTCCTCGAGGACGAGAAGGTCGTGGCCGTCGGGGGCACCGTGAGGCCCGTGAACGGTGCTGACGTCGTTCAAGGAAAGGTCACCGCCCTCCGGATGCCCCGCCGGTGGATCGAACGGTTCCAGATCCTCGAATACGCCCGGGCCTTCTTCACCGGGCGAGCGGGCTGGAGCTACTTCGGTGCCCTGCTCGTCATCTCCGGCGCTTTCGGGTTGTTCCGGCGAGAGACGGTCATGCAGGTGGGCGGCTACTCGACGGAGACGGTGTGCGAGGACATGGAGCTCGTGGTGCGGCTCCACAAGCACCTTCGGCGGGAACGGAGGCCATATCGGATCCTGTTCACGCCCGATCCCATCTGTTGGACCGAAGTCCCTTCGACGATAGGAGTGTTGCGTCGCCAGAGGAATCGCTGGCACCGAGGTCTGTGGGAGACGCTGTGGGCCCACCGGGATATGCTGTTCAACCCCCGGTACGGTCGTCTCGGGTTCATGGCTGTCCCCTACTTCCTGTTCTTCGAGGCGCTCGGCCCCGTCGTCGAGATGCTCGGTTACACCGTGCTCATCCTCGGGTTCTTCCTGCACATCCTGTTCGTGCAATTCGCCCTGATGTTCCTGGCGCTCTCGGTGCTCTATGGGATGCTGCTCTCGCAGATGGCCGTGGGGATCGAGACGCTCCTGCTGTCTCGCTTCCCACGCCTCCGCGACCGGGTACTTCTGGTGGGAGCGGCGTTTCTGGAATTCGTGGGCTACAGGCAGATCCTCACCTTCGAGCGGTTCCTCGCTACCTTTCAGATCAACAGGAAGCAGGGGCAGTGGGGGGCGATGACGAGGTCGGGCATCGGCCCCGGCGCCCATCGTGAAACGGAGTCGAGGGTCTCCGCGGTCCGATGACTGGGGAGTAGGCAAAGAAGCACCGGGGCTGACCCCAGTAGATCTCCGTTTCGGATCACGCGGCTTCACGTTGGTCGATGCGTCCATGCTGGCCTTTTGGAAATGGCCATCATGGTCCTGACCGTTCGGACCTTGAGAGGAAAGGAGGACTCGACATGATCATCCAACATGGGGGGCGCCGTCCCGACATCGATCCGAGCGCGTGGATCGCTCCCAACGCGGTCGTCTCGGGCGCCGTCTCGATCAGGGCCGATACGAGAGTGCTCTACGGGGCCGTCTTGACGGCCGAGGCGGGCGCCGAGATGGAGGTCGGCGCCGGCTGCGTGATCATGGAGCAGGCCGTGCTCCGGGCATCCGGCAGGTTCCCGCTCCACCTCGGCGAGGGGGTTCTGGTCGGCCCGCACGCGTACGTGACCGGCTGTGACGTCGGCGCCAGGAGCTTCATCGCCACCGGGGCGATGGTCTTCAACGGCGCACGCGTGGGAGAGGCCTGCGTGGTGGCGCTCGGGGGCAAGGTACACATCGACTCCGACCTCCCCGATGGAGCTCGCGTCCCCATTGGCTTCATCGCGTCGGGTCGGCCGGCGACGATCTATCCACCCGAGGAGGCGCCGCAGGTCCACGAGGACCTCGCAGGCCTCGATTTCATGCGTTACGTCTTCGGCGTGGACACCAAAGGCAAGGACAGGTCGCAGATCATGGACGAAGCGCTGTCCAGGTACACCCGCGCGCTCGCCACGCACTCAGCGGACTCGTTGCTGGGAGGCTGATCCACAGGAGGTTCGCCGGGCCGCTCAGGCCCAAGAGCGTGCCGAGACGGTCGCGATCGACAAACCCAGCAGGGCCCTCGCGCGTATTACCTGGGTTGTGATCCGTCTGGTCGCCCCGGGTGACGCGAGCGCAGGGTGAGCGCCGCGTCATCCATGTCCGCAGAAAGGGGAAGTCCCATGAAGAGGAAACCCCTGAGAGGTTTGCTTGCTGTTCCCTTGACCCTCGCCCTTCTGGTGGCCGGGGCCGCGGCCGGGAACGCGGCGGCACCAAATATCTACACGGTCACCAACCTCGTCTCCGACGTGCCGGGGGAAGCCGCGCACGTCGATCCGAATCTCGTCAATGCCTGGGGCCTCGCGGCCGGACCGACGACCCCCTGGTGGGTCGCGGACAACGAAACCGACGTCTCAACCCTGTACACGGGCGACGGGGACGCCATTCCGCTCGTGGTCCAGGTCGAGGGCGCCCCGACAGGACTTGTCTTCAACGGCGGCCCGAACTTCGTCGTGAGCGACGGTGCGGGCAACTCGGGTCCCTCTCGATTCATGTTCGCGACCGAGAGTGGCACCATCCGCGGGTGGAACCCGAGCGTTCCGCCCCCGCCTCCTTCGACCGAGTCCTTCGTCGTCGTGGACCGCTCTGACGTGGAGGCGAACTACAAGGGCCTGGCCATCGCCTCGACGCCGGACGGTGATTTCATCTACGCCGCCGACTTTCACAACGCCCGCGTTGACGTGTTCGATGGTGGCTTCAACCTGGTGACCAACCCAGGCGCCTTCGTCGATCCGAGAATCCCCCACGGGTTCGCGCCGTTCGGAATCCAGAACATCGGTGGACAGATCTTCCTGGCCTACGCCAAGCAGGATGCCGAGGCAGAGGACGAGGTCGCCGGCCAGGGCCTGGGCTTCGTCGACCGGTTCGACACGGGCGGCACCTTCCTCGGGCGCGTCGCCAGCCGTGGTCAGCTGAACGCGCCGTGGGGGCTGGCGCTCGCGCCTGCGAGCTTCGGCCGGTTTGGCGGCGACCTCCTCGTGGGCAACTTCGGCGACGGGAAGATCAACGCCTACGCGCGACGCCCGAACGGGACCTTCGCGTACCGGGGCGCCTTGCGAGGAACAGATGGTGAGGCGCTCTCCATCGACGGCCTGTGGGCGCTCGGGTTCGGTAACGACGCCGCAGCCGGGCCGGCCGGAACCCTCTTCTTCACCGCCGGCCCAGACGACGAGGAGCACGGACTGTTCGGAAAGATCGAGGCCGGCTAGAAGCGCACGAAGACCGGCTCGACGGGCGGGCGGCAGGTTCGCCAGCCGCCCGCCCTCTTGGTCCGTGGACCCGACTCCTCTTGGCCGTGGCCCGGTAGGATCTTCCTGGTTCGCCACTTCGGTGGCTCGGCTCGCTCGATGCAGACAGAGAGACGCCGGCAGGGAGAAAGTGGACGCCGAAGGCCCGACCCCAGCATACGAATCCCTCGTCCCCCACCGCCACCTCGGCGGGTGGACGATCGCCACGGCCATCGTCTTGGGGGTGGCGGCCCTTCAGCTCGCACTGGTCACCGAGTGGGTGATGAGGGATGCGGAAACCCAGGGGTTCCGGCGGGATCAGTTCTTCGTGGCTCGCAGTGATCTCGCGTTCAACCACTCCCGGCTCGTCTTGTTGACGAAGGGCCTGGGCCTGGTCTTAGTGGCGGCAGCCGTCCTCTGGCTGGTCTGGCTGTACCAAGCCCAGGCCAACCTGCGCGCGCTGCGTCCGGCTCGATTCCATCCAGGGGCGGTGATCGTGGCGTGGCTGATTCCCGGATTGAACGTGGCCGCCTCGCTGATGGCGATGAGGCAACTCTGGCTGGGCACCGATCCGGAGAAGCAAGAACTCCGGACGCGCCGGCCCCGGACCACGCCCGTGCTGTGGGTCTGGTGGGCCTCCGGGATCACCGCGGCGACCCTCTTTCTCCTCGCTCTGCTCCGCACCCCAGGGAGTGGGGCCAGCGCCGATCAACTGATCGCCCGGGACAACCTGCTCGTGCCGGGATGTCTCGTGGGCATTGCTGCGGCCGTCTTCGCCATCATCCTGCTCGTCAAGATCGAACGACGACTCGACCTGACGGAGGACGTAGTCGCCCGCCCAGGCTGGCAAGCCTGGTCCGAACGGCTATCGAATCGGCGGACCTCTGCCTAGATGTCTTGCGCGCCCTGGGTGCCGGATGATCAACTCACGGACTACGCTCATTGGTCCATCAGGCCGAGACGTGCGAACTCGATGCGCACGACATCTCCAGGGCATTATCCGGCACCACTCCGCAGCGCCTCGTAGATCATCACCGGCTGCGAAATGCCCTTCAGATCGAACTTCCCCACCTCTACCAGCTGGAACCCGTCCGGCGTCACTGCGCGCCGCGCGTCCTCGCCCACGAAGACCTGATCCGCACTGGCCTGCGACGCGATACGCGCAGCGATGTTCACCGTCCGGCCGAAGTAGTCACCCTCGTCGTAGATCATCGGCCCAGCGTTCACGCCAATGTGGGCTGGTGGTAGGCCGCGGGGATGGACGCTCTCAACGATCTCGAGGGACGCTTTGACAGCGTCGCCCGGATCGCGGAAGTGGAAGTGGACGCCATCGCCGAGCATCTTCACGACCTCCCCCTGGTGCCGCGCCGCGATCTCGCTCACGAGCTGGGCGAGCGTGAGCGAGACCTCGGCTGCCACCTCGTCGCCGGCCTGCTCGGTCAGCCTGGTGTAGCCGGAGAGGTCGGCGAACACGGCCGCCTCCACGCCCCGAGGTGACCTCTGACGTATCCCCGCCTCCTCGAGCGCCGTCTCAACGTGCTCGAACTGGTGCTCGGTAAAAAAGGCCTCGGCGTGACGTCGAAACAACCAGCCCAGCATCTGCTCACCCGAGTGGCCCATCCGGACTCCGACCTCGCGGAGGGCGGCCTCGAACGCTTCGTTGTCGCGGAGGCCGCGGCGTCGGAACGGCTGTTCGATCGTGTGGTGGAAGTAGTGGGTCTGGAACTGGGCCACCCGCCGCGCGCTGTCCCCCCAGATGCGCACCGCACGCAGCACGTCCCCCTCGCCAACCCCAGCTCCAAAGAGGACGGGAATTGCCTTGAGCACTGGGAGATCTTCCTCTCGCACGCGTTCGTCGGAATGCGGGCGCGGCAGACCGAACGCCACATAGAACCTCTGCAGGGTATCGAAGGGAATCCCCATGCTTTCGCTGAGCTGCGCGAACGTCTGATCCAGGCGAGGAAAGCGTCGCACTGCGCTCTCGACGTAACCGAGGGTCAGATGCCCGGACGCCAACGCCTGGGCGAGCCCGTCCGCGTCTATCCCCTTTGCTTCCAGCTCCAGGACGACCCGCGCTCGCATGACATCGCGACGGGGAAATGTCCCGCGCTCAGGCTCAAGGATCCCGAGGTCCGCGAGCTCTCGGACGCGTTCGACTCTCGTGCCCGCCCGATCGGCGAGTTCGTCTTCGGTTAGCCGGTCGCGCTCCATACGTGAACCTGGGGTCAAGCGACGTACGAGATCGGATCCGCCACGAACGCGTCGTGGCAGGCTTGAGAACAGAAGTAGTACGTCTTCCCCTCGTACTCGGTCGTCGACGCCGCGTCATCTGTATCGATCCGCATCCCGCAGACGGGATCCGTGGCCATTGCCATGGCGTCCTCCTTCTCCCAAAACTCCCGTGTCTCTCTCCATACATCCTGCCAGAGTGGACCTACACCAAGGGTCCTGCCGACGCGCACGAACAACCCGGCTCAGCCAGGTGGCTCCGCGGCGCCGACCTCGGCGAGCGAAGCGGATTGCTGGGGGGTCGTCATGCGATCGGCGAGGTAGGCAGCGTCTTCGTTGACGAACCCGAGAAGCGCGGAGCCCCGGGTATGCTGCCAGGACAGGCCGAGGAAGTACAGGCCGGGGACATCGGAGACGCCTCGACTGTGGACAACGTGGCCGTTGTTCACCACTCCTGGGACCTGGATCCACGAATAGTCGGATCGGAAACCGGTCGCCCAGATCACTACGCTGACATCCAAGGAGCTGCCGTCGGCGAATCGGACCGTGCGCCCGTCTGCGTCGACCAGACGGGGACGGAAGCTGACGCCCGCCCGCCGCAGCTTGCGCCGATTGGTCCCGATGACCAGGTCCCCACGGGCTTGCATGCGGCGGCCGAATCGGGAGTCGGCCGACTTCCCGAGAAGGCCGAATCGGGTGAGCCACCAGAACAGATCCTTCCCGAGCAACCGCTGCGGCAGCATTGGGGGGTTGGTGCCTACCGACAGGTCGACCCTGCGGGTTCCAGCCAACTCCTGGGCGATCTGCAACCCGGAGTTCCCACCGCCGACCACCAGCACCGGGCCGTCCGGCAGGGCCCAGGGGTTTCGGTAGGCGGACGTGTGGGCCTGGGTAACTGACAGGTCCAGCGATTGAGCCAGTTGTGGGACGAACGGCACCTGGAACGGGCCGGTCGCAACCACCACCTGCCGAGCACGGTAGGTCTCGTCGTCCGTCTGGACCTCGAAGTCCTGCCCCGTGTGCGTGAGCTTCGTCGCCCGGGAGTGCAGCCGGACGGGCAGGTCGAAGGCCGCTGCGTAGACCTGGAGGTAGTCGGCGACCTGGTCCTTCGTCGGGTAGGTATCGGCCCGGCCGGGAAACGGCATGCCCGGCAGGGCGTCGTACTGAGCCGGCGTAAACAGCACCAACGAATCCCACCGGGAACGCCATACATGCCCGAGCTCGGGACGCGCGTCCAGCACGAAGAAGCGCTGACCCCGCTCGGCCAGGTGCCACGCCATGGCTAGCCCGGCCTGGCTTCCCCCGATCACGATCACGTCCAGCAGAGGATCGCCCGGGGTGTCCTCTGGATGGACTTCTGTCTGCTGGGCGGTCATTGGGTCCCCTCCGGAGTGCGGGCCACGTTGAAGCTGAACATCATCCCGCTCTGGATATGCTCGGCGATGTGGCAGTGGGCCATCCACAACCCAGGGTTGGACACGTCGAGCAGGATGTCCACAGTCTGTCCAGACCGCACGAGCACCGTGTCCTTCCGCACCAGGTTGGACTCGGGCTCGCCGTCCCTCGACAGGATGAGGAAGTGTCCCGCTCCGTGGATGTGGAACGGATGGTGCATCGGGTGATCCGATCCCATCTCGTTGACCAGGCGGATCTTGACCCGGTCACCCACGGTGAACGCCCAGGAGATGGCGCCGTTCTCGGCCCCGGTCTCCCGGTCGATGAGCTGCCAAAACATGTTGCTCGGATCGGATGCCCGGTTGATCTCCGGCATCAGGTCTTCCCACTCCAGGCCGTCGCCGTGATCGTGCGCGACGTGCTCATGACCGGTCTCCTGCTGAGACTCCGGACCAGATGCCTGTGGTGCTTCAGACGCAACCAGCTTCATCCCGCACTTGGGGCACGTCCCCGGCTCGGAGGCCGTGACCTCCGGGTGCATGGGGCAGACGTAAGCGGTGGGTGTTGCAGGAGTAACGGCAACCAGATTCATCCCACACTTGGGGCACGTCCGAGGCTCCGAGGCGGTGACCTCCGGGTGCATGGGGCAGGCGTACTCGGACGCCGCGATACTCTCTCCCCCATACAGGAGGGGCATGCGGGAGAAGAACGCGAGCACCTTGTCGGGCTCTCGGTCGAGGTCGTGCCCGATCGACTGGTGCTCGGTGCTGAGTTCAGGGTCCACCCGCAGCACCCCATACGACGTCGCGGCGCCGCTGGTAACCACCCCGGAGACCGAGAACGCTCCGAGGTCGTAGACGCGATCCGGGGTTCGATGCTCGAGCCGGACCTCCCCAGGAGAATCGAACAGCACATCGAGAACCGTCCTCTCGGATGGGGCGAGCATCACCTCGTTAACGAACGTCTCACGCTCGTACCGACCGCTGTCGCCACCGACCTGCTTCATTCGAGCGCCGCGAAGGGCGAAGTTGAAGATCCGCGTGTTCGCCGTGTTCACAAGATAGAGACGCACCACCTCTCCCACAGCCGCCTCGCCGTCGAACTGCGTCTCACCGTTGATGAGCATGACGTTGCCGAACCGACCCATCGCCGTGTAGCTGGGTCCCGAGCGGCGGAACGGCGCGATGTGCCCGTCCTCGATCAGGAGGTCGTCGAGGGTGAGGGTCAGCTGCCGGTCGACCGGGGGCCAGTACGACGGGTCGGATGGCTCCACGACGATCGTGCCGTACAGGCCCATCTCCTGGGCGAAGTCCTCACGGACGTGGGGGTGATACCAGTAGAACCCGGCGTCGGGGAACTGGACCTTGTAGGTGAACGCTCCTCCGATCGAGATCGGGGCCTGGGTCTCGTGCGGGACCCCGTCGTAGCGGTTCTCCAGTCGCAGGCCATGCCAGTGCACCGTCGTTTCGATGGGGCCGTCGTTCACCACCTGGACGGTGATCTCCGAGCCTTGGTCGACGTGCAGTGTCGGACCGGGAGTCGAATCGTTGTAGGCGAGCATGCGCAACTCGGCATCCTCGATGCGCTTCCGCACGGGATGGATACGGAGCTCGAGGCGATCGCCGTCGTGGAGCCGGATGAGGCTCGGCCTCGATGCCTCCGGCAGTCCCTCGGTCTCGGTTGTGAACACATCGGGGAGATCGACGAGGTCTCCGTCGCCGACCTTGCTCACTGGCTCAGATACCGCTCGAACTCGCTCCATCGCGCAACCTCCACTCCATATGGAACCAGTGATTCGTGGAGGGCGAGGGAGGCTGACGAGACACCACCAGTCGATCGCTCGACGCGAACCTTCGGGGGCTTGGCCCGATGCACTAACCCTACACCATGCTCGCTACCACCCGCTCTGTGCACGAGGAGTCTGGTCTGGTCGGGCCCACGGGCTTGCCGTTCAATGAGCGATCCGCAGGGTTTGAATCGCGAGGCCTGCTCGGCGAGACTTGCTGCACGCCACCCAGGAGGACCGTACGTCGCCAGAGAGCCGGTTCCAACCGGCCGGCTAATGAACCACGAGAAGCACTTCCTCAACGGCACCGTCCAGTTCACCGAATACGGAATGTCGGAGTGCCTCGAACAATCGCTCGAGGAACCCAACGAGCAGCTCGGCGGGCTGGCGGCATGAGCTTGCCGTCAGCGCTCGACGGGCTGGTCGCCGAGACGGCCGCGGGGCGGCTGCTGCCCGGGGTTCACCGGTGCCTTCTCAGGATCGAGACTCCCCGCTTGCTGAAGGGCTGGACTGCGGCGGCGACGACCCATCAACACGACGGTGACGGATTGGACGGCGACATGGCCTTCCGGATCGCGAGCGTCACGAAGATGGTCACGGCCACAGCCCTCCTCTTGCTTGTCGATCAGGGTCGCTGCCGGCTGGACGATCCGACCGGTCGTTACCTCCCCGGGGATGTCGTTGACCGGTTCCGCGACAGTGGGGGTCGCGCCTACGGCGTGCCATCACCCTCCGACAGCTCCTGGATCACACCAGCGGATTACCGAACTACTTTCTGCAGCCCTCGATCTTGGACGCGGTGTGGCACGGCGGCGGTCGGCGGCGGTTCACACCTCTCGATCTCGTCAACCTGGCGGTGGCCAGCGAACCCCCGTCATCGCCGCCAGGGACAGCCCGTACGTACACAGACACTGGCTTCGTGCTCGCAGGGCTCATCATCGAATCGCTCGCCAGCCGGCCGCTCCACGAGGCGTACCGCGATCTGGTGCTCGACCCGGCCGGGATGGCCGACACATGGCTGGAGAGCAGCGGCGAGGCACCCCGCCGCCCCGACATCGCGTCTCACGACCTCGACGGGCACGACATCACGGACATGGATCCGACGGTGGACTGGGCCGGTGGTGGGCTGGTGAGCACCGCAGCGGACCTCGCCGCGTTCCTCCGAGCGCTCACTCGGGGCCAGCTGGTGAGCTCCCGTGCTTGGACCGACATGACTCGATGGCAACCCGGTCCAGAAGGCTATTACGACGACTACGGGCTCGGACTCGGTCGCTACACGTTCCCGGCGGGGCAGGTCGTCGGCCACCACGGGGTCTGGGGCGCATTCGCGTTCTGGTCTCCCGAGCTCGACGCCATCATCACCGGCACCGTGAATACAGGGAAGGTGGACCGTCGCCCACTGCTCGGGGCGGTCGTGCGGGCGCTCAACGATTGAACACGGCGGCGCAGCGGCCCGCCATGGCACCTCTAGTTGGCTCCGGCTCGGAGATGGACGGATCGTCGGCCTGAGCTTGATCATCGAAACCGCGGCCGGACGCGCAACCGAATCAGAGGGGCTGAGCCGGGTCAGCCGATGCTTGAGGGCCTCTCAGACCAGAGGTCAGTGGGCGCTGGAGTGGGCGCTGGAGGATTTGAACCTCCGACCTCTTCCGTGTCAGAGAAGGCAGGCGCAACGCTCCTACCAGCACTTTCCCAGCTCAGGAGCGGCTTTCGACGTGAAGCAAGTATCGCTCAGTACCCTTGAGTGCAGTAGGCTCCTTGACCGCACGTTGACCAAGAAGTGCACGACCCGGTGCGTACATGCGTCTCCAGCGGTCTGATAGATCTGCGCCTTGTAAGGGCGAGCTGAAAGCGCTGGTCGGCGGCGTCAGGACAGAGATCTTCCGTTCCGTTCGAGGAGCGGCGGGTCAACGCGAGTCGTCCTGCGCATGTCCTGCAGGGACGGCGGCGACAGTGGCGGTTCGCGGCCGAACGGATTCGGTAGAGCTCGCACGTGTGATCCGGTTGCCGGTGACTGGTAGCCTCGACAAACGTGGACCAGCAGGCCGACGACATCATCGCCGCCATCTTCGAGAAGGCGAAGAACGATGAACGCACGGCACCTGTGGTCGATGCCCTTCGAACGGCCCTCGAGCGTGATCGGTGGACTCCTGAGGCGTTAGGGGCAGGTCGTCGAAGATGCCATCACCGCCAAAATGAGGCACAACACGTGAAGCTCAAGAAGGCAACGTTCGAAGGCTTCCGCGGTGCTCCGGTCCGGCCCGACCTCCAGCTTGGCGGTAAGAGTCTCTGTCTGCTCGGTGAGAACGGGCACGGAAAAACGACCATCGTCGATGGCCTCGAACTCTTGGTCGTCAGGCGACGTCAAGCACTACCACCGCGAGGGATACCGGCTCGACTGCATGGTGAACGTAGATGCCGATAGTGCCGTGGTTCGATGCGAGACCACTGCCCACCCACCGCTCGTGAGGACACTGTTGGGCGACACGGTGTCACGACTGCAACCCGAGGGCCCGAACCCTAGTGGAGGTGGTGAGGTCACGCAAGTAGGCGTGGAGGCCTCCCCCACGACGCCGAGCTCTTGTTCACGCCCGGCGACAACGTCGATCTTGCCTCACCGCTATCCGCCCCTGAACTGGACCGGGCTGGTCCGATGTCCTTTCGCTGCCACTCGACTTCGCCCCGGGGGCGAGAGGCCGCCATCCGCCACCTTCCCACCATCTCGATGCGCCGAAAGCGCACCATATGCGTACACCAAGGATAGGCTTGCCGTGCTCTCACACGCTGGGCGCGCGCCGCGCGCGGCCGGGCGATTGCCCGGCCGTCAGCCTGTACGATCTTCGGGAAAGGGCGCTCGCCCTGGTAACCGGGCGCGTCGATCCCCGCAACGCAGAATGGAGGCCGGAGCCGTGAGTGAGCTTCTCGGTATCGCTCGGTTCAAGTTCCACGAGGGCAAGGTCGAGGAGTACAAGCGCTTGTCCG
>WNGA01003760.1_pt1 | contig 22680 bp, 20 predicted proteins | sample 5400061 | NCBI WGS metagenome assembly WNGA01 (sample SAMN13153366, study PRJNA577476) | soil metagenome | isolation source: 100 cm soil or saprolite under grassland replicate 2 | place: USA:California | collected 2016-06-15
GGCGTGCGCGATGCCGTCGAACTCGCCGTAGGCGAAATGCTCCGCGTACGACGCGTTCGCGGCGAGCAGATCGGCGAACTGCTCGTCGGCCGTGGAATCAGACATGCACCGATTGTCGGGCCTGAACCACCCTCACCGCTGTGAGGACCGTCATGTGGAAGGGCTCTTTGCCACACGAGTCCGGCCGCGGCGGCTCTGCCGGAGCGCTGGCAACGGTCACGACCCACGCCCGGCCGTCACAATGCGTGACCGTGACATTGGTCTCATCCTCCGCGGTCACCGTGAGCGCGTCGAGATCGTCCTCACCCGTCTCGGCGCGTACGGCGATCTCGGCGACCTGGCCCGGTTTCGACCAGGTCGACCGGCCGCGCAGCCCGTTCAGCACCGTGCGGCCCCGCTCGGCGGCGGCGAGAATGCGTGCCGCGGTCGCGGTGTCCAGATGCCCGTGCATGGTTCCGTGAGGCAGCACGGTCACGGTGGGCGCGAACCGGTGGCCGCCGAGATGGTTCGACTCCCACACCCGCCCGGGCGCCTGCGCGCACACCGCTTGCGCGATCGGGCGACCGAGGAGCGCGCAGCACTCGTCGCGCTTGCCGTTCGTGCACACCAGCAGCACCGGCTCGTCGGCGGGCGCCAGTGCCGGCAGCGACGCGATCACGGCGTCCCGGTCGCCGGTCGCGAGCGCGTCGAGATCCAGCCGTTCGAGCTCCGCCGGGTCGTCGACGCAGCCCGCCAGCAGCCAGGTCCGCCCGGGGACGGTGCAGGCGGCGTACACCTGACGGCTGCCCGCCCCGGGTGGCGCGTCCGCGTGCCGCCCCGGTGAGCGGATCAACCCGAACCGGATCCCGGCGGCCTTGGCCGCGCTGTCGATCCGCGCGCCGAACTCCGGATCGAGGTGACTCTGCGTCGGCGCCTTCGCGCCCCATGGCCCGGACTGCTCCACTACCAGCCAGCCGGCCGCCACCACGGCGGTCCCGGCGAGCGGTTCGCCGAGCTCACGGCACCAGGTCGAGCACAGCTTGTCGGGAGCACTCACAGGGACACACCGTACGCGTCCCTCCAAGCTGCCCGAGGTCTCGGGCAGCTGGCACGCCGTGCCTGCGACCTGCCCGAGATGTCGGGCAGCTGGTACATCGCGCCTGCGACCTGCCCGAGATGTCGGGCAGGTCGTGTGTGGCGCCTGGGAGGTGCCCGGGATGTCGGGCAGGTGGGATCAGGCGCGGGAGGCGTGGGTGCGGCCGAGGACGAGGGCGGCGACGACGGCGGCGGCGAAGGCGCAGACGGCGGCGCCGGCGAAGATCGCGTGCACCTGGGCGATGGCGGCGTCGCGGAGCGCCTCGATGAAGGGCCGGCAGGTCGCGGGGGAGTCGGGGCAGAGCTGGTTCGCCGGTGGCACGTGCGCGGCGACGGTGAAGTAGCGCCGCAGGCCGATCGCGGTGAGCGCCGATACGCCGACCAGCATGCCGACCATGCGCGCGACGACGACGAGTGCGCTGGCCAGTCCGTGGCTGTCGTCGGGGGTGGCGGCGAGGATCGCCGAGTTGACCGGAGAGATGGCGAGGCCGAACCCGAAGCCGCACGCCAGCAGTACGAGGGTGGCGGGCAGATGGCGCAGCGAGTCGCGATCCCAGCCGGCCATCAGGACGAACATCACGCCGGCGAGGGCGAGCCCGGCGCAGGTGATCCAGCCGAGCCCGAAGCGGCGGGTCAGCCAGCCGCCGGTGACCGCGCCGACGGGTAGGGCGACCAGGAACCGCAGCAGCACGAGGGCGGCCCCGAGCTGGTCGCCACCGTGGATCGTCGTGCGCGCGAAGACCGGTACGTCCACCAGCGCCGCTATCAGTGCCGCGCCGACGAGCACGCTGACCACCAGCGCGCCCCAGGCGGCGCGCGGCCCGAGCAGCCCGGTGGGCACGATGGCCCGGGGGGTACGGCGCTGCCACCACCAGAAGGTCACGGCGAACAGCGCCGCGGCGACCAGCAGCCACGGGCCGGCGGGCGCCATCAGCTCGCGCTCCGGATCGGCCGTCGCGAAGGCCAGGACCACCCCAGCCAGGGCCAGGCCGAGCAGCGCCGCGCCGGTGAGGTCCACCGCGCGCAACGTCGTACCCAGGCCGGCGCCGCGGATCGACAGCACCGCCCACAGCGCGAACAGCAGCAGCGTGGCGACCCCGATCGGCGTCGCCAGCCGGGACTCGCCGGCGAACGGCACGAACGGAACCCCGAGGGTCAACGACGTCGCCAGCCGGGCCGGCGCGACCAGGGTCAGCGCGAGCGAGACACACGCGAGCACACCCGTGACGACCGCGAGCGGACGTCGCGGCGCCACCGCGCCGTGCAGCAGGACCGCGAGCAGGACAGCCACGATCAGGTTGATCCAGAAGATCCAGCGCCAGTTTGCGACGGCCAGCACCGCGGCGCCGAACAGCGGGCCGAGCACCGAGCCGAGCTCCTGGACCGCGCCGACCACGCCGAGCGGGAGACCGCGGCGCTGCGCCGGCCACAGGTCGGCGACCAGCGCGAGCGTCGCCGGCACCAGGCCGCCGCCACCGACGCCCTGCAGGAACCGCCCGGTGACCACCAGCGACAGGTCGTACGACGAGGCGGTGATCAGCGAGCCGACCGCGAACAGCAGCAACGCCCCGACCAGCACCGGCGTACGACCGACGACGTCGGCGATCCGGCCGATCAGCGGGAGCACCGCGATGTACCCGAGTAGGAACCCGGACACGATCGGCGCCGCCCGCTGCAACTCGTCCGCCGACAGGCCTACGCCGGTCATCATGTCGGGCAGCGCGAGCACCACGACATACGTGTCGGCGGCGGCGAACATCACCGCCACCGACGCGAGTGCGAGCTTCCCGCGGGCGCTCACCTGGGCGTCACGACGGCGAGGGCTTGGTGATGGTGACCTGCTCGCCATAGCGGTCGAACGTGATGTCGTAGGTGGTGGTGGCGCCGGCGTAGAACGGCCCGCTGATCATCACGGAGACGAGTCGGTTGTTGTCCTTGTCGATCCCGAACGTCGCGGGGAACTGCTGTGTGGCCTGGGCCTTCGGGAAGAGGCCGGCCAGGGTCGCCCCGGTCACCGTGCCACTGATCTCGGTGACGATCACCGTGCCCCGGCGCGACTCGCCCTTCAGCACCGGGTTCTTCAGCGCCGGCAGCCACGAGCCGATGCCCTTCGCGGGGTCGATGAAAGTCGACGGGTCCGGCGCGCCCAGGTCGGCGAGCTGCTTGGGCGAGAACTCGATGAACGACTGCGTGAACGAGAGCTTCACGTACACCTTGCCGCCGACCGCGACGACGTCGCCGTCGATCATGCTGCCCTTGTTGTCGAACGACAGCTTGCCCGTGAACGCCGGCGCGTGGGTCACCACTCCGTCGCCCTTGGACAGCGCCTGGGCAGTGTCGGGGATGTCGCGGCTGTCGAGCACGACGTGCACGCTGGCCGTCTCGTCGAGGGTCTTCTTCGCCGCGGTCAGCAGCGACACGGGGTCGGCGGCCTGCGTCGTCTGGTCGGGGGTCGGCTTGTTGTCGTCGCTGCACCCGGTGAGGGCGAGCAGGCCGATCGTGAGGACGGCCACGAGTCGTGTCATGGGGTCAGCCTGCCAGCCCGGCGGCGCAGGCCGCGATGGGCTGCGCCACAGGGGTGCCGGAGCCGTCGCGACGGCCGTCGGCCGCGGGCAGGTCGACCGGCGCGCCGCTGGCCGCGCTGGCGTGCACCGGCGCCGCGCCGGCGAACCCGAGCACCAGGGCGTCCTCGCCCTTGAGGAACCGGTGGCAGCGCACGCCCTGGGTGGCCCGGCCCTTGCCCGGGTACTCGGCGAACGGGGTCACCTTGACCGCGCCGGACTCCGTGCCGGGCAGTGCCGACGACGAGCCCGACACGGTGATCACGACGTTGTCGCGGGCCGGGTCGAGGGCGCCGAAGAACGTCACCTTCGCGTTCGCGGCGAGCTTGATGCCGGCCATGCCGCCTCCGGCCCGGCCCTGCGGGCGGACGCCCGACGCGCTGAAGTGCAGCAGCTGGGCGTCGGTGCTGATCAAGCACAGCTCCTCGTCGCCGGTGGTGAGCTCGACCGCCCCTACGACCTCGTCGCCGTCGGCGAGCCGGATCACCTCCCAGGCGTCCCGGTTGCTGAGGTGGTCCGGGACGACGCGCTTGATGACACCTTGCGCGGTGCCGAGCGCGAGCCCGACCGAGTCGGCGTCGAGGGTGCTCAGAGCGAGGGCTCGTTCGCCGCTGTCCAGGGACACGAACTCGGCCAGTGGCGCCCCGCCCTGCAGGTTCGGCGCGTTCGCGGTGGTCGGCACGGCCGGCAGGTCCAGCGCCTCCAGCCGGATCAGCCGCCCGGCGCTGGTGACCAGCCCGAACTGCCCACGGGCCGTGGTCCGCACCGCCGAGGTGATCGCGTCGTGCTTGGCCCGGTGCTCACCGGACCCGAACGGCTCGACGCCGTTGGTGCGGGCCAGCAGGCCGGTCGAGCTGAGCAGCACCCAGCACGGGTCGTCGCTCACCTCGAGCGGCACCGCGGAGGTCTTGGCCGCGCCGGACGACTCCAGCAGCACGGTGCGGCGCGGCGTGCCGTAGGTCTTGGCGACCTCGCCGAGCTCGTCGGACACGACCTTCTTCAGCAGCGCCTCGTCGTCGAGGATCGCGGTCAGCCGCTCGATCTCGCGCTCCAGCTCGCTCTTCTCGGTCTCCAGCTCGATCTTCGAGTACTTCGTCAGCCGCCGCAGCGCCATGTCCAGGATGTACGTCGCCTGCACGTCGCTCAGGTCGAACACCTGGATCAGCCGCGCCTTCGCCTGTGTGGCGTCGTCGCTGGTCCGGACGATCTGGATCACCTCGTCGATGTCCAGGATCGCGATCAGCAGGCCCTCGACGATGTGCAGCCGGTCCATCGCCTTCTGCCGCCGGTACGTCGACCGGCGCCGGACCACGTCGTACCGGTGGCCCAGGAAGACGTCGAGCAGCTCGCGCAGCCCGAGGGTGCGCGGCTGGCCGTCGACGAGCGCGACCGCGTTGATGGAGAACGAGTCCTCCAGCGGGGTCAGCTTGTACAGCTGCTCCAGCAGCGCCTCGGGGTGGAAGCCGTTCTTGACCTCGATCACCAGCCGGGTGCCGTGCGTGCGGTCGGTGAGGTCCTTCACGTCGGCGATGCCCTGCAGCTTCTTGGACTGCACGCCGGCCTTGATCTTCTCGATCACCTTCTCCGGGCCCACCAGGTACGGCAGCTCGGTGACCACGATGCCCTTGCGGCGCGGCGTCACGTTCTCGATCCGGGAGGTGGCGCGCATCTTGAACGAGCCGCGCCCGGTTTCGTACGCGTCCCGGATCCCGTCCAGGCCGACGATCTTGCCGCCGGTCGGCAGGTCCGGACCCGGGATGAACCGCATCAGGTCGTCCAGGTCGGCGTCCGGGGTCTTGATCAGGTGCCGCAGCGCCTGCACCACCTCGACCAGGTTGTGCGGCGCCATCGACGTCGCCATGCCGACCGCGATCCCGGCCGCGCCGTTCACCAGCAGGTTCGGCAGTGCCGCCGGCAGCACCGACGGCTCCTCCTCGCGGCCGTCGTAGTTCGGCTTGAAGTCGACGACGTCCTCGCCCAGCCCGTCCGTCATCGCCAGCGCGGCGGGCGCCATCCGGCATTCCGTGTACCGCATCGCTGCCGGACCATCGTCCAGACTTCCAAAATTGCCGTGCCCGTCGATCAGCGGGACGCGCATCGACCAGGGCTGGGCCATCCGGACCAGCGCATCGTAGATCGCGGTGTCGCCGTGCGGGTGGAACTTACCCATCACGTCACCGACGACGCGGGAGCTCTTCACATGGCCGCGGTCCGGGCGCACGCCCATCTCGGACATCGAGTACAGGATCCGGCGCTGCACCGGCTTCAACCCGTCGCGGGCGTCCGGCAGCGCGCGCGAGTAGATGACGGAGTACGCGTACTCCAGGAAGCTGGTGCGCATCTCGTCGGAGACGTCGACGTCGAGGATGCGCTCCTCGAAGTCCTCGGGCTCGGTGGTGCTGGTACGGCGTGCCATGCGGTCTCGACGCGCTCCTTCACAACGACTGCGGTACGGCGTTCCCCTCCTCGGGGGTCGGCCTCATTCTCACCTCACCGCACCGACAATCCCAGCAGCGACCCGGCCTCACCTCGGTGGAATACCGCACCCGCATGCCCGGTTGCGCTGAGTATGAGCCATGACCTCAGCACGCCCTGGGGCGACACCGCCGTGATCCGGCGGATCCTGAACGAGACGAAGACCTGGGCGGTGGTCGGCCTGTCGCAAAACACCGCCCGTTCGGCATACGGCGTGGCACGGCTGCTGCAGCGCAACGGGATCCGGATCGTGCCGGTGCACCCGAAGGCGGAGACCGTGCACGGCGAGCAGGGTTACGCCACGCTGGCGGACATCCCGTTCGACGTGGACGTGGTGGACGTGTTCGTGCGGTCCGAGCTGGCCGGCGACATCGCCGACCAGGCGGTCGCGAAGGGCGCGAAGGCGGTCTGGTTCCAGCTCGACGTGATCGACGAGGACGCCTTCGAGCGCACCACGGCGGCGGGGCTGGACATGGTCATGGACCGCTGCCCGGCGATCGAGTGGCCCCGCCTCGGCCCGGCAGCCTAGCCCTAGCCCTCGTAGTGCTCCACGACGTCGGCGGCGCGCACCTGCGCGTCCGCGGGGTCGTCGCCGAACTCACGCTTGGCGCGGCGCTGCCGCAGCAGGTCCCAGCAGCGGTCGAGGTCCGTCTCCAGCTGGGTGAGCCGGGCATGCTCGTCCTCGTGACTGATCTCGCCGGCGGAGAGCTTGGCGCGCAGCCCGTGCTCCTCGCTGACCAGCTCGTCGATGCGGGAGAAGATCGATCCGTCGTCGGTCATGGCCTCACGCTACGCCCGTCGGGCAACGACGCGCGGCACAGCAGCTCGGTGATCGTCAGGATCGCCAGCGACCCGGCGGCGAGCAGCGCGATCAGTACGACGAGCTGAAGCGCCGCCGCAGCGGCCGGTGACGCGCCACCGAGCACCATCCCGACGAACGCGCCCGGCAATGTGACCAGCCCGACGGTGCGGGTCTGGTCCAGCGCCGGGATCAGCGCGTCGCCCGCACTCGGTCCCGCCACCAGCCGGAACGCCGCCGCCGGTGACAGGCCGATCGACAGCCCGGCCTCGAACTCGCCGTACCGGTTCGCGTACTCGGCGAGCAGCCGGCGCCCGGCCAGGGTGGTCGCGTTCATCGCGTTGCCGACCACGATCCCGCCCATCGGCAGCAGCGTCGCCGGGTTGCGCGGGACCACACCCGGCGCCACGACGAGCGCGATCACGAGTGCCGCCGGCAGCCCGATCGCCACCGCGCAGCGCGGCACCAATCCGGGCACTCGCACGAAGCGCCCGATCCGCCGCGACGACGTCAGGGTGGCCACGCCCAGCATCAACGCCACGAACCCGAGCGCGCCCGCCATCGAGCGCAGCGCGAACCCGATCAGCGTCCCCACGACCGCCAGCTGGACCGCCGCGCGGACGGCCGCCTCGACCACCCCACGCTCGTGCCGCAACGCGGCCACCCGGGAGGCGGCGACGGCTATCACGACCAGCAGCGGCAGCACGACCACCGCGGCGATGCCAAGTCCGGTGTCGTGCCACATGGGGGCCATTCAACAGGGTGTGGAGCTCCAGGCCATCGCAATCGCCGCCGGTGACGCTGCCGCAGCGCCGGCGTAGCCACACGAGCGCGTGCCGGCCATCTTGTGATGGCCTGGAGGTCCCGCCTAGCCGAAGTCGGACTCGTCGTACGCGTGCTCGCCGGTCTCGCCACGCTCGACCCGGCCGGCCTCGTCGGCGCGCAGCTCGATCCGGCGGATCTTGCCGGAGATCGTCTTCGGCAGCTCGGCCCCGTACGACCGCAGTTCGATCCGGCGGATCCGCTTGTAGCCGGCCAGGTTCTTCCGGCAGAACTCCAGGATCTCCGCGGCCAGCTCCGGTGACGGTTCGTTGCCCGGGGCAAGCACCACGTACGCCTTCGGCACCGCGAGCCGGACCGGGTCCGGTGACGGCACCACCGCGGCCTCGGCGACCGCCGGGTGCTCGATCAGCACCGACTCCAGCTCGAAGGGCGAGATCCGGTAGTCGCTGGCCTTGAACACGTCGTCCGCCCGGCCGACGTAGGTGATGTAGCCGTCGGAGTCCCGGCTCGCGACGTCACCGGTGTGGTAGAAACCGCCGCGCATGACCTCGGCGGTGCGAGCCTGGTCGTCGCGGTAGCCGCGCATCAGCCCGACCGGCGGCGGCCCCAGCTCGAGGCAGATCTCGCCGTCGTCGCCGACGTCACCCGTGGCCGAGTCGACCAGCGCGACCGAGTACCCGGGCAGCGGCCGGCCCATCGACCCCGGCTTCAGCGGCTGGCCGGGGGAGTTGCCGATCTGCGCGGTGGTCTCGGTCTGCCCGAAGCCGTCCCGGATCGTGATGCCCCAGGCGTGCTGCACCTGCTCGATCACCTCCGGGTTCAGCGGCTCGCCCGCGCTCAGGCACTCGCGCAGCGACACGTCGACCGCGGACAGGTCGGCCTGGATCAGCATCCGCCACACCGTCGGCGGCGCGCAGAACGTCGTCACCCCGTACGTCGACAGCGCCCGCAGCATCGCCTCCGCGTCGAACCGCGTGTAGTTGTAGATGAACACCGTCGCACCCGCGTTCCAGGGCGCGAACACGTTGCTCCAGGAGTGTTTCGCCCAGCCCGGCGACGACACGTTCAGGTGTACGTCGCCCGGTTGCAGGCCGATCCAGTACATCGTCGACAGGTGCCCGACCGGGTAGCTCACCTGGGTGTGCTCGACCAGCTTCGGCTGGCTCGTCGTACCGCTGGTGAAGTAGAGCAGCAGGCTGTCGCCGGCCGCGGTGTCCACCTCGTCGGCGTCGCCGCCGGCCTCAGAGTCACCGACGTACGACGAGGCGTCGGCGTAGTCGAGCCAGCCCGGCGCGGTCTCGCCGACGGCGACCTTGGTACAGCGGTCCGCGATACCCGCGTAGCGGCCGGCGTCGGCGCCGGCGGCGATCACGAACTTCGCATGGCCGCGGGAGATCCGGTCCGCCAGGTCGGACTCGGTGAGCAGTGTGGTGGCCGGGATGATGATCGCGCCGAGCCGGATGCAGGCGAGCATCGTCTCCCACAGCGGCACGGTGTTGCCGAGCACCACCAGCACCCGGTCACCCTTGCGCAGGCCGTGGCCCGCGAGCCAGGCGGCCAGCTGCCGGGAGCGCTGCGCCAGGTCGGCGTACGTGAGGCTGACGACCTCGCCGTCGGTCTCCACGATGGTCAGCGCCGCGACGTCCGGCTGCTCGACCGCGAGCGCGTCGAACCAGTCCCGCGCCCAGTTGAACCGCTCGAACCGCGGCCACCGGAAGTCCCGATATGCCGTCTCGTAGTCCTCGCGGTGCGCCACCAGGAAGTCCCGGGCCTCCCGGAAGGCGCGAGTTGTCTCAGACGTGCTGCGTTCGTCCGCCATGCCAGCACTATTGCCCAACCGCCCGCTGTACCGAAACGGCACGCCGGTGAACGGTGCCGATCACGCCACCGGCGCGGTGCCCCTGCAAGCCGATTGAAAGCGTCTGGAAAGGCACCTGATCGCGCCGGTGGCAGCGGCCGGGGCGCGGCCGCTGCCACCCGGGGTGCGCAACCTGTTTCCGTCACGGCTGAATCGTTTGACAGCGCCGCCGGATCTCGATGACGCTCAGCGACATGTACCGCTTTCTGGCCCTCACCGGCCTCGGGCTGACCCTGGTCGCCGGCTGCGGCGACTCCGGCTCGGGTACGGCGACGCCGACGGCGTCCGTGACCGAGCCGGCGCCGGAGACGGGCTTCGAGCCGACCACGCCGGCGCCGTCGACGCCGGCACCGCTCGGGCCGTACACGCCGTCCGCGAAGCCCGTGGCCGTGGTGCCGCCGTCGCCCCAGGCGAGCATCGGCGCGTCGTGCGTCGAGCCGGCGGACGCCGCCCGCCGGGTGATGATCCCGGTCGGCGACGGCGCGAAGATCACCGGTGCCGTGCTCGGCCGCGGCCGCGCGGGCGTCGTACTGGTGCACCAGTCGAACGGCGACCTCTGCCAGTGGTGGCCGTACGCGCGGATCCTGGCCGAATCCGGATATCTCGTGCTGAGCATCGATCTCGAGGGCCGCGGCAGCGCGGGCTACGCCCAGTACGACGGGGTGCAGCCGTCGCCGTTCGGGCTGGACGTCGCCGCCGCGGCCGGGTACCTGCGCGCGCAGGGCGCGGCGAAGGTGGTGCTGGTCGGCGCCTCGATGGGCGGCACATCCGTACTCGCCGGCGCGGCGGTGACCCGGCCGGTGGTGCAGGGCGTGATCAGCCTGTCCGCGCCCGCGAACTACAGCGAGATCGACGCGCGCACGGCGGTCCGCCGGCTCACCATGCCGGTGCTGTACGCGGCGTCCGCGGAGGACGCGGAGTTCGCCGCCGACGCGAAGACGTTGCACGCGGCAACGAAATCGCCGAAGTCCCTTATCGTCGTACCCGGCAGCCTGCACGGCGTGTCGCTGGTCCAGGACGGCGGCGTACCGGCCGTCCAGCGCGCCGTCACCGCCTTCCTCGCCAAGTATGCGAAATAGTCCGGGTCGGCCGCGCACCGGCTGAGTAGGCTGTGCAGCGTGACTGACCCGGATGCCGCGCCCCCGGGTTACCCGCGGGAGTACGAGGCCGACGTCGTCCTGCGGGACGGGGCGGCGGCCCACCTGCGGCCGATTCGCCCGGACGACGCGGATCGGCTGCGAGCGTTCTACGACCGGGTCTCGGACCAGTCGAAGTACCTGCGGTTCTTCGCGCCGTACCCGCGGCTGTCGGACCGCGACGTGGCCCGGTTCACCCAGGTGGACTACGTGGACCGGCTGGCGCTGATCATCACCGTCGCCGGCGAGATGATCGGCGTCGGGCGGTACGAGCGGATCTCGCACAACGACGCCGAGGTGGCGTTCCTGATCGAGGACGCGCACCAGGGCCGCGGGCTCGGCCAGTTGCTGCTGGAACACCTCGCCGAGGCGGCCCGCGAGCACGGCATCACCCGGTTCACCGCCGAGGTGCTGCCGGAGAACCGCAAGATGATCAGGGTGTTCACCGACGCCGGCTACCACGTGGCGCGCGAGTTCGAGGACGGCCTGGTGATGGTCGCGTTCGACATCCTGCCGACCGACACGTCGTACGGCGTGATGCAGGCGCGGGAGCAGCGCTCGGAGGCGCAGTCGATCGCGCGGCTGCTGAGCCCGTCGAGTGTCGCGGTGATCGGCGCCAGCCGGCGTGAGGGCACGATCGGCAACGCGTTGCTGCGGAACCTGAACGACAGCGGCTTCACCGGCTCGGTGTACGCGGTGAACTCCGACGGCGACAGCAGCCCGATCGAGGGGGTTCCGGCGTACGACCGGGTCACCGGCATCGACGGCCGGGTCGACCTGGCGGTCGTCGCGGTGCCGGCCGAGGCGGTCGAGGACGTGGTGCTGGACTGCGCCGCGAAGGGCGTGCACGGGCTGGTCGTGGTGTCCAGCGGGTTCGCCGAGCTCGGCGACGAGGGCCGGATGCGGCAGCGCCGGCTGGCCGGCCTGGCCCGCTCGTACGGGCTGCGGGTGATCGGCCCGAACGCGCTCGGTGTGATCAACGCCGACCCGCGGATCTCGCTGAACGCCAGCCTGTCGCCGCTGATGCCGACCGCCGGCCGGGTCGGGTTCTTCTGCCAATCCGGTGCGCTCGGCGTGACCATCCTCGCGGACGTGATCGGGCGCGGGTTCGGGCTGTCCACCTTCGTGTCCGCGGGCAACCGGGCCGATGTCTCGGGCAACGACCTGATGCAGTACTGGTACTCCGACGAGGCCACCGAGCTGGTGCTGCTGTACATCGAATCGATCGGCAACCCGCGCAAGTTCGCCCGGGTCGCGCGCCGGCTCGCGCGGCGCAAACCCGTGGTAGCGCTGAAGTCCGGTCGCAGCACCCAGGGCGTCCCGCTCGGCCACGCCGTCCGGCTCAGCGACCTGCCGCCGACGGCGGTGGACGCGCTGTTCCGGCACAGCGGCCTGATCAGCGTCGACACCACCGGCGAGATGTTCGACGTCGCGCAGCTGCTCGCGCACCAGCCGCTGCCGAACGGCCGCACGATCGCGATCGTCAGCAACTCCGACGCGCTCACGCTGCTCGCGATGGACGCCGCCGCGACACACGGGCTGGAGGTGGTGACCGACGACTGCACCACGCTCGGCCCCGAGGCATCCGCCGACGAGTTCGCCGCCGCGCTGCGGTGCGTGTTCGACGACGACCGGGTCGACTCGGTCGTGGTGATCTTCACGCCGCCGCTGCGCACCACCGGCGAGGACGTCGCCCGGGTGCTCGCCGCCGCGGCGGCCGGCGCCGTCAAGCCGGTGGTCTCCACCTTCCTCGCCTCCCGCAGCGTGCCCGAGCAACTCCGCGTCACCGACGAGTACGGCGGCGCCGCGCGCGGCTTCATCCCGTCGTACTCGTCACCGCAGTACGCCGTCGGCGCGATCGCGAAGGTCAGCTCGTACGCCGAGTGGCTGCGCCGCGCGGACAGCGAGGTGCCGGACCTCGACGGCATCGACCCCGTGGGCGCGAAGGCGTTCGTGGAGGAGTTCCTCGCGCGCCATCCGGAGGGCGCCGACCTGGACGCGGACGAGCGCCAGCACCTGCTCAGCTTCTACGACGTGAACGTGCTGCCGTCGTACCCGGTGCTGTCCGCGGACGAAGCCGTTGCCCAGGGCAAGATTCTCGGCTGGGACGTGATCTTGAAGGCGACCGCCGAGCAGTGGCGGGCGCGCCCGGACCTGGCCGACTTCTGGCGCAACATCAACGACGAGCAGGACATGCGCGAGGCCTGGTCGTCGCTCACCGGAACGTTCGGGGACCCGGGACGGGCGCAATTGGTGGTGCAGAAGATGGCGCCGACGGGGGTTCCGGTGGTGATCTCGACGCGGGAGGACGTGTCGTTCGGTCCGGTGGTGCTGTTCGGGCTGTCCGGGATGGCGACCGACCTGCTCGGCGACCGCTCGTACCGGATGCCGCCGCTGACCACCGCGGACGCCGCCGAGATGGTCCGCGAGGTCCGGGCCGCGCCGCTGCTGTTCGGCTACCGCGGCACCGAGCCCGTCAATATCGCCTCGATCGAGAACATGCTGCACCGCGTCGGCCGCCTCACCCTCGACCTGGAGGAGGTGGTCCGCCTCGACCTGCAGTCGGTCCTGGTCAGCGCCGCCGGCGCCACCGTCCTCGACACCACCGCGCGGATCGCCCCGGTCGAGAAGCCCCGCCAGGACACCGCCGTACGACGCCTGCGCGACCTGGAGGCCTAGCGCCACGGGCGTCCGCGGCGCGCGCGTCAGGGGGCGGCGAAATGCGCTGGGCGCCGTGCAACGCGACGGATGCACTGCCCGGGCTAGCCTGGCGCGGTGCAGCCATTCTCGATGTCAGCGGGGCGTCCCGGTCCGCACAACGCGATCACCGATGTTCCCGGCGTCCTGGTCGGGCACGCGACGGCGACCGATCCGCCGTACCTGACCGGCACGACGGTCGTGTACCTGCCGCGGACGGCGGTGACAGGCGTCGACGTGCGTGGCGGTGCGCCGGGGACGCGGGAGACGGATCCGCTCAGCCCGCTGAACTCGAACGCGGGCGTGAACGCGATCATGCTCACCGGCGGCAGCGCGTACGGGCTCGAGGCGGCCGGCGGCGTGATGGCGTGGCTCGAGGAACGCGGTGAGGGGGTGCGGGTCGGGACCGAGGCGCACGAGGTGGTGCCGATCGTGCCGGCAGCGGTGATCTTCGACCTCGGCCGCGGTGGCGACTTCAAGGCGCGCCCGGACGCGGACTTCGGCCGCCGCGCCATCGAGGCCGCGACCGGCGGACCCGTTGCCCAAGGCAACGTCGGGGCCGGCACGGGAGCGCGCACCGGCGGCCTCAAGGGCGGCGTCGGCACCGCCAGCACCGTCCTCGACGACGGTACGACGGTCGGCGCGCTCGTGGTCGTCAACGCGGCCGGATCGCCGGTCGGGCCCGACGGGACGCTGCACGGCGCCCGGTACGGACTCGGGAACGAGTTCGCCGGGATCGCGCCCGCATCGGTGGCGAGTGCCGCGCCGGACGTCGTACCGGGGATGAACACCGCGATCGCCGTGGTGGCGACGGATCTGCCGCTGGAGAAGGCGGCCGCGGCGCGGCTGGCGGTTGTCGCGCACGACGGGCTGGCCCGGGCGATCGATCCGGTGCACACCGTGGTCGACGGGGACACCGTGTTCGCGCTGTCGACGGCCGGCCCGGACGCCGAGCGACTGCGGGTGACCGACCCGGAGGCGTTCCAGCGGCTCGAGGCGGTGTTCGCGGCGGGGGCACGGGCGCTGGCGCGTGCGGTCGCGCACGCCATGCTCGCGGCGGACACAGTGGACACGCCGGACGGGCCGCTGCTCGCCTATCGCGACGCGTAGCGCGTCCAGCACGCTGGGGATAGTCCGAGAGCCGGGGCCGCGCGGCGTGCGAGGATGAAGGCATGCGTGATCTGAACGCGCCGGATGTCAAGGATCTCTCCGGCGACCTACGCGCCGCGATCGACCGGTGCGGCTACTACCCCGATGTCGTGTCCGACTCGCTCGCCGTCGCCGTCGCGGGTGAGCCCGTGCAGTCGTTCGTGCTGCAGCACGAGCCGACGTTCGACCGGGACGAGATCCGCCGCCACATCACGATCCTGGCGCTCACCCCGACCCGGCTGATCGTCGCGCACACCGACGAGCACGCGGCCGACGAGGTGATCACCGAGCCGTTCGCGTCCACCTCCACCGAGGCGATCCCGCTCACCCGGCTGAACGCCGTGGTGCTGAACCGGGTGGTGCCCAACCCGGCCGGGTACTCGTCGCGCCGCGCGGACGCCGCCGCCAGCGGCGAGGTGGTGCTGACGATCGGGTGGGGGATGGTCAGCCGGGTGGACCTCGAGCCGGCGATCTGCTCGGACCCCAACTGCGACGCCGACCACGGGTACACCGGGTCGGTCGCCGCCGACGACATCGCGCTGCGGATCAGCGCCGCCGCGGACGGGCCGGCGGGCATCCAGCAGGTGCTGGACTTCGCCACCGCGCTGTCCGCGGCGACCGCGCGGCCGTGACCGTGCCGAGCCACCGGTGAGCGACCAGACCGAACCGGCGTACGGCGCGGGGTCGCTCGCCGACGTGCTGCCGTCCGTGCTGGGCGCGATGGGCGTGACCGGCGAGTCGAACAAGCTCGGCCTGCCGGACTCGAAGCGGTACGCGGTGCTGCTGCTCGACGGTCTGGGCGCGCGGTTGCTGGCCCGGCACGCCGAGCACGCGCCGTACCTGGCGTCGCTGCTGCCGGCCGGCAAGGTGCTCACCTGCGGGGTGCCGTCGACGACCGCGGTCAGCCTGACCAGTCTCGGCACCGGGCTGCCTCCGGGCGCTCACGGAGTGGTGGGGTACAGCAGCGTCGTACCGGAGACCGGGAAGCTGCTGAACGCGCTGTCGTGGGACGCGAGTGTGGAGCCGCGGCGCTGGCAGCCGTACCCGACGGTGTTCGACCGGGCGACGGCGGCGGGTGTCGCGGTGCGCAACGTGAGCAAGGCCCGGTTCGACAATTCGGGACTGACCGCGGCGGCGTTCCGGGGCAGCGCGCACCGGGGTGCGGACACCGTGCAGGAGCGGCTGGACGCGACCCGGTTCGCGATCCGCGAGGGTAGCTCGGCGCTGGTCTACGTCTACGACTCGCAGATCGACTACACCGGGCACGGGTACGGCTGCGAGTCGCTGGAGTGGCTCGCCGAGCTGCGTGCCGCGGACAGTTTCGCGTCGCAGGTGCGGGACGCGCTGCCGCGGGACGCCGTACTCGTGGTGATCGCCGACCACGGCATGGTGGACGTGAAGCCGGAGCAGCGGGTCGACATCGACTCCGAGCCGGCGCTGTACGCCGGGCTGACGCTGGTGGCGGGGGAGTCGCGGTTCCGGCACCTGTACTGCGCGGACGGGGCGGTGGCCGACGTGGTCGCGGCGTACAAGGCCCGGCTGGGGCCGCTCGCGTTCGTGCTGACCCGGGACGAGGCGATCGCGCGCGGCTGGTTCGGGCCGGTCGAGGACCGGGTCGCGCCGCGGATCGGCGACGTGGTGGTGGCGGCGGTCGGGCCGATCGCGCTGGTCATCGCGCGGCGGTTCCCCGCGGAGGCCGGGCTGATCGGCCTGCACGGTTCGCTGTCGGCGGACGAGATGGCCGTGCCGCTGCTCTTCGACGCAGGCTGATCAGGCAGGATGGTCGCCCTATGGCTGACCTCCTCTACTTCACCGGCACGATGGACTGCGGCAAGTCGACGCTCGCGCTGCAGCTGGACCACAACCACGCGAGCCGGGGCCGGATCGGACGGATCTTCACCAGCCACGACCGGGCCGGTGAGGCGACGCTGTCGTCGCGGCTCGGGCTGCAGGCGAACGCGATCGAGGTGCACCCGGAGTTCGACTTCTGGCACTACGTGGTCGAGGAGCTGACGCACGGCGGCCGGATCGACTACGCGGTCTGCGACGAGGCGCAGTTCTACACCGCGGAGCAGGTCGAGCAGCTGGCGCGGCTGGTCGACGAGCTGCAGATCGACGTGTTCTGCTTCGGCATCCTCACCGACTTCCGGGCCCGGATGTTCCCGGGTTCGGCGCGGCTGGTCGAGCTCGCCGACCGGATGGAGGTGCTGCAGGTCGAGGCGCTGTGCTGGTGCGGCGAACGCGCCACCCACAACGCCCGCACCGTCGGCGGGGTGATGGTCACCGAAGGCGAGCAGCTCGTCCTCGGCGACACGGACGGTCAGCCGTCCGCCGAGGTCTCGTACGAGGTGCTGTGCCGCCGGCACCACCGCCGCCGGCTCACCGCCGAGCGGGCCCGCGCCACGCTGTCGCCCGAGGTGCTTCCGTTCGGAGGACGTTCATGAGCTCACTGCTGTCCGCGGCCGGCCTGGCGACCGAGCTGGCCGGCGACCACCCGCCGGTCCTGGTCGACGTCAGCTACAACCTCGGTGGCCCACCCGGCCGGGAGGCGTACGACGCGGGGCACCTTCCGGGCGCGCACTTCGTCGACCTGGACGCCGAACTGGCCGCGCCGCCGGGACCGGGCGGGCGCCATCCGTTGCCCTCGGCAACCGTTGTCGAGGCCGCGCTGCGGCGCTGTGGTGTCTCCGCGGGAACGCCGATGGTGGTGTACGACCAGGCCACGTCGCTGGGGGCCGCCCGCGCCTGGTGGGTGTTCCGGTACTTCGGCCTGTCCGACGTGCGGGTGCTCGACGGCGGCCTCGCCGCATGGCGCGCGGCCGGGGGAGAGGTGACCAGGGACGTCATGAGGGTGGCGCCCGGCGACTTCACGGCCGTGCCGGGCGGGATGCCGATGCTGGACGCCGACTCGGCTGCGGCTCTCGCCAAGCGTGGCGTGCTGGTCGACGTGCGGGCGGCGGCGCGCTATGCCGGCGAGAACGAGCCGATCGACCCGGTCGCGGGGCACATCCCCGGAGCGGTGAACGCGCCCGCCACCGAACTGCTGGAAGCCGACGGCCGCTACCGGCCGGCCGCCGAGCTGCGCGCGCACTTCGCCGCCCTCGGTGCCGACGCCGCGGCCGAGGTCGGCGCCTACTGCGGTTCCGGCGTGACCGCGGCGCAGGCCGCGCTGGCACTCGAGCGGGCCGGTATCGAGGCGGCCGTCTACGTCGGCTCCTGGTCCGACTGGATCACCGACCCGACCCGCCCGATCGCCCTCGGCCCGACCCCGTAAGGCGCCGCCGGTGAGTGAGCGGCCGGTGATCCGGGACGCGTCCGAGGCGGACGGCGAGGCGTGCGCGGCGATCTACGTGCCGTACGTCACCGAGACGGCGATCACCTTCGAGACCGAGCCGCCGACGGATGCCGAGATGGCGCGCCGGATCGCCGCCGCGCAGCGCGCGCACGCGTGGCTGGTGCTGGTCGAGGACGGCCGGGTCGTCGGCTACGCGTACGGCGGCCCCTTCAAGGAACGCGCGGCCTACCGCTGGTCGTGCGAGGTCAGCGTCTACCTCGAGCGCGGCCGTCGTCGTACCGGCGGTGGGCGGGCCCTGTACGACGCGTTGCTGGCGCGGCTGGCCGAGCGGGGATTCCGGACCGCGGTCGCCGGGATGACACTGCCGAACGAGGCGAGCGAGGCCCTGCACCGGGCGATGGGATTCGAGCCGGTCGGCACCTACCGCCGGATCGGCTGGAAGCACGGGAGCTGGCACGACGTCGCCTGGGTCCAGCGCATGATCGGCGTCGATCAGGACCCGCCCGCCGAACCGACCTGAGGAGGACGCAACCAGTTGATTGCTATAAGTTGGGTAGCAACTAAGTGGTTGCTACAAGGAGACGGACATGGCATTCCCCGACCGGATCGAGCGCACGGTCCAGCTGGCCCACCCGCCGAAGCGCGCCTGGGCGGCGCTGACCACTGCCGAGGGCCTGGGCACCTGGTTCGGGCACCGCGCCGAGATCGACCTGCGCGTCGGTGGCCGGGCCAAGCTCACCTGGGACAGCGGCGACACTGCCACCCTCACTATCGAGCGCCTCGAGCCGCCGCGCGTCTTCGGCTACACCTGGCCGGTCTACGGCCTTCCCGAAGGCGATCCGCGACGCACCTACGTGGAGTTCACGCTGGAGCCCACCAGCAACGGCACCACGCTGACCATGGTCGAAAGCGGGTTCGCGCAACTGGCGGATGCCGGGGACCACAAGGTGGCCTACTCGGGCAACACCGAGGGCTGGACGAACGAGCTGGGTGAGCTGGTCGCATACCTCGATGAACAAGCCTGATCTGGAGGCGGTGGCGCAGGAGGTCTTCGCCGCCTTGGCCGATCCGAGCCGGCGCGGGATCCTCGCCGAGCTCGCGGCTCGGGGGCCGGCCACCGCGACGGATCTGGCCGCCCAGCTGCCGATCACGCGGCAGGCCATCGCCAAGCATCTCGCCGTGCTGGCCGAGGCGGGGCTGGTGGTGGCCGAGCCGGGAGAGCGGCGCCGAGTCCGTTACCGGTTGGACTCCGCGCCCATGAAGGTGGCACAGCAGTTCCTCGCCGTGCTGGCCCGCGACTGGGACGGTCCGCTGGCCGCCCTGCAAGACCGGTTGAAGTGAGGGCCGGCTCCACCCCTCGCGGGTGTCGTCGCCGACGGGCACCTGCCGCCACGGTAGCGCTTTAGATCTGCCGGTACGGGCCGGGCTGAAGCCAGTTGCAAAACGAGACCAGTTGGGAGAGATCGAGATGACGACGATGGGGAACCTGCCCGAGGTGGTGTCGCGCGAGCAGTGGCTCGCCGCCCGCAAGGAACTACTGGTGAAGGAGAAGGAACTCACCCGGGCCCGTGACCGGGTCAACGCCGACCGCCGTCGGTTGCCGATGGTCCGCATGGACAAGCCGTACACGTTCGAGGGCCCGGACGGGACGGTGGGCCTGCTCGACCTGTTCGAGGGCCGGCCGCAGCTGGTGATGCACCACTTCATGTTCGGCCCGGACTGGGACCAGGGCTGCCCGAGCTGCTCCTCCGCCGCCGACGGGATCGGCAGGTTGAGGCAGTTGCACGTGCGCAACACCACGCTCGTAGCCGTGTCGCGGGCGCCGTACGCGAAGCTCGCCGCGTTCCGCGAGCGGATGGGCTGGACGTTCCCCTGGTACTCCTCGTACGGCAGCGACTTCAACTACGACTTCCACGCCACCCTCGACGACCGGGTCGTGCCGGTGCTGCTCCACTTCCGCACCGAAGCCGAACTCGCCGAGGCCGGAACACCGTGGACGGGTGGACCGTGGACGGAGAGCATGCGCGGCGAAGAACTGCCGGGCATCAGCGCGTTCCTGCGGGTCGGCGAGGAGGTCTTCCACACCTACTCCACGTACGGCCGCGGCATCGAAGAGTTCCACAACGGCTACCAGTACCTCGACCTCACCGTCCTCGGCCGCCAGGAGGCGTGGGAGGAACCGAAGGGACGCGCGGTCCCACTCGGCCTGCATGTCGGCGGTCCCGCGATGCGCCTGCCCGACGAGTACGTCACCTGACCAGCGACCTCCGGCACCGACTGCGCTGCTCAACCTGGCGGCGCCGACCAGCATCGCGCTGACTAACCTGTCGCTGCACGACCTGGACCAGAACAGGACCTGGTGCGCCCTCGTCGCGCTCGCGGTCGAGCTGACTGCCTGGATGCAACTGCTCGCGTTCACCGGCGACAACACCCACCAGGCGCGCCGCTGGGAGCCCGAACGTCTGCGGCTGCGCCTGTTCTCGACCGCCGCGCGGCTCGCCCGCACCGGTCGCCGCGTCGTCGTCCACCTGGCCAGCAGCAGCACCTGGTCAACCTCACCGTCGACGGCATCACCCAACTCCGCGCGCTCCCCACACCCGGTTGATCCAAGCCCCCCGTCCCTTCGACCGAACACCCCGGACCGTGGAACCGGCGCCCACCCGAGGCGACACCCGGGCCACTGTCCTACCGGCCGGCCGCCCGCAGTTTTACGACCGCGCAGCATATCGCCTACCGGTCTGCGTGAGCCTTGCCAGCTCCCATCCCGCCACCCGGGCTGCAGCCTGAGACCGGGCGCGAAAGGCCCTAACGGCAATAATCGGGATGGGAGATGGGAACACTACGGACCATGCAGTACGGGCTGTCATTGCCAACCGGCGGCGAGTGCGGCGATCCGCGCTTCCTCGCCGAGCTCGGCGAGCGGAGCGAGTCGGCCGGGTGGGACGGCCTCTTCCTCGAGGACTACGTCTGCTACCAAGGCGATCCCGCGGCCCCGACGTGCAACACCTGGATCGCCCTCGCCGCGATCGCCGCGCGCACCGCGAGGATCCGGCTCGGCACCGAGGTCACGCCGCTCACGCGCAGGCGCCCGTGGAACGTCGCGCGCGAGGCAGCCGGAATCGACCAGCTCTCCGGCGGACGGATGATCCTCGGCGTCGGCCTGGGCGACACCGGCGAGGCGCTCACGACCGCAGACGCGAGCTTTATCCGCTTCGGGGAGGAACGAGATCCACGGACACGCGCCGAGCTGCTCGACGAGGGCCTTCAGATCATCGCCGGACTCTGGAGCGGGGAACCGTTCAGCTTCGAGGGCAGGCACTTCCGGATCGAGGAGGTCACGTTCCGGCCGCTGCCCGTTCAGCAGCCGCGGGTTCCGATCTGGATCGGCGGCGGCTACCCGAATCCGCGACCCACCCGCCGCGCCGCGCGCTGGGACGGATCGTGCCTGTACAGGGACACACACGGCGGGCCGTGGGAGCACATGACGCCCGACGACGTCCGGGCGCTGCGCGACGCCGCCGGCGACCGACCGTACACGATCGTGGTCGGTGGCAGTCGACGCGGCGCCGACTGGGACGCGGAGCGCGAGCACATCCGCGCGGTCGCGGAGGCGAGCGCGGACTGGTGGGTCGAATGGATCCCACCTGGCGAGCGCGAGACCATGGTCGAGGCCGTCGAACGTGGCCCACTTCGGATCGGTAACGAGGTGTGACGCGACCGCGGACACTGGCCCAAGGACAGAACGCGCCCCTATCGCCACCGTCATGAAAGATCCGAGCTAGTTAGGCGCCGATCGTCGCCAAGTATTGGGGTGCGGGAAATACCTTGACGGTGGACTCCGGTGCGTTCATCATTGTGGTTATGCGCGACGTCAGGAAACACACACCAGGCCTGGATGGGCCAGTGTTGGCGTGTGCGTATTGGGCGCGAATGCGGCGCGCCACTGGACCGGGTATCCGGCCCAGGTAGTGCCGCGGCGCGCAGGATGCGCGCTCGGTGGCACTGTTCCTACGACATCTTCGTCTCTCTGTAATCGGTTCGTTCGACCCGCCGATCGGCGCTTACTCGGTCGGAAGAATGCAGCGACCGGTTCACGCCGGAATTTCTGCGTGCCGTTTTGACAAATACACAGTGGTGCCATCGTGAAATGACGGGAATCGGCCGCGGCCGGTCCGTCGTACTGGGTGTGGTGTAGCGGGAGCATGCGTGGTTTGGGACCACGTGGCGGAGGTTCGATTCCTCCCATTCGGACGAGGGCGATGCGTAGGGGAGGGTTACTTCGACTGTCAATCGACCGGGTTCCGGGTTCGAGTCCCGGCAGGCAGGTGGCGATGCCACCCGTCTGTAGCTCAAGTGGGTAGAGCAGGTAGACCTTCGCCGCTTGGTTCTCGCCCCCACCTCGGACGCTGCGGTTGCGACAGGGCACCGCAGCGCCCTCACACCGTGTGAGCATGTGCGGCCATGCACCGGACTCTTACTCCGGGGAACAGGGTTCGAATCCCTGGCGCGGTACGAACGCTGACGTTGGTTGCCGGCCGGGTCTCATAAGCCCGGACCGCGTGGTCCGAGTCCACGGTCAGCGACGTCTTCGTAGCTCAGCGGAAGAGCGCAGCCCTCCGAAGGCTGAGGCCGCTGGTTCGAATCCAGCCGGGGACACGGAGCGGACGATGCGACGGCTCGGGGTTACTTCTCCAAGGGGTTCAGTCTGGCTTGACGGCCGCTGGGCGAGCCATGCCGCTGGAGGGCGGCGAACGACGCGAGTCGTGCGACCCCGGCCACCTGGTTCTCGTCCGCGCCACGGCACCACTGTCGACGACATCCGCACGAGCGCGCCCTGGAAGGAGGGCATGACA
>WNGA01005956.1_pt1 | contig 22674 bp, 22 predicted proteins | sample 5400061 | NCBI WGS metagenome assembly WNGA01 (sample SAMN13153366, study PRJNA577476) | soil metagenome | isolation source: 100 cm soil or saprolite under grassland replicate 2 | place: USA:California | collected 2016-06-15
CGCACTAATGCAAATAAAGAAAAGATACCACCTTCTCCTCTGTTATCAGCCTGGAGGGTAAGGATTATGTATTTAAAAGTTGTTTGAAGTGTAAGTGTCCAAAAGACACAAGATAGTCCACCGTACACTAATTGTTCTGTTATTTGTTTGGTGCCAATAATAGATTTCACTACGTATAAAGGGGAAGTTCCAATATCTCCATAAATGATACCCAGCGTAATCAATAAGCCGGCAGCTGAAAGCTTTTTTATGTCAATATGCATTTAGATAATGTGGCTTTACTTTTTTGTTATTGTTGAAGCTTCAGAGGAAATTGGGATAACATGCCAAAAGGCACGCCATTAAAATTTGGGGTAGAAACAATTTTTATAACTACTTATGAGTAAGACATTTGCAATAATGCATAGCATTAAACTTTTGAAGCAACCTAATAAAAAACCCTTTCAAAATGAAAGGGTACGTTTTCATTTTGAAAAACTTCGCTTATTCTATTTTGTATTCCTCAATCTTTCTGTAAAGCGTAGTCAATCCGATATTCAGCAATTTTGCTGCTTCAGTTTTATTGCCTTTTGTATGATTGAGCACACGCTGAATATGCAATTTTTCAACACTGGCTAAAGTGAAGGCAGATAAAGTTTGAGGTTTGTAAGTTGTAGTTTGTAGTTCGAGTGTTCAATAATATTTTTTAGCTCCCGAATGTTGCCTTTCCAGTCATGATTTTGTAAATGCTCAAGAAAATCTTTGCTTATATCTTGAATCTTATTATTGACCGTATGCGCATACAACTGCATGAAATATCTTGCAAGTATGGGTATGTCTTTTTTTCGTTCACGTAAAGCGGGCAGTGTTATAGAAAACACATTAAGCCGATAAAAAAGATCTTCACGAAATCTCCCTCTATTTACTTCTTCCAACAGGTCACGATTGGTGGCCCCAATAAAACGAACATTTACTTTAGTAGTCTTTGTATCCCCTACTTTTATAAATTCATTCGTTTCAAGTACTCTCAGCAATTTGCTTTGAAGCTCGATTGGCATTTCACCAATTTCATCTAAGAATAAAGTACCGTTATTGGCTTCCTCAATTAATCCTTTCTTGTCTTTTATTGCTCCTGTAAATGCGCCGGCCTTATGACCAAAAATTTCACTCTCCAGCAATTCTTTGCTAAAGGCGCTGCAGTTTAAAGCCATAAAAGGTTTACCTGTTCTTTTGCTGGCATTGTGAATGGCCTGGGCAAATACTTCTTTGCCTGTACCAGTTTCTCCAAGCAATAATACCGTAGCATCTGTTGATGCAACTCTTTTTGCCAAAGCAACAGCTTCCTGTATCAAGGGAGATTCACCTAAAATGTTTTCAAAACTATATCGCTTGCCAATCTGCTCCTCTAATTGATGAATCCGTTTCTGCAGTTGCACTTTTTCCACAGCCCTGCTCAGCAGTGGAATAATTTTATCATTATCATCTCCTTTAATGATGTAATCAAACGCTCCATTCTTCATGGCTTGTATGCCATCAGGAATATTGCCATAAGCAGTAAGCAAAATAATTTCAGTGGAGGGATAATTTGATTTAATATATTTTACAAAATCAACACCATTGCCATCAGGAAGTTTTACGTCACACAACACAACATCTACAGGTTCTTTATCTAAAATTTTTTCTGCTGCCTTAAGTGTGCCTGCTTCAAAAACTGTATAACCTTCTAATGTAATAATGCGTTTAAGCAAACTGCGGATTTTTTCTTCATCATCTACTATTAAAATATTTCCCTCTGGCATAAGCACTAAGAATATCCTTAAAACTAAAATTTTTTTGCCCAACGATTTATGAAAAATTTTGGATGCTAAATTCTGATTGTCTGAAAGCAGAATCAATAATAATAATTCCAATTCGAAAAATAATTAAGGTTATTCGACAATTCAACCAATCAACAATTCAACCAATCAACAATTCAACCAATCAACAATTCAACTAAATAATCAGTAACTTCCGCAATCAAAATTTCGCAAACACTCGCCATGCTAAAGAAAACACTTTTTCTCTTTTTACTCCTGCTTATAAATTCTCCGGGTTTTTCTCAAACAATAAATCCTGAAAAAGACTGGAAACTTGGTGTGCAATTATGGACCTTCAATACATCTTCTTTTTATACTGCTGTAAAGAAAGCTGACAGTTGTAAAATAAAATACATTGAAGCATTTCCGGGACAGTTATTACAAGATGGAGGTAAAGCGGAATTTGGTCCTTCAATGTCAACAGAAGAAAGAAAAGCTGTAAAAGATTTTTTGCATAAAAAAGGCATTACCATTGCAGCATTTGGCGTTGTGGTAGCTAATTCTTCGCAACTATGGAAGCAATATTTTGAGTTTGCTGCTGATATGAAGATACCTGTTATTACAGCTGAGCCGGAATGGAATCAATTGAATGATGTGAACCGTTTGGCTGGCGCATATAATATACAAGTTGCCATACATGATCATCCGATTCCGGATATTTACTGGCATCCTGATTCTGTTCTGCTTGCAATAAAAGGCCATTCCAATATTGGTGTATGCGCTGATATTGGACATTGGGCACGCAATGGGTTAAATGTTGTTGATTGCATAAAAAAATGTGATGGAAAAATTTTGATTGTGCATTTAAAAGATGTAGCAGAATTTGGCAACACACAAACTCCTGATGTATTATTAGGCGAAGGTGTTTGTAATATTCCTGCTGTGCTGCAACAATTAAAGAAGCAGGGATTCAAAGGTGTTTTTTCAATTGAGTATGAGGAGAAACCTAACAACAATATGAAAGATGTAAAACAACATGTGCAATATTATCATGAACAGGTAGGGAAGCTGAAGTAAGTTGAAGGTTGAAAAGTTGAAAGGTTACAGGGAATTATTCACGATTTGTCATTGACCATTTACGATCAAAAACTACAAACTACTGACTATAACTACAAACTATACATCGTGTCAAACCGAAGAAAATTTTTAAAACAACTTAGTGGTTCAGCAGCATTGCTTTCTGCCGCTTCATCAAAAAGTTTCGCTGCACAGGAACAACATGAACGCAATATACTTGCATGGAACAAAAAATATTCACCTAATGATAAAATAAGAATTGCAGGAATAGGAACGGGTATCATGGGTTATAATGATGTAAACACCGCTATTAAAGTTCCCGGTGTTGAACTCGTGGCTTGTTGTGATTTATACACTGGTCGTTTAGAACATGCAAAAGAAATGTACGGCAACAATATTTTTACTACCCGTCATTATGAAGAGATATTGAACAGAAAGGATATTGATGCAGTGATTATTGCTACCAGTGATAACTGGCACAGCTATATCTGTATGGATGCAATGAAAAAAGGAAAAGCTGTTTACAGTGAAAAACCAATGGTTCATCAAATCAGCCAGGGTTGGGATGTTATCCATACGCAGCAGCAAACAAAAAAAAACAATGCAGGTAGGCAGCCAGCGTGTAAGCAGTATTGCATTTGCAAAAGCAAAAGAAATGTTTGAAGCGGGTGATATTGGCAAAATAAATTCTGTAGAAGCAGTATTCAACCGGCAGAGCGCAATTGGTGCATGGGAATACACCATACCGCTTGATGCTTCACCTAAAACTGTTGATTGGGAACGTTATGAATTGCATACTAAAGTAAAGCATCCTTATGAAGACAAAAGATTTTTCTGGTGGAGGAATTATAGAGAATATGGAACAGGTGTAGCAGGAGATTTGTTTGTGCATTTATTAAGTGGTTTGCATTTGATCACAAGTTCAAAAGGTCCTTCAAAAATATTTTCAATTGGCGGACTTACTTATTGGAAAGATGGCCGCAATGTACCCGATGTAATGACCTCTATTTTACAATATCCTGAAACCAAAGAGCATCCTGCATTCCAGGTAACACTGCGCGTAAATTTTGTGAGTGGTGAAGGTGAAACCGGCTATACAAAAATCACAGGTACAGAAGGAGTGATGCAGATAAGCGAAGGTGGCTTTACAATAAAAAGAAGTAAGATGCCAAAGGCGCCAGGCATTGGTGGTTGGGATTCATTGGATACTTATCCAAAAGAAATGCAGCAAAAATTACTGGTTGCTTACAACAAAAAATATTCAAAGGAAGATCAAACGGTACCTGAGTTGCCGGAGATCAGTTATAAAACTCCTGATGATTATGATGAGCACTTGCATCATTTCATGAACTTTTTTGACGGAGTAAGAACAGGTAGTGCAGTTGTTGAAGATCCTGTTTTTGGCTTTCGGGCAGCAGCGCCCTGCCTTGCATGTAATGAAAGTCATTTTCAAAATAAAGTGATTCATTGGGACGCGGAGAATATGAAGATGATTTAATAACAAGTTTTCAGTTTGCAGTCTCCAAGGGTTTAATTTTTCGCCTTACAGTTTACATTGCTTATTGCTCATTACCTATTGATACCCGATTTTTCCAAGATACCTTAGCGCATAAAATATCGTTGTCATATGCATTGCCTGAACAATGCGTTTTTCTTCTATCAGTTGGAGCAATTCATCCATTGTTACTTCCATTACTTCTATATCTTCATTTTATTTTTTTGCCACCTTTCCCAATAAACATGTGCATAAGGTTGGTGTTGGTAGAAGGATTAGCTGATATTCTTCCAAGATAATGCATCTGTTCAAACACAAAACCCGTTTCTTCAAGCAGTTCACGACGAATACCATCTTCATAAGTATTATCGGTAGCATCAATACAACCGCCTGGTAGTTCAATACATACTTCACCCAATGCCTGGCGAAATTGTTTTACCATAATTATCTTTCCCTCTTCTGTTATTGGAAATGCAGTAGCCCATTCAGGAAACTCAAACACATAATAAGGGTCAACAATTTTACCATCTGGCTTTTCACAAATATCTTTTCGCACAGTAAACCATGTTTCTTTAAATAAATATTGGGACGATAATAATTTCCACTTTAAATCACGCATGATAAAAGTTTGTGGTTTGTGGTTAATCAAATCCGAAACTTGAAATCCGAAATCCGACACGGTTAAATCGCAGATGGTTATCGGGACAAAAATCATAAATATCTTTCACCATCCTTTTCTTTCTCTCAAAGCAGTAATATGCCTCACATGATGTTTACCATGCCATGCATACATGCCCAGTAAATACCAAAGACTCATCTCTTTTTTTTGTTCGGGATGAAACACAGTGCGCTCCCATTGTGCTTCAGAAATATCTTTAACTGCTGCCACCCAACGCTGATGCAATGCATGCAATAAAGTCAATGAAACATTGATGGGCACTGCTTCTACATCGCTCAATTTTGCCCAATCTTTTTCTTCATAAGGTTTAATCGCAGGGTTATCTTCAGTTAGTGCAAGTTTAAAACGCACATAAGCATTGATATGACTGTCTGCCACATGATGCACAACCTGCTTCACTGTCCAGCCGCCTTCCCGATAAGGTGTATGCAATTGTTCCTCGTCAAGATTTTGAATCGCTATTTCTAACTCACTAGGTAAAAATTTTAAATCAAGCAACCATTGTTCTTTCTGTTCATGCGAAAATGGCTGCGGTATATATTTACCCATTGGGTATCGAGGATCTTCGATTATTGTATGCATTTATTATGGAATTTTTTTGTTACTGACTATTGCACTACTATCATCTTTCGTTGTGTCACTCTTGTACATTCTGATCTCTATTCTGCAACCCATATATCATCATTCATTAGAAATATCATCTGTTGTTCTTCGTTGAACATTGAGTACTGATCATTGAATATTGATTATTATTTTCCTTCAAGTTTATCATTCAAAATCATTACTCATTATTCAATATTTTCAACGTTCCCCTTCAGCGGGATTTAGGGACCCTACTCTTCCCTAATCGTATGTCCTGCTAAATGAATAAACACATCTTCCAAATTTGCTTTCTTCACTTCTTTGGGACGCTCAAAACCTGTTGCAACAAGATCATCAATCAATTTATCAGGAGAAGCAAGTGAGATAATTTTTCCATTATCAATAATAGCGACACGATCACATAATATTTCTGCTTCATCCATATAATGTGTTGTGATAATTACTGTGGCACCACGTTGTCGTATGTTACGGATAAGATCCCATAAATTTCTTCTTGCCTGTGGATCAAGACCTGTTGTAGGCTCATCTAAAAAAATAATTTTAGGGTAATTAATTAAAGTTGTCGCAATGGAAAAACGTTGCTTTTGACCACCGCTCAATTCCTTAAACTTATTGCCGGCTTTATCACGCAGGTTTACAGTATCTAACAACTTTAGCGCATCAACCGGTTGATTGTATAAACCTCCAAACAAATTTATAAGCTCGATAAGTTTTAAACCCGGGTAGTATCCTGCTGTTTGCAATTGCACACCAATGATCTTTTTAATTTCATTCGGCTGTTTATCAAGATTAAATCCATTAACTATTACTTCACCGCTCGTTTTCTCCCGGAGGGTTTCTATAATTTCCAGTGTTGTTGATTTACCTGCACCATTCGGTCCAAGCAAGCCGAATATTTCACCATCCATTACGTCGAAACTAATTCCTTTCACTGCTTCAAAATCACCATACTTTTTTACAAGATTCTTTACCGAGATAATAACTTTTCCCATAATTGTTTAATAAGCTATAAAGATAATTCCATTTTTATATCAGCAGTAAGCAAAGGTGAATCACTTGCATCAACATGTACAAAACCATATTTTTTATACAATGCGATTGCCGTTGTTAACAGGCTGTTTGAGTAAAGAAAAATTTTTTTTGCTTTTAATTCCTTTGCTTTATTCAAACATTTTTCGATCAATATTTTGCTGATACCCATGCCCTGGAAAGCGGGAGCCACAGTCATCTTCACCAATTCGAATGCTCCATCTCCTTCATTTGCTATTCCTGCAGTCCCTACAATTTTATTATCTGCCTTTGCAAGATAAATGCATCCGCCACCATCAAGAATGGTTCTTTTAGGATCGTTGAGTATTTCAAGATCATGTGTTTCTGTTAGATTGTATTTATCAAGCCATTCGAGATTGAGTTGCCTAAAATCATTTGCATACTCATCAGCATAATCAATAATTTCTATCATTATTTCTTATTATGAAGCTGCAAAGTAATAACAAGAAATACTGTTATTGATTCCTATTTGCGGAGAAATGTTTTATTGATTAAGGAAGGATAAAAAAAGCAGGACATGTTCAGGAGAATCTGTATTAACTATTTACGAAGAAAAATTTGAGTATAGAAAACAATTCCATCAGCATCTTTTGCAACGCCTATTCCTGTTAATGCATAATTGCCTTCAATGTTTTTCTTATGACCAGGACTATTAAGCCAAAGATCAACAACTTCTTTTGCCGTTAATTTACCATAAGCCACATTCTCCGCAGACGCATGGACAATACCGATCTTCTTTACAACATTATCAATGCGTTCATCAAAACCATCATGGCCAAAAGCCGTTGTGCGATTCGCCATTTCAGCACTGTGCTTTGTTGCCTCTGAGGAAGCTTCGTTTATCAATTGCAATGCAGGCAAACCAATTGAGGCGCGATACTGATTAATGTAATAAAGTATATCCTTCGTCATTCCCCTTGTGTCAATATTCCTCGAATTGCTGTAAGTAATGGTATGCACGGCCTTTTGTGCGCAGGCAGAGAGAGAACTGAAAAGCATTAATGCGAACACGCTGCATCTGAATATGCGAAACAATTGTACAAAGAAATTTTTCTGTGAAATCATACAGCGAAATAAACGCAGAAGTAGTGCCGATATTTTATAAGAAAGATTTAAAGTTGAAATTATATTGAAAAGGGTTTTTGTAATGCAAATTTTGTTGAAGTTTAATATATAAATGGCATCACCTGTTGTGTCACATGTACTCATCTACGCTTACACATTTTGCACTAATAACTTTTCACAGACAATTTGACTTAATGTTTCGAAGTTCTTTTTACCATAGCTTACAATCATGGTCCCGTCAAACTTTTCGACGGATTTAATTCTTAGTTGCATGCCCAAATTCAATTTCCGACTGGTCAGGAACTTTAAAAATTCATCGGACGAATGGGTAACACCCGATAATTTTACAGTTTCTCCAACCTTACAGTCACTGAGTTTAACGTAATTAATCCATTCCATTTTGCCGCCTTTATCGGGTATGGGAGACCCGTGCGGGTCAATTTTAGGAAAACCAAGAAGTTCATCCATTTTTTCAAAAAATTCAGGCGAATGAATATGTTCTACCTGTTCCGCTATTTCGTGTACCTGTTCCCAGCCAAACCCCATTTTTTCTACCAGATACATTTCTGTAAGGCGATGCTTACGAATAATTAAAGCCGCTTCTTTCTTTCCCTTATCTGTAAGGCGTAACGGTTTGTAACTTTCATAATGAACGAGTTTTTTTTCAGCTAATTTTTTCATCATACTGTTTACTGTAGGCATCTTAATATCCAACTGCTTACTTAGTGAGTTTACACTCGCTTCACCTTTTTCATTGCTAAGGTTAAATAATGCTTTGAGATAATTTTCTTCAGCAAGAGAATTCATTATACAAATTTAATTCACAATAGTTAGCCTGCTCAAGTAATGAAATATAATTTTAAAATAATTTTGTTATATGAATCTAACTTATTATTTTTACCAACCTAATTTAGCCATGATACTATGTTCAGGAAAAATAAAATTTTAACAATCGCCTTTATAATGTTTGGTATTATTACTTATGCACAAACCGGAAGCATTAGAGGAAAGGTAACAAGTGAAGGGAAATCAATTGAGCTTGTCAGTATAGGTATTTCACAATTGGGTATTGGTTCAACTACTGGTAGTAATGGATATTTCGAAATTAAAAAAATTCCGTATGGAACATACCAAATACAAGCAAGTTGTATTGGCTATGAACCTTTTAAAAAAAATATTGAAATAAGTAAAGAAACTCCGGTTATTTTAAATATTTCACTAACCAGCATAGCAAATACTATAAACGAAGTGGTTGTAACAGGTACAATGAAAGAAGTAAGCCGTACTGAAAGTCCTGTACCCGTTGAAATAATAACACCGAAATTATTTCAGAAAAACCCAACACCAAGCCTGTTTGAGGCGGTGGGAATGGTAAATGGAGTTCAACCCCAGTTAAATTGTAATGTGTGCAACACAGGGGATATACATATCAATGGAATGGAAGGGCCTTACACTATGATATTAATAGACGGAATGCCTATTGTAAGTTCACTTTCCACCGTCTACGGTTTAAGTGGCATTCCTAACAGTTTGGTTGAGCGCATAGAAGTAGTAAAAGGACCTGCATCATCTTTGTATGGTTCTGAAGCAATGGGTGGCATTATTAACGTAGTTACCAAAAACCCTTTAAAAGCGCCAATTATAAGTGCAGATATTTTTGGCACAAGCTGGGGCGAATATAGTTTGGATGCCTCTCTAAAATTTAAAATAAAAAAAGCAACCAATTTGTTAGGACTGAATTATTTTAATTATCAAAACCCCTTAGATAAAAATAAAGACGGATTTACGGACGTAACACTTCAAAACCGCATTTCTATTTTTAACAAATGGAACTTTGAACGAAAAGACAACAGGCTTGCGACTATTGCCGCACGATATGTTTATGAAGACCGTTGGGGCGGACAAATGAATTGGTCAAAAGAGTGGCGGGGCAGCGATAGCATTTATGGTGAAAGCATTTATACTAAACGTGTTGAAATAATTGGTACTTATCAACTACCTGTTAAAGAAAAAATCAACACACAGTTTTCATATAACTGGCACGATCAAAATTCATGGTATGGCAATACTCCTTACATGGCAAACCAACAGGTAGTGTTCATACAAATGTATTGGGATAAAGAGTTTGGTAAAAGGCATAATTTTTTATTGGGAACTTCTTTCCGTTATACTTTTTATGATGATAACACACCCGCAACCATATCAGCAGACGGGAACAAGAACGAACCTGCACATACGCCATTGCCGGGAGTTTTTGTTCAAGACGAGTGGTCTATAAATGAAAGAAATAAATTGTTAGCAGGCTATCGTTATGATTATGACAAAAACCATGGAGGTGTTCATTCACCAAGAATAGCGTATAAATTATCTCCCAATAAAAATAATACCATCAGGGCAAGTTTTGGAACTGGTTTTAGAGTAGTAAACCTCTTTACTGAAGATCATGCTGCCTTAACAGGTGCAAGAGAGGTTGTGATTGCTGAAAAACTAAACCCGGAAAAATCCTATAACGCAAATCTCAATTATGTATTAAAAATTCCAACAGAAAAATTTTTTCTTGGTTTTGATATCACCGGTTTTTATTCCTATTTCACGAATAAAATAGTTGGAGATTTCGATGCGGACCCAAACAAAATCATTTACGACAACTTGAATGGATACGCTATTTCACAGGGTGTCTCACTCAATAGCGAGCTGACATTTACTTTTCCTTTAAAACTATTAGCTGGAATTACCTACATGGATGTTTATCAAATAGAAGATAATGGAACAGGTAAACAGCAGAGAAATCAACAAATATATGCCCCTAAATGGTCAGGAACATTTGTAGCTAGTTATACGTTATCCAGGAGAATTACTATTGACCTAACTGGAAAATGGAACGGAGCAATGAGATTACCGATATTACCAAATGACTATCGCCCCGAATATTCGCCCTGGTTTTGCATAGCTAATTTGCAGCTTACCAAAAAATTCGGTAGTGGTTGGGAAATATATGGAGGTGTAAAAAACCTGTTCAACTTCGTTCCCAAAGATCCTATTATGCGCCCGTTCGATCCCTTTGATAAAAATGTGAATGACCCTGTAAATAATCCCTATGGTTACACCTTCGACCCGAGCTATAATTATGCTTCATTGGAAGGAATAAGAGCCTTTCTTGGAATAAGAAATAATTTATTTAAAAGATGAAAATTAAAGCACTTTATATATTCTTGCTTTTAAGTTGTTTATTATTTTCATTTATTGTATTTGCACAGAAGAATAATAATTCAATTTCATTTGAGCAGTTACAAGATAGCATGCAATTGAATTCAAAATCAATCATTATAAAAATTTATACAGACTGGTGTTCATATTGTAAAATGCAAGACAAACAAATAAGCAAAGACAGTACACTACAAAGGTTATTGCAAGAAAAATATTACTTTATTGAACTTAATGCTGAAACCAAAAAAGAAATAATCTTTAACGGTAAAAAACACAAATTCATATCTAACGGTTTATCGGGTGGGATTCACGAATTGGCGTTCCTGTTGGGAAATACAAACGGGGAACTTTCTTATCCTTCGTGGGTGATATTAAATGATAGCTATCAAATCATGCATCGATTTAGGGGGCTGCTAAAAAACAAAGAGTTAAGGCAGATCATAACAGAGGGAAGTATTCAATAAATTCAATTCTTTAGCCAAACACATATTATATAGTTATCTTATATAATGTCTGCAAGAAAACGCTGCTTTTTCCACAATAAAGTGATGCTGGTCGGTAGTAATAAGCAGCAGATGACCAATACGGATTGCGATGATACACATGCATCCTTTCATCCCGGCGCAGCAGAAATATGTGACGGGCTCGATAACAATTGCAACGGTGAAATTGATGAAGGTGTGAAAACAACTTTCTATCGTGATGCGGATGGTGATGGTTATGGCAATGCTGCAATTACGACTCAGGCCTGCTCCGCACCGTCAGGATATGTTAACAATAATACGGATTGTAACGATGCCAATGCCGCTATTAATCCCGGTGCAACAGAAGTATGCGACGGCTTAGATAACAACTGTAACGGAACAATTGATGAAGGATGTTTACCTGTTACCATCTCCATAAACGATGTGTCAATAAATGAGGGCAACAAGGGTAAGTCAAATATGATGTTTGCACTAACATTAAATAAGGCTTACAATAAAAAAGTTACCGTTCAGTTTGCCACACAAAACGGAACGGCAATTGCGGGCAGCGACTATGATGCAAAATCAGGAACGTTAACTTTCAATCCAGGTATTACAAACCAAACTATCAGTATTGCAATTATCGGGGACAAAACAGTTGAACCAAATGAAACCTTCAAAGTGAAATTGAGTAACGCTGTAAACGCAAGCATAATAAAAGCAACAGGCACAGGCACTATCTTAAATGACGATGGAGCGACTGCAATTTCATCCACCTCTTTGCAAACAAATAATAACACAAGTGAACGCTCGGTTAAGATTTCTCCAAATCCGGTAAGCAGTATTTTACTCGTTGATTTATCCGGCTATACGGGAAATGTTACAATGCAATTGGTAAACTTGCAAGGCAAGACACTTAAACAAGAGAAGATGCAGGCAGGTGTTCTGAAATATATTCAACAGCAAATAAATGTTACAGGTATTGCAAGCGGCACTTACTTTCTTGTAGTAATTGATGAAAAAGGTAAGAGGCAAACAGAAAAAGTGATTGTAGCGCGTTAAGTATTTTTCAGAAAGACCCAATTTCAAAAAAGCCCGGCAATAAAATTTGCGGGCTTTTTTATTTTCACATTTAAAGCAGCAATCAAACTGGGTTTTTATTTTTGATATACCGTAGGCTTCTCTTTGAGAAAGGCTGCAAAATTAAATAAGGCGCTGATCAATGGCTTTTTTTACTGCTTCTGTAGCGGAATGCACGTGCAGCTTTTCGTATATCTTTTTAAAGTGACCATTTACAGTATGCCAGCTTATACCTGCGGCATCGGCAATCATTTTATAACTCATCCCTTGTACGAGCATAGATAAAATTTCAAGCTCTCTTTCACTTAAATTTAATTGAGATACTATCGCCCTTACCCAACCCGGCACCTATTCTGTAACAATTGATAATGGCCAGGGTTGTTCAGCTTAAAAGGTTTTGTGACTGGCCATTTAGCCTGGTAAAAATCATGTGCTTTATGGAACCTATATTTTCAATTTATTATTTGATTATTCAATTATAGTTTAGACTGCTTAAACAGTTTCTTCATTGCCTGAAGTATGTGCCGAAACTTTATTTTTTATAATTTAGCCCGCTTAATTAGTAAACAGCAACTGCATTGGTTATGAGAAATATGATAATACTTATTATATTATTTTCGCTTTATGGCTGCAATGAAAGTAAGAAAACTGTTCAGTTCAAACCTATAGCCGAAAGTGAATTAAATTTTCCTGCAGATACCACTTTTGCAATTCCACACGGTAAAATATGGGATGAAAGAAAACGAATACACGATAGTTGCATGGGAAGTTCTTATGCTGTTAATGCTGTTTTCATGCGCACAAGAGATTCATTTCCTCCGGGCTGTGTTGTAGATATGAAAACAATGAAAATGATTAAGCGCTTCCCTCTTGCCAACGATACATTAAAGGATTTGTTTTCAGTATTCAAATTTGAGACTAAACCTTGCTACGATAGAAGACCCATAAATATTCCTGTAGATTCTTTTATGGATAACAGGTTTGTTTTTAAAATAGATACCTCAAACGATAAGATAAATAATGAATTAATAGAGGCAGTTAGAAATTCGACTTATTCAGAAATTGAGACAGGATTATGGTTAAATATGGAAGTAACCGATGCTTTAGGTAAAATACTCGATACAACTACTGATGAAAACTTGCTAGACTACAAAAGAGCCCTATTAACTCCCGGCAATATGATACTCGTTAGAAGTTCAGCCATTACGGAAGTGAGTTTTTATTTTCATGCGCAAAAACCATTGCGGGATAATCTTATAAAAAAACTATTGAGTAAACCCGTTTCAATCGAGCAACCTTATTTCAAATCGCAATTATTCTATGTTAACAAAAACACTTTTGAATTAACCCTGAATGGATTTTTCCAGATAATAGGTCAATTTATGAAATGCGAACTTGAATAAGATGATGCTATCAGCAGAGGAAATAAAATCAAATTTGCGTTGATGCTCTTTTAGAAGCAATTGATTGTGTTCTTCGAGTTTATATTTTTCAATGTTCATAGCAATATTTTTTCTCAGAAATTATCTAAGTTTTCTTTATAAAATTTTTTCTTATTTAAAGTCCCAGTGGCATTATAAGTTTTCCATTCATCTGTTTTTTTGTCATTAATATATTCACCTTCATCATACAACTCACCATTCGGATGATATCTTTTCCATAGCCCTGTTTTTTTCTCATCTTCAAACTCCCCAATTTGCATTAACTTTCCATTCTCACGATACCATTTCCACTCTCCGGCCATTTTGCCATTTGAATATTTTCCAATTGCTTTTAATGATCCATTCTTCAAATAATATTTCCAATTCTCCATCTTTTTCACTATTGACATATTCACCAACACATGATAGGGATTCATCTTTAAAATACTCTTTGAAAACACCATTTTTCAATTGTCCATTCGAATCGTATTTAGCGTTCTCAATTTTCACAGTGTCCTGATTTATTTTGGGATTATTATTTTACAATTAATATTAACGTAAAAACGCAACAGCCACACCACCATCCACATTCAATGTATTGCCTGTTGATTTATTGAGAAGCCCGCCAACAAAGGCAAAACACGCGTTGGCAATATCTTCAGGCAAAATAGTTTCATTAAGCAACGTGCGCTTTGCATAGTAAGCAGGTAATTCTTGAACGGTGATGCCGTAAGCTTTTGCTCTGCCTTCTGCCCAACCGCCTGCCCAGATGTTTGAGTCAGCAATAACTGCATCAGGATTCACTGTGTTTACACGAATTTTATCTCCACCAAGTTCTGTAGCAAGTAAACGTGTAAGATGCGCCTGTGCAGCCTTTGCGCTTCCATAACCGGCATTGTTCGGACCAGCAACAACACTGTTCTTTGAAACGATATTGATGATGTCACCGCCAATATTTTGTTTGCGCATTATTTCCACACCGACTTTTGAAACAAGGAATTGTCCCTTCACCAATATATCAAAAAGCTTATTCCAGTCAGCCAGGGAATGGTCTGTAATTGATTTTGAAATACTGATACCCGCATTGTTTACTACAATGTCTACGCCACCAAATGCCAATGAAGCAGCCGCAAATGCTTTTTCAATCGTTTCATTATTTGTTACATCGAGTGTTACAGAAGACGCTGTATCTTTTCCAAATTGTTTTTGAAATTCTTCCATTGCACCTTTCATTCGCCCTCCGTTAATATCATTGATAACAACACATGCTCCTTCTTCAGCAAACTTTTTTGCGATCGCCTTTCCAATGCCACCAGCACTTCCTGTAACGAGAGCAATCCTTCCACTTAAAGGCTTTGGTTTTGGCATGCGCTGCAATTTCGCTTCTTCAAGTAACCAATATTCTATGTCAAATGCCTCCTGTCTGGGCAATGAAGTATATTCACTTACTGCTTCGGAACCTTTCATTACGTTGATTGCATTGATATAAAATTCTGCTGCCACTCTCGCTGTTTGTTTATCCTTTGCAAAAGTGAACATACCAACACCGGAATATAAAATCACCACAGGATTGGCATCACGCATAGGCGGACTATTTGGATGTTTGCAAGTGGTGTAATACTCTGCGTACATTTTCCTGTATCCTTCAAATTGTGGTACAAGCTTTTCTTTTATTGCAACAACATTGTTTACATCTTCATTAGTTGTAAGATTTAAAACGAGCGGAGAAATTTTTGTGCGAAGAAAATGATCCGGACAACTGGTTCCCATCGGAGCTAATTTTTCCAAATCATTTGAGTTAATGTATTCCAGCACTCTGTCATCGTCCGTAAAGTGTCCAATCATTTTTGTTTGGGAAGAGCAGAAACCTCTCAGCACAGGAGCTAATGTCGCTGCTCTTTGTAAGCGTTCTTCTTTTGGTAATGATCGAATTTTTTGTCCGCCGAATACGGGGCGTTTCTTGCCATAATTGTCTTGGAGATATTGAGCACAACGTTCAATTACTTCAAGCGTGTTGATATAACTTTCATACGCTGTATCTCCCCATGTAAATAAACCGTGTGAACCAAGCATAATACCACGTATACCTGGATTAGTGTCAACACATTCCTTCAACTTTAACCCAAGGTCAAAACCAGGACGCTGCCACTCTACCCAGCTAAGTGTTCCACCAAATAAATCCTGGATAATCGCTTTACCATTTTTGGCTGCCGCAAGGGCAATAGCTGCATCGGGATGCAAGTGATCAATATGTTTAAATGGAAGGAATCCATGTAAGGGCGTATCTATGGATGGTGCTTTGGAATCCAGGTCATAAATACAGTGATTGAATAGTTCCACCATTTCATCTTCGTACGCTATCCCGCGATAAACATTTTTCAAACTACGCAAACGATCAACGTATAAAGCAGCGAGACCACTTCTTTTCATGGTTCCCAAATCTCCACCTGAACCTTTCACCCACATCACTTCTACTTCTTTCCCTGTAAGCGGATCTTTTGCCATTGCCTTGCAGGAAGTGTTGCCACCGCCATAATTTGTTAATCGTAAATCCGATCCCAATAGATTGGAACGATATACCAGTAACGCCACTTCATCGCCTTTCATTGAAGCGGCTTTTGCTTCATCCCATAGGTAGCTTACGTGTTTGAAATTTGTTGTTGCTGTGTTCATAATTATAAAATATTTTTTGTTTCAGATCCTTTTGTTCTTTGTCGCCGCCGGTTGTGTCACTCACTTCAAGGTTCTGAACTTCACGCGCAATTGATCGGGTCTACCAATATTTTGATCCTACAGAGCATAACATATCGCTGAATTTACATGCTCTAATAAAGAACTAAAAGTACAAGAGTGCGACCCCGAAATAAATTCGGTGCAGGCTCCAACGGAAGCTTCATGTTTATTCTTTTGCCTGGCTCAAAAAAATATTCACCATTCACCATTGACCCTTCACCTACTTAATTGCATTACCATATCCCACCAAAATCACCGATAATATAATTGTAATAACGCCGGCAATAATGGTTGTTTTTGTTTTTGATGCTACCCCTTTCCATTCTTTTAGCGCAAAGCCCCACATGTTTGCAACAAGAATGATGAATGCCATATGCAATATCCATGAACTTGCGCCATTGCCAAGTTTGCTTTCACCCATGCCATAAAAGAAAAATTGTAAGAACCATGTGGTACCTGCAAGTGCACAGAACAAAAGATTTCTTGCTAATGGAAGTTTGTTGTTTGTGTAATCACCAAAAGTTTTGTTGCGAGCATTTAAAATCATGCACCATATAAAATTTGTTGTAAGGCCGCCCCATAACAACACTACATAAATTACATTATTGCGGTACAAAAAATTTACTGTTTCTGTTGGATGTGCTGACTTCCACATTTCATTTGCTGTTTCAGCCATTGATGAACCTGCTTCAATGCCATAATTAAAACATGCGCTAAGAATGCCGGAGATAATACACACTATCAATCCTTTTACAAGATTGAATTCCTTTACGCTCTCTTTCTTTTTTTCTTCGGGCAACTCGCGTTCTTTTAGAACACCTGCTCTTCCGCAGATATAAATTCCTATCAAACACAACACAACGCCAATCAAAACAATTCTTCCCCATGAAGTGGTAAGCAGATCATTGAAAGTTGTTTTGCCGGGCTCAGGATGAAAGTTGTAATAAATGGATGGAACGAGTGCACCAAACGCTGATGTAAAACCAAGCAATATAGAATTACCAAGCGACATACCAAGATAACGCATGCCCAATCCATACATTAATCCACCAATGCCCCAGAGTATTCCCCAAAAATATGTCCACCAAAAAGTTGAAGCATCTGTTTGTGTAATGATGTTTGCAAAATGAGGCACAGTAAGCCATGCAGCGATTGGTGGTATAGTAAGCCACGAGAACAAACCTCCTATCAGCCAATAATTTTCCCAATGCCACCCTCTGACTTTCTTATAAGGAACATAAAAACTTCCCGAAGCGAAGCCACCGATGAAGTGAAATATAATTCCTAAAATAATTTGCATCGCTAAAGATTATTGTACGGATAAAATTCTTACTGGTCCCAACAAACCAGAAGGCAACAATGGTGAATTTGCCTGGTAAAAAGGCATCGTCGTATAAGCGACCATTTTCTTATTTACAATGTCCGGTTGTTGATCCCCGATCAAACGGTTTACCCATAAGTTTGTAACCTTGATCTCAAGTTTATTTGCACCTGGTTTCAATGCACTTGTCACATCAACACGGAAAGGTTTCTTCCAAACAATGCTTAGCGATTTACCATTCACAATTACCTCTGCAAGATTCTTTACATCACCAAGATCAATATATAACTGTGCACCTTTTTTAAACCAGTTTGCAGAAGTGTTAATTATTTTCGTATAGCTTCCAGTTCCCGAAAAATATTTTATACCTGCATCTGCATTTTCTGTCCATGATTTCAATTCATTAACTTTTGTGGAAGCTGGTGCGCCGCGATTTGGTTGAAAATTTATATTCCATTCTCCAGTAATTGAATCTAAAGTCTTTTCAGTAACTGCAGGTAAAGTGTGAGAAGCAGTTGCAGCTTTTTCTTTGAACATCACAAACACTGCATCGTTTGGTTGTAAATGCAAACTCACTTTTGTAACACCACTTGCAATTGTGTAAGAAGCAGATTCTGTTTTGCCTGTTTCAGGATGCCATATCTCAGGCACCTTACCTTCTACTCGAAATGTGGCTTCAATATCTTCAACTCTGTCGTGACGATTATTAACCCAATAAAGATCACCATCAGATAATTTGCGGTGCACATACAAAAGTTTTGTATCTGCCTGCGGCTTACTGTAAATAAAATCAGCAGCGATGTTCAATTTCTTAAGCACATCAGTCAAAGATTCGTTCACAAATACTTTCGCATTGTCAGTTCCCCAAATTTGGCTTACTAAATTTTTAAACTCTGTTTGACTGTCTGATAAACTCGGCGTGCTTACAGATTTTACACCTGTGATTGTTGCACCTGCTTTTATCAATTCATTTATTTTGCGCAACACAGGCAGCGACATATACTTTGCATTACTATCTAATACGAGCACCCGATAACTCATGCCACTTGGTGTAACGATCTTTCCATCTTTTACAGACAAGAGATTGATGAGAGCATCTGCATTTATAAAATCATAATTATAGCCTTCAGGAACATCAGGTAATTTTTTTCCGAACAATGAAGTAATGTTATCGTCTTCACCATAATAGCAGACAATATCAGCAACGAACTTTCCCTGTTGTAACAGATAGCAGCTTCGTGAAAGATAAGCTGTCCATGCTTTTGCCTGTTCTGCCCATGTCTCATGACGGTTAAACCACTGACCAAATGGACCAAGACCAAGACCCGGAATTTTATCATCTGTCGGTTGATGAACAGAGGTATGAATTACAAACCTGTTCAAGCCACTCGCCAATTCAAGGTCTGCAGTAGGTTTTAAATTTTCGGGTGAATAAGACCAGGCAGTGCCACCCATTCCAAATGCTGTAAGCGATTCAGCAGCTACAAGATTTTGCCCATAAATATGCGCAACCGACGCAGACTCACGAATGTCTGCAACATATCCTGTTTGATCACCACCATTCATAATACTTGGTGTCCACATGGCTGACATTGGTATAGCTGCTTTGCGTTTCACTTCCATGCCATCTGCAATCAATGCACGACCGCTTTCATGCGATTCGGAATATCGTTTCATTCCATATTGTTGCAATATGTTTGTTAACGCATCATAATGGTATTCTGTAACAAGATCACTCAATGTTCTTCTGAAATCAAAAAGGAAATTCTCACTTGCTTCAGCACTCTTTACAATATAGCCAGTAAGCACCGGCATCCATTGCAACATACTATAACGGCGACGCTTTTGAAATTCCTGCATTATGTTACTCGTCCAGTTTTGTGCGCCTGCTTCCCAACTATCGGTAACCATAAATTGTAACCCACCTTTATTGCCGATCAAACCACCTGTTGCACTTTTATATTGATCAAGATAATTTGTAAAATAATTTTTTATCGCAACAGGATCAAGCTTATCTACTTCAGGTCCTGTTGCTTCAGGTGATGCAGGATGATTTGTTATACCGAGCAATGAATACCCAAAACGTGCAATGTTCCAGTTACCGGCAGGAGCAGTCCAGTTCAATGTTCCATCTGCATTCAATTTATTGGTAACATCAATCACATCTGTTGAAGCGATTACATCATCAGTTGAAGGAGTAACCTTCTGATACAATTGAGTTGCCGGAGCAAAAGCATCTTTTTCTTCAAACATATTAATGCGTGATGCAGTATGCAAAACAAGCTCTGCAACGTCAATACCGGCTGGTGGCTTTGGTGCTTCTCTGCTTCCAGCACCGAACATAGCGCCGAAGTTGGGAAGCGCCGGAAGGTTTTTAAATGTAACACGAAAATATTTTGCAGTGGTTGCAGGTATATCAATTGTTTGCTGTAACACGGCGCCTGCAGGTATATAACATATCCATTTAAAATTTGTACCATCATCACTTGCTTCAAGACTGCGTGTATCTTTCAATTCGCCGAACAAGCCAAACGGACCTTTATCACCGCCACCAACAACTGTTACAGCTTTTATTGTTTGCGGTTGTGCAAAAGCAAATTGTATCCACGCGTATCCTTTCACTGTATCGGCTGCTAAAAGATTTGTTTTTGAGAGATCACCATCTGTGAGTTGCGTAAGATCAAAACTTCTACCACTTGAAGTAACAACAGGTTTCAGTTCACTCATTGGAACATCATCAGTGGGCAATTTATATGCGATAACTGCAACATCCTTATAATAATTCGGTGGCGTTTCGGTTGAATTACTTAAACCAAATTCAGGCTGCTTTGGTATATTTTGAAAAGGACCTGTTATATCCGACGGTTTTGGTACTGTGATGTTAGATGCGCCTCCTTTTACGCGTGTTTCACTCCATACAATCTTTTTCATGCCATCTTCAGGTTTTACCCAGGGACCACCGCTTTCACTCCAGCCAGGCGAACCTGCAATTGCCATTTCAAGATGCAATGAATCTGCAAGCATTGTTGTGAATTGAAATGCATCTTTCCATTCAGGTGTCATATAAGTTAAACGCTTCTCTACAATTTGCGGCGTAGCGAGGGCTGCATCAAAATTTTGAAATCCTCCGATGCCCGAACGCTTCATCCATTCAAGATCTTTTTGTATACCATCTTTTGTAATATTGCCATTCATCCAATGCCACCATACACGTGGCTTTGCCGCATCTGTTGGTGTAACAAAATTTTTATACAAACTATCTTTAGAAGTAATACTTGTTTGCGATAATGCAACAACAGATATCATTGATAGAGCGGAGAAAAGAAATATTTTTTTCATTGGCATAATTTGAAAGTCAAAAATAATTTGTGTTTAGTCAATCACTGTCCTGTACCGTCATGTAGAGTTTTGCAGGAGGAGGTTATGAACCGCGCAGGCATAAAGTAACAAGAGAACACAACTTAATGCCTCAGTGACTTTGCAGCAAAATCCCAGTGTTTCAAAAATGCTTTACAAAACAAAAAAGTTTACCGAACTGATTTCAGTAAACTTTCTAAAAATTTTATTGGAGAAAATTTCAGGAGATTTTTTCCATCACTACTCTCTATGCAGTTTCCATCCTTTGTAAATAAACGGCACTATCTTTAAACTTATCCATATCCATTTCTACAAAAATATTTTTTACCCCTGCTGTTTTTGCAGCTTCAAAAAAATCTTTCCAATCGATCACACCCTGCCCGATCGGCACTTGTTTTTTATCGGCAGTCCAATCTGATAAATGAGCTGAGATAAATCGTCCAGGATATTTTTTGAAATAGGTAGAAGCCTTATAACCCAAATTAATCACTTCTGTTTGAAACTGCATCTTCACAAGATCCGGATCAAAAGTTTCCATTAAAGCATCGTAGATCAATTTTCCATCTATTGTGGCGAAGAGCATATCATTTGGCTCAAACCTAATTGTTGTGCAAAATCAATACTCTCATTCAGTTTATTATCCTGAAATTCGGGAAAACCAAAATGACAACTTGGGCACGTAAGACCGGTATCATTGATGGTCTTCTTTATGTCTGCAACTTTCATATTTACAAACACACCAAAACCGATGGTTGCATAACCTTTAGGAGAGCACATCTCACAAATTTCATAACCTTCGGATGCCATCATTTTTAGTGTGCCAGCAAAATCTTTAGACAACACATCTCTTATCGGGAAGGTTTGAAAGCCGATTGGAATTTTTTCAGCTTTTGCCTCTGCAAACAGTTGTGCTGGTAAATTTGTTAACGCTAACGCGCCACTGATGCTCATTGCTGCTTTCGATACAAATTCCCTGCGATTTATCCTTTTCATGATTGATTCGTTTAAGTAATGTTCAAGTAATTTTTTTATTCTCAGCTTTAGTAATTCTTTTAATCTGCCGATGTAATATCGGCATTACTCACTTCAACGTTCAAGTAATTCTCTTCATCTGGAAAAGGTGCAGAGGATACACACAATCTCATATCTCCGCACCTCTTTATCAAATCAAATTGTTGTAGGATCCCAACCTTTCCTGTAATCACGTTTCAAATATTTGTTGGCATCATCCGAGTTGGAGATTTTCGCATTAGCAGCATCATAGTTCAAAACCTTATTTGATCTTAATGCTACTGCATATAAATTAACGGCCTCAGTTAAATATTCTGCTTCAGGAAAACTGCCAGG
>WNGA01003762.1_pt1 | contig 22673 bp, 24 predicted proteins | sample 5400061 | NCBI WGS metagenome assembly WNGA01 (sample SAMN13153366, study PRJNA577476) | soil metagenome | isolation source: 100 cm soil or saprolite under grassland replicate 2 | place: USA:California | collected 2016-06-15
TCTGGATTTTTGAAAATATCCCCCTTTGCTGGTGTGCGGCCCTTGCCGTCGAGCGTGTAGGTTTCCAGAAATGCGCCCGGCAAACCTTTATACAGCCGCGGGCCAAACGCCCAGTAATATGCAATCAATTCCGTGACCGGAAAACCCTCTTCGGCATATCGGATCGCAGCCGCAAGGTCATCGCTCAGTTTCAGTTTCCCGAATTTTTTGTGCAGCTCCGCCCATGCGTCCACTGTTCCGGGCACGCTGATTGGCAACATGCCGATCGGTGGAATCGTTTGGCGATGCAGTTTCGCCAGCTCGGTCTTCATCTGATCATAACTCAGACCGGCCGGCGAACGTCCGCTCCCATTGATTCCATAAAGTTTGTTTTCCTTCGCGCTGTAAACGATTGCGAAGAGGTCGCCGCCGATTCCGTTGGAGACTGGTTCCATTAAACCGAGGGTTGCATTTGCAGCGACCGCCGCATCCACTGCGCTACCACCGCGTTTCAAAATCTCGACGCCGACTTGCGTCGCCGCTGGAACGCTGGTGCAAACCATCCCATGTCGCGCCAGAACTTCCGATCGCGTGGCAAAATTTTTTCCGGTGATGCGATCGATCTGCGCATCGAGCCGAAGATCAACAATTAACAGAATCAGCGGGGCAAAACTTAATGGCTTAGTCCAGCGCACCGGCCACAGTAATGCCCTCCGTTTAAAGAGTGCACTTGAATTTTAGTATCTAATTGTATTTGATTGCTGGCCGCGAATGAAAATGTCTTCCGATGACCAAAAAGCAATCGGGTTGATTCTGGTTTGCGTGGGATTTCTTTTTTTTCTGATTGGTCTTGCTGCACGACTGAAGGAAAGTTTTCAATCCCGTGGAGAAATCTCATCCGTAGGCTTCACCGCAGCGGCGATTCTGGCTGGATTAGGCGTGATCGTTTTTCTGCTTTCCTGGAGAAAGAAACGGGACTGAGGCGCAGGAGAAATACAAAACAGAAGGAAACGAAGAGAACGAAGATTTTTACAGTTTGGGCACATCGGAACCTTTGTTTCCTTTGTTATCTTCTGTTTAGAAAAACGACGGCGACCCTTCCAGATCGCCGCCGTTTCCCTATCGCTCCCAAGAATCGAAGTTATTCTTGCATTGCGTCGTGCAGTTCTTTTTTGGCGTTCATCATGTCCTGATGCGCTTTTTGGATCGCATCTAGCTTCTTCTGCTGGTCAGCATTCAGCAGCGGACGAATTTGGGACAGCGTGCCGTCCATGACCGTTTTCGCTTTCTGCATTGCCTCCTGATGAATGGCGGCGATTTGCGGTTTCGCTTGATCGAGGATCGGTTGCACCTTGGTCTGTTGTTCAGATGTCAGGTTCAACTTCTCGGTGATTCCCCGAAGCCCGAATCCATGGCCGTGCGGGCACCCGAATCCTTCATGGCCGGGGCCGGGTTGTGCTTGCACAACGACAAAACCGCCTAGTGCGATCGCACCGGCGGTCACAAGTGCTAACAGGTTTCGTTTCATATTTGTGTTTCCTTTGTGGTTTTTGCTGCGCGCTTTTTGCGCTTCTCAACCTAATGACCGGTTGCCAATGAGGCCGGTTACAATTTTTTTCCGAGCGTCCGACACGTCAGACTGGTCTGACTGGTGATTGTGCCAATCACCGCGGCATACAAACTTGTAACCGCAACGCGCCATTGCCGGTCATTGGTAGTGGTGTGGATGCGCTCTCGATCACATGGATGATTCTGACGCAAGCGCGCTGGTTTGGGCTGCGCTTCAACATGACGACGAAGCAGCCCGCGCGCTGGTGCGGCAGCTTTATCCGCTGGTGGCCAAAATCGTCCGCGCGCATCGGCCGCGCCGAACGGCCGAGGAGGACCTTTGCCAAATGATTTTCATCAGAGTTTTCCAAAAATTATCGCAATTCTCCGGTAAAGTGCCGCTGGAGCACTGGGTCTCGCGCATTGCGGTGAACACTTGTCTGAATCAAATCGAGTCGGAGAAAGTGCGCCCCGAACTTCGTCACGCCGATTTGAGCGCGGAAGAGCAAGCGGTAATCGAGAATCTCGCAACGTCCACCGAGGAGCTTGCTCCGGACCAGCGTTTTGCCTCACGCCAACTAGTTGAGCATCTTTTGGCCGCGCTAAAACCGGTCGAGCGGCTCGCGATTGATTTGCTATATTTGCAGGGACGTTCGGTAGATGAAATCCGCAAGATCACCGGCTGGAGCGCGGCGGCGATTAAGGTACGGGCATTTCGAGCGCGACAAAAAATGAAGGCCCGTTTAGCCAGAATCCAAGCAAAGCCATGAAAGATCACACAGTCGATCGGTTGCTGCGATCTGCCGCACAGGTGCGCGAAGAGGAAGCGGGCTCGATGCCGTTTGGATTCGATATACGTGTGATTGCGCTCTGGCGCGCGGCTAGGCCGATGGCGAATGGCGTTATATCGCTTGTTCGGCGGGTGGCATTAATATCGGCAGCTGTGATCGTGATTTCGACAATCGCCGTCGTTCGTGAAGCGAGTCAAAGCCGCGAAATCGGTGAATCTTTTACAAACGAATTCGCCATCGCAGATTCGGCGATCCGGGATGAGTTTTTGAAATGAACCGCACGTTGCAATGGAAACTCATTGCGGGATTCATCCTCGTGTTTGTCGCCGGGGGAATCACTGGTGCGCTCCTTGGAGGATTGTATGCGCGGCATCTTTTCGTTGAATTTCATCGTCCCGAACAGATCGGCGCGCGAATGAAGGAAAGACTCCGCACCGAACTTAACCTGACGCCAGAGCAAGTCGCCAAGATCTCGCCGATCATCGACAAAACAGCGGCGCAACTCAGAGACATTCGGCGAGAGACGGGCCGGCGCGTGCATGAGACCATCGCTGAGGCGCACCGGCAGATGGCTGCCAATCTTACTGACGAACAGCGCCAGAAACTTCAGCAAATCGAAGAGCGACACCACCGCTGGCGTCATGGTCGCTTTCACGAATCGCCCGCCGAACTGCCGTCGGCGACTCCATAGGTAGGACGCTGCGCTGTCCCGGGCGCGGGAAGTCGGTGCGGCGCGCCGACTCTACGAATTGCGCCCCTTAAAGCGCAGCGAGTATTGGAATCGCAGACAAGATTGTCTGCTTCACTTTTCAGCTTCTATGATCTCGCGAAGAAGTCGCGGCCCGCGATAAACGAATCCGGTGTAAAGCTGAATGAGCTGTGCGCCGGCCTGAAATTTCTCCCGCGCCGATTCTGCGTCGCAGATTCCACCAGAAGCGATCACCGGAATTGCGGACTTTCCAACAATCTCGCGCAGCAGCACGGTAGATTTTTCACGCAACGGGGCTCCGCTCAAGCCACCGTCTTCATCCAGTTCTCGCGGGATTGACGAATGATCGACTGTTGTGTTTGTCGCGATGATGCCCGCAACTTCGTTTTCTTTACACACCGCTAGGACCGCCTCCAGTTCAGTGGATGAGAGGTCGGGCGAAATTTTTACGAGGAGCGGTTTCCCAAGTGGCTCCGGCTCATTGCGAATCGCGTGCAGCAACGCCGAAAGTTTTTGCGGTTCCTGTAACTCCCGCAAGCCAGGCGTGTTGGGAGAGCTAACATTCAGCGCGATGTAATCGGCAAAATCCCGAAGCAATCGAAACGAGTAAAGGTAATCGTCCGTGGCCCGTTCGAGCGGCGTTGCCCGGGATTTGCCAATGTTTATCCCGACTGGAACCGACGGCCATCGTCCGCTCCTGCGCAACCTGCGCAGTCGTTGCGCGATCGCGTCCGCACCGTCGTTGTTAAAACCGAGGCGATTGATCAACGCTTGTTGCCCCGGCAATCGAAAAATGCGGGGCTTGGGATTTCCGGGCTGTGCCTTCGCGGTCACGGTTCCGATCTCGATGAAACCGAAACCCAGCGCCGCCCATGCAGGAACAGCAACGCCGTTCTTATCCAATCCAGCCGCAAGGCCGATTGGATTTGGAAAGTTTAACCCGAAAAGAGTTTTTGGTTTTGGCGAGGGCTGAAAAACCTTCAGCGTTCGCAGCGCAAGATCGAAATACGACGCCTGCCTCAGCAGAGCGATCGTGAAATGGTGCGCCGTTTCAGCATCGAGCGAAAACAGCAGTGGCCTAACAAGTCGCTCATAGCCGTTCTTCATTTGTGCTGCCCTTCAACGCTTCAACGCGCAGTTTATCATTTGCCGACGCAAAACTGGCTGAACACCGAATCGAGAATCTGTTCCACATCGACCAGACCGATTACTTCCCCCACCGCGCGCAATCCCTGATCAAGATCAACCGCAACGTACTCCTGCGATATTTCCTGGCCCAGTGCTGCCCGAGCCCGATCACAGGATTCCAAGGCGCGACGGAGGCAATCGCGATGCCGCGTATTGATCGCCACTGCGCTCTCCGGTCTCAGATTTTGCTGCCTGATCCGCGCCAGAATTTCCGTTTGCAGCTGGGGCAGGCCTTCTCCAGTTACGCAGGAAATCCGCAACGCCGGCAAATTTTTCCAGTCGCTGTCCTCTGGCAAATCGCTTTTGTTTAAAACGACAATTTCGTTCGCGTCGTCGGCCCGGCCATTGAAATGCGCAGGCTTGGGCGCGTTCCGATCGGCGATGTGAAGACGAAGGTCTGCCAGTTGCAGCGATTTTTCGGTGCGCGCAATTCCTTCGCTCTCCAGTTCGCTTTCCGAAGCGCGCAGGCCAGCGGTATCAAGCAACCGGATGGGCACACCATCCAGGCTCACCATCTCCTCAATCGTGTCCCGCGTTGTGCCGTGGGTATCACTGACGATCACTCGATCGTACCGAAGGAGCCGATTGAGTAAACTCGATTTGCCGGCGTTCGTCGCTCCGTAAATCACCACGCGCACGCCCTCGCGCAAAACGCGACCCTGATCTGCGGTAGCGAGCAATGCACCGATCTCATCGCGAATGGCATCCAGCCGGGCGCACAACGTTTCGCCTTCATCGGGCGCTATGCCTTCCTCCGGGAAATCAATTGACGCGTTGATGTGCGCCAGCAGCGCGATCAATTCATCGCGGATCTTCCTGATTTGATCGCCGAGCCTGCCTTCAAGTTGTTCAGTGGCCGAACGGAGCGCCAGATCAGTCCGGGCGCGAATCAGATCGATCACGGCCTCGGCCTGGATGAGATCCATTTTTCCGCTCAGAAATGCGCGCTCAGTGAATTCGCCGGGCCGCGCCGCCCTCGCCCCTGCGCGCAGGCAGGCTTCAAGAACTTTCGCGGAAACCAGCGTGCCACCGTGACAACTGATCTCGACCAAATCTTCGCCCGTGTAACTGGCGGGTGCGCGATGGATTGAGAGCACTACTTGATCGATCAACTGATTTTCTGCGCCGACGATTTCGCCAAGGTGTTGAACGTGTGAGGCAAACCGGGACGGCTCTTCTTTGCCACGGAAAATCTTGTCCGCGATTTGGACTGCATTCGCGCCTGAAACGCGGACCAACGCGATGGCGCCTTCACCCGGCGGCGTCGAGATGGCGGCGATTGTGTCGGAAACAGTCATGACTCTGGCATTCCAATTGTAGGGCAACCGCTCCGGTTGCCAAATTCCATGGAGTCAAAACCGAAAAACCGGCGATGATCGATTGGCGTCTGACACAGACGCCCTACAACTGCTTTCCATTAAAATTTGCCGCGACTCATTCGGTACGCACCACTTCCCTCAGCGCCGCAATTAATTTCTTGTTTTCCTCCATTGTGCCCACCGAAATCCGAACCCATTCGGGTAAGCCATAACCTTTGAGCGGTCGCACGATGATTTTTCGTCGCAGCAGTTTCTCGAAGATCGCACAGCCATCGCCCACGTTTACCATCACAAAATTCGCGACGGCTGGCACGAAAGGGATCCGCATTTCGGCAAATTGTTTCTGCAAATATGCGCGGCCCTCGTCGATCACGCGCTTCGTCTCGCGCAGATGCGCATCGTCCTCTAGCGCCGCGAGCGCACCCGCTTGCGCGATGCTGTTCACATTGAATGGCTGCCTCGTTTTGTGAAGCACTTCGATCAAATCGGCCGTCGCGACGCCATAACCGATTCGCAGACCAGCGAGTCCATGAATTTTCGAAAACGTGCGCAACACCACCACGTTTCGCCCTTCGCGAACGTATTGCAGGGTGTCGGGCGGATCATCGAGGAATTCGAAATAAGCTTCATCGAAAACGATGATGATGTTCTTCGGAACGCGCGACATGAAGCTGTCGATCTTGGGCTCCGAGAGCAATGTGCCCGTGGGATTATTTGGATTGGGAATAAAAATCAGACGCGTTTTCGGCGTAATTGCATACAGCATCGCGTCGAGGTCCTGTTGAAAATCTGGAGTTAGGACTTCGATGGTGCGCGCAGCGAAAGCGGTCGCCAGCAGTTTATAGATGATAAACGCATACTGAGAGGTGACTACGTCATCGCCGGGATTCAGAAACGCATGACCGAGAAATTCAATCACCTCATTTGAGCCGTTGCCGAGAATAATGTTCTCCGGAGCAAGACCAAGCTTCGCGGCGACGGCTTTGCGCAGGTAAAATCCGCTGCCATCGGGATACAGATGCGCATTTTTCAGCGCAGCGCGCATCGCCTGGACCGCCTTGGGAGACGGCCCCAGCGGATTCTCGTTTGAGGCCAGCTTGATGATTTCCGCCGGGTCAATGCCTAGTTCGCGCGCCGTTTCCTCGATCGGTTTTCCCGGTTCGTAAACCGTGATGTCCCGCAGTTGCAGATTCGCCAAGTCCCAGATGGACGCCATGCACGGCAGAGTAAATGGAACTTTGTCAGTTTCCAATAAGCGCGTTTTTCCTACTCTTGCTCTTGCTCTTACTCTTGCTCGTGGTCATCCTTCTTGTCGCGAGACCCGATCACAGCAAGAGCAGGAGCAAGACGAGCGCATGATAGCGGACGACGAAATCGTTTACCTCGATAACAACGCTACCACACCGCTCGATCCTGCGGTGATCGAGGAAATGCTCCCGTTCTTGACGAAGTATTACGGCAACCCTTCCAGCGGCTACGTGTTCGCAGCCAGAGCGCGAAAAGCTGTCGATTTAGCACGCGAACGGCTGGCGACCCTGCTCGGATGCGAACCGTCGGAAATTGTTTTTACTAGCGGCGGCACAGAATCCAATAACGCGGTGATTCATTCCGCGTCGCAGCTCGACCCGCGCGGGAAATTCGCCACTGGACGAATCCGCTGTGGTGGACATGTCGTGACAAACGCCGTGGAACACAGCGCCGTTTTGCGTCCCTGCCAGGACCTCGAAAAACACGGATGCGCCGTGACGTTTCTCAGTGTTGATCAAGATGGCAATGTCGATCTCGCCGAATTGGAAGCTGCGATTCGCCCTGAGACCGCGCTCGTTTCGATGATGTGGGCTAACAATGAAACTGGCGTGCTCTTTCCCGTTCAGCAAATCGCTGAGATTTGTCGGCGGATAGGCGTGCTCTTTCATACTGACGCGGTACAGGCGGTCGGGAAGATCCCGATTCGCCTACGCGAAACGGCAATCAATTTTCTTTCCCTTTCCGCGCACAAATTTCATGGGCCGAAAGGCGTCGGCGCGCTTTATGTCAACCGGCGAACCCGCTTCAACGCTTTGATTGCAGGCGGCGGCCAGGAGAATGGGCGCCGCGGCGGAACGGAAAACGTGGCAGGAATTGTCGGCCTTGGAAAAGCGGCTGAACTGGCCCTCAAGTATCTGGCAGAGGGGAAGGGCAGCGTCCGCTCGATACGCGATCGATTTGAAAAAGCGATTCTCGAATCCGTCAGCGGCGCATCCGTCAACGGCGCTAGCGCGCTGCGGATCCCGAACACGTCGAGTTTCTCGTTTGAAGGAATTGAATCGCCCGCGGCTCTGCTTCTTCTGGATCGACACGGTATTTGTTGCTCGGCCGGCTCTGCCTGCCGGACCGGTTCGCAGGAGGCGTCGCACGTGTTACGCGCAATGAATCCTGATGGCGATGGCGCCCGGCGCAGTCTGCGTTTTTCTTTTGGCCGCTTCAACACCGAGGCGCAAATCGATCGCGCCATTGAAGTCGTTCCGAAAGTAATCGAGAAATTGCGTGCAACCGCGACGCTGGCGCCTGTAGCCACGGCTCTTTGAGCTGTTCATCCCGGCATTCGACAATTTTCTTGCAGCGCAATGTCGTGCCGACTTTTCTTACCGTGATGGAGATTCCACACGATCCTGCGGCTTCCCGTTACGAGCACGTCAGCAAAGGCCTGCGCCGGAGCGATCTCGATCCCGATCCGATCAAACAATTTGGAAACTGGTTCACCGCGGCAATCGAAGCGGGTATTCGCGATGTTAACGCGATGAGCCTCGCCACGGCAGGTCGCGATGGCAGACCGTCAGTGCGGATTGTGTTGCTAAAAGGATTCGACCAGGATGGGTTCGTCTTCTTTACCAACTACGAGAGTGAAAAAGGGGAACAGCTCGAGGCCAATCCATCCGCGGCGCTGGCGTTTTACTGGATCGAACTGGACCGGCAGATTCGCGTTAGTGGGAAAGTGAAAAAAACCTCACGCAAAGAATCGCAGACATATTTTCATTCGCGCCCGGTGGGCAGCCAACTGAGCGCGTGGGCGTCGCGTCAAAGCGAGGTGATTGACGGAAGGCGCGTGCTGGATGCGCGTATGGCGGAGGTGACCGAGCGCTTCGCGGGCAAGCCCGTTCCGCTGCCGCCGCACTGGGGCGGCTATCGGGTTAAACCGGACGCGATGGAATTCTGGCAGGGTTGTCCGAACCGCTTGCACGATCGCTTTCGTTATACGCGACAGCAGGATGGTTCGTGGCGAATCGACCGCCTTGCGCCATGAGAAATGACGAAGCACGAATGACGAATGACGAAGGAAGTCCGAATGCTGAAATGACGAAACTCACCGGGGGCGCGCTTTTCGTCATTGGGATTTCGTCATTCTTTCGTCATTAGACATTCGTCATTCGTCATTAAATTACAGTATTGCTCGGTTCGCCGAATTTTGGGATAACTGCGAAACGAATCGAATCTTGTCGTGAACTCGGGCACTTGGCTTCAAAGGCTGTGGTGGAAAATCCGCGACCTTTATCACCAATTGAAACCGTGCCGCTTCAGCATTGTTGTTGCGATCATCGGTCTTTTTGTGTTTACCAGCGTTGCGCAGGGCGTCGAGGTTTTGCGCACGGTAGGCGAAGGGCCCGTCGGCGGCAGCCAATGGTACGCGCTTCGGGTGGTGTTTTTCTTTGTCGCCTTGATGCTGTGGGCCGTGTGCAGTTGGTACGCCTGTCGCGTCCTGCTCTATTTTGATTTTCCAAATACGACGACGCCAGGCGCGCGTTCGAAATGGACGGAAGCAAATGTGCCGCGTCTCCTCGGCGTTGCGCCTATTCTCATTCTGGCGCTCGGATTTTGGATCGCCTCGGCCCGACACGCTCCCGAAGACAAAACGCAATACTGGTTGCTCGGGTTTGCTGCGCTCTGCGCTTTGTTGGCGATTCTGTTCTACGTCTTCGTGGCGTATAGGCGCGAAATTTTTCGGCTTCGCGCCATCGAGACGGTCAAGCATGTGGACCAACTCAGTCGCGGCACGAAGACCGGCGTCGCTGTCGTCGTATTCGTCTCGGTGTCGCTGTTCATCGCTTTCACCATCGCTCCAGTGGTTGTGGGCCAAAAAATTGGAATGGGAACCATTCTTCTTCTGGCCGCTTCTTCATGGGTGGTGCTCGGAAGCTTTCTGGTGTTCTTGAGCGCCCGCTGGCAATTCCCAGTCATCAGCAGTCTCGTCGTACTCGCGATTATCTTCAGTCTGTGGAACGACAATCATCGTATTCGCACCGTTCCAGCACGCCCCGTCCAGCGTGACAGTGTCATTGCAGCTTTTGAAAAGTGGCATGCGCTGATCCAAAAATTTCCTGCGCCCCATCCCCTCTACATCGTCGCAACGGAAGGCGGCGGAATCCGAGCCGCGTACTGGACCGGAATTGTTTTGGGTGGACTTCAGGACACGAATCCAAACTTCGCCAGCCATCTTTTCGCCATCAGCGGAGTCTCCGGCGGCAGCCTGGGCGCGGTCGTCTTCGACGCCTTGGTTGCTGAAAACGACGGCCGCTCCTACCAGGAGAACGCGCACGAGATCTTGAGCCGCGATTTTCTTTCGCCGGCACTCGCGGTAATGCTCTATCCGGATTTGGTGCAGCGTTTTTTGCCCGTTCCGATTGCTTATTTCGATCGCGCTCGAGCACTCGAACTCGGATGGGAAAAAGCGTGGCGAGACCGGATGGGCAATGATCGTTTCTCTCGATCGTTTGTCGATCTGTGGCCGCCTGATTCGCAAAAATGGGTGCCCGCGCTTTTTCTAAACGGAACGTCGGTCGAAAAAGGCAATCGCATCATGACCAGCAATCTGCGTATCACCGATAGTTTTTTCGATGTAGAAGACGCCGCGGTGAAACTCAGCCCTGACGCGGGAGCGACAGAGGCCGGCTGCCACATTCCGCTAAGCACCGCCGCTCACATGAGCGCGCGTTTCACCTACGTGAGCCCGGCTGGCCGGTTCCCGGATGGCACTTACATTGTCGATGGCGGCTATTTCGAAAACTCCGGGGCCACCGCTGCTCTCGAAATCGTGACCCGCATCAATGAATGGTGCGCCTTCAAACATATCACCGACGTCGATCCGAAGGTCATCATGATCAGCAACAATCCGCGACGGCCGCCAATCGCTCCCGCCAAACCCGGTCCCGCGAAAACCGGTCCGGCCTTGACCGAGCCGGAGACCGTCCACGGACATCTGCTGGGCGAAGTCATGTCGCCTGTTAAGACGATGCTCAATGCGCGCGACGCACGCGGAACGTTTGCGCAGAAAGCAATTGCCCGCCAGCAGCGTCGCTTTAAGGCGGCGGACGCCGCCCCCCCTACTAAAGATCAGCCGGAGTCGTTGAGTCGCGACATCTTTTATTTTTCCCTCGAAGATCGAGACGTGCCGTTCCCGTTGGGTTGGATGCTTTCGGATGCCGCAGCGAAATCAATTCGTAGGCAATGGAATTTTGATGGCGTTGTCGTCCGGAACAAAACTGCGGCCGAGGAAATAAACCGGACTCTGCCGCCGCCTACACCCTGAACTTCGATCGCTGACGCTTTGAGCTCTTCCGCTAAGATCGACACTGTCTGCGGCGACATCACGAAACTCGAGCCCGATGCGATTGTGAACGCCGCAAATACGACGCTTCTGGGCGGCGGCGGAGTGGATGGCGCGATACACCGCGCCGCCGGCCCCGAATTACTTGCAGAATGCGCGACGCTGGATGGTTGTGAGCCCGGAGAAGCGAAAATTACTCGCGGATATCGTTTGCCAGCCCGCTTCGTCATTCACACCGTCGGGCCGATCTGGCGCGGCGGGAAGCATGGCGAACCTGAGACGCTGGCAAATTGCTACCGGAATTCATTGCGACTTGCGGTGGAAAATGGAATTAAGACAATAGCGTTCCCGGCGATCAGTTGCGGCGCCTACGGCTATCCGATTCAAGAAGCGGCGCAGATCGCTGTAAAAGCCACCCGAGACTTTCTCGCGAACGACGACAAGATCGAAAAAGTCATATTCGTTCTTTGGGACGAAGAAATTTATCAGGCGTATCATCGGTTGCTGTAGCCGCTTCCCTGTGGGAAGCGCATTCCGCGCGTTCCATTGAACGCCAGCGCCGCGTTTCGCACAGCGAAACGGCTACAGTCGAGAAACGCAATCGCGCCTTGGCATACGATTTCTTTTTGTATGACAAATCCGAACGAAAACGATCTTACGAGGGACGAACCGCTTCCGGCGCAGCTTGAGCCGCGCGAAGAAGAAATTGGCTCAAGTGGGCGTGAGCAGTTTCGTCGAGCAACAAGGAAAATTTCCACGGCGATGAGCCAGACGTGGGACGGAACAAAAGAGAAAGCCGGCCGCGCGCGGGAGCGCACCGAATATTTGGTGCGCGAAAATCCCGTGCCGACGATCCTCGGCGCGCTGGGACTCGGAATCGCCATTGGCTTGGCGATCCGTTACGCCTCTGCCAGCGAGCGAAAGACAGAGATTGAGGTGAAGTCGCCGCTGGGAGATCTCAACTGGAGCCTGCTTTCCCTGCCTTTTCTCTGGCCGTTGTTCAAATCGGCCAGGGAAAAATATGAAAAATCGGCTGACGCGATGAAAGACGGCGTTGAACGGCTAAAAAAAATCGATGTGAACCGTTACGCGAAGCCAATCCGCAAACGCTGGAAAGCGTGGACGCGCTGAACTGTAGCCGGGATCGGTGATCCCGGTCGGGACCGAATTAACGCCTTGCCTCATTCAAGTGCGAGAAAGCCATTGATCAGATCGGCCAGCGGACGTGGATATTGCGCCATGAAAGCGTGGCCACCGCCAGGGAATTGAGCCAGCGACGCGTTGGGAATGGCGTTCACGAGCTTTAACGCATTGGAAACAGGGATCACGACGTCCTCAGTGCCGGTGATGATTAGCACCGGCGCGGTTATCTCTCGCAGCCGGTCGCCAACACCATTGCGGTGCCACGCGTCCATCGCGGCCGCCTGACGGTGGACGAATTCGGGAGATAATCGCGCACGCGCTGCGGCCACGATGTCACCGAACTCGCGGTAGAAGGATTCGGCGACATCGCTCGGAAAAAGCAACGACAGCAACCGACGGGCCTGCTCGTGAGGCGTGCCGGACATGTCGATGAGTTGAGACCACACCGCGGCCGAGGCGAGATCTGCGTCAGTGCCTCCCGGGTCCGTCGACAACAGGACGAGCTTGTTAACGCGATCCGGATGCTGCAGGGCGAGCGTCTGAGCGATGAATCCACCCATCGACCATCCCAGCACGCTTGTGCGCTCCAAACCGAGCGCCTCGATCACATGCGCGGCATCATCGGCGAGTTGCGCGATATCGAATGGCTTTCCGTTATCGGTAGAGCTGCCGATCCCGCGGTGATCGACGAGGATAAGCTCGTTGGAAGACGCGAGCCCATCGATGAATGAAGGATCCCAGTCGGCGCTCGTCGCGGCGAAGCCGTTGAGGACCAGAAGCGGTCGGCCTTTCCCAACTCGACGATAACCAATCTGCGCGCCATCGACTTGAATCTTCGCTAACGACTCAGCTGCCATCGGCGACGTTAGGGAGTCGCACGGCAAGGGTCAAGGTCAGGACCGTGCGGCTGCGCGCGTGAAAAGTTTCGCGCTGCTCGCGGATGAGGACAACGCGTTCCATCTTCAGCGGCTCAGCGAGGTGGATCGACTTCTCCGAAGACGATGGGAAACTAATCGCCGAAGGCGCAAGATTGAGTCCCAGAATATCGCGCGTCCAAAGCCAGGCGGCAAAGCCGCATTTATTCTGCCAACGCGTTGAGGACAACGCGTTCCACCTTGAAGCAAGCATTTTCCTCGCGGAATGTGTCGAGCTGCGCATGGCAAACTCGAATTCATCCGAACAACCCGCGTGGCAACGCAATCCGGTCTTCGAATTTTTCGCGTCACTAAAACTCGCAGTTGTCTTGCTCGCCGTAATTATCATCGCTGCGATCGCCGGAACGATTTACGAATCGAGTTTCGACGCCAAAGTGGCACGCGCCTATGTTTACGGTGCGCCGTGGTTCAATATCTGGCTCGTTTTACTCGGGGCGAACCTTGCCTGTTCCGCACTGTCGCGCTGGCCGTGGCGCAAACATCATCTTGCCTTTCTCATCACGCATCTCGGCATCATCACCCTGCTGATCGGCTCGCTCATCGGCAGAATTTGGGGAATCGAAGGAACAATCACGCTCTTCAAAGGCGAGGCGCCAACAAATCGACTCCTTGTCGACCAACGCCAGCTTCGAGTGCACGATGTTGATGGAATCGTGAAAGGTTATCCGGCGGAATTTTTGCATCATCCGCCTTCTCCACCGCATCCGCGCGACCTTGGCCGCCTCGCCAGCGGCGCGCGTTTGCAAATTGTCGATTACGCGCCGGCGATTGAAGCGAAACTAAATCCAACCCCAGTGAGCAAGGGAGGCGCGTCCGCCCTCGCTGAAGCTACGGCGGGCAGGCCGGCGCTGCATTTCACCGTCGCCACCGCGATGATGAACCAGCATCTCGACGGGTGGCTGCTCGCTGACGATCCGCAGCACGGAAACTTTTCGATGGGTCTGGCGAACATTGAATTGAAGCGCGGTACCGCAACTTCTGTAGCGGCAGGCGTGCCGCCTGCGCAGCCGACACGGCTGCCACCACAGCCTGAAGAGGTCGAGCTAGAAGAATCAATTTTCGCGTTCAGCAAAGCCCCGGACGAACCGATCGGTCACGTTCGCAAAGGCGGGAGCACCGGTGCGAAAGTGCGTTTGGTCGCGCCTGTGAATGGAAACAAGGGTTACGTCGTAGTTTCGTCTGGCGAAAAGGAAACCATCTTTGATGTCGCAGAAAATCTCGGTCGCGACGTGCCGATCGAGAACACACCGTTCACGCTCCGGATCGAGAATTACTGGCCCGATTTCCGGATCGAGAACGGCAAACCGAGTTCGCTCAGCGATCAGCCGAACAATCCCGCAGTGCTTGTCACGATCCGCGGCAAAGGTGTTCCTGTTTCCGAAGTCGAAACAAACCCGCATGGAAGGGGCAAGGAACTCAACGCGACAGGCGGACCGCCGGCGATGCCCGCACCTGGCGTGGAAACGCCAAATCGTCTCACGTTGTTTATCGCAGATGATGGCGCGATCACTTACGAGCTCGCCTCACGAAAGAACGGCAAATCTAAAGGCAAGGTCGCGTTGAACGAGCCGCTCCCAACGGGTTGGGCCGATTGGCAGCTTGTCGTTGATAAAACGATGCCGAGCGCGCAGCCGCACATGGATTTTAAGCCAGTGAAATCCGAGCAAGCATCAGCATCCTCTTCCGGGTCGGCGGATTTGCCAGATGGCGTGCGCGTGCGCGTTCAACAAAACGGCGAAACGTTTGAACAATGGGTCCCGGCTGGCTGGCAAGTGACGGTTCCCACTTCGCCTAACCAAACTATGATCGCTTACGGCTGGAAGACAGTTTCACTGCCGATCGGGCTGGAGTTGCTCAACTTCGAGGTGAAACGAAATGAAGGCAGCGACAGCCCTGCGGGATTTAAAAGTACGCTGAACGTCGTCACCGCCGACGGCCAAACTGCTACCGGCACATGCTGGATGAATCATCCATTCAGTTTTCCGGGCAGCTGGTGGCACACGTGGACCGGGTTGACCTACAAAATCTCCCAAGCGTCATGGAACCCGGAGAATCTCAACCAAAGCAGCGTGCAGATTTTGCGCGACCCCGGCTGGCTCTTGAAATGGATCGGTTCGCTGCTCGTGGTGATCGGCGTGTTCATGATGTTTTACCTCCAGCCGTACCGTAAACAAACCGAAGGCGAGCCGATCACGCTAAACGCTCCGAAGGAAAAAGACCAAATCATCGCAGGCGAAGCTGTCGCCGAAATTACACGCTAGACCATCCCTGTAGCCGCATCGCTGTGCGAAGCGTCGCGCCGCCCACAGGGCGGCGGCTACAACGAAACGCTGACGACGGACTCGCGTGCGCAAGGCCAGGGTTGAATGTTGAGCAGTGAGCGTTGAACGTTTTGCTCTCACATGGGAACGGGAAAGGGAATTCAATTATTCGCGCTCATTAGCCTGAGTGCTGTTTTGGCTGGGTGTGCGTCGCCCAAGAGTTCAGACACGCGATCTGGCAGTGCGCAAACTGTTCCGGGCGCAACGAAATGGGGCTATTACAACGGCGAGCCGGTGACGCGGTGGAATCCTGATGGGCGGACGATGACGCTGTTAACTGAATTGCGTTATACCGATCCAAATGGTGAAGTCTGGGTCGCCCCGATTGGATCGGTAGTCGATGGCGCATCCATCCCGCGCTATCTCTGGTCGATCATGGGCGGACCGTTCGAAGGAAAATATCGGAACGCTTCGGTGCTGCACGACGTCGCGTACGGGGAACACAACCGGCCATGGTGGGATTCTGACCGCATGTTCTACAACGCGATGCGTTGCAGCGGCGTCAGCGCGGTCGAAGCCAAGACCATATATTATGCGCTCTACAAATTCGGGCGTCATTGGAAATTTCCGATCAAACGCGGGAAACCGGTGAAGTATGAGGGCGAGTTGGTAGCAAGAGGGGAGCAGATTCCGCGAGCGATCCCGGTAAATCCAGAGCAAATCAACGAAGCACGCGATTGGATCAGCAACACTGATCCCACTCTCGAGCAAATTGAGCAACGAGCGAACACCGAAACGCAGTGATTTGTCGCAAAGCGATGCGAAGACGCATCGCACTCCAAAGCACTTCGTGCGAAATCCACCGAAGACGCCTTTTCCGTTTCGCGGCAGCTTTAGGAGTGCGCACACGTCCTCGCGTCGCTTTTGGGAGATCAGCCTCAACGCCGGCACTAGCGCATCAACCAACTCCATAGACGACCAAATTTCTTTCGCTATGATTTCGCAACAGAATCTGATCGGTTCGACAAACGGAAACCTTAACAGGAGGACATTTATGCTAGGCGAGAAGATTGGTGGAATATCGGGCAAGATTACGTCGCAGCGAGTATTGCCGAACCCAGGCGGAGGTCCAAAGATGGAAACCTCGTTTCAGGCAACCGGATCGTTGCTGGGCACAAACCTAAAGGACACGGGCACCTATTGGACCGTTGTGCGTCCAGACGGAACACACTATGGCGAAGGGCAAGGCGTCATGGTAACCAAGGACGGGAAAATGGCCACCTGGACAGGCCACGGTGTCGGCACGATGAAGAAAGACGGGAGCGCGACTTATCGCGGTGCCATTTATTTTCAAACCATGCCGCCAAAATGGTCCCGCCTGAATAAGGTCGCGGTGCTATTCGAACACGAGGTAGATGCAGAGGATAACACGCGCTCCGAATATTGGGAATGGAAGTAGCCCGCAGCGAGACGCTGTGAGAACCAGTGGTGAAGCTGATCAAAGAGCCGATACCGAAGGTGAGTCTCGGAGCCAAATTTACCACTGCTGACATCGCGAGTCGTTGCGATAGGCGAAAAATGTTCGCCTTTTATTGCGAATATTCGTCTAATTCTCGTTAGATGCATCACTTGTTCCTCGCGGACGCTGGCGTGCCGATGATCTGCGTTCAATGGCCATTCATGTTTTGCGCACTCCTGCCTGTGATTGTGATTGAGGCGCTGATTGTCCGCCGTCGCTTGCACCTGTCTAATCGGCGGTCTTTCATCGCCGCCACGAAAGCCAACCTTTTTTCGACTCTGGCCGGCGTTCCGTTGGCTTGGATACTTATGCTGATCGCTCAGTTCACGATGACGTGGCCGCTGGTCTCCATCGTTGAAAAGAGGCACTGGCTGACGGGCTCACCACTTACGTGCGTTTACGCCATCGCTAATGTCGCTTGGACGGGACCCTCGCCTTTCTTCGTTGGCGTCGCTGCGACAGCGCTGCTTATTCCCACATTTTTCATATCGGTATATCTGGAGCAACGTTCGTATCGGAAGTCTTGGCCCGACGTTGACTCGGCCGTCGTCAATCGCTCCGTTTGGGTAGCAAACCTTGCCTCTTACTGCTTCCTTCTTGCGGTCCTTTACATTTGGGTTCGTTGGCAGTTCCATTTCACCTACCCGAAGATGGGACGCATCTAACCATGCGCTCTAGCCAACCGCTTCACGGCACGAATAATTTCGAAATGCAAACGTCAACACTTCAATTCGCAGCGCAGCTCGCTGTCATCAGCGGTGGCTGAGCTTGGTCTCGTTAGGTCTATGCGACGCACTGATCGTGGTCACATAAATCCGTGGGTACTGGTTGCGATCGCCGTCGGACTGATAGCTGCGGCGTTCTTTTTCTATACCGGCCATCCCGTGCGAGACTCTAATCTTTACTCCCCGCACGCCCCCGGCTGGATTGCCGCTGTCATGTTCATTTTAATTGGCGCCCTTGGGTACATTATTCACCTTCGAGATCGAGCACGCGACGCGAAGAAGAATAAATCTGATGCATCACGAAAGACCTAACCAATCGATGAAGCCAACCCAGCCACTTGCGTTACGCCTGCGGCGAAATCGAACCTTTCGCTTCAAGTGGCTGGGTGGCTTATCTCTTTCTCGTTAGGCGTCATTCCCGCGCAATGCCAAAGACCTATTTTTCGGCTATCGAAACCGATGAAGGCAGAGTGCACGTCTTAACCAAGAGGAGATGGTGGGGGCTGTTTCCGAGACCGCATACAAGCATCATGCCGGCCAATCTCGCCGATTTGGGTCGGCTTGGTGTGGTCTTCTACTGGACTACTTCCGATTCCACGATGCTTGAGCAGCTACACAACATCGCGGTTCAATCCGTGGAGAAGTTCGGCTTGCATCATATTCGCGAAGCAGCTGAGTCTGCCCGCGTCGAACCAATGGCTGGATTTCTCATGTTCTGCGAGATTCTACCTCCTCCGGCATCGCAGCACATCAAGCGAATCTGGTAGCGATGAAGGCATTTTTAGCATACGCACTCCTCATTATTGGCCTACCTCAATTGGTCGGGCTACTTGTCGGCGCTGCGGTTACCACTCCGATCGCATGGATCATTCCCTATCCAGCCAGATTTCGTGCCATGCGGTATCTCGCGGTCTTGCATGGCGTCGCGTCTGCCATCGCTGCCTTTTTACTCTTTTGGCTTTTCGGCGTGCCTGTAGGTGTAGCGGTTCTCATAATCCTCATCTCATGGATTACCTTGTATTTCATTTCTTACGGCCAACCGTTAACGGAGTTAGTTAGCTTTGTCACAGGCATCATTGCCGGATGGTTTGTTGTCCGGAGCATTTTCTAATCACCGCGACTACTTCTCATGAATCGTTTTAGAGGCAGCTTACCAAAGCTATCAGAACTGTACGATCGGTTCGTTACTGATGACCCGCAGAACTTTTTCCGTAGGCTTTCCTGCACGCCTGCGTGATGAGAGGTCCGTCACGTTTGCGTTCTATGAGAAGATCGAAGCTTGGCTCAGTTACATTCCGGAGCCTGAATGGCCCTACTTCACCGACAAAATCAAACAGACGGTATTCTTGTGTGACCGCTCACGGCACCGATTCTGGGAACAACTCCACGATGTCTTTAACGAAGCCTTCGGCGTCTTCCTCCTTCGCAGGGACTTTGGATGCGAGGAAGTACATTTCGTTCGCCCGAAAGGTGCATGTACGCCGGACCTCGCTGGCAGGCGGGGGCCACTGGCCCACTATCTTGAAGTCAAGACGATCAATAATTCTCAGGACGAGCGCGACAGCTGGTATCACGAAGATCAGTTGAATGATACGACGCTCCTTCCAGCGGCACTTAAGAAGAAGATCCAATCTAGCTATCTCTATGCTGTGTCACAGCTTGGCGCGCCGGAGGATGCCAACACAGCGAGGAAGATCGCGCTCCTAGTTCTTAATCCTGACTACAACTTCGATCCTACCGATAAGCCGATTGCAGAGCAAATCGGTGCGTATTTGGGCCATATCGAGAAGCCTAGTTTCGAGATGATTTGCTATATAATGTAGCACGCCGGAGTCCTAGTGAAGGCGGGCTGACTGCTTCCCTTAACGCGAGCTTTTCTGCGGCTCTTTGCTCGGTTGTGCCGAACTCGGCGCGCCGTTCTTCTCCAGCGCTGCGGCCAGGACTTCATCGACGTTTTCGACAGGGACGAATTTGAGTTTTTGTTTCGCTTCCTCGGGAACATCGACGAGATCTTTTTCGTTGAGCTTGGGAATGATGACCGTGGTAATCCCGGCACGCATCGCCGCCAGACTTTTTTCCTTTAGACCGCCAATTGGGAGAATGAGTCCGCGCAATGTAATCTCGCCCGTCATGGCCACATCGGGACGAACCGGCCGGTTGCTGAAAAGCGAGGCGAGCGCGGTGAACATGGCGATGCCGGCGGACGGCCCGTCTTTCGGCACCGCGCCGGCCGGCACGTGCACGTGGATGTCGATCTTGCGAAAATCTTCCGCATTCGCACCTAGTTGACCGTCGCGGCTGCGCACGAGACTGAGCGCGGCCTGGACCGATTCTTTCATCACTTCGCCAATGTGTCCGGTGAGCGTGACATTCCCTTTGCCGGGATAACGCGTCGCTTCGATGTGCAATATTTCGCCGCCGGCGGGCGTGTAAGCCAAACCTGTAACCACACCGGGTTTGCTGGTCTTGAGCTTTGTTTCGCGAATATATTTCGCCGGGCCGAGCATTTCCGCCACCAGTTCCGGCGTGACTGTTACGTGCTCCGTTTTTCCGCGGGCGACCTGCGACGCAATGCCACGGCAGACAGATGCAATCTGGCGCTCCAGCTCGCGCACTCCGGCTTCGTGTGTGTAATCGTTAATAATTCGGCGGAACGCGTCCTCCTGCCATTCGATTTGCTCGGGCTTGAGTCCGTTTTCCTCCAACTGCCGCTTGACCAGATATCGCTTGGCGATTTCGAGTTTCTCGCGCTCGGTGTAACCGGGCAGTGAAATCACTTCGATCCGGTCACGCAACGGTTCGGGCACGCCGTCGATGTAGTTCGCGGTGCCGATGAAAATCACCTGCGACAGATCAAACGGCACGTCGAGATAACGATCGACAAACGTGTTGTTTTGCCGCGGATCGAGCACTTCGAGCAACGCGCTGGCGGGGTCCCCGCGAAAATCCGCACCGATCTTGTCGATCTCGTCGAGCATGAACACCGGATTGCGCGTACCCGCGCGCCGCAATTCCTGAATGATACGACCGGGCATCGAGCCGATGTAAGTGCGGCGATGACCGCGAATCTCTGCTTCGTCGCGCATCCCGCCGAGACTGATCCGGACAAATTTGCGACCGAGCGCATCGGCAATCGATTGGCCGAGACTGGTCTTGCCCACACCTGGCGGGCCGAGAAAGCAGAGGATCGCTCCGTGCCCTTGCGGATTGAGTTTGCGCACGGCCAGATATTCGATCAGCCGTTTTTTAACTTTTTCCAGATCGTAATGATCGCGGTCGAGGATTTGTTGCGCCTGATCGAGATCGAGGTTGTCCTGACTTAATTTGTTCCAAGGAAGATCGGCGATGATCTCGATGTAACTGACGATGACAGAAAATTCCGGACTGGCCGATGGAATAAAATCCAGCCGCTTCAATTCGCGCTCGGCCTGCTTCATCACTGCCTCCGGCGGCTTGGCTTCCTCGACCCGCTTGCGCAATTGCTGCGCTTGTTCTTCGCTGCCGCCCTCGGCCTCGCCTAGTTCGCGCTGGATCGCCTTGATCTGCGAACGCAGATAAGCCCGCCGCTGCGCATCGGAAAATTGCGAGGCCACATCTTTTTGCAGTCGCTGTTGAATCTCGGCGATCTCCAACTGCGCTGAGATTTGCTTTTGCACAGCGCGAACACGCTTTTCCACATCGAGCTCGTCGAGAATCGCCTGTTTTTGCGCAACATCGACGTTCAGGTTCGGCGCCAGAAAATCAGCGAGCTGCTCGGCATTTTCGATATTGAAGACCATCAAACGCGCCTGTTCGGGCGCGTCCGGCGCCAACTCAAACAATCTCGCAGCCGAATCACGCAGGTTCCGGAAGGTTGCTTCCCATTCCTTGGTTTCTGGCGGCTGGATGGACTCGGGCAAATTGACTTCGGCGCGTAGAAACGGCGAGGTCGCAACGATTTTGCGAAGCGAAAAACGGCGCAGTCCTTGCGCGATAACCAGCACATGGTCATCCGCCTGTCGTATGAGCTTGAGCACGAGCACGACTGTTCCGACTGAGTAGAGGTCTGGTGGTGTTGGGTCTTCCTTTGTTTCATCCCGCTGCGTCAGCAACCCGATCACCTTTGTGCGCGGCAACGTGTCATCGAGCAATTTGAGCGATGCCGCGCGTTGGATATTGAGTGGAACAACCGTCCCCGGAAAAACGACGAACCCGCGCACCGGTAGGATCGATAATTCGTCCGGGATCCGCGGCATCTGGCTCTCGGCCGTTCCCGCCGCGATCGTACTCTGCGTTCCCGGTTTCGATCCGGCGTCGGATTGCAACACGATGAGTTCTTCCTTGCTCATGGTTCCTTTAGCGGCAGCGAAATCCAGAGCAATCCATTGCACTGTTCCGCGTGCGCCTGGTCGATTTCCACTTCGGCCGGCAACGGCACTTCCCGCACGAACGGCCCATAATCGATCTCCATCGCCAGTAATTGCACGGCGTTTCCCTCCGCGTGGGTCGGCTCTGGCAGCTCGCGCGTGCCGCGGATCACCACGCGCCGCGGTTCAACGGTGAGATCGATCAGCGAGCGATCGACGCCTGCCAGATCGACGCAGATGCGAATGCATTTTTCACAGCGGTACGCGTTGATTGCCGGTTCCCAGGCGTGCGGCGCGAACCTGGAAAATTGCGAGCGCGACAATTCGTAGGTGACGTCCTGCAAGGCACCATGCAGCCAGCGCAACTTAATATTCCTGATTGGATCCATTGAGAAAATTAAACATCGCCTCGCGGGCTTCGTTTTCAACCTGCAGCCGTCGCCCTGCGGGCGACACCACCAGGGCGCTCTTCCTTCGGCACGCGCGTGCTACGCTTCGCACAGCGAAGCGGCTTGTATCTTGGCATTTGAGCCGATGTGCTGCAAAACAGTGCGGCTGCGAGATCCTCGAAGCGGCTGGTCCTGGCCCAAGGCCAGGGCCGAGTTGTAGTTTGATCCGCAGCCGCGCAG
>WNGA01012620.1_pt1 | contig 22673 bp, 23 predicted proteins | sample 5400061 | NCBI WGS metagenome assembly WNGA01 (sample SAMN13153366, study PRJNA577476) | soil metagenome | isolation source: 100 cm soil or saprolite under grassland replicate 2 | place: USA:California | collected 2016-06-15
CAGGCCAGTCAACGGCTCGTGACCCCTGGGCCAGCAGCACTGCACCGAGCAGCAATCCCAAAATCGCGGCGGCAACAGCTTTCATGGATACAGGCGATAGAGCATTCGCGGATACGGGATGGTCTCGCGCACGTGCTCCAGACCGCAGATCCATGTGACGCACCGCTCGACGCCCATGCCGAACCCACCGTGCGGCACCGTGCCGAAGCGGCGGAGATCGAGATACCACTCAAAGGCTTCCATTGGAAGGTTGTGCTCTTTGATTCGCTGCACGAGCAGGTCGTAGTCGTCGAGTCGCTGCCCGCCGCCGATGATTTCGCCGTAGCCTTCGGGTGCGAGGACGTCGACGCACAAGGCGCGATCGGGACGCTCGGGATCGGGCTTCATGTAGAACGCCTTCACGGCGGCTGGATAGTGCGTGACGGCGACCGGGCGATCGAACCGCTGCGACAGCACGGTTTCATCGGTGCCGCCGAGATCTGTTCCATGCTGAAACGGCAGTCCCTTATCGATCAGAATCCTGGCGGCTTCATCGTAGGTGATACGCGGAAATGGCGGCTTCACCGATTCGAGCTTCGTCGTGTCTCGCTCGAGTAGCGTCAGCTCGTTCTTTCGCTTGTCGAGCACTCGCGCAACGATCGCGGTGAGAAGCCCCTCGGCCAGCGCGATGACGTCATCGAGATCGGCATACGCCATCTCGGTCTCGACCATCCAGAACTCGGTCAGGTGACGGCGCGTCTTGCTTTTCTCGGCGCGAAACGTCGGGCCGAAGCAGTACACCTTGCCGAGCGCCATCGCGTTGGCTTCGTTGTACAGCTGGCCGCTCTGCGTCAAAAACGCGGTCGTGTCGTCGAAATACTGCACCGGGAACAGCGTCGTCGTGCCCTCACAGGCTGCCGGCGTGAAGATGGGCGTGTCGGCGAGGATGAAGCCGTTGCTGTTGAAGTAATCGCGGACCGCGTCGATCACTTCGTGGCGCACTTTCAGAATGGCCGTTTGCCGCTCGCTGCGAATCCAGAGATGCCGGCGATCCATGAGGTAGTCGACGCCATGCTCCTTTGGCGTGATCGGGTAATCCTGGGCCGGCCCGACGACTTCGAGCGCGCTCGCGGTGAGCTCGTATCCGCCGCGTGCGCGGTGATCCGCGCGCACGGCGCCCGTCACGATGATCGAGGTTTCCTGCGAGAGGTGATCGGCGGCCTTGAACGTTTCCTCGGGCACGTCGTTTCTGCCCATGACGACCTGCAGGAACCCAGTTCCGTCGCGCACCACGAGAAAGTGGATCTTGCCGCTCGAGCGTCGATTGTGCAGCCAGCCGTGAATCGTGACGGTCTCGCCGACGTGCTCGCCGATTCGGTCAATGGTGACGTCTTTCACAGCTCGTCCACATCGGCTGCGTGGTTGCAGTCGAAGCTGAGAAGATCGTCAAAGCGACGGCGTGCTTCTTTCGTTTTCGCCAGCACGGTCTGAGACGTCGAGGTGTTCGCCACCTCGAACATCCACGCGCCTTCGTAGCCGATCTTCTGAAGAGACATCAGCGTGGCCGGCCAATCAATCGATCCTTCGCCCGGCGCGAGATGGTCATCGCTTTTGCGGCTGTTGTCGTGGAGGTGGGTCGTCACCAGATGCTCCGCGCACGTCTCGATGGCGTCGGCAACGTCGCCCATGATGAACGCGTGGCCGACATCCATGCAGATGCCGACGTCAGCGCCTTCGAGGTCGCTTTCAATGAAGGAGACCAGCGTTTCGGCATGTGACAACGCGTTTGGAATCACCTCGATTGCGAGTTTCACTCCTACGTGGCCACCCATTTCGCCGAGCGACTGCAGACTCCGGCGAGCCGCGTCGCGACTGTTATCGGACGGGCCGGGATTCCAGCTGTCGGGCAAGCCGAGATGAAGAACGAGATACCGGTACGGAATAGTTTGCGCGACAGCCAACGCCGCTTCTGTTTCGGCAATCGCCCGTTGACGACGAGCCTCGTCGGTCGTGGCAAAGGAGAAGACCTCACCCCACGCGCCGCCGGTGAGACTTGCCGTGATTGGCCCATGAAGGGAATTGAGTTCCAGGCGTGTCTCCTCGAGCCACTCCGCGAGCGAACGGACGGCGACGCTGTCGTGATAGTCGAAATGCGTTCGCGTGGCGAATACCTCGACACACTCGAAACCGTGCGCCGCGATATCGACCAGATGTTCGCGATCGAGGCGCTGGTCGTGAAAGAGATGCGTGGATACGCCAAAGCGGTGGCTGCTCACGGCAGGATCCTTTGAGAATTGGGCAAATTCTTATCTTAGCAGGCTGATCGCTTCGAGTCGGCTGATCGGAACCTCCAAGTGCGAAACTACGAAAGCACGAAAAGAAGAACCACGAAACACGAGACTGATTTGTCTTTTTCGTGATTTCGTGTCTTTCGTGATTTCGTGGTAATGCTTTGGCGCGCTATCGCAGTTCGTCAATCAATGGCGCCAACAGCTCCTGCAGCCGTCCGAAGCGTGGATACTTCACGAGATTCGAACGCACGTAGTTCAGCGTTCGCGGCATGTACTGGATGTACACGGAGTTGCCCCGGGTGACCGTCTGGTAGCCAAACGTTCCGAGCGCTTTGAAATTGCGCTGCAATGCCATCAGATCGAAGCGGCGCCGGAACTCCATCGCCTCGTCGGGCGAGACGCCGGCGCGTCCCTGTGCCACTGCGAGGAAATACGCGATGAGCTCCTCGACTTGCCGGGACGTGAGGTCCACGTACGAATCGCGCAGGAGCGACACGAGATCGTACGTGTCCGGGCCCATCCGCGCGTCCTGGAAGTCGATGATGTACAGGGAGTCATCGTGCAGCATCAAGTTGCGGCTGTGATAATCGCGATGACACAGCACCCGGCGCTCACCGGCGAGCTCTTCGACGATCGCCGACCATTCCTTCGAGAGCGCTTCCTGCACCCGCACCGGCGGTGACACGCCCCGGTAAGCCTTCAAGAAGTATCTGTAAAAGAACTCGAACTCCCATGACAGCTTGTCGGTATCGAAGGCAATGCCGTACGGCGGGTATCGATCCGATGCGAGCTCGCTGCCGCGTTGCTGCAGCCGCGCAATAAAGAACACGGCCTGCCGGTACAACGCGTCGTGCTCGCCAGGCGTCGCGGCGCCGAGGTGCGCCTGCAGCGTGACATCGCCCAGATCCTGCAGTCCGATGATGCCCAGCGTATCCGAGTGGTGCAGGATGCGCGGGACGGGCAGCGGAACGGCGTGCAGCAGGTCCGCGACGAGAACGAACGGCATGCGCTCGAATTCAATTGGACCGGCGTGCAGCGCGAGCACGATCGAGTCGTCTCGCATCAGCACCCGGAAGTAGCGGCGATCCGATGCGTCTCCGGTGAGCGGCAGGACTTTGGTGACACGCCGTGCGAGGTTGTGATCCTGCAGGTACTGCTGGATGCGGTCGGTCGCCGGATCGCTCACTGCCTGATTCTAGTGTCTAGAACGTCGCGACGACGACTCCGGTGTCGCTATTGACGATGGCGCACCGCTTGTAGTCGCTGTCCGCGGGAATCATGACGTCGTCCGCGACGATGCAGTCGGTGAGTCGCGCGCGCGGTCCCACCCGCACACGATCCCAGAGAATGGAGTGTTCAATGGTGGCCGACGCGTCGATGTGACCGTTGGCGCCGACATCGAGACCCCGGCCTTCGCGTGCGGCAACCGTTTCGACGGTGGCGAGATAGTCGGCTGCCGTTCCGACGTCGAGAAACTCGGCCGAAGATCGAAACGCGCGAACCGAGCCCGGGTGTGCCGTGATCAACCGGGGGTAAAGCTGTTTCACGGCCTCGTACGGCTGGTCGTCCGGCACAGCGGCAAACGCTGCGGCCTCGACCGCTTGCACGCCGATGAAGTGCAATCCGAAAAATCCGCCGCCGTCTCCTCTTACACCAAAACGCCGGATGACGTCCGAGTCGTCGACGAACGCGAGCCGCTCAACGTCCGTCTTCTCCACGAGTGCCATCGTGACGAGCGCGCCCGTGTCCACGTGCTGCTCGGCAACAGCGCGGAGATCGCAGTCCGTCAGCGTGTCGCCATTCACAATCAGAAACCGCTCGGCATCGAGCAGCGGCAGGGCCCGACTGGGTCCACCGGCCGACCCGAGAACCGTCGTCTCCCACGAGTACCGCACCGACACGTCCCAGTCTGCGCCGTCACCGACGATGCGCGTCACGGTTTCCGCCCGATGATGGAGGTTGATAACCGCTTGTCGCACGCCCGCGTTCGACAGCCAGCGCAGGATGCGTGAAATGAGCGGCTGCCCGGCAACCGGCAGCGCCGCCTTTGCGCGCACGTTCGAAAGGGGACGCAGCCGTGTCGCGACGCCCGCGCTGAGAATCAGCGCGGGCCAGGCCGAGAGATCGATCATTCAGCGACGGCCACAAAGAGCATGTCGTCGCCGTTCAGGCCATGTGCGGTGCGCTGTTTGAGGAACAAGGTGCGGTACGAATCGGTAATGTAATCGTCGGGCGTCTTGCCGAGCGCCGCCGCCGTCTGGTGAATGTGCTCTTCGCCGCCCTCGATCTCGATGAAGGTGCCCACCGGCGTCTCGTCGATCGCGATGATCACGTCCTCGGCGGAAAACTCCTCGCGGTACTTCTAGTAGCGGAACCAGACGTGCAGCCCCAATTCCTGCAGAATCGCGAGCAGTGTGTCGCCGTCGGCCACGACGGTTTCGAGCTCCTCGCGCAACTTCATCAGCCCGGGTTGCACGGGACCCTTGAAGGTGAGCAGACTCTTCCCGTTCTCGTTGCGAACGCGCAGCACGCAGCGCCGCTCGTAGAGCACGTCGTCCTTGGTGTCGAGGAGGCAATCCTCCTGGAGGCGGCGTCCGCGAAGTGGAGTCGCGCCAATCGACAGCACGCGCTCGCGGGCGTCTTCTGCGCTATCAAACGTCAGCTTGATCTCGCGCTCTACGCTCATGCGCGGCCCATGATACTCAAAAAAGAAAAGAGCGGCCGCGAAAATGCGGCCGCCCCGGAGCGGGCTTGAACGGCCCGCAACTACACGAAAAACGAGAGTGACTACTGCTTGCGAACAGTGACGAAGGTCTGCTGCCCGTTACGCATCAGCAGCAGGAAGGCCGTACCGCCGGCGGGAACCGCGTTCAGCGCGCGGTTCGCTTCCTGTGGCGAGCTGACCGCACGGCGGTTGACCTGCAGAATGACGTCGCCTTCGCGAATGCCAGCGCGCGCCGCGGTGCTCGTCGGATCGACATCCGATACCAGCACGCCCTCGACATCCGCGGGCAATCTGAGACGACGCGCCATCTCGGAGGTGAGCGGGCTCAGCGTGATGCCGAAGCCATGCGACTCCTCGTCACCGGGTTCCATCGTGTCTCGCCGCGACTGCCGATTGGTCTCCTCCTCGAGATCCAACTCGCTGACCGTGAGGCTGAGCGTCTTCTCCTGCTTGTCGCGAAGCACTTTGACGGGCACGGTCGTGCCGGGCTTGGTCGTCACGACGGCGCTCACGAGCTCGTCGCGCTTGTGGATTGGCTTGCCGTTGAATTCCACAATGACATCGCCGGGCTCGAGGCCGGCCTTTGATGCCGGCCCGCCGGCGTTGACCGTCTGCACGAGCGCGCCGCGCCGCTCGCGCAACCCGAATTCGGCCAGCGCGTCTTTCGGCACGTCGCCCACGCTGATGCCGATGACGCCTCTTGTGACCTTGCCCCCGCGCAGCTGCGGCAGCAGCTCGCGCACGACGTTGATCGGAATCGCGAAGCCGATGCCGATATTGCCCGACTGGCGGGCATCAGCGTAAATGGCCGAGTTGATGCCGACCACCTCGCCGCGAACGTTCAGCAGCGGACCGCCGGAGTTGCCGGGGTTGATGGCCGCATCCGTCTGCAGCACGTCGGCCCAGCGGCCATCAGAGATCGGGAAGGGTCGCTCAGTGGCGCTGATGACGCCGACGCTGACGGTATGTGCGAGGCCGAACGGATTGCCGATGGCCATCACCCAGTCGCCGGGCTGCATTTGCGCCGAATCGCCGAACTTCACTTCGACGAGATCGCGCTTCGGCTTTTCGGTGAGCTCGATGAGCGCGCTGTCGGTGAGCGGATCGCGTCCCACCGCCTTCGCGTTGTAGGTCACGTCAGGATCGTCGCCGAAGAAGCTGACTTCGATCTTCGTCGCGCCTTCGACCACGTGGTTGTTGGTGAGAATGAGGCCGTCCCTGCTGATGACGAAGCCCGTGCCGGCGGCCACCGAGATCTGATCCCGCGGCTGCTGGCGTCGTGGCTGCATCTGACCGCCGCCGCCTCCGCCAAAAAACCGCTCGAGCAGGTCGTCGCCGCCGCCGCCACCGAAGAAGTCGGTCAGCTCCTGCGCCTTCTGCCGCGACTCGGTGCGGATGTTGACGACCGACGGCGTCACGACCTTCGCGATGTTGCGGAACGTCGTCGAATCGATCGGACCGCCGAGCGGCGCGCTGTTTGCCGGCGGCACGCCAATCGCCTGCGCCGCTGACGGCGGCGAGAGATCGAGCCGCGATGCGATCACCATGCCCACCGCGAGCGATGCGACCGCGATCAACATCAAATAGAACACCGTAGTTTTCCGCGTAGACATTGACGTCCTCCACCTCACCGTCGACGATTGCGGGCGACCCTCACCTGCTGACGGTCACACCAACGAGACAATTTCGTGCTGGCGCGGGCCCGTCACCTCAGGTCCGTCAGGTCCCCACACCATATTGATTTCTGTCCGCACACCGAAGCGATCGAAGTACACGCCCGGCTCGATCGTGAAGCCGGTCCCGGGCAGCAACCGGCGTTCGTCGTGGGTCTCGTAATCATCCAGGTGCGCGCCGTTGCCATGCACGGTTTCGCCGAGGCTGTGGCCCGTCCGATGGATGATGTAGCGGCCGTAGCCGGCCTGCTCGATGACCGCGCGCGCGGCGCGGTCGACTTCGTAGCCGCGCACCTCGCGTCCTGCACGCGCCGCGTCCTCGACGACGCGAATCGCGGCGTCGCGCGCGTCGCGAATGGCGCCGAACGCGTTCGTCATGTCGTCCGGCACGTCACGGCCGGTGTACCCGACCCACGTAATATCGGCAAAGACCGAGCCTGCATGATCTAGTTTGCCCCAAAGATCAAGGAGCAGGAGCTCGTTGGCGCCGATTGGACGGTTTTTGTCCGCGGTCGGCAGATAGTGCGGATTGCCTGCGTTTTCCTGCGCCGACACGTTCGGCGCGGAATCGCTGACGAGACCTTCGTCCGAAAACCATTTGCACATCAACTGCTGAAGATCGAATTCGGTAAATCGGCCGCCGTCGCGGACGCGGGATGCCGCCGTCTCGAACGCCCGGTCCTTTATTCGATACAGACGCGCGGCAGCCGCTTTATGGCTGGCAATTGCGTCACTAGACCAGTGAGCCTCGAATTGTTGTACGAGGTCGCCGGATGAGACCACGTCGACGCCTTGTCCGCGAACCATCTCAATCGTCCCGGCGTCGACACGTGAGACGTAGGGAATCGCGCACTTCGGGGAGTATTCCATGGCAATCCGCCGCGTCCCCGACAGGAGCGCTTTCAACGCGGCTTCGAGCTCGGTCCGCCCGGCATATGGAATTTTTTGGCCCGGCAGGCGGTCGAGATTGTGCCGCTCGATGGCGTGGACCAGGCCCTGCGGCTCGCCCGTTGCGGGAATGAGATAAAACCAGCGGCGCGAGGCCAGATGCCCGCCGTCGCTGCCGATTTCTGCAAGCCGCGCGGCGATTGGATTGGACCCCTGAAAATCGTACAGCAGCCACCCATCAAGTCCTTGATCACGAAGTGCTTGTTGGACCGCGCGGATATCGATGGGCATAAACTCTGAGTATACGTTCAGGCGTCAGGTATCAGGTATCAGGTATCAGGTGTCAGGTATCAGGTATCAGGTATCAGTGTCAGGGATCGGATATCAGGGACTAGGGATTACACGGATCGAATCTGCGCAATAGCTGAAACCGGGGATCTGCCCCCCGTACCTGATATGACGCGCACCTCGACGGCAAAGTTTTACCTCTCTCGTGCGGAGTGGCAATTCTCGTGCCCTACGACTTTTTCGACCACACGGGCGACATCGGCGTCGCGTTGAGCGGCAGCGACGGGGCCGAGCTTTTCGAGGTCGCCGCGCAGGCGTTTACCGACACGGTGACGACGCTGGGACGGGTGGAACCCAAACGACCCGAGGAGCTCGACGTGGACGCGCCGGAGCTGGACCTCCTGCTGGTCGACTTCTTGAGCGAGCTGCTGTACCGCTTCGACACACGCGGCTGGCTGACGCGGCACGCTGAGGTTGATCTCCACGAGAAAGACGGAGGATGGAGTCTGCAGGGCACGCTGCGCGGGGAACGTCTCGATCCCGAGCGCCACGCCATAAAGGTGTTGATCAAAGCCGTCACGTATCACGGCTTGCACGTGCAGAAGGTCGACGGGCTTTGGACTGCGAAGGTCGTGTTCGATATATAGCCGCAGATAGTCGCAGATAGCCGCAGATAACACCGGATGGACCGCAGATAAAACCGGATGAACAGAGATGAACACACATGACCGTGAAGCTTCAACAGATTGACACCTATCGGTGGCGGATTCCGCGCGAAGGAAAGATGCGGGTGGACGGCATCGTGTACGCGGACGAACGGATGATGGCGGACATCCGCGAGGACCAATCGCTGCAGCAGGTGGCCAACGTGGCGCATCTGCCCGGAATCGTCTCGGCATCGTTTGCGATGCCCGACATCCATTGGGGATACGGGTTTCCCATCGGCGGTGTCGCCGCGATGGATGCGGAGGATGGCGTCATCTCGCCTGGCGGCGTCGGCTACGACATCAATTGAGGAGTGAGACTTGTCGGCTCAGGACTGAGCCGAGCGGACGTCCTGCCACGGCTGCGCGACATCGTCAAAGCGATGTACGCGCGCGTGCCGACGGGCGTGGGCGCGCATCGCCGCGACTTGAAGCTCTCCGCCGAAGACCTTCGCGGCGTGCTCGAGTGCGGCGCGGCATGGGCCATCGATCGCGGGTTCGGGCAGACAATCGATCTCGAACATATTGAAGAGCGTGGTTGCCTCGAAGGCGCCGAACCGCGGCTCGTTTCGGAGCGGGCGTTCGAACGCGGTCATTCTCAGCTCGGAACGCTTGGCTCCGGCAATCACTTCGCGGAGTTGCAGTACGTCGCCGAGATCTACGACGAAGACGTCGCGCGCGCGTTCGGGCTCGCCCGCGATCAGATCACGGTGATGATTCACAGCGGCTCGCGCGGTCTGGGCCACCAGGTTTGCGAGGATCATTTGCGCGTCATGATCCGCGCCGCCGAGAAATACGGCATCGTACTGCCCGATCGGCAACTGTGCTGCGCGCCGCTCAAATCGGACGAGGGACGCGCGTATCTCGCGGCCATGAAAGCTGCGGCGAACTACGCGTTTGCGAACCGACAGGTGATGGCCCACTGGATTCGGGAATCGTTGGCGACAGCTCTCGGGATCACGCCGGATGAGACGGGCATTCGCACCGTGTACGACGTCTGCCACAACATTGCCAAATTCGAGGAGTTCCCTGTCGGTTCGGGGTTCGAACGTTCCGTCAGCACGGTGGAACCTTCGAACCCGGAACTCTCGAACCCGGAACTCTCGAACCCGGAACTCTCGAACCCGGAACTCTCGAACCCGGAACTCTCGACTCGAACCGGTACGAATGCAGCGCGTGTGCGTGCATCGAAAAGGGGCGACGCGTGCGTACCCGCCAGGTCATCCACAGACGCCCGCCGCCTATCGCGACGTGGGTCAGCCAGTGCTCATTCCAGGCGATATGGGACGGTATTCCTATGTGCTCGTCGGGACCGAGCGCGCGTATCGAGAAACGTTTGGTTCGTCCTGTCATGGCGCCGGCCGGCGGTGGAGCCGTGGACATGCCAAGCGGCAGGCGAAAGGCCATTCAGTCTTCAAGGAGCTGGAGGCGCGCGGCGTCATCGTCATGGCAGCAGGTGCGGCCACAGTTGCCGAGGAAATGCCAGAGGCGTACAAAGATGTCGCGGATGTCGTAAACGTGGTGCATGAAGCGGGCCTTGCACGACGAGTCGCGCAGCTGCGGCCGATAGGCGTCATCAAAGGGTAATGAGTCGGGTCGCGCGACGGAGAAACGAGTCGCTCGCGTCGAACGTCTTATAATTGGAGATTGCCTGCCGAGAGTACTTAAACGCATGAAGCGCAACATTTTGGCCGCATTCGCGGTGACGGTTGCGATCGGCGCAGCGCTGGCCGGGCAGGGAACACCTCCCCAGACTCAGCCGGTGACGCCCGAATCGCAGCAGCCGCCTGTCACGTTCAAAACGGAAGTCAACTACGTCGAAGTGGACGCGCGCGTCCTGGACGCGCAGGGGAAGTTCGTGCCCGGTTTGTCCGCGGCGGATTTCCAGGTGTTCGAGGACGGCAAGCCGCAAAAGGTGAGCATCTTCTCGTTCATCAACCTGCCGGTGGAGCGGGCCGAGCGTCCGCTCTTCGCGAGCAAACCGGTTGAACCGGACGTGCAGACCAACGTCCGGACGTACGACGGCCGGCTCTATCTCATCGTCCTGGACGACCTCCACGTGCATCCGCTTCGATCCGCGCTGGTCAAACGGGCCGCGCGCCAGTTTGTGGAGCGATACGTCGGCGCGAACGATATGGCCGCCGTTGTCACGACCGGCGGTCGCGTGGAGACGTCGCAGGAGTTTACGAGCAACCCGCGTCTGCTCCTTCAAGCCATCGACAATTTCATGGGCCGCAAGCTCCGCTCGTCCACGCTCGAACGGATCGAGGAAGAGGCGCGTACGCGCGACACGCGCCAGGCAAACGAGCGGGTGAACGATCCTCTCGACATGGAACGCGGCTTTCAGGCGCGCAACACGCTGAGCACGATCAAAGGCCTGGCCGAATATCTCGAGAACGTTCGCGGCCGTCGCAAGGCGCTGGTGTTCTTCAGCGAGGGGATCGATTACGACATCACGGATGTCTTCAACAATCGCGATGCCACGACCATTCTGGATGCGACGCGCGATGCAATTGCGGCGGCGACACGCGCCAACATTTCCATTTACGCCATCGACGCGCGCGGGCTCACCGCCATGGGTGACGATTCAATCGAGATCCAGAGCTTCCCCGACGATCCGTCGCTGGGTCTTGGACCCACCGCGCTTCAGAACGAATTGCGTCTGGCGCAGGACAGCCTTCGCGTGCTCGCCGACGAAACCGGCGGTTTCGCGTCGGTGAACACGAACGACATCGCCGGCGCCTTCCAGCGCCTCGTCGACGACAACAGCTCGTACTACGTGCTCGGCTACTACCCGGCCAACGATCGCCGTGACGGGCGTTTCCGGAAGATCGAAGTGAAAGTGAATCGGCCCGGAGTCACGGTTCGTGCGCGCCGCGGGTACGTCGCGCCGCGAGGACGCGCGTCGGATGCGAAGCTTGCAGGTCCCGCCGCTGCTTCGCTTGAACTTCGCGAGGCGTTGACGAGCCCCGTGCCCGTTTCCTCGTTGCCGCTTGCGGCGACCGCCGTTATGTTCAAAGGCCCGGCGCCGAAAACGACGGTGGTCGTTTCGACGCTGGTCGGCGGACGCGATCTCCCGCTCGTCGAGAAGAACGGCGTCTTCGGCAACGAGCTCGAGGTGGTGTTGAGCGCGACGAGCGCAGACGGCAAGGTCACAGGTGGCGATCGCAACACGGTGACGCTCACCCTCAAGCCGGATAGCGTTCAGCGTCTAAGAGCGGCGGGTTTTCGGATGATCAGCTCCGTCGATCTAGGCTCGGTGGTCTACGACCTCGATGTGCCCGACTTCTCCAAGCAGCCGCTGGTCATGAGCAGCATTGCCTTTACGTCGGGATCCAGCTCGTTCGCGCCGACGGCGCGACCGAAAGATCCGTTGGCGAAATTGCTGCCGGGACCCCTGACGACCTACCGCGAGTTTCCACAGAACGACGAGGTCGCCATCTTCGCGGAAGTGTACGATGCGAACGCCAGCCAGCCGCACAAGGTGGATATCAATCTCGCCGTCAAGGCTGAGGGTGGCACAACGGTGTTTCAGTCGCGCGAAGAACGTGACAGCTCGGAGCTCACAGGGAGTGCGGGCGGCTACGGCTTCAGCAACCGGTTTACACTCGACAAATTCACGCCGGGTTTGTATGTGCTTCGGCTCGAGGCTCAATCGAGAATCGCAGATCGTCCGACGGTGGCGCGTGAAGTCGTGTTTCGCGTCGTGCCTGGACCACCGCAGCCACCACGCACGGCACCCGGCACCGCACCTGCCGCACCTGCCGCACCTGGCACCGCACCTGCCGCACCCGAGAACCGCACCGCACCCGTGAACCCGAGCGCACCCGACGCACCCGGCGCACCTGTCTCGATGGTCCCCCTCTCGGCCGATCGCATGAGCGGTATCGACACGCCGCGGCAGGTTGTTGCCCGCACGGCGGCCGAATTCGAAACGCTCTGGCGTTCGCATGCGCCAGGCCGTTCCGCCCCCGCGGTGGACTTCACCAAGAACATGGTCGTCGCCGTGTTTCTCGGCAGTCGGCCAACCGCCGGCTATCAGGTGCAGATCACGGAGGTGCGCCGCGAAGGCGATGCGCTCGTGGTCCACTGGGCAGAGCAGCAGCCCGGCCCCGGTCAAATGGCCGCGCAGGTGCTGACAGCGCCCGCGCAGATCGTCGCCGTCCCTCGGTTCGACGGCCAGGTGCGCTTTCAGAAGGCGGGCGGTGACTGATCCCCAGGCGGGCGCGACGCATGCGCCGCCTCTGGCGACGTCTGGCGGCGAGGGCGAGCTGACCGGTTCGACCAGCACCGGCGTCGATGCACGGCTCTCCGTACTTCTCTGCTACCTGGGATGGTGGCTGTCGGCGCTGGTGTTTCTCGTGATCGAACAGGAACACCGCGTCGTCCGTTTTCACGCTGCACAGTCGATGATTGTTTTCGGGGGCCTGTCGCTGCTTATTTTCCTGCTCTCGGCGGCGAGCGTCGGGATGCTGTTTGTATCGCCGGCGGCGTTTCAGGCTGCACGCATGGTCGTCTATCTCGTGTGGCTCGGAGCCGTCGTTCTGTGGCTGGTGGTGATGTTGAAAACGTTCAGGGGCGAATCGTGGCAAATGCCTTTCGCCGGCGAAGTCGCGGCAAAGATCGCGAGTCGCTAGCTGCATTCGAACGTCCTCTTTCAGTCTCGTCCCATCTTCGTCGTTCTCCGTTCTGCGTTCGCTCCTTCGTTCTTCTTTAGTTCTTCGTTCTTAGTTCTTCGTTCGTAGTTCGACGCGGGCTTCGGCATGTCGAGCTTCTTCACCGGAGTGGGCTTGACGGCACCGTTTGCATGCGAGAACTGATACTGGTTCCGCGCGCCGACCACCCGCGCACGCGGCGTCTTCAGCGTGATCTGGATCACCTCGCCAACCTGGAACGGCCGCGGGTGGCGATAGCTGTCGCCGCCGATCGCATCGTTGCCCTTGTACCAGTTCTCCTCGACCTTGAAACCTGCAATAGGGGCGTTTGAAGTGTTCTTGACGCGGATGATGGTGACCACCTGATCGCCCATCACTTTCGTATCGGGTGGAGTGATTTCCACCTTTGCTTCACCCCTCACAGGAGCAATCAGCTTGCGCGCCGGCACCCCTGTCTGCGCGGCGTGCGAGGTAGCAGCAGCCAGCACGGTCAGCGCGAGGGCTGTTAACACGAGAGAACGAGGGCGCTTCATAAGCCCAACCTCCGGTGCGAATTATAACGGTTCAAGGGTGTCGCCTACATTTCACCGTTCCAGTCTTCCGGCTCCGCCGCCGTCGCTCGAAAGACTTCGAGATGCCATTTGCCGCCACCCCAGGGCTCGATCACCTCGGTCGCGACCACGTCGACCAGCAGCTCCGCGAACGTGCGCCCTTCGGGATCGCCATCGAGCTGGTAGGCCGCATCGTCCCACACGAAGTTCGGGTAGAGCGTCATGGTCAAAAACAAGTCGTAGCCGTCGTCGACGACGATCAACTGGCCGCACGGGCGTTTTTGCGTAGAGTGGTAGATCAGGTATTTTTCGGCGCTGTGCGCGCGGATGTAGCGCTTCAGCGCAAACTCGCGCGCGACAATCTCCTCGACCGCAATCTTCTTGTCCCAGCAGTCGCGGCAATAGCGCTCTTCGCCGCGTGGCTCCGACACTTCCTTCGCGCCACACAACGCACATCGCGACTTGTTGGCGATGGACTTTCGTGACATCTGTGAACATTGTACTTTAAACGTGTGAAGCGATTTCTCCGTGCGCTGTTCGTCTGCAGCAGCATCGCGACGATGTCCGGTCAGGCCCGGACCGAGCATCTTCCGCCGCTCGATCGAGCGCTGCCGCCTCGCGCAGAAACCATCTACCAGGCGATCGTCCCGCGAGTCGATACGCGCGTTGCGATGGAGACGGTCACGTTCATGAGTCAGTTCTGGCGCCTTGCCGGAAATCCCGGCTACGACCGCTCGATCGACTTCATCGCCGAGCGTCTGGCTGCTGGCCGCGTGCCGGCACACGTCGACTCGTTCGAGAACAGCGGTCAGGGATGGGAACAGGAGCGCGGCACGCTGTCGATCGAACCAGCCTCCGGCACAGACGGCGGGCGTTCAGGCTTGCCCCAGACACCGCGCGAGATTGTGCTCTCGCGCGAGCAGGACCAGCTCCCTCTTTGCATCAACTCGTTTTCCACGGCTGAGGGTGGCATGTCGTTTCCGCTCGTCGACGTGGGCGCGGGCACAAATTCCCAGGACTACGAAGGCAGGCAGGTAAAAGGCGCGGTCGTGATCGGCGACGGCGCCGTGGGCCCTTTGTGGACACGCGCAGTACGCGAGCGCGGCGCCGCAGGCGTCGTGTCCACGGCGATTGCGCCCTACACACGCCCCGGCGAAACACCCGGCGTGCTGCAATGGGGCACGATTCCGTACGATGAGAAGCTCCACTCATTCGCGTTCAAAGCAACTCCGCGGGCAGGCCGCCGGCTGCGTGAGCGGTTGGCCAGCCGACCGGTGCGTGTTCACGTCGATATCAGCACGGCATTCCATCGCGGCAGAAATCGCACGCTCGTTGCGGAGATTCCGGGATCCACGCGGCGTGCTGAACGCGTCATTCTCGTGGCCCACGTCCAGGAGCCTGGCGCAAACGACAACGCGAGCGGATCCGGCACGCTGCTCGCCATCGCCCTCGCCGTGCACGATGCCATCGCTCGCGGCGCGCTGCCTCCGCCTCTGCGAACGCTGACGTTCATGTGGCTCGACGAGATCCGCGGCAGCGAACAGTGGATCAGAGACCATCCAGACGATGTGGCCCGAGCGATCGCGATGATGTCGCTCGACATGACCGGCGAGGACACGGCACAAACAGGAGGTACCTTTCTCATCGAGAAATCGCCCGATCCCTCCGCGCTCTGGCCGCGGCCCTCGGACCCGCACACCGAATGGGGCGCAGGCGAGGTCGCGAAGGCGCTGGTGCGCGGCCACTTTCTCAACGATCTCCACTTGGCGAGCTGCTTGCGGCGCGCGAGAGATACCGGCTGGGTGGTCCGAACGAATCCTTACGAGGGCGGAAGCGATCACACGATCTATACGCGCCACGGCGTTGCAGCGCTGCTCAACTGGCACTTTACCGACCGTTATTACCACACGAACCTGGACACGCCCGATAAAAGCAGCGCGAGAGAAATGGGCAATGTCGCGATTGCAGTCGCGACCACCGCGGCCTTTCTCGTGTCCGCAGATCAGCAGGACGAAGCCGCACTGACCAAACTCGTCGACGAAGCCGAGCGCGCGCGGCTGGAAACAGAAAGAGCGAACAACGCGTCCGACGAGATTCTCGGCGCGTGGCGAACGTGGTACGCGGAAGCGCGCGCGAGCGTGAAGAAGCTTACATCTTAGCCATCGCCGCCGCCGCAGGCGCGTACATTTCGGTGATGTACTGCTTCAACATCCGCCGTGCAGAGAACCGCGGCAAATTCGAACGCATGGCTTCCCGGACGATTTGGAGCCAGCGCACCGGGACCTGTTGATCGTCGCGATCGTAAAACGCCGGCACCACCTGTTCCTCGAGGAGCCGATAGAGCGAATCGGCGTCCGCGCGATCGCATGCCGCGTGATCGTCCGGATTGGCCTGACCGCCGATGAGCCATCCATTTCCATCCTGGTACCCTTCAGCCCACCATCCGTCGCCGATGCTCAGATGCGGCACCCCGTTGAGCGACGCTTTCATGCCGCTCGTGCCGCTCGCTTCCAGTGGCTTGCGTGGAGTGTTGAGCCAGACGTCACAGCCCGCGACGAGGCAATGCGCGACGTGCATATCGTAATCGTCGATGAAGGCAATGCGTCCCGCGAAGAGCGGATCGAGCGCCCGCCGGAATACCTGTTGGAGATGATGCTTCGCCGGGTCGTCGGCAGGATGCGCCTTGCCGGCAAACACGATCTGCACCGGCCGGCTTGCCGAACCTAGAATTGTCGCGAGACGCTCAGCATCGAGAAAGATCAACTCCGGGCGCTTGTACGCGGTAAACCGTCGTGCATAGCCGATTGTCAGCGCGTCGGGATTGAGCATGGCGCCGCCGGCGACCACGCGTGACGGACTGATGCGCTCGGTCGCCCAGCGTTCGCGCAGCCGCTCGCGAATGAACACGAAGAGCTCGGCGCGCAGCGAGTGACGCGCAGCCCAGAGGTCTTCGTCCGGAATATCGTGCAGCCGTTCCCATAGAGCCGGATCGTCGTGCGACTCGAGCCACTCGGCGCCGAGATGTCGATTGAACAGCTCCAGAATGGGATTCGCAATCCAGGTCGGTACGTGGACGCCGTTCGTGATCGACTTGACCGGCACATCCTGAGCGGCACGATCGGGCCACAGGGACTGCCACATCGCTCGCGTGACCTGTCCGTGCAGCGCGCTCACGCCGTTGACGTTCGCCGACGTCCGGAGAGCGAGCGCGGTCATGTTGAACTGCGGACCGGCGCCGTTGTCGTATTCGCCGAGTGAGAGGAATCGCTGCCGGTGCTGACCGATTTCACCCCAGCACCCCGCCAGATGCTTTTCGACGAGGTGAAATGGAAACGCGTCGTGGCCCGCCGGCACCGGTGTGTGGGTCGTAAAAACGGTGGTGCGCTGAACTTCCTCGAGTGCGGCGTCAAACGACAATCCGTTTTCGACCAGTTCGCGGATCCGCTGCAGCGCAACGAACGCGGCATGCCCTTCGTTCAAATGCCATACCGCGGCATCGATGCCAAGCGATCGCAGCACACGCACGCCGGCAATGCCGAGGATGATTTCCTGCTGAATACGCGTCTCCCGATCGCCGCCGTACAAACGCGCCGAGAGCTCACGATCCCAGGGCGCGTTCTCTTCCAGATCGGTGTCGAGCAGAAACAGCCGCACGCGACCCACACGAAGGCGCCACACGGCGGCCAGCACCGTACGATCTCCCAGCGGCACCGCGGTAATCGCCGGCTTCCCGTCGCGTGTGACGGCCGCAGCAATCGGCGCATCCGTCCAGTTCAGTCGCTCGTAGCGCTCCTCCTGCCAGCCCTCGTTCGACAGGCGCTGATGGAAATAGCCCTGTGGATACATGAACCCGACGCCGACGAGCGGCACGCCGAGGTCGCTCGCTTCTTTGCAGTGATCACCGGCCAGGACGCCAAGACCGCCTGCGTAAATCGGCAGCGACTGATGAAGAGCAAACTCGGCTGAGAAATACGCGATGACCCGGCCGTTGAGATCGGGGCCGTTGGCAGCCCACCAGGTGTTCTTCGACGCGCGTGCTTGATCGAGACCCGCGATGGCTTCGTCATAGAGCGCGAGAAATCTCGGATCTTCTGCGGCTGCGATCAGCCGCTCTTCCGAAATCGTGCGGAGCATGCGTACGGGATTGTGAGAAGTCGCGCGCCACAGCGAGTACTCCAGGCAGCGGAACACCTGCCGCGCGGTCGGTCGCCAACTCCACCAGAGATCGAGCGCGAGTTCGTGCAGCCGATGAATTCTGTTCGGAAGCGGTGCTGAAGAGGCGAAACGTTCCATCAGTGGTCCGATGATCAGGCGCAGGCGCCGGTTAGCTCCGCGAATCGCGAGAGATCGATGTTACCTCCGGACACAACGGCCACGATGTTGCCCGTGCCCGCCCGGCCGCTGAGTGCAGCGGCGATCGCGCATGCGGCCGCGCCTTCAGCAATGACATGCACGCGCTCCGCCGTGTCTTTCATCGCCTTCCGGGCCTCTTCAAGCGTCACGACGATGGAGTCGTCGACCAGTTCGCGCAAGAGCGGCCACATCGTCGGCAGGACGGATTTTCCTCCAGCGCCGTCGACGAACGAAGCTGTCCAGTTCGGGAAGTAACTGGGTTCTCCACGTTGGAGCGACACCGCCAACGGAGCGGCAGTTTCGGGCTCTGCCGCGAATATCTTCACGCCCGGTTTCAACGCGCGAAGTGCCGAGCCCAGCCCGGAGAGCAATCCCCCACCGCCGAGCGGCGCAACAACCGCGTCAACATCGGGGAGATCTTCGAGAATCTCGAGCGCCGCGGTGCCGTTGCCAGCAATGAAGCGGTCGTCGTCAAAGGGGTGAACGAAGTGTCCGTGCATGCGGGACGACGCGTGTTGCTCGACCGTCTTCCAGCACTCGTCGTACGTGGCCTTGACGATCTCGGCCCCGAGATTCGCGATAGCACGAAGTTTGGTTTCCGGAGCCGTATCCATCACCATCACCGAGCACGGGGCCCCGGCCTTTCGCGCTGCGAAGGCGACGCCCTGCGCCGCGTTGCCGGCGCTCACCGTCCACACGCCTTGCGCGAGCGTTTCGCGAGGCAACGCCCGGATCGCGTTCCACGCGCCACGGATCTTGAACGACCCGATCGGTTGAAGCGATTCCAGTTTGAGGAAAACGCGGGGCCCGTGGCCGTCGGTCTCAAAGGGCAGATGAAGGCGAACCAGCGGGGTGCGAATTGCGGCTTGGTAAACGGTGGTCGCAGCGTCTTTAACCGCTGCTACTGGGATCTGGCGCATCGGTGGCGGCGGTCGACTGTATCACGCGTGCCGCCATGGCGTGAGGCGCGCCGTCAGGCGCGACCTCACAAGATCAACGACGCTCGCTGCGGAAACGCAGCGGGGGAGCCGTCGCTGCGAGATGTTCAGGCAGCAACCTGCGGTCGAACCCGCAGACCATCGTGATCGTTGGAAGCTCTACGTACCGCACGCGGCGACCCTATCTCCCATCCCGGTGACATGTGTCCGCAAGAGACGCAGCGCAGTGCAAGTCGGTCCGGGGCGGTGTGCAGTACCTTGTAATGGCCCCCGTTGATCACACACCAGGCGCTGCGAAAAGCAGTCACGATGCGACCCCACAACGAAGCCGGAATCACCGCTTGCGTCGCTCGCCTGGCCAGCGTCCGCGGCTCCGCAATCCGTATGGATATCGTCGACATATTCGGTTCACGCTCCTGGCCCTCGTTACTGCAAGCCCTCTGCCGATTACAGCCTTGGTTTTTAAGTGATGGAAGTTATAGATTAGCGGCGAATTTCAGGAACATGTGTAGGGAATTGCCGACGTTAGTCGTCCGAACTCAACCTACGAACCGACCAGGTGGAGGGCGCCGCAATGGATCACGAACCCAAAGAGTTGGATCGGCCCGGTGCACCTGTGCGAAATCGCGTGAATTACGGTTATTGCTCAGGGGCGAGTTGGGCGTGCAGCGCGAGAAGCTCCGCCGACGGGCCCGGCACCGCACCGGTGGACGTGTGGACCACGCTGCGTCCGTTCACTTCCGTATAGCGATAGCGCATGGAGAAGGCGGATCGTCCAAACATCCTTACATCAGCCAATGATTCGATCAGCACGGGGAGTGAGATGCCACCGACGCGTGCATAGCGTTTGACGATCGTGACGGACTTCACCCAGAAGGACGGCGGTTTCGCGAGACGGCCCTGCACGAGCAACGGATACCCGTCGGGGCTGACGATGAGGACACCGTCGATCAATCGTGAGTCCGCGCGTTTCGGCCGCAGCTGAATTCGTACGTTGCCACCGCTCGTCGAACTCTCTGGCACGAACTCGTAGTTTGCAGCGGAAAGCGCGGCGCCGTCGCCCGCACCGCCGCGCCAGGTTTCGGATTCGGCAGCAAGCAGCGCGCGAAAGACTTTCTCGCGCGTGTTCTCCGAGCCGCCTTCGCCCAACACTTGCCAATTGAATGCACCAGATCGAGCGACTGTCGTTTCAACATCCATCCAGCCGTGGTGTTTTCCGGAGACTGTGCCCGCTTCCAGGTGACGGGTTGCGCGGATCGCGATGCCTGATTGCGTGGTTTGCGAAAGGACGCGTTGCACGAAGCCGTCGGCGGCTTCTTCGTTCTCGGCCGCGACACCCACGTTGAGGACGCTGGCGGCTCCCATCAGGGCCATCACCACGGTTATGGCTGCGTGCGGCCGCTGAATCTCCGAGGATCGCATTCCGCCTCCGGCAGTTCACTTAGCAAACGGCCGGCCACTCGAAAAGCGCGTATATGCCTGGCACGCGGAGACTCAGCTGTAACTGTCGGTTACCCAAAACGGGAAGCTACAGGCATGTGGGTTGCCGCCCGCGCCGGTGATGTTCCATGGTTTGCCGAACAAAGAACAAAGAAGCAAGAACGAAGGACTGGAGCGGCACCCGTTTTGCGAGCGAAAGCGCCGTGCTGATCCGCTCTACGCGTTGGGCTCTCGCGCTCATCATTGTGCTGATGATCATTGCGGTTGGTTGCGCGAAACCCCGGAAGAGACATCAGCTTCATCGCGTGCAAGACGCCGCGCGCACGGATACGGTCGTGCATGCATTCGACACGCACATGGAAACGCGCCTTGTCGACCGACTCGAGCTCGACCATCTGCTGCGCACGCGACACATGCAGGTCCGCGTCGTCGACGGCGTTGTGAGCGTCACGGGCGAAGTGGCCACGCCGCTCGAGAAGGAGCGCGTCTCGGAGCTGCTGCACGGCATTCCGGGTGTGATAGATGTCGCCAACGAGCTCGACATTCGCCCCATGCGGTGAGATTCACATCGGCTGCTCCGGATGGCATTACAAGAGCTGGCGCGGCTATGTGTATCCCGAGAACCTGCCGACGACGGCGTGGCTTCGTGCGTATACGAAGCGATTTCTGACTGTCGAGATCAACAACAGTTTCTATCGGCTGCCCTCAGAAGAGACGTTCGGCGCGTGGCGCGCTCAGGTGCCTCGCGGCTTTCTCTTTGCCGTCAAAGCAAGCCGCTTTCTTACCCATATCAAGCGGCTGCGCGATCCTGAGGAGCCGCTCGATCGGTTTCTCACCCATGCCCGTCCGCTTGGGCCCACGTTGGGACCCATCCTCTATCAACTGCCGCCGCGGTGGTTTCCCGACGAAGAACGTCTGCGACGCTTCCTGGAGGTGCTGCCCGAGCGCCTCACGCCAAGTTCGCGCCATCGTCTGTATCACGTGCTCGAGGTTCGCGATGTGCGTGGCTACGAGCCGTGGGTGCTCGATCTCTTGCGGGCACATGGCGTCACTCTTTGTGTGCACGACATGAAAGGGTCGGAATCGCCGCTTCTTGTTGTCGGGCCCATCGTGTACGTCCGGCTACATGGCTACGGCGTGAAATACGGGGGCAGCTATCCCGATCAGGTGCTCGCGGAGTGGGCCGAATGGATCGTGGACGCGGCCCAGTCGGGCTTCGAGGCGTTCGTCTATTTCAACAACGACCTCAACGGCTTTGCGGTAACTGATGCGCAGCGGCTCCGCCGCATGATCGACAAACAGGCTCTGCAGGCGACCGGGAGTGGCAGTTCAGTTGCAACGATGCCTGCGAGGAGAGCCAACGGATGAGGATCGAATCTCAAACGTTCGTCACGGGCCTGGTTGTCGGCGGCATCGTCGGTGCAATGGTGGGCGCACTGTATGCACCTCGCGAAGGCGCGGCACTGACGCGTTTGCGAACACGGCGGTCTGTCAAGCAACAGGAGCAAATGGTTGACGATCAAAGCGAGGACTCCTTCCCCGCGAGCGATCCGCCGTCGTGGACGTCGGTGACCAGCAGCAATCCCAGCTCTTAAAGTGCCTGAAGTGCCTGAAGTGCCTGGAGTGCTTAGAGGTGCCTGGAGTGCCTAAAGTGCGGGAGCATACGGTCAGCCAGGTAGGCACTCCAGGCACTCCAGGCACTCTTGACGCCGCCCAACTTCGCCACTGTCTGCTGACTGCACGTTCGGCACGAACATCTACGGCTACTTTTACATGGCGCGCGAAGCGGTGCGATACATGTCGCGCGGCGATGCCAGCATCAATTGCGGATCGATTACAGGCCTCGAAGGCAGCAAAGAGCTGCTCGACTACTCGGCCACCAAAGGCGCGATTCACGCGTTCACGAAGTCGCTGGCGCAGAACCTCGTGGAGCGTGGCATCAGGGTCAATTGCGTCGCGCCCGGTCCGGTTTGGACGCCGTTGAATGTCGTGGACAAGCCCGCTCACGAAGCCGGCAAGCACGGGCAGAAGTCGCCGATGCGGCGACCCGCGCAGCCGGACGAAATGGCGCCGGCGTTTGTGTTCTTCGCGTCGGAAGGGGATTCGAGCTACATCACGGGCGAGGTGTTGACGCTGCTCGGAGGGGAAATGCGGGCGGCGTAAGCGTCGCCGAGCGACAAGTGCCAAG
>WNGA01003763.1_pt1 | contig 22672 bp, 28 predicted proteins | sample 5400061 | NCBI WGS metagenome assembly WNGA01 (sample SAMN13153366, study PRJNA577476) | soil metagenome | isolation source: 100 cm soil or saprolite under grassland replicate 2 | place: USA:California | collected 2016-06-15
CGCGTCGATCCCCACGGGAAAGGTTTTACGGGGGCGGACATCTCGCGGGTCGCGCGTGGGTAGCCAAGCCCGGTCAAAGGCGAGGGACTCAAGATCCCTTCCCGAAGGGGTTCCCAGGTTCGAATCCTGGCCCACGCATCCCTAGTTATGGGCGAGTTCATGCGACACCTTATATAGGTCGGACGAGTGTACTATCCGTAGTAGATAGTAGATGAGACGTCCCACGCACCGGGGGCTGTTGAACGACCCCGACATCCGGCGATGGTACCAGAACAACGCGCGAGCCTCTATTGTCACAGCGGACGAGAGGTTGCGGCGCCTCGGTCGCGTCTCCAAGGAGTTGGGATTTTCGTCGGTATCGCTGCTTGAGCTGAAGCGGAAAGATGGGGAGACTTTCGATCGCCTCGTCATGGATTACGTCGACGAGCGTCTGAATCAGGGAATGCATCCGGCCCAAGTGCGCAACAACCTGTTGGTGCTGAAGTCTTGGCTCGGCTTCAACGGCTTGAACTTCGACCGCAAGATCAGATTGCCCCCGATTGACTACGGGCTGGAACGCATCCCAACGAAACCCGAACTATCGTCGATTCTACGCCATTGCGATCCGAGGACCAGGGTCAGCGCCGCTCTGGTCGCGTTTTCCGGCCTGCGCCTTGAGTCAATCGGCAGCTACATGGGCTCGGACGGCTTGCGCATCGAAGACCTGCCAGAGCTGAGAGTCGAAGGTAGCACCGTAATCATCGAAAAGATTCCGACGAAAATCATCGTTCGTTCCTCGCTTTCGAAGGCGCGCCACCAGTACATGACCTTCCTCACTGAGGAAGGGTGCCGCTACGTCAAGGAGCATCTCGACTCCAGATTGAGGGAGGGGGAGAAACTTGAGCCAGACTATCCGGTGGTCAATCCGGTCAAGATCCGGAAACACAGGTTCTTGCGCACGATGAAGGCCTCCTTCAACATCAAACAGGCGATCGTCGATGCGGGTTTCAATTTTCGGCCCTACGCGCTCAGATCCTATTTCGGGACTGCTCTGGACATCTGCGAGAGTCGCGGCCTCGTGTCTCATTCGTGGCGCCAATTCTGGATGGGGCATTCCGGTGACATCGAGGCCACCTACTCCGTGAAAAAGCGCCTATCTCCAGACATCGTCGAGGAAATGAGGGCAGCTTTCGCGCGCTGCGAGTCGGTCATCAGCCCCACGACGGAAGAGGTCAATGGAAGCTTCCTCATCAGGGAAGCAAAGCTGGAAGTTTTGCGTAGTGTCGCGAAGGCACTGGGCATTGAGCCTTCCTACGTCAAGACTCAGAGAGAGACGATTCTGGGCCGCCAGTTGTCCAGTGAGGAAGAGGTCGAGCTCTTGGAGGCCGAGGTCAAGCGGCTCAGGAAGCAGGCGCCCGATCCTCAGAAAATTATCGAAGAGCAGGAGTTGCCGGATTACCTGAAAGACGGATGGCAATTTGTGGCTGTCCTCCCAAACGGAAAGATGGTCGTCAGGAAGTGACCCGTAGTGGATTGCCCGCTTTTCGCAGTCAACTATTTGTGGTCGATTATCTACTTCAGGAGCCGGATGACGAAGGCAAAGGTTTCAGTCACGATTGACGGCAATCTCGCCAAAGAAATCGATGTATACCTCAGGAAGCTTGTCGTGGAGGCTGCAAGATCGGGGAAGCCGATTCCGAAGCAATCCAACGTGTACGAGGAAATCGTCAGGAGAGGCTGGGAGGCGATCAAGAAGGAGAGGGATCGAAAGTGAAACCTTCCTCAAATCGAATGCTTTACGCGGACGGTGGCGCGTCGAGAGACCCGGGGGGGGGAGCCGCGCTTGTCCAACGTGGTTGTCGTTTTCCTCTCCCAGCGACCTCCCTTGAGACCACAACGGAGCCATCAATCTTGCGCCGTTGGCGAGGTAATCAAGCGCCACGACTTAGCGAGGAGGGGCACCAAATCAGATCGTTACCAGATATTTCCCCGGCTACCGCTGCCCTAATTAAGACGGCCCCTCATCCACGAATCGGTGTTGCCCGCCAAGCAAAAGCGGAGAGCTCCCCCTCCTCGGGGGCTGGATTTCTTCATCCGCTGGAGCCAGGGCGCATGGGCCGAGGAGCGAGTGATTGAGTCGATCAACCAGGATGCCGCGTTGTCTGCGTTTCACTACGGGGCTTCCCGTGGTGACCCGAAGTCTTTCGAGGAGTTCAAGGGCGAATGGGAGGCCTACCAAAATGCTCAGGCGCGGATGGGGAAGCGGCCGGACGTTCTAATCTTCGATCGAATGGATGTTCAGGAGCTGGAGTCGAGAGTTAGGGGCGGCCTCAAGAGCATGGCGCTACAGCCCGATGTGGAACTCCTCGGAATTCCGGAGAAGTCTATGTGCGGCGTCGAAGTGGAGACGTCGTTTTGGAAAGCGCTGACTGCGGAGTCTAAAGGCCTGCCGCTCAGCTTCACTCTCAAAGAGGAGGACGTGTCAGGAATCCGTCAGTGGATGGGGGCAACAAAGCGGCCTGTCCTGATGGTCCAAGTGTTTCTCGACTCGTCTTGGGCCATCGACCTGACTCGAGTGATTGAGAATGTTGGCCGCGGGTCGATCAAGCCAAAGGTCGACTACAAGACACAAAAGGCGACCTACAAAATCCCACTCAGGGAAGGTGTCCCGTTTGGCACGCTGGAGCAAGCCCCAGTGCCCAGGTTGCGAGTCTTGGAAACCGACAGAGGGCAGATTCTTCCGTTCCCCGTTTTCGAAGGCGGACGGTTCGTACTAACGGAGGAACTCAGGGGGTTGCTGCGGTCTCTGCCTCCGCGCGTAGTTTCGTGAACCCTTCGTCGACGTTTATATACCTCCTGGGAGAGATGGATCCCCTTGTGGCATCAAACTCCATGCCGCAGAATTTCCTATGGCTGGCGTCCAAGGAGACTGAGGAATGGCTGCGATCCAGAGAATCCGCGACGCGCGACCTGAAAGGCGTCAAACTCCGGGCACGGCGCCTCGCGTTTGACCTCGTGGTTCGTGCGATGGCATACGAGTACCTGCGCGGCGAGCTACACCTTCCTTCGTTCACGACGCTGGAGCCAAAAGATCATCTCGCCGCTCTTCATGAGGCCGCCAGCACGACGGGCCTCGAATTCCTCGCGCCGGTGGATGACCTAACGACAGCACTGATGCAATCGCCCATTGCGCGGATTGCCGCGAGAGCTTCAACACTCATCCAGGCCTCTGACAAGAACTCATTGGACGTGATTGGTGACCTTTACCTTCAGATCTTCCCGCCCGCTGTCCGCAAGCGACGAGGCGAGTTCTACACTCCCCCACAGGTGAGTTCTCTAATGGCACACTGGACAGTTCAATCCGCGGATGACGTTGTCCTGGATCCGGCTGTTGGCTCCGGTACTTTTCTCCTGCAGAGCGCCGCCCGTCTCAAGTCCTTCGGCGCCAGCCCCGCGGATTGTGCGGCTCGCCTCGTCGGCATCGACATCAGCTCGACGTCATGTCTGATGGCGCTGGCCAATCTGGTCGCGTTCACCGGCGGATCGCCGCCTCGTCTGATTGAGGGTGATTTCTTCTCGATTCGCCATGATGGGATTTCTTTGTCGCCCCGGACATTGGAGTATGTTGATGCTGTTGTCTGTAACCCACCATACTCGCGCCACCACGAACTGACCTCAAGGAGGAAGGAGGAGCTGGCGCGTCTCATCGAAGTCGAATCAGGATTGAGGCTGAGTCGGTTGGCGTCGCTCTACGTCCATTTCATGATTCATGCCGCCACATTCCTCAGAAAAGGCGGAAGACTGGCATTCCTGACCCCCGCCGAGTTCATGGACGTCAACTATGGTCAAGTCCTTCGGACCTACCTTCTCGACAATTTTCGGATTGACGCCTTCGTTTTGTTCCCCCGGGAAGGCACGCTGTTCAGAGATGCGCTGACCACGAGCTGCGTGACCTTCGCAACGAAAGGCGCCCCAGGCCAGGATCATCTCGTGAGATTCGTTAGAGTTCTTGGTTCGCCTGGTGTGGACGGTCTGCAGAAGGCCCTGGAGGCAGAGAGGTCGGTCGACATTGGCGAAATCTCGGTTCGGCAAGTTCCTCAGTCCGCGCTCGCACATCTCGAAAAGTGGTCTCCGCTGTTTTTCGTTGCCGAGAACCCGCAGTCATCAGGCGGTCATCGACTAAGAGAAGTGGCTACGGTAAGAAGGGGAATTGCGACCGGCGCGAATGAGTTCTTCACCGTAAGTGATCAGACCATAGAAAGATGGGGCTTGGAACCTGAGTTCCTATTGCGTATCATCCCCCACGCCAGGTCGGTCCTGTATTACGATTTCACGCGAGAAGATTGGAACCGATTGAGAGCGGCCGGCGAAAGGGTCTGGATGGTTAGTTCGCGAATGCCGTTGAATGGACTGAAAGATACCAATCTCCGACAGTATCTGGAATGGGGCGAATCAAAGGGCGTCAGTCGGCGATACATCCCAAGCCATCGTGAACCATGGTATTCTTCGGAGAGTGTGAGGCCGCAGCCCATCCTTTTCACATACATGGGCCGAAGGCGGCCACGATTTGTTCTGAACGAGAGCAGCGCGGTCAGCTTGAACAATCTTCATGGAGTCACCCCTTCGAGAGAGTTCCTCGAGGATCCCATTAGGCTGAAAGCATTTCTCGCCGTCGCTAATGGACAGATGACGCTCGAGGATCCTGCGATACACGGCCGTACTTATGGCGGAGGACTCACGAAATTTGAACCGAGAGAAGTCGAGAACTTGCCATTGCATGAGATAGGGCGGCGCCCATTTGAGGACCTGGTGAGACTAGCGCGTGGGTTTGATGAGCTCTGCTCAGTCGCACGAAGCGGCGATCAATCGGCAATCGTGGGCGCCCTTAAGAGAATTACCGGCGTGATATCCCAGGATTAGGCGGTCCGGACCTCCCGGTCGGTCGACGAATGAACGTTTTGATGGCGCTCCTCCGCGGGCCAAGCGACTCTGGAGATCTGACCCCGCGATGCGGACCACTCTCCCCTAAGCCTTAAGTGCCTGAATCCGGTCATCAGTACTCGTGTGGCCCATCATCCAATTGCCACCTGAGGAGTTCGAGGCGTTCCAGAGCCACCTCGCCGATCTCGGGTTTGCCTTCGAGGAGCGGCCTCACCAAGCGTTCCTAGCCAGGAAAGGGAAGGCCGCGGTCGTCAACCTGTATTCCAATGGCAAGGTCGTCCTCGGAGGTAGCGATTCCAAGGTCATCCAGGATGTGCTCGCCTACATGCAATCTCGTGGCGGGACCAAGGTCGAGAATGAGACGGAGGAGTTGCCTCCGCTGGATCTGCCTTATCCGCACATTGGGACGGACGAGGTCGGGAAGGGCGACTACTTCGGCCCTCTCATCGTCGCCGGGGTCCTGGCGACGGCGGAGGCCGCGGTGGAATTGGAGCGGATCGGCGTCAAGGATTCGAAACTCCTCAGCGACACAACGGTCGCGAACAAAGCGTCCCAGATTCGGTCTATCTTGGGGCCGAAATGCTACCGGATCGTGCCCGTCCCGCCGGTGAAGTATAACGTCCTCATCCGCAAGATGCGGAACGTGAACCGCCTCCTCGGCTGGGCCCATGCGCGCGCGATCGAGGATCTGCTCGCAGGGGATGAGGGATGCGACCTCGCGGTGGCGGACCAGTTTGGGGATCCGGCGTACATCCGGGATTCCCTCATGGCGCGCGGGCGGCGGATTGAATTGCGACAGACACCGAAAGCGGAACGCGACGTTGCGGTCGCGGCTGCCTCGATCCTGGCGCGGGATACGTTCCTCCGCAAGCTCGAGGAGCTCTCCGAGGCCTACGGGGTCCGGTTCCCGAAGGGCGCGTCGAGCGTCATCGAGTTCGGGAAGATTCTCGTGGACGAGCACGGTACGCAGGTCCTCACGAACGTTGCGAAGCTTCATTTCGCGACGACGGAGAAGATCACGGGCGGGACGATTCCCGAGATTCCTCAGGAGGTAGCTGGCCAGGTCTCCGACACCCGACCGCCTCGCCACGTGCCGGAGGCTGAGAAGGATGACGAGCGCCTCGAAGTGTACAACCTCATCAGCGTCTTCGAAGCCGAACTTCGGGCCTTGATCGAGCGCGCACTGTCCGCGAGGTTCGGAGCCAGCTGGTGGGCGGACCGCATCGATCCGGGCGTCCGGGGAAGGGCGGAACGTCTTGCGGAGACGGAGGCAAAACGCGGGCGGAGCGCCCGCCCGGTGGACTGTCTGGACTTTGCTCATTACGAAATGATCCTGCTCGACGACAAGAACTGGGAGGAGGCCTTCCGGCCGGTGTTTCAGAACAAGGATCAGTTGCGCGCGCGGCTCGTCGTGCTCAAGTCGTATCGCGATCCCGTCGCCCACACACGCGGCGATATCACGACCAAGGAGAAAGGGGAGGTCGTGGGGGTGATCCACTGGATGCGCAAGATGATGCGCGCGCAAAGCCACGTGGACGATTTTTCCAAGCCGAGATTAGACGCCACGGCTTGACGTCTACGGAACCATCGCGGGCTCAGAGCAGTAGGGTCTCGATGAATGGACGAACCCTATCGATAGCCGCGGCGACGCCCGAAAGCGTTGCTACTCCCTTCAGGGAGTCCCATGCCTTCGTCATGATTCCGCGGTCTGGCTCGGGTTTCATGAGCTGGCTCTTTATGGTATCTATTTCAGCCTGATACGTTAGCTTCTCTCGGTCTCCCAGCTTGTCGGAGGATCGAATCTCTGCTCCGAGCAGATCGATATGACGAGATAGCAATTCGAACTTGGCATCGACGACGTTGCCCTCTCCAACAATCGTAACGCCTTGCACGTTGGTGATATTGATGCCTGACAGATGGCCGACCGCTTGGAACTTCGACGGGCCCTCGAGCTTGTCAATCCCTCGGTTTGATATCCGATAGGCCGTACTTTCAACCTGGACGGATTTCCCGCCTCGTTGGATGATGTACCTCTGGGACTTCTCTTCCGCCCACCCCGCTTGGACTACGTACAGCAAGTTCGTCACAATCCGATGCTGCTTCACATTGAGTCCTTTCAGGGCAGCTTTGATCTCGCCGATCTTGGCGGCAGCGCCCTTCGCACTCCGGGCTTTCTTGTGACGTTCGAGGAGATACCTCAGCACCGCTTCTCTGATTCCATCGTCGTCCGGTTCCGGTGGCTTAGGCTTCCGGGCCCGTGGCACGCCAAGCGGCATTCATCGGTAAATGCTTAAGTGGTTCCCCCGCGAGCGGCGTGTCGCAGCGCGACCGGGAGGTCAGAATGAACTGGTCCTCGTCGCGAACATGTAGCGCCACGACCGAGCCCGCCTTCGTCCGCCGCAACAGAAGCGACAAGCGATCTGGCCTATGAGACCAGGAGGTTCCTCCCGATTGGCATCTCGTAGCCCATCTCTTTGAAAACGCAGTTCATTACTACTGTCATTAGGAAGTAGGAGATGGACTCGAACTCCTGGTGGAAGAACGGGATTGCCCGAGCCTGTGGGTTCTCCTGTGAAAAATGGTGAAGCCGTCCGCGCGTCCAAACGAGGTGTCTGACGAGATCTTTTGGCTCGAGCTTCCGCCCGCATGATCCAAGTTCCATTTCTAGGTTCGTTCGGTGGCGCTCGTAGCTTTTCTGTTTGAACTCTCGGACGGCAAAATCCACGGCCTGCGCGAGCACGGGCGACGACAGAAAGGCGTTCTCCACGTGCTTGTTTTTCGTTTTTCCCTTTCCGTAGAGGTCCTCGAGAACAAAATACCAGTTGTAGAACGCGTTGATGTAACGGAATGAACGATACTCGTTGGATCCCTCCCGGTAGAACGCCATTGGAACGATCAAGCGGGGATTCTTCTGGCACATTTCAGCCACGGCGCGGATGAATTTCTCATCAAGCGGGATCACATCGGGAGCGTATTCGCGGCTGCTTGATATGGAGAAGAGCTCGACCGCGCCTTTTTCCGAATCACTTTCGGGCGTCCAGCGTATTTCAGGAGTTTCCCACTCAATCTTCTGGATGCCCAGGAAGACCGATCCGAACCCTTCGATTCCTTGGAGGGTTGCTTTTAACTCATCAACTATCGGGTGCGGAGGTATGGAAAGTTCGTGGTGCCCAGGTTCCACGGTCCTAAATCTCGGGAGGTCCTCGGGCCTGATTTCCACCTGCCGGCTGATTGAAACGTGAGTAACTCTGGACGACGAATCGACATGGAACGTTAGCAGACCAGCGGGCGAATCTAACGACACATCTCCGTTGGACCGCGCGTCCGTTCTAATCTTGCACTTGAGGCTGACCTTCATGTGCTACATGGGTAGATCGGGCTCACTTCTTCAGCTTTCTTTCGGTTCGGGTCAGTCGGGGGAAACATACGGCGCCCAACGGCCCACCTGGACGCTCGATAGTGCTCCGGATTTCTAATCCGGCTGTCTAGGTTTTGGATCCCTCCGGGTCCATCGCGCGATGACAGACTTTGTTGAAGACGGAGCACCCGTGGCGACGATTCGTTCCACCGTATGGTCCCTCGACAAAGGAGTCCAGAATCACGGAGTTCCGTGAGAACTTTGATGAAGTGCGTCTTGATAGGGCATCTGCGATGTTGCAGACGGATGAAGAAGCACAGTTCCTGGTGCTCAAAGCAATCCCTTTCATCGTACTCGGTGTGCTGCTCATCGCTGGAGCGTGGTCTTTCTCGACGGGTTGCACAGGAACTGGATTGGTTCTGCTCGGCGTGTTTAGTTTGGCTGCGGGCATCGGTGGCAGCCTGAGAGTAGGGTTCGGCTTGCTCAAGGTTGCCGGGCCAGCCGGCTTCGTCCTCATCGTGGTTGGAGCGGTGTTGGCTACGTTATACACCGGATGTTGAGGCAACCAATGGCGACGAGCCCTGAAGTCACGAGCGCATTGACAGTAGCTTCGGCGTTTCTCATCGCTTCTTTGTCGATCACGGTCATTGTGTACGCCTTGCAGTGGAACCACTTCAACAGCAAGGGAGTGAATCGGGAGCGTGTGGAAGAGATACGTCTCAAGGACCTTGCCCGAGGTCGGACCTTACTCGTTTTCGTCGCCGAGTTCTCGTACATCGCCATGGCTCTGGGCACATTGATCGGGAACATCTTTGCGATTTTGGGTAATGCATCTCCAGAGGCGGCATTGTTCCTGAGTATCGCCGCTATGGTGGTCTTCGCAGTCTTGCTGTCCGAAGAGATCGGCAGCTCTATCCTTCACCTCAGGTACAGCAAGTACGTTGACTAGGGTCTGTCAGCCTAAGTGGCCCCGTCGAGGCCTGCCTGCGAAGCAACAAGCAGCCGAGAGAGTAAAAGGGCAGGGCCGCACGGCTCAGCATACGAGCAGGGAAGGCTTATGCCGGAGATCGGCGTAAGATCGCCTGGGATGGAAAGACGGCTCCCAATGTTAGAAGGCCTATCTACCTAAAGCTGGGAAGCCAGCGGGTGAAACTCGGTTCCGAGATTCACCTCACCGACGGGACTACGGTCTTCGCGCTGGGAACTCCGGGACTGGGATTCCACGGGTCCATTCACCCAAGCGGGCTCATCAAGGTCAGCGACAACCTGGGATTCGACAAGCGATTCGACCTGTCCTCACCTGGTCTCCTCAACCAGGCCCGATATGCCACGGAGGCTTTCGTCGAGACTCTGCTTTCCTCCATGGAAACGGAGCCGGAGATTGATGAGGACGTGATTGCCCTAGTAAACCCGCACGTCGTTGAACGAAAGCTCTTCAGGAGAACTCGTCACCGAATCGACCTTGATCCATTTGCTGCCCTTCGCCCGCCCGGCCTAGAATTCCCGTTCGTGATCGTTGAACAAGAAGCCGTCATGACTTACCTCCAGACGCATGATGCGGCTCCCATGGTGATGATCGCGCCCGAGTCTCATCGGGCGGTTTTCGCGACTCCCGGGTTCGATTCCGTCAGCTTCCAGTTCAACTTTGAAGATCCGATGGAATTCGTGCGCGATCTGCCCTTTGGAGACCAGATCATGGAAACATTCCAAGCGTCCATTGAGTATCTGCGTGAGCTACCGAGAGAAGCAGGGATCGAGCCACTCGGTTTCATTCAAGCCCAGTTTGAGTCGCTCGACGAGGATGAGTTGTTGGCCGACATCTCGGACGTCCTCGGCGGGGCGAATCCACCGGCTCTGCGAAGGTTCACGACTGAGGGATTCCAACCGATCTATCGCGATGATTTGGGAGCGGCCACTCAATGACCTCGGTCATTATCGCAAACGATATCAACTCCACAGCAGTTTTCGTAGCACAAGCATCCCTCCACAACGCCGCCCGGGCTTGTCGACGTCGAACTTCGCCGGGCGGCCTGATTTTCTTGGTCTTCGGGAGGAATGGAAACCTCAAGATCGAGTCCTTGCAGTTCCGCAGGATGCAGAACACCAGGACTATCTCAGCTCTCTCATGGAGCGCGGATGGCCGCCCCTTGGGAGGGGTGGAGGCGTCCTCAACGACGCTAATTTCTGGATTCCGGACTGGCAATGGAACCTAGAAAGGTCGCAAGTCTGTGCATTGAGCACGGTATTGCTGAGTGGGTACAGACCAAGCCTCGCTAAGTGGAAAGCGTTGAAGAAGGAGAGTAACTAAACCAGTGTACTTGCGTCCTCCCTCCTCGTTGTACGTCGAACTTGATGAACAACCCGAACTTATAGTTGAACGGCGCTCGGCCGAATGCTTGCAGCTTGCGTTTGTCGGAGCCATCACCCACCGAGCTGTTGGATTTCTTGACCTCTATAGCCAGAAGGTTCTTCGTAGTGCCTCTCTTGTGGACTATTATGTCCGGGAAAACTGACTTGGATTCCAAGTCATCCCACCCAACCCCGTTCCTAGGTAGTCGGAGCCGCTTAATCTCGTCAAGGTTCCTGTTATATTCGCAATCGACGTTCCAGTCAGGAAATTCCTGTTGAAGGTACTCGGCCAGCTTGTGAGTGATCGATCTCTCGTTGACGTTTTTCTCAAAGAGCTGGTTGTCCTTCTCGGATAACCTCGCCAGCGCGCGTCCAACCAGCTTCTTAACGTCATCCATTGTGGGCTCGCTCATGACTTCTCCTCCGTCCTAAGGACAGGGCGGCGTAGGTGGCTATTTCTTTCCTCTTTCCACCCAAGCCACAACATCATCGCGGACCGTTATCGTGTCAGAAGTCCACTCGACAATTGTCTTTTCGTCCTTGTGGTTCAAGGGCGGCAGTTCATCGTGATCGCGGAGATAGCTGCGGAGAAGCTCGTGCTCCTTGGCCCTCGGATTCCCGTCCTTCGCCCAGGCGAATTCAAGCAAGTATCTATTCATGAATTCGTTAACGCGTTTGTTCGTCCACTGCGTCGGGCCTGGATGCAGATACTGGCGAATCCGATTTCTTAGGGCATTTTCCGTTTGGCCGATGTAGAGAATGTCCGAAGTGCCCTTCAGCCTGCCGAAGGTCGTTCCACCTTTCAACCGGAACACGTAGACGCCTGGCTCTTGGATAACGTCAGGCAAGGCATCGTCAACGAGATCGGTCCACAATGAGAACTGTTGTCCGAGATCTTTGGAAAGCATGTGCCCGCCAGCGCTACACTCACACAATGGGTTGTGCCTTCGACCAGAGGTCTTCCCAGACTTGCTTGAACGTCGTTCCACTCTCGATCTTGACGAGATATGTCGGCTTCTTTCCCGCATCCTTTACCGATTGCCCCATCAACCAGCAGTCTCCGTCAATGAAGAACAGCCTGTCGTGACAATCGGTATTCCTGCGGACCTCGAAGGTCACTCCTGGCTTCACCTTGAATTTCCTGGCGACCGCAACGAAGTTGGTGAAAGCCTGATAGGCCTTGGCGGAGGTCTTTGGGGGTTCGTTGGTCAATATGCGGATCCTAATCCCCGGAGCGATTTTTTCGAGATACAGGTTTAGCACTTCCTCGTCAGGGTATGCATCGACTAGGAAGACCTCGTTCTTCGCGACCTTCGTGATATCCCGTATGTCTTTGTAGACATCGTAGACTTGGCCCTTCTCGTAGACCTTCTCCGTCGCATCGTACTCGATCTCGGCGAGCTTCAAGCCTGACCATGGAAGCTCGATTCCGGCGTCGAAGAGCATCCGGTCCACCTCCACCATCTTGCCGTAGATCGTGGAAAGATTTGACATCAACTTGTCGAAAGCGCGGTATGCGAGGTCTATCCGCCTCTGGTGTAGTGAAAAAGGTTCAAGCGGGCGGCCCCTCTCGACCTCTTCGATTACTTGGAAGTAACACCTGTTGCTCGGAAGGATGTTGCAGCTCTCATAGAAGGCGAAGCCCAGCCTTTCGAGGAAATTCTCCCGGTCGTCGCGGCCCCTAGCGTTGGACCGTTGCAAGTGCGGGGACAGGTCGTATGAGTTTGAATAGACGTGCACCACGAAGCAGGCGGCGCGGTCATTCACGACCAGGTAGGAGAGCGCACCTTGGAATTCCCCGCTTGATGTCTCCTTTCTCTTCTCGTTGGAAAGTCCGACGTGCCCCTCCTTCATAGTTTCCCTATTGTCGCAGCATGAATAAATATCTCATCTGGCGGCTTCGCCGCGGCACACTAGTTCTTTCTGAAGAGTGCCTTGGCAAGTCTGAGCGCTCCGAAAGCGATGAGACCCGACGCGGCTCCGACGATCACCCCGTCGATTATCGCATTGCGGGTCGCCGTCTCGCGGTCGGTCCCCTGTTGAAGGGCGCGGTCGTAGGTCGACCGGCCCGCAGCGATACCGAAGACGCTGGCGGCGAGAAGCCCGGCACCCCATTCAGGGGCGTCCACAATCAGGTGCTCAATCGGGTACTGTCTCGGATCGGCCGCCTCGCGGTGGACTACCCATGAACGCTTTCTTTCGTAGACATGCCGACCATACGGCCCCCGGAACTGCTGCTCACTGTCTGGAACGGCAAGCGAGGATGGCGTTCCGAGGATGGTTTTCTCGTAGCTGTGGGGCAGACTTCGCAAGATGGCCTTTGGGATCTCAACGGCCTCGCCTGGTCCAGCCCGGCGGAGGGCGCGGGTGAAGACCTCGTGCTTGGCACGGTCACTCATTCCTCGCATCGATTACGACCTCGAAATCAAGTAGGCCGCCAGAAGGCCCAGGCCGAAGGCGAGGACAGCTCCGACAACAGCTGCGGTCTCACCACGGACCGCTCGTGCAATCACGAACCGCCCACACTGGGCAGTACTGATCCCCCGGGAGTCCCGCACCGAGACCGGCTCCACACAATGCGCATTCGAGGGGGCCGAAACTGCCTTCGTTGTCCATTCCCACCGTCCCACAATCCCACAATGGGTATAAATAGCTTGTGGGACTCTAACACGCTTGGAGGCCCTTATGACAGCTGAAGTCGAACAGATAGACGCTAGGCTAGATGGCAAGTACCGCTTGGTGATTCCCGAGGAAATCCGCAAGCCGCTTAGACTGAGTCCAGGACAGCGTGTCATTCTAAGGTACGAGATCAAGGGCCGCGAGGTCCAGCTAACGATCATCCCCGCCAAGATCGTTCCGGCTTGAGTTCTGCTGGGAAGCCGGTTGGTTTTGCCCGGCTCAAAATCCAGAAAGCGACAGCAGCCGAATTCGCACCTCTGCCCGCAAGCTTGATGGCGTCACGTCCCTTCGACACGTCGTACGTGGCAGCGGCTCAGTCAGACGTACGACCCTTCCTGGAAACGTCCCACCAGCTAGCGCTCTGGATGATAGAGCTTGCGGACACAAAAGCCAGCATCCTAACCGCTGCTAGCGCGGGACTCGCGGGCCTCTTGTTCCTGCAACCGATCCCGACATGTAATGCCGCAGCGAGATACGTTCTGTTCGTTGCCGTCGGCCTGGCGCTGTTGAGCACGTTCGCTTGCCTCGAGACAATCTTTCCTCGCACGGCTCCAAAGGCGCACGGATCTCTTCTCTACTACCGTGCCATACGCAATTTCGACCAATCGGGCTATCTCAATCGTGTAAGCAGCCTCACCAAGGCCGACACCGACAGGGAACTCGCAAAGCAGACGTGGGAACTTGCAGGCACGCAAGAACGGAAATACGAGTGGCTAGAGCGGGCCGTGATCCTGTTCGGCGTCTCATTGATCCCTGCGACTATCGGTCTCATTTGGGCGCATCTTCCTTGCCCGGGCTGATGTCGAAAGTGTCCGCTCTTTCCGGACTCGCTTCACGGCGGCGAAACGCGGTTAACTCATGATGTGTCGTCGTTCATTAGTGTCCAGAATGGCCCGCAAGGGACGCATAGGACGCTGGAAGAGAGTGAGACCGCGCGTAATCTTTGAGCTTGCAGTCCCTTGCCCGATTTGCACCCAGGCTAGGGTGCGATTCGTGATGGATCGACAAGGAGAGGTGTACGAGTGCGAGGCCTGTGGATGGTCGGGGGAGAACCTGCCGGACTGATGTTGGGCGGGGGAAGGGCCTGGGCGCGATGGATTGAAGGGAGCGCGACCCTCGGTGTTCGTCTGCTCTACTCTGCGGATCTCAAGCACGCGCTTAACGCAAAGGGGACGCATACCGTCGAGTCCGTCGGCCGATGAGGCTTCTGTCCCCCGGGCCGTGGATTACGCCCGAAGGACCCAACCAGCGGAGTGGACATATCCATACGTTCGTCAAACTGCACTCGCCCCTAATCGTGGTCGAATCCTGGCCCACGCATCGAACTCACTCGTATCATGAGCGAGTGCAAAGGGAACGCATCCCGGACGCGGGGTACGAAAGGATCCTCTTCGACGACAGGAACTGGGAGGAGGCCTTCCGGCCGGTGTTTCAGAACAAGGACCAGGTGCGCGCTCGGCTCGTCGTGCTCAAGTCGTACCGTGATCCGGTCGCCCACACGCGCGGAGAGATCACGCCGGAGCAGAACGGGGAAGTCGTGGGGGCGATCCATTGGATGCGCAAGATGATGCACGCCCAGAGCCGCGTGGACGATTTCTCCGAGCCGACGTGAGGGGGCCCCTATAGGCATCGGGTTCTAGGTTAGCAGGAAGCGCCCTAACGAGTCTGAGAGCTCTTCCCAGGTTAGGCCTCGCTTAAGCAGCTTGGTCGCGTTCAGATTGTTTTGCTTCGTCAGTTCGACGCCACCGTAAGCTGATGCCTTCGCCTCGATGCAGTCGAAGAATGCATACCTCTGTTCGCCGGTTCTTCTTGACGAGTCGCCCAAGATCCACATGATGACACTGCGTAACTGCCGCAACGAATCGTCCTCCCTCAGCAGGAGGTCCACCTGTGTCCCCTCCCCCGCGCGATCTCCCATACCGACTCGACCCTTGCTGGGGCTTGAAGTCTTGACTTCAAGGAACTTGCATGCCGTCCGGTCCTGGTGGAAAACGAATACGCCTATGTCCAAGCCGAATCCAAGGAGGATTTCGTGCCTAACATCTGCCCCGTTCAGGATTCGCCCTATCTCATAGACCAGCTTGTCTCGGAACCAATCTTCATCGTCTATTTCATCGGGTTCGGGAATGTTTGCCATCGAAATGGCATGTCCCCGGGTTCTCTTGAAGACTACTCCCAGACCTGTGATGCCCCTAACCCGTCGGCCAAGGCTCGCAACTCAGCCTTTTCCCAGAAATTCGCGCCTCGAACGATCCCCGGGCAGACTGGGTGCCAGGGATCAACGTCGCTCGCCCGTTCGTTTCGACTTGTATCGAGCTTTCGCGGGATGTCGAACATCAACATGGAAGTCAAGGATGCGCCTGCGCTCTCGTCCTCTCACCCTGTCCGAGTACCATCTCACTACTTGTCTAGCCTGCCTGAAGATGATTTCAGCGTCTCGCCTGCTCCAATTTAGGGGACTGGAAACGTGACCGTTCTCAATATCCACGTAGAGCCACTTCAGTTTGAGAATGGTGTAGGCGAGAAACATATCCGTCTGGATCTCCGTCTCCTTTTGTTTCTCCTCTTCTGCGCCCTCGATTAGTCGCTTGGTTCGCTTGAGTAGTTCGTCCCAGGTGTACTGCCGGTCTTCCGGCATCAAGAGACGAACGAAATTCCGGACCGCATAGTCCGTGGCTAATGTGGTCATCTTTTCCCAGTGGACTTTGAACTCTTCTGTATACGTTCGTACATCGACGCGGAAGTGCCCTTGCGAGTTCACGTACTGCAAAGCCTTCCAAGCCTTTGCGGCCTCCTCCATGGAAAGTACGGCCAGCGCGGCCGCATGGCCATAGCTCCTGGTCTTCAAGAGCGCATTAGCATCCTTGACGAATTGTCGGGCATTTGCTAGAGCACTCCGAACGAAGAGTCGGCCCGCCCTGGTCTCGACGGTATCATCCCCGCTCACGGTTACGTCACTCTCCTTCAGCCCCGTACTTGAACCGTCGAGAATAACCCTTTTCGGGAGACTGTGGCCGGCCACTACTATCCACTCGTCACCCGACCGCGAGAGGCAGCTTCACTTTGCCATCCTTCGCGTTAGACCTCCCTTCCCGCGAGTACTTTCGACGTCGGACGTTCATGGGCCGACTGTCCGACGAAAGGAAGAGAATTCTTAGGCTAAAGTTCAATGGAATCTAATCGAGAGCCTGACACTTTCGCACACCTCTCCCCGACAATTACTGGTATGCATAGACCCTTGGGCCTTCCGAGAACATGGCGAAGCTCAGGGTTCCCCCAGGTGTGGGCGAGCGCAAAGACGAGTCGGGCGGGACCCCGACAACAGCGGAGAAGGAGATCCTGTCGAAGTTGTTTTTCGACGAGAAGGAATTTTTGGATCGGCTCAAGGAGACCGTTGGGCGAGCAACGCGGTTTTTCCAGATTGAGCCCCACACAGGTCGGGTGGTCCTGACCGACGAAGCACGGCGACGGCGTGTGTCTGACCAGATCCGTTTGCTCCTTGCAGGACATTACTTCGTCGGCCGGTACGGTATCGCGCAGTCGGACCAGATGAGCTACCGCGGCATCGCCGTGGAACTCAACCGTCCCGCGAGCGGCGTCAGCACTGAGTTGACCGATTTGGTACGCGACGGGTTTGTTGCTCGGGACGAAGAGGGACTGTATTCCATGCCCTTTCACCGCATTGACGTGACCTTGCGTGAGTTGGAGCAGTCGGCGCCCGCCACTTCCGATCCAGCTGGAACGGGCGAGGCACCGCGTCGGGCATCCACGCGCCGCGCGCCACGACCCCGAGACGACCCGGTGCTCAAGTCGATGCTCGAAAAGGCGGTGGACCTCTCCCGATACGCGTGGGTCCGAAACCTCGAGACTGCGCGCGATAAGGGGCTCGCTGGCCTCCTCATCGGGAAGGACGAATACGGCGTAGAAGAAATGACGTGTGCTCAGCTGCAGATCTTCCTCACGAGAAAGTTCCCGGTGCAGGTCAGCCGTGTGGCAATCAACATGGCGTTCCTCTTGGTGAAGAGTCAGTACGTCGCTCCAGCGATGCGGGGCAATGAGATCGCATACAGTCTGTTGCCCATGGGAAGGGAGTACATTCTGGGAACGGCTTCGGAGCTCACGAGGGTCGAGGAGCCGTCGGATACATCGGAAAGCGCAGCGGTGTGACTGTCTCTAGTCGGCACGAGCCCGCCCGCCGCGGCCGCATTCGGATTCCGCAGCCGATTGGACAGGCGGCCTGGGTTTCTTCTTGCAAAGCGAAATGTAATCCAGACGAACGAGAAATGAATACCTCCGGGCTGGTTCGCGTTGGGAAACGTTGCCGATCGGTGGCCCGCCGTCTCTCCCGGCGTCTTCAGAGTTCATCGGGCTACATGAAAGCGACGAGTTTCGTGGCGCCAGACGCGCAAAATCGTGGAACATGATTGTGGTGCATGGTTCGTGCGGAACAACGCACGGGGCCGTGGACAAATTCGTACCTTGGCCAGACCGCGCTCGCCCCTAACATGGTCGAATCCTGGCCCACGCATCGAACTCACTCGTATCATGAGCGAGTGCAAAGGGAACGCATCCCGGGGCGCGGGGTACATGAGCCCGTGGCACGGCACGGCAAGGTTTCTTGAAAGCTGTCGACGATGCGGAGGCAGGGGTCTGCGATGAAACAAAAAGAGCTGATCGACTTGATGACGACGCTGGACGATGCCTGGAATGCCGGACCTGGAAGTCCTCTTTGGGAGACTTTTAGGAAGCGTCACACCGACAATGTCGCGGTGTATTGGCCCGGCGGGGCTCCACCCACGAAGGGACGGCACGACCACGACGTGGAAGCCGTTGAATTCTTCAAGACCTTCCCGGACAACCACCTCATCAACCGCCCGTACAAGATCCTCTTCGCGGACGGCAACCACACGTGCTCTATCGCGGAATTCTCCGGCACGATGAAGGGCCCGATGAAGACCGCGGAGGGGCAGGTCATCCAGCCGACCGGGAAGAGTTTCCGGGTGGAGTTCTGCACGGTGGCCACATGGAACGAGAAGGGGGAGATCACGGAGGAGCGGCTCTTCTACGACCTCGTGAGCCTGATGAGGCAGGTTGGACTCGCGTGATGGCCACGCAGGCGAAAGCAGTTCCCTGAGGACCTCGATACCCGAAATTGAAGCGGATCGAGGATGCGTGATTGGCACCCTGTCTACTGTTAACCTGTTGACCAGCAGCCCGCAGGTCCGTCGGCTGACGGTAATGATTCCATTAAGCAATGAACTGATATACTACTGTTGCCTACCCGTCCTCGATGACGCCTTCCACGTCCATCGTATCGCACAGGGGTCCAACCGTGGCCACCCTGAAGGCCATTGAAGAGGTCTTGCGGCGAGAGGCGGTGCCCATGACCCGATACAAGATTCGGCAAGCGCTGGGCAACCGAATTGCTCAGCCGCTGTTGGACGAAGGCCTTGAGTACATGGCCGACCATGATATGGTGTACGACGAGGGTCCTGGCGGTAAAGTCCTCTGGATCCACACCCCCGACGCGACGCGTTCCCGGCTCCGCAGCGCGTAGGCGGTCGGTGTGGCCAAACCAAGGCTTCTCGGCGTCGAATACGCCGCGAAAGCCGCTCCGGTGCTTGAGGAGTGGCGCCGGTTGGCGGAGGAAGGAACTGAAACCGAGAAACGGCCGGCGAAGGCCAAGCTCAAGAGCCTCGCGACCTTCGAAAGACGTGCGCGGGCGAACCCGCTGACCGCTGGCGACCCCACTGCCAGGGATCGCTGGCCGGCCATCCTCCGCCGTGACTACGGAGCCTACATCCCGAACCTCTTCCGATTCGAACTGGCGGAGCGCTGGCGCGGATATTACTCGCTCGTGGGCGAATCAGGCGGCGCACGTGTATGGGTTCTTTACTTGTGGGACCACCGCACGTACAGCAGACAGAGCGGCTATTCGAAGAAGTAGCTCGGCCTAGTATCTGCCGGGTTACCCTGGCCCATCGCGCGGATGATTGACGGGAAGAATCGACAATGATCGCGGGCGCATCCTGGCCCCCCATCCTAGTCGTTCGAGATCTAGAGGTCGAGCCGGCGCCTAGGTCGAGCGTCCAGCGCCGTTCATCGCGGCCGGTCGGTCCACCGGATTTCGCCCCGCAAGATCGCGGCCGCGTCCTCTGGGACGACGGGGTTGATGTAGAATCCGCTCCCCCGTTCGAACCCGGCGGTCTCCGTGAGATGCGGCGTGATCTCAAGGTGCCAGTGATACGCGGCGGCGTCGTCTCCACGGGGGGCCGTATGAATGTAGTAATTGAAAGAAGGATCATCGAGGATCCGGTCCATCCGGCCCAAGATGTCTTTTAGGAACCGTGCGAGCACGAGCCGATGGGAATCCGGAATCGACTCGAACGCGCCGGCGTGGTCTTTCGGCAGGATCCATGTCTCGAAGGGGAACCGCGCAGCGTAGGGCGCGAGTGCGACGAACCGTTCGTCCTCGGCGACGATCCGTTGACGCGCTTCCCGTTCCTCCGCGACCACGTCGCAATAAAGGCACAAACCCGCCTTCGACCCGCGGTGCGATTGGACGCCCTCCAACTCGTCCAGGATTCGAAGCGGGACGATGGGAGTCGCGACGAGCTGGGAGTGCGGATGGGAGAGAGACGCGCCCGCGCGCTCTCCGTGGTTCTTGAAGATCAGGACGTAACGGACCCTCGGATCCGCGGCGAGGGCGCGGTACCGGTCCCGGTACGCTCGTAGGACCTCCGCGATCTGCGTGTCCTCCAAGGTCGACAGGTGGCCGTCGTGGTCCGGCGACTCGACGATGATCTCGTGGGCGCCGACGCCATCGACGCTCACGAAGAGGCCGTCCTCGTGTCGCCGCACCTCGCCCGACGCCTCGAGCGCAGGGAACATGTTCGGCACGCATCGGACGCGCCACCCTGGGCCGTCCTTCCGACCGCCGTCGCGGTACGCCAGGACTTCCGGCGGGGTCATCGCCTCGTGGCCGACACAAAACGGGCAGTCCTCCTTCGGCGTCGAGGCTTTCGCGTTCCGGAACGCGCCCGGACGGCGGGAGCGCGCGGCGGAGAAGACGACCCATGTGTCCGTCGCGTAGTCCTTCCGGATTTCCGGCATCGCCGGCCTGCCGATGCGTGCATCGGTCTATTTTAGCGTTGTGAGGAACGCGGCCCCGCCGTGCGTGCGCTGCCTCGGCCGCAACGCGCCCGAACCTTTTTACCGCAAAACCGCCATCCGCCGCGGGGTTAGGGAGGAGAGCGATATGGCTGGATCATCGAGTTCGAGTGCGCCCGGCGGGAGTACGGACTACGCGCCCCCGCGGAAGATGGGCCGAATGCTTGCGGTCCTGATCGTGCTGCTGGTTGCGACGAACGCCGTCACGGCGGTGACCGTGTACTACGCGACTGCGCCGACGACCGGGGCGGTGCAAACCCTCCGTGTCATCGGGCCATGGGCGGGCGCGGAGAAAGCCAAGTTCCTGCCGGTCCTGAACCTGTTCCACAACCAGACGGGCATCAATTACGAGTACATTACGACCCGACAAGAGGACCTTCAATCGCTCCTGCCGAACTGGTTCGCCGCGGGGCGGGCCCCCGCCGATCTGATCTTCATGCCGAGTTCGTTCATCAAGCAGTACGGAGTCCAAGGCCACGCCGCGGACCTCGCGTCGACGATCACGCAGACGAACTATGCGGCCGGCGCCCTGGACCCCCTCAAGGACGGAAGCAAGCTCTACGGCGGCGCGTACACGGGAAAGGTGAAGCCCGGCTTCTGGTACAACAAGTCGTTCTTCACGGCGAACAGCTTGCAGGCGCCGACGACCTTCGCCGGATTCGAGGCCCTCTTGGCCGACATCGAGTCCCGCGGGCTCGTGACGAACCAACCGATCATCAGCGGCGACGGCGTGGGTTGGCCCCTCTCCGACGTCGTAGAGCACTTCATCGCGACGTACGGCGGGCCGAGCATGCACCGCGCCCTGACGGCCGGCACGCTCTCCTGGACGGACCCCACCGTCCGGAACATCTTCGCGACGTACCTCGTGCCGACTTTGACGAAGCGCGCCGTGTGCGTCAACGGCTGCTGGAGCGCCCCGCGGCAGTGGGACACCGGGGTCACGGAGTGGTGGGCCGGAGACTACGCCCTCTACTTCATGGGAAGCTGGATCACGGGGATGGTCCCGAACCCGGCGGACATCGGCGTGTTCTCTCTTCCGGGAGGCGTGAGCACTCAAGGGATCGTGTTCGCGGCGGACTACTTCTTCGTGCCGAAGTACGCGACGCAGCTCGACTCCGCGAAGCGGCTCGCTGCGTTCCTCGGCAGCGCCGCCGCGCAGACGGAGCAGGTGAAAGTCGGCGGGCACATCGCGACGGTCACGGGGGTGCCCTCGAGCGCGTATCCCCCCTTGGATGCATCGATCGCCGCGCTCTTGACCGGCAAGGAAGTGCTCTCGGATCTCGACGACACGAAGGGAGGCACGTTCCAGACGACGTTCTGGGCGCAACTCCAGGCGCTGTGGGCGAATCCGAGCACCCTCGACACCGTCCTCGCGAATATCCAAGCGGCCGCATGAGACGAGCCCGAACGGGGCGCGACAAGCGCCCCCTCTCCTTTTATTCGACGTCCGTGGCCCGCGTGCTGTTCTTCGTGCCCGCGACGATCCTGTTGCTCGTCCTCGTGGTCTACCCCGTCCTCCAGACGCTCGCCCTGAGCTTCCTCGGCCCCAGCTCCGGAGGATTCGTCGGCTTCGACAACTACGGGAACGTCCTCGGCCGGCCGGAGACGATCGACCTGCGGGACACGCAATTCCCGCTCGGCACGCTGATCGACAACCTGCTGTGGATCGCGATCCACCTCCCGATGACCCTGTTCACCGGGTTGTTCCTCGCGCTCACGCTGCAGAAGGTGCGCGGCGCGTCCGTCGTGAAGTCGATGGTGTTCCTCGGGATGGTCACGCCGCTCATCGTCGGCGGGATCATCCTGCGGTACCTGTTCGACGAGAAGTCCGGGATCGTCCCACAGTTCTTCGGAGCCATCGGGATCAAGTCCCTCGCCATCCAGTGGACCCAATACCCGTCGACCCTGCTCTTCGGACTCATCTTCGGCTCCGTGTGGCTCTGGACGGGCTTCAGCCTGATCATCTACTCCGCGGGGCTCACGACGATCCCGAAGGACTACTTCGAGGCGGCGCAGATCGACGGAGCCTCGTCGTGGCAGATGTTCCGGAAGATCACGTGGCCGCTCCTACGGCCGATCACCCTCGTCGTCGTGACGATGACGGTCCTGTGGGAGCTGAAGATCTTCGACATCGTCTACGCGGCGACCAACCCGAACGGCGGCGTCGGAAACGCGGCGGACGTGCTCGCCCTGCAG
>WNGA01017644.1_pt1 | contig 22670 bp, 20 predicted proteins | sample 5400061 | NCBI WGS metagenome assembly WNGA01 (sample SAMN13153366, study PRJNA577476) | soil metagenome | isolation source: 100 cm soil or saprolite under grassland replicate 2 | place: USA:California | collected 2016-06-15
GCCTTGGGAAACCCGATCGGACTGTCTGGCCCACCGCCCGCCTGTCGGTTGCCGGTACGCCTGTCCCGACGTACGACGACGGGTTTCCCAAGGCCCCACCCACCCCGCCCGCCCTCTCCGCGGTGCTCACGGTCGGATCGACGACTCGAGGGGCGAGGCGCTCGTGCGCGACCTGAAGAGATTGCGTGCCCCCAACCTTCCTACGACAGGCTTGAGTTCGGCCGTGGTCGTCGGTCAATTCCCCGAGCGTCCTTCGCTGCACGACTCCGCGGCCCGAGCGCCGCGTGGAGGGCGGGAGAGACGGGTGGGCCTTCGGAAACCCGTCGTAGTACGTCGTGACAGGCGTACCGCTTACCGACATTCAGGCGGACTGCTAGACGGTCCGATCGGGTTTCCGAAGGCCCACCCATCTCTCCCGCCCGGTGAACGGGCAGTCAGGGCTCGAACTGAGACACTACCCGGGTTCGGCGTATGATCGCTCCGTCGGCGCCATGACTGGGCGAACCCCGCGCTACGTCGCCGTCGTCGCGATCACGGCCGCCCTGATCCTCGGCGTGCTGGGCTCCCTGGTGGCCGACGTCGGGCATCGCTACCCGGGGTTCTTCTTCTCCCCGGATTACCGGATCTTCCCGGTCGACCCCGCCGCGCGCGCCGCCGGTCTCGCCATCGGCGACCGGATCGTCGCGATCGACGGCGCGTCCCCGCTGACGCTCCGGGACCGCGTGGCGGCGGCGGACGGGCCCGTGCGTTACGAGGTCGAGCGCGACGGGCGTCGCTTCACCGTGGCGCTGTCGCCGCGCCCGGTGACCTGGGAATTGCTGGCGGGCCGGTTCGCCGTCTACTTCGTGGTGTCCGCCGTCATGCTGGCGGCGGGGGTGTTCGTGTACGCCCAGAACCCGGCGGCCCGCCCCAACCGCAACTTCCTCCTCTACATGTGCCTGTGGGCCGCCTCGAACGTGGTGACGCCCGAGTCGTTCTTCGGTCTGGGAAAACGCTCGGCCGTGCTCATCGGATTTCTGCCCGCCATCCTGTCCGTGCACGGCTGGGTGTTCTTCCTCACGTACCCCGTCAACCCCGCGCGCCAGGCCTGGCTCGAGCGCCATCGGGTGATCCCGCGGCTCTACGTCGCGGGCTTCACCCTCGGCGCGCTCTCGGCGCTGTCGTTCACGGCGGTGTACACGCGGGCGCCCGCCATGTTCCTGGATGGCTGGTTCTACCCGGCGGGGGTCTGGATGGCGGTGGCCCTCGCCACCGTGTCGTTCCCCATCAAGGTGCTGGCGCTGCTCGATACGCGGCGACGGGCGGCGTCCCCGCTCGTGAATCAGCAGACGACCGTGCTGATGGTCGGCATCGGTCTCGGCCTCGGGCTCTACGTGCTCGTGATGCTCATGCCGTTGACCTATCTCTATGCGCCGCCCGTCGACCCGCAGGTCGGCTCGGCGCTGGTGCTGCTCTATCCGGCGGCCATCGCCTACGCGACCGTCCGCTACCGCCTGTTCGACACCAGCGTGGTCATCCGCCGGTCGGTCGTGTACACGGCGCTGGCCGGGCTGATCACCGCGACGTATGCGCTGGCGATCGCCGCGGCCAACGCGCTGCTCACCCAGAGCGACGTCACGCGCTCACCGTGGTTCTCGGGAGCGGTGATGTTCGCCGTCGCCCTGGGCTTCTATCCCGCGCGGGAGGGCGTGCGCCGCGCCGTCGATCGGACGTTCTTCCGTGAGCGCTACGACTATGTCCGGACGATCCAGACGCTGGCGCGGTCGATGACGAGCCTGCTCGACCTCGCCGAGATCACGCGCCGGCTCACCGGCACGATCGAGTCGACGATGCACGTCCACGATGTCCGGCTCCACGTCGGCCCACCGTCGGCGGCGGTTTGGGAGGTGCTGGCCGCCGCCCCCGGCGCCATCACCCGCTACCAGGTGGCCGCGGATCCGACCTTCGCCGCCCTGCCCCCCGAGGCGCTGGCCGCGTGGCGAGCGTTCGACGCCGAGGTCGTCGTCCCGTTACGGTTCGGGGAGGACCTGCGGGGGCTCTTGCTCCTCGGTCCCAAGCGCTCCGACGTACCCTACACCGCCGAGGACCTGGCCCTTCTGGAGACGGTCGCCGACCAGACGGCCGTCGCGGTCGCCAACGCCGAAGCTCATCAACAAGTTATCGACTACGCGCAGCAGCTCGAGCGCAGCCTGCTCATCCGGACCAACCTGGCGAAGTTCGTCCCCCAGCGCGTCCGGCAGATCATCGAGGCGTCCCCGGAGGCGCCGTCGCTCGACAAGCGCGAGACCGAGGTCACGGTGCTCTTCGCCGACATCACCGGCTACACGCGGCTGTCCTCGCGGCTGGCCCCGGAGACGCTCGACGCGCTCGTCGAGCGCTACTTCGGGGCGTTCCTCGACGAGATCGTCAAGTACGGCGGCGACGTCAGCGAGACGGCGGGCGACGGTCTCATGGTGATCTTCCACGAGGGCGACCACCCCCGCGCCGCCGTGGCGGCGGCGGCCGCGATCCATCGACGCGCGTCGGAGCTGAACGCGGAGCTGGCCGACGGCTTCGAGCCCCTCGCGATGCACATCGGCATCAATACCGGACCCGCGTCGCTCGGGGCCACCAAGATCGAGGGCCGGGCGGGCACGCGGTGGACCTACACGGCTTCGGGGATGACGACGAACCTCGCCGCCCGGCTGGCCGCGGTGGCCGAGGGCGGCGAGATCATCGTGAGCGCGGCGACGCACGATCGCCTCGTCCCTCTCATCGAATGCGAGGACCTCGGCGAGCGCATGCTCAAGAACGTCGACCACCCCGTCCGCCTCTTCCGGGTCGCGTAGCGCGCGGGAGACGAGGGACGAGCTACGCCGCTTTGCGGGCCGCCGTGCCCTCGAGGTAGCGGCGGCCGGCGGCAACAGCCTCGGCGGACGAGAGGTAGACCGTGCGCGAGAGCGCGAGGCTGTTCTCGACGATCGACCCCTGCAGGGTGTCGATGACTTCCCAGAACCAGGATGGCGTGAACGGCAGACCGCGCGCTTCGATGCGATACCGCCCGTCGAGGTCGGCCGCCCGATCAGACAACGCGCTCCTCGAGATCGGGCCTGAGCTCGAGCAGGGCTGGCGACGTCACGCTCGCGATTTCGGGTCGGTCCTCGGACGTCGGGTCGTACGAATACCACGTGTTCCACAACAGGCGCGATCGCGTGATCGTGCCGAGACGCGTGACGCCCTTCGCGCGGGCGGCCGCGACCGTGTCGTGGTTGTCCGTCCGATGGATCCCGAGCACCTCGCGGAAGCCCTGGCCGACGACCCACGGGGCCATCGCGAATGCCATCTGTCGGGTGATCCCGCGCCGTCGATACTTGGGCACGGTGTACTCGTCGACCATGAACAGCTGTTGCGGCGCGAGCCGGACGAAGTCCCGCACACCGGGGTGCACGTAGGTCGACAGACACCGGTACGAGACGGCTTCCCCGTCCTTCCAGGTGACGAAGAAGAAGTAGCCGGGGCCGCACCAGCGCCGCAGCACGGCCTCCGGCATCCGCTCCATCAGGCCCTTCATGTGCGGCACCTCACCGAGACGCGCCCGGCGGAACTGGAAACCATTTCCCCGAATCGGCTGTCCGATGTAGGTGCCCAAATCCTCTTGCGTGAGGTACCAGCGCTGGCGGCCGGCGACGTACGCCGTCACCCCCTTGAGGAGGCTCCGTCGAACGCCGTTGTTGCGCAGGTAGAGGCGGATCTCGTGGACCGACGGCAGCAGGAGGGCGGCGCCGAGAGAGAGCACGAGCCCATGTGTGTGCTGGGCCAGTCCGAGTTGCGGTATCGAGACGATCGCCAGTGGAGTCACATCCCGATTTCCAGCAAGGCCAATGCCAGCCCCCCCGGGGCTCAGGCGTCCCCGCGGCGCCGGCAGGGCAGAAATCAGTGTAGCCATTTGCCGTTTGATGGACGACCGTTGCAGGGTCGTTGTCGTCGGCACCCTGCAACTGCTGTAGCATGTGGCCATGCCTCGCCGCGCCAAGGTCATCCGCTTCCCCGGCTCGCCCCAGCCGCCCTCGTCGACGTCGGGTGGCGGCGGGACCGACGATCGGGGGCTCGTGGAGGTGCACCGCTGCGACCAGGCCGAGGCTGTGGTGGTCAAGAGCCTCTTCGACAGCGAGGGGATCCCGACCCTGCTCCGGTCGAGGTTCGCGCACTCCGTCCATCCGTTCACGGTGGGCGCTCAGGGGGAAGTCGTGATCCTCGTGCCGGAGAGCGAGGTCGTTCGGAGCCGCGTTCTGCTCGCCCGGATCACCCCCGGTCCCTCCATTCCCTGACGTCCACGAGAAAGCGTGCCCGCGTAGTGCGGCGATCGAGACACGGGAGGGGCTGATGCGATACGGCGGACCGACGCGGCGAACGTTCCTCAAGGGCGGCCTGGCCCTCGGCACCGGCGTGGCCTTCGTCGGGCCCTGGCGATGGGCGCGCGCCCAGGCCAAGAAGCCCATCCTGATCGGGCTGACCTGTGACGCCACCGGCACCTTCGCCGACAGCGGTCAGGCCGATCGGCGGGGAATGATCCTGGCCATCGAGGAGTTCAACGCCAAGGGGGGCGTGCTGGGCCGGCCCATCGAGCACAAGTGGGAGGACACGGCCACCGACGCGTCCGTCGCCGTGCGGGTGGCGCAACGGATGATCGAGCGCGACCGGATCGACTTCATGATCGGCGCGCTCTCGAGCGGCGTGGCCGCGCCGCTCTCGGAGCTGGCCCAGCGCCACGGGATCATCTACTGCAACAGCAACTCCAGCTCGGACACGGTGACCAACGAGAAGTGCCAACGCACGAACTTCGTGTTCGACGCCAACAACTACATGTTCGCCACCGCGCTGGGACCCCTGGTGGCCAAGAACCTCGGCAAGCGTTGGTTCATGCTGACCCACGACTACGTGTGGGGCAAGAGCGCGACCGCGGCCACCCGCGACGCGATGAAGAAGGTCGGCGCCGAGGAGGTCGGCGAGCTGCTGATCCCCCAGGGCACGCGCGATTTCAGCGCCCAGCTCCTGCGGATCCGCAGCGTCAAGCCGCAGGTCGTCATGGCCAACGTCGCCGGCATCGAGCAGACGGCGCTCCGCGAGCAGGCCAGCGAGTTCGGATCGGACAAGGACGCGCACTGGGTGTTTCCGCAGCAGGATTTCCCAGACCTCTTCGCGCTCGGCGCCAAGAAGTCGTTCGGGTACTTCTCGACGACGTGGCACTACACGCTGACCGACCCGGGCGCCCAGGAGTTCGTCCAGCGCTTCCGCAAGCGGTGGGCGGGCGCGCCGATCGAGATCCCGGACAACGTCTCCTGCAACGGGTACATCGCCGCGCGGGAACTGCTGCGCGCGGTCGAGCGCGCGGGCAGCACGAAGAACCACGACGTCATCAAGCAGCTCGAAGGACACGTCATCAAGGACAACTTCCGGAAGTACCCGTCCGTCATCCGCGAGTGGGACCACCTCGTGGGCCAGATGCTCTATCTGGCCAAGTCCAAGAAGCCCTCGGAGATGAAGGACAAGTACGATCTGATCGAGCTGATCGCCGACCTGTCGCCCGAGCAGGTCTCGCCCCCGCGCGAGCTCAGCAAGTGCAAGATGCAGTCGATGGCCGAGACGCCCGTCTACGGCGGCTGAGAGCCTCTGCCTGCCGAGATCCTGACCCATCTTCTGAACGGCGTGATCCTCGGGCTGCTCTACGCCGTGATCGCGCTCGGCTTCATGCTGATCCTGGGGACGATGGAGGTGATCAACTTCGCCCACGGCGCGCTGTTCGCGCTCGGGGGCTACGTCGCGATGTCGCTCCAGCCGCATGTCGGCTGGTGGACGGCGCTCGTCCTCGCGCCGCTCGTCGTCGGCCTGGTCGGACTCCTCCTCGAGCTCGGCGTGCGGCGGACGTACGGGCGCGATCCGCTGTTCGGCCTGCTGTTCACCTTCGGCGCGGCGCTGGCCATCGAGGAGATCATCCGGATCATCTGGTCGCCGCGCGGCTACACGATCGCCGCGCCGGCCTTCGTCGCCGGCCCCTTCCACCTGGGCTTTCTCTTCTACTCGAAGTACCGGGTGCTCGTGGCCGTGCTGGCCGTGGTGCTCCTGACGCTCGTCTGGGGGTTCCTTCAAAAGACGCCGTACGGGGCGATCGTCAAGGCCGGCGCCCACGACGGTGAGATGGTGCGGGCGCTCGGCATCGACCTCGGCCTCGTGCGCAGCCTCGTCTTCGGCCTCGGCGCCGCCATGGCGGGCGCGGCCGGTGTCATCGCGGCGCCGATGTGGAGCCTCAAGCCCACGGTGGGCGCGGAGGCCGTCATGCCCGCGTTCATCGTGGTCGTGATCGGAGGCATCGGCTCGTTCTGGGGCGCCGTGATCGGCGGGCTTCATGACGCTCATCCTGCTGTGGCGCCCGCGCGGCCTCATGGGTCAAAAGTCGATCCTGGAACTGTGACGCGCTTCACGCCGCCGGCCATGCTGGTGATGTTCGCGGTCTTCCTCGTCCTGCCCGCGGGGCTGTGGATCGGCGGCTACACGTACCTGGGCGCGGAGATCATGGTGTGGGCGATCTTCGCCCTCGGCTACAACCTGCTGCTCGGCTACGCCGGCCTGCCCGCGTTCGGCCACGGCGCCTTCTTCGGCATCGGCGGCTTCCTGCTCGCGATCAGCCAGCGGTGGTGGACGGGCGGGCTGTGGCTCCCCCTTCTGATCGGGACCGTGGGGACCGTCGCGCTCGGCGCGATCGTCGCGCTCTTCGTCGCCCGGAAGCGCGGGATCTACTTCGCGCTGCTCACGATCGCCTTCGGCACGATGTTCTCGTTCATGGTCTTCGTCTTCGACGGATGGACGGGCGGCGAGGACGGGCTCACCGGCCTCACCCGCTCCCTGCCCGTCCTGCGCGACAACCTCGTCTTCTATTACTTCGTCTACGGCTTCTTCGTCGTCAGCACGATCGTGCTCTGGCGCATCGTGCACTCGCCCTTCGGGCAGGTGCTGCGGGCCATCAAGCAGAGCGAGACGCGGGCGCGGGCGCTCGGCTACGACACCGCGCGTTACCAGTGGGCGGTGTTCACGATCACCTGCGCGTTCGCGGGGCTCGCCGGCGGGCTCTACAGCTTGCTCCGCTACGGGGCGTTCGCCGAGCCGATGAGCATCCAGCAGTCCGGCAACGTCGTGCTCATGTGCCTGATCGGTGGCGGCTTCGCCAGCTTCTACGGTCCCGTGCTCGGGGTTGCGATCTTCCTGATCATCCGCGACGTCCTGTCGATGCTCACGGACCACTGGATGCTCTTCTACGGCCTGCTCTTCATGGCCATCATCCTGTTCCTGCCCGAGGGCATCCTCGGTCTCGTCGAGCGCGTGCGCGCGCCGCGGACCTTCCACGACACGGCGGAGCCGAACGCACAATAACCCCGGTGATCCTCGAGGCCCGCGGGCTCCGCAAGGCATTCGGAGGCAACGTCGTCCTCGCCGGCGTCGATCTCGCGATCCCCGAGCACCGGCTCACCGCCATCATCGGTCCCAACGGCGCGGGCAAGACGACGTGCTTCAACGTGCTGACCGGGTTCCTCGCGCCGGACGGTGGGCACATCCTGTTCAAGGGGCGCGACATCACGACAACGCCGCCCGACGCTCGCGCCCGGCTGGGAATCTGTCGCTCGTTCCAGATCCTCAACCTCTTCAACGACTACACGGTGCTGGAGAACGTCCGCGTCGCGGTCCCCGCGATGCGGCGCCGCGGCTTCGATCTCTGGACGCCGGCCGGCGCCGTCAGCGAGGCGGCGGACAAGGCGGCGGCTCTCGTCCGTCTCATCGGCCTGGCCGGTCGCGAGGAGGTCGCCGCGAAGCATCTGTCGTATGGCCAGCGGCGGCTGCTGGAGCTGGGCGTCGCCCTCGCCGGCGAGCCGGAGCTCTTGCTCATGGACGAGCCCACGAGCGGGCTCGGCAGCCGGCCGATGGAGACGCTCCGGCAGCTCGTCCAGCGTCTGCGGGAGACGCTGACGATCGTGGTGATCGAGCACGACATGAACTTCGTGCTCACGCTGTCGGATCACATCGCGGTCCTTCACCGCGGGGCCGTGATCGCCGAGGGCGCCCCCGAGGCGATCCGGGAGCACCCCGAGGTCCGTGAGGCGTACCTGGGAACGTTGCGGCACATGGGCCACCGATGACGCCGCCGCTGCTGGCCATCGAGGACATCGACGCCTACTACGGCGACGCCCGGATCCTCCGGGGCCTCGCGCTCACGATCGAGGCGGGGGAGACCGTGTGTCTGCTCGGCCGCAACGGCCGCGGCAAGACGACCACGCTCAAGGCCATCCTCGGCCTCCTCCCCGTCCGCCGCGGCCGCATCGTCTTCGACGGCGCGGACATCACGCGGCTGCCGACCCATCGCATCGGCCGGCTCGGCATCGCGTGGGTCCCCGACAACCGCCGGATCTTCCCCACCTTGACCGTGGAGCGCAATCTCCAGATGGCGCTCAACCGCGCGCTGCCCCGCACCGGCGGCGAGCCGTGGCATCTCGCGCGGATCTATCGGCGGTTCCCGATCCTCGCGCGCCTGCGCGATCGGCCGGGCGAGCATCTCTCGGGAGGCGAGGCGCAGCTCGTCGCCATCGCCCGCGCGCTCCTGATGCATCCGCGGCTGGTGCTGCTCGACGAGCCGTCGCAGGGGTTGGCGCCGCGCATCGTGGAGGACATCATGGCGGTCATCGAAGAGATGCGCCAGGAGGGCATCGCGATCCTGCTCGTGGAGCAGAACTCCTCGCTGGCACTCTCGATCGCCGATCGCGTCTACGTCATCGACGACGGCCGCATCGTCCACGCCTCCACCGCCGCCGAGCTGGAAGCGAACACAGACCTGAAGCACCAACTCCTGGCGATCTAACCCTCGTCCTCACAGGGAGAGGCAGGGGGGGACGGTCAGACGCGCGTCACCCCACCCGGCTCGCTTCGCTCGCCCGCCCTCCCCGTCGAAGGGAGGGCATGAAGGCGCAGCGTCGGCGACGGTGCGAACGTGCGCGGCGCGCGCTTGCGATTGAACATGCGCCGCAGGACCGTGGCGCCGCGCGAGGTCTGCTGCGGGGAGAACAGCTCGCGCACCAGGCTCACGACGCGCCCGGGGCGCGCGAGGAACGACACGCCGTAGAACGCCATGAAGATCAGGAAGCGCGACGCCGTGACGACGTACGGGTTGAGCTGCGACCACGCCGTGCCCATCTTCGACATGTCCGAATACGCGCCGAGGCTGAGGAAGAACTCGTCGTCCAGGCGCGCGTAGTCCTTGCCGTAGAGGTCGTCGAAGATCTCGGAGCCCGGGTACGGCGAGAAGATGGCCACGGCGCAATCGTGCACGCCCATCGCCGCCATCCGGACCGCGAGCCACCCCGTCTGCGCCAGGTCCCAGAGGCGCTCTCTCGGAAATCCCACGATCAGGTTCACCTTGACGTTCAGCCCCGCGTCGAGACACTGGCGGGTCGTGACGAGCAAGCGCGGGAGGCTCACCTTCTTCTTGATGATCCGGAGCATCCGGGGCGAGCCGGACTCCGGCGCCAGATTGAGATTGCGGCAGCCGGTCCGATAGAGCAGCGTCGCCACCTCGGCGTCGATGGCCTCGGAGCGCGTGCCCGACGGAAGCTGCCAGGTGAACGTGAGCCCCCGCTCGCCGATGCCGCGCGCGAAGCGCTTGAGCCAGCGCGGATCGACGATCAGCGTGAGATCGTAGAAATCGATGTTGGTCGCCCCGTACCGGCGGAGGTAGTCCTCGACCTCGTCGAGCACGGCGTCGGGATCGCGCGGCTTCCAGGCCGTCGTCCACATGGCGGGGTTCGAGCAGAACGTGCACTGGTAAGGGCAGCCGCGGGTCGCGATGATGGGCATGTGCCGGCCGCGGCTGACGCCGAAGCCGAAGCCGTGGTCGAGATAGTTGTCGATGGGGATCAGGTCCCAGCGCGGGCGCGGGATGGCGTCGAGCGCGCGGATGCGGCGGCGCGCCGCGGTGGAGACGACGTCCGCGCCGTCGCGGTAGGCGATGCCGGCGACGGCGGCGAGGTCCCCGCCGGCCGCGAGCGTGTCGAGCAGCTCGCAGATCGTCTCTTCACCCTCGCCCCGGACGACGACGTCGACGGCGGGGCAATCGGTCAGCACGAACCCCGGCATCGCCGTGGCATGCTCGCCGCCGATCACGATGGGGACATCCGGGAAGCGCGCGCGGATCGCCTCGATCAGCGTCCGCACGAAGGGCCAATCGTACGAGAACATGCAGGTGATCCCGATGACCCGGCTCTCCGGCGGGAGGCGCGCGACGATCTCCTCGTCGACGATCCCGTTGCGCTTGATCCCGAGGTCCTTGAAGTAGGTGAAGCGCTGGGGGGCCTCCCCCAGTCCGTCGATCACCCGCGCGTCGTAGCCGTGGGCGGCGACGGCGGCGGCCACGTAGGCCAGCCCGATGGGCGGCGTCGCCGGCGCCATGAAATCGTACTCGAAATAGTTGGCGCTCGGACGGACGAGGGTGACGACGATGCCGCCGCGGTCCATCCGGGCGCCGGACGCCGGGGACAGCGGCGGGAAGGTGACGGGCATAGAGCCTTGATAGCAGAGGGCGGACAGGCTGGTCAAATCAGGCGGCCGGCCGGTAGTGTCTCAGTTCGAACTCTGACGGCCCGTTCGCCGGGCCGACGCGCTCGACAAGCTGCGCTTCGAGGCCCTCACCCGCCCGGAGCTCCTGCCGGCCGGCGAGCTGGAGATTCGCCTCGAGGCCGACGCGACGGCGCGCACGCTGAGCGTTCACGACAACGGCATCGGCATGACGCGCGAGGAGGTCGTCCAGAACATCGGCACCATCGCGCGCTCCGGCACGAAGGAGTTTCTCAAGGCCCTGCGCGAGAGCCAGGGGCAGGTCGCGGCTCCCGAGCTGATCGGCCAGTTCGGCGTCGGCTTCTACTCGAGCTTCATGGCCGCCGACCGGATCACGGTGGTCACGCGCAAGGCCGGCGAGGAGACGGCCACCCGCTGGGAGTCGACGGGCGAGGGCTACACCCTCGAGGACGCCGAGCGTGACATCGCCGGCACGACGGTGACGCTCCACCTCAAGCCCAAGGACGAGGAGGACGGGCTCCGCGATTACACGGACGAGCCCGTGCTCCGCGACATCGTCAAGAAGTACTCGGACTTCGTCGCGTACCCCATTCACCTGCGGGGCGAGACGCTGAACTCGATGAAGGCGATCTGGGCCCGGCCCAAGGACGAGGTCACCGAGGACGAGTACCGCGAGTTCTACAAGCACATCGCCCACGACTGGCACGACCCGCTCGAGCACATCGCCGTGCACATGGAGGGCACCTTCGAGGCGCGTGCGCTGCTCTACATCCCCTCCAAGGCCCCCTTCGACCTCTGGCGCGAGACCGGGCATCGCGGCGTGCAGCTCTACGTCAAGCGCGTCTTCATCATGGACGACTGCAAGGAATTGCTGCCGGCCTCCCTGCGCTTCGTGCGCGGAGTCGTCGCCTCCGACGACCTGTCGCTGAACGTCTCGCGCGAGATCCTGCAGCAGAACCGGCAGATCCAGGCGATCCGCAAGTATCTCGTGCGCCGCGTGCTCGCCGCGCTCAAGGACATGAAGGAGTCGAGCGCCGACAAGTACCGGACGTTCTGGACCGAGTTCGGCGCCGTCCTCAAGGAGGGCCTGCTCGGCTTCGAGGACAGCACCGAGCGCGTGCTGGAGCTGGTCCTGGCGCCGTCGACGTACGTCCCCGCGGGCCTGACGTCGCTCGGCGACTACGTCGCCCGCATGAAGGAAGGCCAGGAGGCGATCTACTACATGACCGGCCCGTCGGCCACGGCCGTCGAGCGTTCGCCCCAGCTCGAGGCCTTCCGGGACAAGGGCTACGAGGTGCTGTTCTTCACCGACCCCGTCGACGAGCTGTGGCTGCGCTTGCCGCGCGAGCTCGATGGCAAGAAGCTCGCCTCGGCCGCCCAGGGCGACGTCGCGCCGGGCCCCGCCGAAGACCGGCCGCAGGCCGACCAGGAGCGAGAGGAGCAGGAGGAGAGCTTCAAGGACCTGCTCATGGCGCTGCGAGCGAAGCTCCAGGACGAGATCAAGGACGTGAAGCTGTCGAAGCGCCTCACCTCGTCGCCCGCGTGTCTCGTCGGCGACGCGACGGAGCTGTCACCGCACATCGCGGAGCTGCTGCGTCGGACCGGCCAGGACGTCCCCAAGGTCAAGCGGACCCTGGAGCTGAACCCGACGCATCCGCTCCTGCCGAAGCTCAAGGCCATCGTCGACAAGGACAAGAACGACCCCGCGCTGGCGCAGTACGCCGAGCTGCTCTACGGCCAGGCGATCCTGGCCGAAGGCGGCCAGCTCCCCGACCCCGCCGCCTTCAGCCAGCGCGTCGCCGAGCTCTTGCTGCGCGTCGTCTGATCGGCGAGGCGCAGCGGTGTTCGGACTAGGTCCCGGCGGAGTACCGGCGGACGATCGGGGTGACGATGGTCTCGTCCGTCACCGCGGTCACGCCGGGGACCTCGCCCACGATCCGGAGAGCCGCCTGCCGTAACGCTTCGGAATCGACCTGACCCATCACGGTCAGCTTGCCGTCGGCGGCGCTGACCGCCAGCCGCAGGCCCCGTGTCGTCGGATCGACGAGGAGCCGTGCCTTGGCCTGCGCGGCCAGGCTCAGGTCGCGGACAGAGGCGCAGGTGCGCGCGGTCGGCTTGACGAGCTCGTTCTGCAACGCCTCGCGGATGATCCGTACCCCGCCGTCCACGCTCACGCGCTCGGTGTTGATCGCGACGTCATAGAGCAGCGGGTCGTCCAGATCGACCCGGTACAGGAACTTCATGCGCGCCGCGCGCTCACGATCGGCCTCGCCGATGAACTCGAGCGCCGTCTGGTCGGTGGCGAGACCTTGCTCCTGCCGCGCCCGCATCGCCCGGAGCCCCTCGGGCGCCGTGACGCGCACCCGCAGCACGTGCGGGACCTCGCGCAGGATGATCGCGGCCCCGTGCCCGACGAGGACGACCTCGCCGCACGCCGCCATCTCGAGGATCGTCGCCTCGATGCAGGACACATAGTGCCGCGTGGAGTCGGTGAAGCGCTCCCAGAGGGTCGGTTTCTCCTCCGAGACGTGATGCAGCTCCATCACGCTCTCGCCATAGCGCTCCGCCGCCTTGGCGATGATCTCGCGATCGGCGAACTCCCAGCCGAGCGCGCGTGACAGCTCGCGTCCGATCTCGTTGCCCTGACTGCCGAATGTCTCGCAGATCACCACGACACTCATGCTCCACCTCCTGTGGTCGGTGGCCGTGCGGGGCCGTGCAAGCCGGCGGCGAGGACGAGCGGGGCGGCGGGTCGAGGAGCCGGTCTTCGGGCCATGCTTGCCTCCCGGGGGAACGGCGCTCTCAAGACCGACACTACCGCCGGCCTCCCCCTCCGTCAACGCGTCCAACGCGTCGCCTGCTCAAACCATGGGCATAGTTTGCCGAACCAGCCCGCGAGACATGCAGGCGAGACGGCCGGTGTCCCGATGTGTTTGATTCTTCGTGGGTAAGGTCTGGTACGTCGCTTGCTCAAAGCGTGCCCGCCGATCCGAAGATCGGCGCGGAGGAGATCCATGACCCGTCGTCCCCTCGTCATCGTGCTCACCACCGTCCTTGCCCTCGGCTTCGGCGCGACCTCTGTGTTGTCGCAAGGCGCCGGCAAGGTCGCCATGCTGCTCCCCGGCAGCGTCAACGACCAGAGCTGGAACGCGGCGGGCTACGCGGGTCTTCTCAAGCTCAAGGACAAGGGGATGGAGATCGCGTACTCGGAGAACGTCCAGGCCGCCGATCACGTGGAGGCGATGAAGGATTACGCGCGCCGCGGCTTCAGCCCCGTCATCGGCCATTCCGGCCGCTTCCTCTCCGCAGCCCAGCGGGTGGGGCCGGAATTCGGCAAGGCGACCTTCCTCGTGGGCTCGGGCTCGGGCGGGCAGGGCAACGTGATCTCGCTCGACGTCGCCAACGAGCAGTACGCCTACGTGGTCGGCGTGCTCGCGGGGAAGATGACGAAGACCGGCAAGGTCGGCGCGGTGGCGGGGCTCGAGGGGCTACCGAACATGATCGCGAGCATGGGCGGCTTCCGGCTCGGCGTGAAGAGCGTGAAGCCGGATGCCGAGGTGAAGATCACGCCCGAGCGCGTGCTGACCAACATCGACGAGAAGTGGGCCGACATCTATGCCTCCGCCGTGACCGACCTGCAAGCCGGCAAGCTGACCGGTCACTACATCCCCTACGGCTACAACACCCCGACGGGAGGTGCCGAGCTTCGCTACTCCGCCGAGCGCGCGCTGAATCCGGTCGTTCCCGGCCCGGTGGCGGCCGAGCTCGAGACCGTGAGAAAGAAGATCGCGTCCGGAGAAATCAAGATCAAGCCGACCAAGGAAGACGCGCGCGGCGGCGTCTGAGCCCTCCCGGACGGTGATGACCGTGCACGGAGCAACGATGCTCCGGATGCAGGGGATCTCGAAGTCGTACGGCGCCGTGCACGCCAACCGCGCGATCGATCTCGACGTCGCCGCCGGCCGCATCGTCGGCCTGCTCGGCGAGAACGGCTCGGGCAAGACCACCCTGATGAACATCCTGTTCGGGATGGTCGCGCCCGACGCGGGCACGATCGTCTTCAAGGATCGCCCGCTCGCGGATCACTCGCCCCGTGAGGCGATCGCCGCCGGCATCGGCATGATCCACCAGCACTTCATGCTCGTGCCGGCGATGACGGTGATCGAGAACGTCATGCTCGGCTGGGAGGCGACGGGCCGCTGGCTCCGTCCTGCCGGCGTCGCCGCGCGCATCCGCGCCGCCAGCACGGCGTACGGGCTTGGCCTCGATCCGGATGCGCGCGTCGAGATGCTCCCGCTCGGCGCCCAGCAGCGCGTCGAGATCGTGAAGGCCGTGCTCCGCGGCGCCGAGCTGCTCGTGCTCGACGAGCCGACCTCGAGCCTGAGCCCGCCCGAGATCGCCGGCCTCCTCGGCGTTCTCCGCCGCCTGCGTGAGGAAGGCCGGTCCGTGATCTTCATCTCCCACAAGCTCGGCGAGGTGCTGGAGATCTGCGACGAGGTCGTCGTCCTGCGCGACGGCGAGGTCGCGGGCCGTGCGGCGGTCGCCGGTATCGGCCGCCGCGAGCTGGCGCACATGATGGTCGGTCGCGACGTCGGCGCCCCGATCGATCGCGTCGCGCACGCCGTCGGGGCCGAGCGCCTCGTCGTCGCCGATCTCGCCGCCCACGACACCGCCGGCATCGAGCGCCTGAGCGGCGTGAGCTTCTCGGTGCGAGCCGGCGAGGTGCTCGCGCTCGTCGGCGTCGACGGCAACGGCCAGGCGGAGCTCGCCGGGGTGATTGCCGGTGTGGGTCGGCCGACGCACGGATCGGTGTTCGTCGACGGCGCCGACGTCACGACCGGCGGTGTCGCCGCCCGCCGAGCCGCCGGCCTCGCTCACGTCCCCGCCGACCGCGCGACGACCGGGCTGGTAGGGGAGATGACGATCGCCGAGAACCTCGCGCTGCGCGCGTTCGACGACCCGCCGCTGCGCCGCGGCCCGTGGCTCGACGCCGGTGCGATGGACAAGCTGGCTCGCGAGCGGATCACCGAGTTCGCCATACGCACCTCGGGGCCGGACACCGCGGCGCGGACGCTCTCCGGCGGCAACCAGCAGAAGATCGTCCTCGCGCGCGAGCTGGGGAGCCGGCCCACCGTCCTCGTCGCCGAGCAGCCGACCCGTGGCCTCGACCCCGGCGCCACGCGCTTCGTCATCGACCAGGTGCTCGCGCTGCGCGAGGCCGGCGGCGCCATCCTCTACATCTCGACCGAGCTGGAGGAGGCGCTGCTCGTCGCCGACCGCATCGGCGTCATGTACAAGGGCCGGCTCGTCGGCCTCATGCAGCGGGAGGACGTCGACCTCTCGCGTCTGGGCCTGATGATGGCCGGCGCGCTCGAGGAGCATCCCGACGCGGCGGCGCTCTACGGCGTGCGCGCGCCGTGACCCTGTCGATGCGCTTGGCCCTCGGTCGCCTGGACGCGCTCGCCGAGCGTTCCGTCGTGGGTCGCTCGGCTTATCGCGCGATCGCCTGGCCGCTGCTCGCCGTCGTGCTGGCGCTCGGGCTCACCGCGCTGTTGATTCTCCTCGCCGGCAAGAATCCGCTGCTCGCCTACGCGGCTCTCATGCGAGGCGCCGTCGGCTCCTGGGATCGCGTCGGCGTCGGGCTCAACAAGGCGACGCCGTACGTGCTCACCGGCGTCGGGGTGGCGCTCTGCTTTCGCGCCAAGGTGATCAACATCGGCGGCGAGGGCCAGATCGCGCTCGGCGGGCTGGCCGCGGCGTGGATCGCTCTCATGTTTCCGGCGGCGCCTGCGGTCGTGCTTCCGCTCCTCGCGCTGATGGCCGGCGCGCTGGCCGGCGCCGGATGGGCCGCGCTGGCGGCGGGCATCCGGCTGCGCCGCGGGGTCCACGAGGTGCTCGTCACCCTGCTGCTCAACTTCGTCGGCGTGCTGATCGTGAGCGAGGCGCTTCAGGGCACGCTCGGCGAGCCGGGCGCCGGCTTCCCGCAATCACCGTTGCTGCCCAGCGCCGCATGGCTGCCCCATCTGCTGCCGGGCAGCGATCTTCACGTCGGGATCTTGATCGCCGTCGTGGTCGTCGTGGCCGGTCACGCTCTTCTCTGGCGCATGCCGTTCGGGTTTCGCTTGCGCGTCCTGGGCGCGAGCGTTCCCGCCGCAGCGTACGCGGGTATCTCCGAGCCGCGCACCGTGCTGAGCGTGATGTCGCTCGCCGGCGCGCTCGCCGGGCTCGCCGGCGGCGTGGAAGTGCTCGGCGTCCATTACCGTCTGATCGACGGCTTCTCGCACGGCTTCGGCTTCAACGCCGTCGCCATCGCGCTCCTGGGCGCGCTCAACCCGATCGCCATCCTGCCCGCGGGATTGTTCTTCGGATTCCTCGAGACGGGCGCGCTGGCAATGCAGCGAGCCGTCGGCGTGCCCACTCCGCTCGTCTCCGTCATCCAGGGCCTGACGATGATCTTCATCCTGTCCGCGATGGGCCTCTCCGCCCGTCGCCCGAAAGCCTAGAGCGCGTGATGACATCGTCGCAGAGAGTTACCGTTGGGGGGTGTCGGGGAGGAGCGGCGGTCGCTCCCCCCGACGTTTAATGGACGCCGCGGCAGAACTGCTTGCCGCCGCCCTCCGGATCGCGACGCCGCTGCTCTTCGCCGCGCTTGGCGGCATCCTCTCCGAGCGCGCCGGCGTCTTCGCCGTCGGCCTCGAGGGCATGATGCTGACCGGCGCCTTCGCGGGCGTCATCGCGACGCACGCGCTCGGCAACGCCGGCCTCGGCCTGATCGCGAGCGCCGTGGGCGGCGCCGCGCTCGCCGCGATAGTCGCGATCGCCACGGTGCGGTTCTGCGCCGATCAGATGGTGACGGGCCTGGCGGTGAACATCCTGGCGCTGGGCCTGACGAGCTTCCTGCTCCGTGGCCTCTTCGGCCGCGGCGAGGCGCCGACCATCCGCGTGACCCCGCTCTCGCCGGTCCCGATCCCTGTCCTGGGCGATATTCCGATTCTCGGCCCACTGCTCTTCCGGCAGCCGGCGCTCACCTACGTCGGCCTCGCGCTCGTCGTGGCGATGTTCGTGCTCCTCCACCGTACGCGCGCGGGCCTCACCTTACGCGCCGTCGGCGAGAATCCCACCGCGGCCTTCGCCGGCGGCGCCGATCCCATCAGGGTCCGCACGCTCGCCGTTCTCTGTGGCGGCGCGCTCGCCGGCGGCGGCGGGGCCGTGCTGTCCCTCCAGCAAGTCGGCACCTTCACCGACGGCATGACCAACGGCCGCGGCTATCTCGCCCTCGCCGCCATCATCGTCGGACGCTGGTCCCCCGGAGGCGCGCTCGTCGGCTGCTTGCTCTTCGGCGCGACCGACGCGCTGCAGCTCCGCATCCAGGGCCTCCGATTGCCCGTCAGCTCCTACGTGATCCAGATGCTCCCGTACGTGGTCTCGCTCGCCGTGCTCGCCGGCCTGGGCCGCGGCGCTCGACTACCCGCCGCGATCGGCGTACCGTTCGTCCGCGACCGCCGCTGAGGGTCGGCACGCGTCTCTCACACAACGGAGGACTCCCATGCAACGCGTCGAGGTTCACCGTTTCCCGACGTCCGCCCCCGACGACGTCTCCGGCCTCGCCGCCCAGCTGGACGCCGGCGCGATCGACCCCGCCAACGTCATCGCCGTCCTCGGCAAGACCGAAGGCAACGGCTGCGTCAACGACTTCACCCGCGGCTTCGCAACGACGTCCTACGCCACTCTCCTCGCGTCGCGGCTCGGGACATCCCCTGCCGAAGTGGAGCAACGCGTCCAGTTCATCATGTCCGGCGGCACCGAAGGCATCATGACCCCGCACGTGTCGGTCTTCGTTCGCCGGGACGTTGGCGAAGGACGCCGACGCGGGAAAGGTCTCGTCGCGGGGATCGCCAGCACGCGAGGCATCGAGCCCGAGGAGCTGGGCACGATGGCCCACGTCCGCGAGGTCGCGCTGGCCGTAGAGCGCGGCATGGCCGACGCCGGCATCACCGATCCCGCCGACGTCCACTTCGTCCAGATCAAGTGTCCGCTATTGACGGCGGAGGCGATCACGGAGGCAACCGCCAAGGGCCACCGGGTGGCCACGACCAGCACCTACGCCTCGATGGGCTACTCCCGCGCCGCCGCCGCCCTCGGCGTGGCCCGCGCCCTCGACGAGATTTCCGCCGCCGCGCTGAGCGACGCCGTGATCGCCAAGCGCTGGGATCTCTTCTCCCGCGTGGCCTCGACGTCCGCCGGCGTCGAGCTCGCGCACAACGAGATCCTGGTCCTCGGCAACGCGGAGAACTCCGCCAGCGACCTGCTCATCGCCCACGACGTCATGGAGGACGCCATCGACCAGACCGCCGTCCGCCGCGCTCTCCGCGCCGCCGGCTGCGACACCGCCCCCGACCGCGTGATCGGCGTCTACGCCAAAGCCGAAGCCTCCCCCTCCGGCCGCATCCGCAACCGCCGCCACACCATGATCGACGACTCCGACATCAACCACACCCGCCACGCGCGCGCCGTCGTCAGCGCGGTGATCGCCTCGGTCGTCGGTGATCCGATGGTTTACGTCTCTGGCGGGGCCGAGCACCAGGGGCCGAGCGGCGGAGGGCCAGTGGCGGTCATCGCGCGCAGGGCATGACGCCATTCCGCCCCGACCTTGCTCAAGCTCGCGGCGGAGACCTATGATAGTTGCCGAATATCCCGGTCTGTCTAACCGACTCTTGGATACGGGCCAGTGCGGCCGGTGCCGGCGTCTTTGAAACGTTTTGGCCGCGGCGAAGTCCCGGAGGGCGACAGCATTAGGCTGACCGGGCGCGCTGCGTCACGACTGTTATCGAGTTCCGCACATTACTAGTTCGCCGCACAGGAGAGGTGACTCACCGTTGAGGGCCTATACACTCATCGCCGTTCTCATCCTGCTTACGGTCCTCCTCGCCGCGCCGCTCGGCGCCGACGCGCAGCAGGCGGGAAAGGTGCCTCGGATAGGTTTTCTTGGGGTGACGTCCCCTTCCGATAGGCCGCCCCTGCTCGACGCGTTCCGGCAAAGGCTGCGCGAGCTCGGGTGGGTTGAGGGCCAGAATATTGTCATCGACTATCGATATGCGGAGGGTCGGGTCGACCGGCTGCCCGACCTGGCGGCCGAGCTGGTCCGGCTCAAGGTGGACCTCATCGTATCGGGGGGGACGCAAGGAGTGACGGCAGCCAAGAACGCCACCGAGACGATCCCCATCGTCATGATTGCCGTTCGCGATCCTGTTGGCACCGGGCTCATCGCGAGCCTCGCGCGCCCGGGCGGGAACGTCACAGGAGTGTCCGGCTACGCCGGCCTGGAAACCGTCGCCAAACAACTGGAGCTGCTCAAGGAGACCGCCCCCAAGATCCGCCGTGTGGCCATCCTCTCGAACCCGGCCAATGCGTACCACCAGCTCGCGATAAGAGAAGTGAACGTCGCGGCCCGGTCGTTGGGAGTGCAGCTTCAACTCCTGGAGGCTCGAGGTCCGAACGAGTTCGACGGCGCATTCGCGGCGATGGCCAAAGAGCGCGTGGGAGCCCTCCTCGTACTGTCAGATGGGATATTCAGCTCCCACCGAACACGGCTCGCAGACCTCGCAGCCAGGAGCCGCCTGCCGGCAGCATACGGCAACAGGGAGAGTGTGGAGGGCGGGGGTCTCATGTCTTACGGGCCAAGCTTTCTCGATCTCCACCGGCGGGCCGCCACCTACGTGGATAAGATCCTCAAGGGGGCCAAGCCCGCCGAACTGCCCGTCGAGCAGCCGACCAAGTTCGAGCTGGTGGTCAATCTGAAGACCGCGAAGGCTCTCGGGCTGACGATCCCTCCGTCCCTGCTGCGGCAGGCAGATGAGCTCATACAGTAGGCCATCACTGATGCGATCGCGAAGATCATGAGGCGTCGAACTTCACGCTCCACCGGACCGGGGCTCGCGCTGCTCGCCCCGGCCGGTGAGCGTGGCGTTCGGCGCACAGGTGCACCGACAACGGCGAGTCCTTTGCGACCGTCTGGGCTCACGGCCCGAGCAGTTGAAGAGGTGCGTCCTGCCTCCCATTGTCATGATAGATGTGGCTCGCGAAAGGAGACATCAGTGTGAGCCCCGACGATCACAATCTTGATCACGATCATATCGACGCAGGGCCCCCGCTGAGCGACGCGCAGCTTCGCGTCAAAGCCCTCGAGTCACTGCTGATCGACAAGGGGCTCGTCGATCCCGCTGCGCTCGATCGCCTTATCGACACCTACGAGACCAAGATCGGGCCGCGCAACGGCGCACGCGTCGTGGCCCGGGCCTGGGTCGATCCCGCTTATCGGCTGCGGCTGCTGGCCGACGGCTCGGAGGCGATCGCCGAGCTTGGCTACATGGGGCGTGAGGGCGAGGACATCGTCGTCCTCGAGAACACCCCCAAAGTCCACAACCTCGTCGTCTGTACGCTCTGCTCGTGCTATCCGTGGCCGGTGCTTGGGCTGCCGCCCGTCTGGTACAAGGCGGCGCCGTATCGCTCGCGCGCCGTGATCGACCCGCGTGGAGTGCTGCGCGAGTTCGGCCTCGAGGTCGCCGCCGACGTGGAGGTACGCGTGTGGGACTCGACGGCCGACCAACGGTACCTCGTGCTGCCCGAGCGCCCGGCGGGCACCGAGGGCATGAGCGAGGAGGAGCTGGCCACGCTGGTCACGCGCGACTCTATGATCGGTGTGGGCAAGGTCGCACCGCCAGACCCGAGACCGCCGTCGTGACAGCGGTGAAGGCGCGGCCACACGACGCCGAGGCTTCACGATGAACGGCGTGCACGATATGGGCGGCATGCACGGGATGGGTCCCATCGATGCGAAGCCCGACGAGCCCGTCTTCCACGCCGAGTGGGAGCGACGCACCCTCGCAATCCTCTTCGCCAGCATGTTCCTCGGCAGGTGGAACGGCCACATCAGGCGCCATGCGTTCGAGCAGATGCCGCCTGCCGAGTACCTCGCCACCTCGTACTACGAGCACTGGCTCTGGGGGCTCGAGAAGCTGCTCGTGGACAACGGCATCCTTACTCCAGAGGAGATCGCCGCGCGTCTGGCCGGGCGTCCGGTCTCGCTGGCCCGGCCCCCGGCGGGTCTGCAGGTGCTCGAGGCGTCTGAAGTCGCCAAGTTTGTCCAGGCCCGGAAGGGCGCGCGGATGGACGACGCAGTGCCGGCGCGCTTCAGGGTCGGCGACCGCGTGTTCGCCAGGAACACGAACTCCGTCGGTCACACACGGCTGCCGCGCTACGCGCGCGGCCGGTGCGGCGTGGTTGATCGCGACCACGGCGTGTTCGTCTTTCCCGACGCCATGGCCGCCGAGAGGCGACGCGAGCCCCAGCATTGCTACAGCGTGCGCTTCGACGCGCGCGAGCTGTGGGGAGCCGAGGCCCCGGCCCACGACGCCGTCTACATCGATCTCTTCGATTCCTACCTGGAGCCCGCGTGAGGCCGTTGGAGGTGGACAGCTTCCCGTCCATCCCACGCGACGAGGACGGGCCCGTCTTCCACGAGCCGTGGGAAGCGCAGGCCTTTGGCATGACACTCGTGCTCCACGAGCGCGGCCACTTCACCTGGCGCGAGTGGAGCAATCGCCTGAGCGCCGAGATCACCGCCGCGAAGGCGCGTGGCGAGGAGGACGACGGCCGTCGCTACTACCTCTACTGGCTCACCGCCCTCGAGAAGCTCGTCGCCGAGAAGCGTCTGGTACCGACCGACGAGCTGGTCCTCCGCAAGCACGAGTGGGACGAGGCCGCGCGCTCAACCCCGCACGGCCGGCCGATCGAGCTGCGAGGGCGCTGACGAGTGGTGCGCTCCGGCCGCCTCGAGCCATCAGCAGCCTGTCGGACTACACGATGTTCGCCGAACAATCCGTTTCACCTGACGCCGACCTCGCTCCCTTCGGTCGCTTCGGCCGCCGCAGGTGAACGGCAGCGTTCGCCGCACAGAAGGAGCCCGCGGCCGTTGAGGAGCATGGTACGGAGAAGTCGAGCCGAGTGGCGTGCGATATCACTGCGCGGAGCCAAGCTCGCAAGTGCTGTCATCCTGGCTCTGGCCCTTGGAGTCCTGGCCG
>WNGA01004019.1_pt1 | contig 22669 bp, 25 predicted proteins | sample 5400061 | NCBI WGS metagenome assembly WNGA01 (sample SAMN13153366, study PRJNA577476) | soil metagenome | isolation source: 100 cm soil or saprolite under grassland replicate 2 | place: USA:California | collected 2016-06-15
ATCTCGTTTATTAGCCCAAGTTCATCCTTATGACGACCAGCCGTGTCAATAATTATCACATCAACCCCAGAATTTTCAAAATGGTGTAACCCTTTCAGAACTATCTCACTTGCATCTTTACTTGACTCATCCCCATAAACTTCAACATTTAGTTTCATGCAGTTCATTTTAAGCTGAGTAAGGGCACCGGGTCTCCAGGTATCAGCACCGATAACTGCCACGCGGTATCCTTGTTTTGTCAACCATCTAGCGAGTTTTGCTGTGACTGTTGTTTTCCCACTTCCCTGAATCCCGACCATTAGAAAGATGTTGATTTTACCAGTTATTACATGAATGGAAGGGTTTTTTTCCTCATAATGTCCATCAGGAACGTGGAGTGTTTGCTCGGGAAATCCTAAAAGTCTAGAAAGTTCTGAATAAAGAATCGAAACTATATGATCTTTCCTTGACAATCCTTTTGGTGGTAATTCGTTTAATGCTCTTTCTTTTATCCGCCTAGTTATTTCGACCACTAGCTTTACCCCTACATCAGACTGCAAAAGGGCCCTTTGAACATCCTTGCAAAGACTGTCGATAACCTGCTCGTTGACATCTGACGCGCCTACTATTTTCTTGATTGCAGTTCTAAGGCTGGTACGTAGATTTTCCAACATTTTCTACTTAGAAGTTAAATTAACATCCAGTATTTCAAATATTCCCCTATCTCCATACCATCGGACAGAACCTTCATTAATCACTAATTTTTTTTTGAAAAATGGGCAGTCTGTGACTATAGTTTCTGCCTCACCCCCTTCGAAATTCAAATTGAAGCCATATTTTGAAGATAGCCATTCTAGTTCTGCGAGCGAGTTCTTATCTAACGTACTGCCCAGCCATTTTGAACTCAAGCCTAGACTTGCAAGGATTGTATCCCCAAAGCGGTGAAAACATCGAAATTTGAAAATGCTTACACACCTTCTCAAATACACTCCTTTGATATTGGCTTGATATCCCTCCATGAACTATCCCATCAATCATATATTTTGGCCTTATCATCCCCAATGCAGATTGAAGGACAATAGTCTCACTTGCTGATGAAGGGTCATTTGATTCCATCCGTTCATATGGGATCTCCATGGCCTCAGCTAAATAAGATGTTAATTCGATGTTTGGATAATGGAAAAGCATGCTGTCTTCAGATTTAGGAACTATGCTCAAAATGCATTCTACTTCATGACCGCGTTTCAACATCTTATAAATTGCGTATGTGCTATCTTTTCCACCGGAAAAAAGAGCTGCGAGTTTCATGTCTTTGCGTTATAAATCAGATCATAATAATGAATTAAAACATTCTTAGTAGTTTACCCAGGGTTGTAAGATTTTTATCGTTGTGCCCTGCTTCGACACATCGATGAGAATCTCAGAGGGTCGAAATGTATTAATTTTCTATCAGCACGGTAAGACGTGGTTAACAAAGGTTTCGAACGCAAATAAGCTACATACACACCTCGGCGTAATCAATTTTAAAGATATAATTGGCCTTGAATTTGGGTCCAAATACGTTACGAACAAGGACAAGACAGTATATCTTTTAGAGCCAACTATCTATGATTTTATAATCAAGTCTGAGAGGAAGACCCAGATCGTGTATCCAAAGGATTTAGGTTTCATCGCAGCAAGGACTGGATTAAAGAACGGCTGCAAAGTAATAGAAATAGGCACGGGTAGCGCAGCTTTGACAACTTTCTTCGCCAGTATTGTGAAGCCCGAAGGTCATATATTCACGTTTGATATAAACGAGGAGTTTATGAAAATAGCTCGAAAAAACCTCGAAAAAGCTGGACTTCAAGACTTTGTGACCATGCATTTACATGACTTATACCAAGGTCTCGAGATAGTTGATGCGGACATCGCAGTTATTGATTTGGGTGATCCTTGGAATGTTCTCGAAATAGTTCACAAATCTTTGAAACTAAGTGGGTCTGTAGTGGCCATCTGTCCGACTGTAAATCAAATTGAGAAAACTGCCATTCAGATGAGGAAAGGCGGATTTACAGATATTGAAGCAATTGAGATTATTACCCGTAATATTGAGGCAAGAGAAGGAATGACAAGGCCTTCCATGCGTATGATAGGGCATACAACCTACTTAATTTTTGCCAGGAAGGTTCTCGAATAGTTGGTAATATGTAATTTCGTAATTCACAATTTTCTGAATTTGTTAAATTAATAGATAAAAAGATCGAGCCTGCTTAGTCTGGAGGACAATTAACAAAAAAGTTTTAATCAAGATTAACCACGCTAAGTTTCCAATTTCAGTAAATTTACCAAATCCAAATAGCCTCACTTGCCGCCAAAGGTATGAAAAAAACTTAACAATCCTTTAGAATTCGAGGAATCTTGAACCGGTCGTACATCGAACTATATAGTTGATGCTGAAAATATAAGCGAGAGGGGACTCATCATACTTCTTCAAGGGCTACTCTCAGTTCATCCAATGTTAGCTTTTCGCCCGCCTTGATCTTTTCTTGTGCTTTTTCCCTGAAGTCCTGCATTAGGATCTTGTATTTGTTTGATGTTGACTGGCTGTGCCGAGATCCCGAAAGAGTTTTGCGTTCTGTTGCTAAAGTGTCTAGTCTCGCGTTTACCTTCTCTAGTAGATTAATGGTCTGATTATACTGATTCATTATAGATTGTCTTTTTTCCTGAAGCAATGTCTTAGAAGATACCAAATTATCAATCGTATTATTCTGTTTGTACATCTCCGATTGCAGATTGGAAACATCTTGATCTGCTTTTATGATTTTATCATTCAAATCCTTGGAGTCCGATCTTAACTTTGATACTTGTTCTTTTACCATTTTTACGGCCTTGATAGCTTCTAAACTCATAGATATCATTTTATAATGTTCCAACGTTTCATTTTTTCTGAATTGAGATTGCGTGGGATTATTGTCAATTTTCGCTTTTGACTCGAGCAATTCTGCCAGTAAAGTCTGCTCGTCTTCTTTAGGAAGTCTGCTCTCCATAAGCGTCAGAAAGCCCTTTGACTTTGACAGATTCTCAGATATCTTTGACAGTTCTGAATTAAGGACTGAAATTTTTTCCTTAATAAAATTTAATTTGTATACGCTTTCTTTGAGTTTTGTCCTTTCTGTCCTGATATCCTTACCAAGATCACGAGAAGTACTATCAACTTCGATGATTTTTTCGCTAAAGTCTCTAAGTTCCTTTGAATATTGACGCTTGCTAGATACTAGCTCCGTCCATTCATTTCTATCGTTAGGACTATTGCCGGTAGACAATATCAATATTCACCAAAGTTTTGAAATATAGGATAAGGGATAAAAATTTAACTTTCCATTAACGAGCTGGGAAATTATACTTTAAGGATTAGCATCAGACATTATAGTGTTAGAATAGATATTTTGCCTACAATTCTTTCGCCAAACAAAGTAATGGCGCGAAGTAATTTAATACCTAATGTGGGTGTGAACAGCTATTCTTATATGCAAGCACGGTTTGAATCATGGTATTGGCGACTGAAGGTTACTGTGTTAAATGTAAGGCAAAAAGAAAAATGGATGATGAAAGGCAAATAACGATGAGAAATGGTAGGCCTGCAACAGAGGGAACTTGTAGTGTTTGCGGTACAAAAATGTTTAAGATAGGTGGAGGACCAAGTAGTTCAGCTCCTAAACCTGCGAAAAAGACTGCGAAAAAGACTGCGAAAAAGACTGCGAAAAAGACTGCGAAAAAGACTGCTAAGAAATCCTCTAAATCCAAGAAAAAATAGGCATAAGAACCATGTGGCCGTTACTGTTAAGAATCAGATAATTTAGGTCTAAAACCTTTTTTTTGTTTTGAAGTTTCTCAATCATTTTTTAACAAGACCTCCGTTATCTAATGTTAGCTATTTACAAACTAAGCAAACTATTGACAATCGCAGGTTCGATCGGTAATTGAGTGTTAATTGTTTAAGCCAAATCTTTTCTCAATATCTTCGAGTCTCTCCAGGTTTCCACAATGATTAATCATTTGTCGTAATTTAATTTTTGGAGCTGCAGATCTTAGTGAATTCCTTGCCATATCGATACCATCTTTTATCGAATCCACCTTTTCAGCGACTAGCAATGCAAGTGAACAGTTAAGCAAAACAACATCTTGCTTAGCACCAGAAGCACTACCGTAAATTACCTGGAGCGTAGTTTTGACTGAATCTTCAAAAGATGATATTTGGATATCTTCTGGACGGGCTAAATCGAGACCAACTGACTTTGGCTTAAAGCGATGAATTACAGTTTCCGAATTTTTAATTTCTACAATTGTGCTTTCACACGTATTTGAAAGTTCATCGTGACCGTCATCAGAATGAACTATAATGACGTTATCGACTTCAGAATCTCGCATGACTGAAGTTATGGGCTCAATCAATGTGGAGTCAGAAATACCTATTACCTGCCCAGAAAGATTGTTACATGGGTTAGACAGCGGGCCGAGAATGTTGAATATAGTCTTGAATCCAAGCTGTTTCCTGATTGGTGATATTCGCATTAATGACGGATGAAACTTAGCGGCGTAAAAGAAAGATATCCCGATCCTTCTAACAGAATGGACAAGATGGTCAGGAGATGAATTCAAGTCGAACCCTACCTGTTCAAGGAAGTCTGCACTACCACACACACCACTCGCTGATCGGTTCCCATGTTTAACAACTGTACAACCTGCTGCGGCTGCAATTATTGCAGCCGCAGTACTAATGTTAAAAGACTTCATCATGTCACCACCAGTGCCACAATTGTCGATAAGAGACCCATTTGTTATTATGGAAAAAGTGGCAGATTCGTTTTTCAAAGCTTCCCTAATGATCTTTATTTCTCTGGTTGTGGTGCCCGCCATCGTTAGCGCGGTTAGAAATCCAGCTATAGTACCCACTGGTACATCAGAAGTAAGTATCGATCTGGCGGCGCTTAATATTTCATGATCTCTCAGATTCAATTTGCTAACAAGTTTTCTGGTTACTTCTCTTACTAATTCTATTTCTGACATTGGTTTACCTTTTTAGCGTCTGAACAAAATTTTGAAGAATCTTAAATCCATCACGGGTAAGAACAGATTCTGGATGGAATTGAACACCATACAGAGGGTACTTATTATGTTGTAATGCCATAATTTCACCATCATCCAAGGAAATAGCAGTAATTTCTAGACAAGAGGGAATCGTATCCGGATCTGCCACCAGAGAATGATATCTTGTGGCTACAAACGGATTAGCTAGCTCATTGAACAAAGAGCTTCCATAGTGCCTAATGAGGCTTGTCTTACCATGCCTGACCCTTTTAGCGTTTACTACTTTGCCCCCGTATGCGTATGCTATACCCTGATGACCTAAACAAACGCCCAAGATAGGAGTGTAAGGGCCAATGCTGGAAATTACTTCACCACATATGCCAAATGACCTCTTGTCCGCAGGATGACCTGGACCTGGCGATATTACAATGGCCGACGGATTCATTTTTTGTATTCCTTCCACTGTGATTCTGTCGTTTCGTAACACGACGGGAGAAGTCCCCATTTGGCCTAAGAGCTGTGCAAGGTTATAAACGAACGAGTCATAGTTATCAATAACAAGAATTTCCTTCAAAATGCATCAGCTGCTACCTAGCGATCGACAATTACTATTAAAATAGCCCAGTCTTTTATTTATACGTATAACAGATATAATTGTGAAATTAGACTACGATAGAATAACAATCCGCGGTACAATACAATAAAATAATGCTTAAACTACTCTGCTAGTGGGGCATGGTTAAAGTTTTCGTAAATGGCTTTGGCAATATTGGACGGAGAGTTGCAAGCGCTTTTTCTAAGGATAAAGAAATTGAATTGATTGGTATTGGAAAGTATTCAATTGACGAAAGACTCGACGAAGCAGTTGAAAAAAACTTTCCCTTGTATGTTCCTGAAAACATGAGGTTGAAATTCAAGGAGGCAGGTTTCTCAGTATCTGGTACAATAAGAGAGGGGATTGCTCAAAGTGACATAGTAATTGATGCTGCAAAGGATGGATTTGGATTCAATAACAAAATAGATCTATATTTACCACTGAATAAGCCTGCCATATTTCAAGGTGGGGAGAATAGGGATGGAATTAAGAAAGTAGCTGATATAATTCATAATTCTAGAGTTAATTTTAATGATATGTTCAGAAGAAAATATGTAATACAAGGAAGTTGTAACGTATCTGGAATAGGAAGGATCATGCAACCTATGATCGAAAAATATGGAAAGGAAATTGAGAGATATGACATAACCCTTATTAGAAGATGGGCTGATCTCGAAGATAAAAAAGTAGTAAAGGACTCTATTGAATGGGATCAAAATCCTCACCATCAAGAGGACGTGAAATCTTTTATTCAAGCTAAGTTGTATATTGAAGCGTATAAAGTTCCATCACGGATGATGCATGTCCATCAAATGACCATCAGGTTTGAGGATGCTGCACCTGAAATAGATTCGTTTTTGGAGGTTTATAAAAATGAATTTGGTGTAGCAATACTTAGCAATGTAAGTGGAACAGGCGATATTCGTATGAAGGCAATGGACCTTGGATTTGAATATGGAGACACCAACATGGTACATATTCATACAGATGCTACCAGAAAACAAGATGACACATTAAAAATCGTGTATTCTGATGACCAGACTGGGATGGTGATACCAGAAAACCATCTTCTATTGCAGTCAATTCTGTTCGGGAGATCCAAAAATGACGCCTACAATCGGACTGATGCCATTTTTGATATGCAAAAAAAGCGACGTATACTTGAATCAGAATTTAAAGGCTGAATACAAATTCTCGGTTATTTCCCTCTGAAATTGAAACATATAATTACACATCGATGGGTAAATTTTTTAATTGCCAGAAGCTTATTTAATGTGAATGTTAAATCTAGTAGCGTGAGCTAGCGCACGGGTTACTCCAAAGAGAGGAAACTCCTCCCTCACAACAGGCACTCGAATTAGTGATAATTAGCTGGAGACGGCTGGCAACGAAACAGAAATGATATCCAGTCAGTCGAAAATGATGATGAGGGTGTATAACCTGAAGATACTGATACTGGAATGAAACAGGCGACCCGAGTGGAGCAAGGCCAAACAGGGCAGCACATTCCTGTATGTGCCCGGGTTGGCCGCTTAGCGGAATCCCGTCTAAAACAGAAGGAGGGTTACGGCTAGCACACACTTTTTGATCTTTGTGATTAATGTGATTACCTTTTATGTTAAAACGTAAGATCTAAATCGACTACTAAATTTTGCCTATCATTGTTGACGATTCTTCCCTCTCGAAGTTGTTATCTAAGGAATATCATTATCCCACTTGGATAGTCTCTAGGTTTCTAAGTATCATACCTGCTACTCCTAACCTCTTACACGTACTAGAGTCACCTCCAAGAAAGTATATTCGAATAAATACTTTGAAGACAAGCTCAGAAGAAACAGTAAGAAGACTTATGAACCTTGGATTTGAATTTGGAGTAACTATTCTACCCCAAGTTTTTGAAATTAGAAAGGAATCATATTCTGTTGGTTCAACTCTCGAGTATCTGCTGGGCCATTATTATATTCAAGATTTGAGTTCATGCTTAGCGGTGATTGAATTGAATGTTTCGGAAACAGATATTGTTCTAGATATGACATGTGCCCCTGGCGGTAAGACCACATTTATTGCACAAAATATGAATAACAGAGGAATTTTAATTGCTGTTGACTCTAGTGCTAGGAGGATAAGAAGTACTTTCTTCAATTTAATGAGATGTGGAATTCAAAACACACATATTTACAAAATGGATGCGGTAAATGTTCCTGGGTTTGGTATCAAATTTGATCGCGTTTTACTTGATGCTCCATGCAGTTGTGAGGGAGTGATTTCAAGGGACAAATCTATAAAGATTAATAATAGTCCTCTTTTAATAGACAAATGTGCGGGAAAACAAATCGCGCTTCTGAATTCTGCCATAAAAGTTACTAAACCAGGAGGATTAGTAGTTTATTCCACCTGTACATATGCACCAGAAGAAAATGAGTTTGTAATCAATACTTTTTTAAACTCCTGCAGTAATATTGAAATCGAAGCAGTTAAGTTTGGTGTTGATGGTCTCACATCGTTTTCAAACCACAAATTGGATTCTTCATTAAAACTGACAAAAAGGCTATATCCGCACCTTCACGGAACCTTGGGGTTTTATATTGCAAAACTGAGAGTAAAAAATTGAGTAGGTATAGAAGTCCTTCACCCCAAGAGCGTACTGTTCTCAGACGAGCGTTCTCAAAATGGGGTGTATTTGAATTTTTGGAAAACAAGATATTCCTGGTAAGAGTTGGTAATGAACGTAGAAAACAAATCTTCCTAGTCGCTACTGAAGTTTTGACCAAGATTAATTCACCTTTATACACGGGATTATTTATAGGGGAATTGGGAAAGCAGTTCGTGCCTTCCCTAGAGATGGCTCAAATAATTGCGAGGGAGGGAATCAAGTTTCCATTTATAAAAGTCAGCCCTAAAGGAGAATCACTTGTTGTTTATGGCAGGGATGTATTTGGCGATTCCATTGTAGAATACAATACACGTAAGGAAAACGAGCTTGTGATTATATTAAATACTCGAAGTGAAGCAATCGGTATCGGAAGGACGCGCTATCATCCTGATTATTTGAGCACGATAGGAGCAGTGACAGTTACAACGCTAGCAGATGTTGGTCAATATATTAGAAATGAATGTGCGCCCAATGGTTGGGCGCTGGTATAACTATTTTGTTAATTAAGTATTTAATGGCGTTATTAATCAATACATTACTTAAACAACCATTAATCTATTTAACTGAAATATGACATAATTTAATACTCTGCTAATTTGAAACAAGCTACTTTCTGGCTTTCAATAAAACAAATACGGCTACTGCACCCATCATTCCACCCAGAATGAGCAAGACTTGGATGGGGAAACCTCCAGTTGCAGTACTTGTCCCCTGGGGCGCATCTTCGCTAACAGTAACAAATTCACCGCTAGGCGTTGACCTTGCCTGTGCAAAACCTGCTATTTGGATTTGACCACTTGGTTTAGAGGTTAATGTATTTATATTTACGTTTACTCCGTCAATTGTTGCCTTTGCTTCTCGCTCTATATCACTAAATGTTCCTTCTCTGAAACTACTTTCACCTAAGGAGAAAATTGATACCACTTTAGCTCCACCGATCTCTTTGAATCCGCTGCCAAGCATGCCAACCTGGCTACCTGTAGGGTCGAACAAGAAATGCCAGGTATCCAGTGATTGTCCCATGAGCTCAAAATTAAGCAAAGGATTTTTCAATAGCTTTCCTGCTTCTGCATTTTCAAGCTGACTCGCAATTTTTGGGAGTTTATTTTGTAAGAGACCTATTGGATAATTCACATTTATTTGACCTACTTTATTAAGGGTTAGAATCAGGGGTTGCGGAACTACGAATGACCGCCAATCCAAATCGACAACTTTCAAATTAGTGCTATTCTGATTCGGCAGCGTCATTCCAGCCAGCATAGGCTTAAACCTAACCAGGTAACTTACTTTCAATTGCCCTGGTGTACCGTCAATGTGCGCGCTATAATCCAGAGTAGCATTCTGAACTTGAGCTGGACTATGTTTTTCATTGAATATGTCTTGATTTACCGTTGATATGAGTTCTCGCATGCCCGGAGTAGACATATTGGCCTTAAAATTGACATTTTCACGAACACCAGTAAGGTTCTTAGATAGGGCACTGTTGGGGTCATAAGTAATAGTTAAAATTCCATCACCAGTAAATTGAGCCTGAGCTTCACTAAGAGTGGGCACTACTACAGTAGTGAGCTCTACAGCGACGGCATCTAAAGCAATCGACGAGAAAAGAAATAATCCCAAAAGCGTAGGTACAATAATGTTTGTATAACCCACGAAATCAAACTCAAGGATCCTGTTTATATTCTTTATCAAGTGAGATAATTCACATCCCTATCTAGTTATCATACAGTTGTTGAAAGTACCACACAAAAACTGGATCCGAACAAGACATACATTAGACTAAAGTGGAATAGACCATAAAATGATAACCGTTATCGCTGGTGGTACTGGGTCGGCCAAGCTTGTGCGTGCTATCGCCAAAAAAGTTCGTAACCTTAATGTTATATCTAACGTGGCAGACAATATTTGGCTTTTTGGATTATATATTTGTCCTGATATCGACACAATGATTTATGCATTATCAGGTTATTTGGATCTGGAACGAGGGTGGGGGATGAAACAAGACTCATTCAATTTTCTTGAGCAATTGAAGTCCTTGGGTTATGAAGCATGGTTTAAAATAGGAGACAAAGATCTTGCCACCCATGTTATTCGTACTAAAATGATGAGGGAAGGCTATTCCCTATCATCCTTCACCGAGTGGATGAGAATGCGATATAATTTAAGTGCTAAAATTATTCCTTTTACTAACGATCATGTTGAAACACGTGTGACAACTGAAAAAGGAGAAATGCATATACAAGAATTCTGGGTCAAGAATTCCGGAATGCTAGAAGTCAAAGATATCAAGTTTCAAGGCCTAGACACCTCAATCGTAAACCAAGAAGCAATTCATGCAATAGATAATTCAGGGACAATCGTTATAGCTCCAGGCAATCCAATTTCAAGTATAGGACCTATAATCTCGCACAAATCTATAAGAGCCGAACTAATTCAAAACCGGGATCGTGTCTTGGCTGTATCTCCGATAATTAGAACCCGCGCGATAAGCGGTCCTACAGCAAAATATATGAATGCTCTAGGGATGGAAGTTTCAGCAGTAGGGATTGCATCACTGTATAGTGAATTTCTTGGAAACTTTATAGTATCCTCTGAAGAGGATTGGGTAACTACAAATCAGATGAAGAACCTGGGTATCAATGTCCATAAGACAAATATTCTTATGGAGAATGAAGAAGATGAAAACACTCTTGCTAGGTTTGTGCTTAATGTCCAAAAAAAACAAAACGACAAAGATGAACATTAATTGAGCGTGGCGGTAGTGTTGCCGGTTAAAGGATTCTCCACAAGTAAGTCTAGACTTGCCCCTACATTATGTCCTACAGAGCGAATTGCAATTTCCCAATTGATGTTGAAATTTACTTTGAATATTCTGCTTAAGCTTGAATTCGTTTCACATGTTATAGTGGTATCTTATGATAGTCGTGTTCGAAGAATTGCTGAGACATTTGGAGTAGATTTTGTGTATGAAAATAGCAAGGGCGTCAATGCTGCTGTAAATGCGGGAGATCGTTTTTGTAGGAAGTTCGGAATTAACTCCAATATAGTCATCCCAACTGATGTTTGTTTCTTAAATGTTGAAGAGATTAGTTTAATCTATTATCATGCAGTGAAGTTTCCAACCGTTGTTGTACTCTGTCCCTCTGTCAAAAGAGATGGGACGAACTTCCTCCTGCGCAACCCGTTACCTCTTTTTGAAACTTCCTTTGACAATAATAGCTATTATAATCATTTAGAATCAGCCAATAAATCAAATGCTCACCTCATTCTATTGGACTCTCCAACACTAGGGAGAGATATTGACACAACCCAGGACATACTAGAAGCTATCGAATTTAATCCTACAAATAAGTTGACTGGAGTCCTAAGGAGGATTATAACCAAAATCCCAACTTGATAAAGTCCTAGATAAGTAATTCAGATCAAAATTATTAGAGATGAATTATGCCATTGCGCTTACTATCATGAATTTTTGGTCTATTTGTTAAAATTCAAATTCAAATCCCATCAACCATCTTTACAAAATGCGTTCAAAAATTGTTTACATACAATTTCTTTACCAATAACTTGATTTGATTTTTTCGATTACCCTTTCATGTTCAAAGCCTTTTTTTCTTGCAAATCTTTCCATGGCCCCTAATGGCACCCCGCCTAATGCTCTCGCTAGTCCGGCAAAGAACAGATTCTTAACCGGGTTGTCTCGACCGACTTTATGCATGAATTTTTGTATGCCGTATTTGAAATTATGCTGCCATGTTTTGTACATTACGCCCAGCTTGGCAGGATCCATTGTGTTGCCGATATCGAAGAAATCTGATTTTTCTAGTAAACCAATTGGAACGAATGTTAGTGGTGTAGTTGTGAATTTTGATTCTGGTTGTTCTGACTCCAAGTCGTGAATCAATTGAATTGTTTCCCAACTATCCTCCGGAGTTTCATCATTGTCCAAGCCCATTATGAGGGTAAAAGCAGGTACCCAATAATTCTCGTTCAATGTCTTAACTGCTGTTTTGACTACCCAGTGCCATTCAGAAGGCTTAAAGGGAGCTAATTTTCTGTCCGCGTATTTGCCGATTAATCTAATACTTCCCGTTTCAAATCCACACTGAATCCCTATATGATTATCGGGGGAAGCCCTAATAATTCTAGAAAGATTAGGAATAAGTCTTTCGTCAGCAATGGCACCGGCTAGGGTTCCATGTGTAGGATTTGTGTGCTCAATTCCTGTAGACATTATCCCCGTAAAAAGTTCTTCCAATGCCTCTCTATTTGGTTGCATGTTTTTCGTGGTTCTTGGGTTCAAACCGTAGACAAAAATGTCATCACTATGAACCCACGCGTTCTTTAGTCCACCATACTTCATGTTTATTTCAATCTCCTTTATGACTTTTTCTACAGGATAATATCTCAAAGGCCTTAAAGTAACATCACAAAACTTGCACCCCCTACCACACCCTCTCATCACTTCTACCATTCCATGGATACTAGGATTAACTATGACCGGGATTTCATCGACAGAAGGTTCGTCCCAGTAATGTATGAATCTTCCATGATAAGTGTGATTATCCTTGACGAATTCTTTTATTTCAACTTTAAATGGGCTCTTTTTGAACGGATTTGCAGTTTCTAACTCTCCTCCAATTATCGCATCAAAAAATGCGGAGCCTGCTCCATCTATTTCCGGGCCTATTCCTCCAAGTTCGCCTTCTACGATTCCATAAATACCGTACTCCTCTATCTTTGCAGGGTCATAATTATATTGCCAAGTTCCTGATGCTCCTGCTATAACTTTCGCAGAGCTTCCAGTCCGTTCCTTGGCTCTATTTATTCTCATGTGTAGTTCTCTGTTGTAAAATTCATCATACGATATTTGTTTTCGGCCATAGGTGAAAGTCATTGTAACAGGACCCATACCTAAAGGATCCATTTCATAAGTCCCAATTACTTCCGTTTCGGGTCCTATGAATCGGTCAATATAATCTGGATGAGCTACAACAACATCATCCCTGCTATAACCATCTCTTATTAATGCAGCCTCCACTTTTCTTAATCCATACGGAGCGAAATCCGCACGCCCTTCGCTGTTCGATATGGGGTTGCAAATAAAATCAAATAAAACTTTAGGAGTAACTTGATTCCGTAACACTTTATAAAGAAGTGATTCGTGCGATCTGTTCGGATCAACTGCGGGGGCGCAACCAAAAAACGAAGCCAATGATATACCCCTATACGGAGACATCAGAGTCCTATCTGCGCTGAGTACTACCTTGGCATGTTTCATAGACTAGAATTCACTAACATCTAACGATGTAATTCCAGATAGATTTTAAGTTTTCCACAGGTGCATATTTAAGCATTGATTTTTTGGGCTTTCGGGCTCAAAAGTACTATTTTTTAATTATAGTCAAGATATCTTTGTCCAATAACCTATGATCTAAAGATACTCTTTGGCCATCAAACTTTACACTTTTACCTACCACATAAGCAAATTTGAAATCTTTAACGAAGTTTCTATGTATCTTGTTGCACACGTCCTTAACAGTACATTCCTTTTTCATTACCAGCGGTTCTTTAATATCCACTTGGCCCCCTCTCGGTTTCAAAAAGACTTTTATGAAATTTAACTTGTCGTAGATTTTCTGCTTTAGATATTCTATATTCATTTTCTTATCAGCAGAAATAGCAACTACCTCAAGTGGCATGTTTGCGCTTATTTCAGTAAGAAACTTTTTGCTTACCAAATCGATCTTATTCACCACGATTATGGATGGTAAGTATAGCGTATTGCCTGACAGTACATCGATCAATTGTTCGTAACTTAGTTCAGGCTCTCTAACAATCAATCTTCCGTTATGCAGCCCATATATTCTAAGAATTTCCTTTGCGAGGTTTAATGACATCTTCAAAGGTTTCTGCGCATGCACAAAAAGTCCTCCTGAATGTGTTTCTTCTATAGTTACGTCTGGTCGAGTCTGATTTATTTTTATACCTACTTGACTGAGCTCTTTCTCGAGTACCGGGAGATGCTGGGTTTGGAATACATCCAAAACAACTAACAATAGATCCGCGCTTCTGGCTACTGAAAGTACCCTTCTGCCCATGCCTTTTCCCTTAGACGCGCCTTCTACTATGCCTGGAAGATCAAGAATTTGAATTTTAGCTCCATAAAAATCCATCATGCCCGGGACAGCAGTGAGTGTTGTAAACTGATAAGATGCGACTTCAGACTTTGCATTCGTCAAAGAATTAAGTATGGTTGATTTTCCAACACTTGGTAATCCAACTAATACTACGGAAGCGTCTCCCGTTTTGCGAATATCAAAACCCACATTTTCGCCGCCACCGGAAACGGTCTTCCCATGTTTGTTCTCTATCATCTCTCGCTTTAATCGTGCTATTTTTGCCTTCAGAACTCCTATATGAAATTCAGTTGCCTTGTTGATCTGGGTCTTATGAATTTCTGCTTCAATAGCTTTGATCTTTTCAGGAATACCCAGTTGATTACCCCTATGAGTATTAACATCTATCTTGATAAATATCTTGCCATGTAACTTATGACTGCCTCAAAGTCTGCCCAAAGTGTCCGTTTAATCAATAATTTGAAAAGAGAAATTCGCTAAACAAAGTTAAACATGAGATTTACAAATCAAGATATTCTAAACAACGTCAACAATTATTTTGATTCTTGTTACTTACACCTTATATTTTGGATGGCAGGTTCTTATTGCTTCCTCCTGCTTTGTCATTATTATTGCGCCTGAGTTTAATAACCAAGAGAGCAGCAATTATGATCCCTATTATAATGTAGTTTACCGGTGGGCTAAGTACCTTAGGAATCAGACCAAGGGCGGGGATAACAAATTTAACCTTTCCAATAAAGTTTTTCTGTCGTATGGGAAAATCTGTTCCAGGAATTGACGCAGGATTTGCATCACCCTTTGTGGTTACCACTCGTTCACCCCTGGAATCTGTTTGGATTTCCGCTACCCTATGTACAATAACCTTATCTTCCCCCGCTGGTCTATGGAAAACTATAATATCTCCAAGATGCACGTCATTAAAAGAATTTCCGTCACCTACCACCAATATATCATTCACGTTTAGTGTAGGTATCATGCTTCCGCTTGAAACTATATAGAAAGGATTCCCTGTGGGGAAAACAAAATGAAGGACTGCCCAAATAATAACTACCCCAATCACAACTATAGCAATGTCCTTTATCGCACCAGGCAAGCGCGACCCCCTTTCGTCTAACAAATCAACAAAGTATCCAAAAATACATAAGATAAACCTTTAGATTTAAAATACATTGGCAGCTCAGTCTAATGCCTTTTCCTCATTTTCAAAAAAGCTTTTATTGGTTTAACTCTGAGTCGTCACTGCTGCCTGATGAATAATGGGGCCTTGGGTATTTAATGTAATCGTCGATCGCTCTGTTAGCCTCCATATCAGCTTCAATATTAAATCTTCTTGAAACATATCTATATCGAAGATCTGCAAATAAATTCTCTAGATTGGTAATTTCCCTTGATATTTCTTTAAGTTTAATATTTCTTATTCTATATTTTTTTAATCTTTGATTTACCAGAAGGTTACTATCGGAGAATATAATAATTCGGTCTCCAATTAAATTGGCTAATTGTAGTGCCCTTTTTAGAGCCTGATATTCAGCTTGATTATTTGTTCTTATTCCGACGAATTCTCGATAGGCGATGATCCTATAGTTTTCACTGTAGATTACTATCCCTACACCTGATAATCCGGGATTCCCTCTGCTGGCTCCGTCGATAAAAACTTCAAGCAATTAGTGATCGATCCTCCTTGTGAACAACAATAGACAATACCAGTAATTTTCCATAAAGTCTAACAAGTTCAGGTATTAAGGAAGGGTTTATACTTGGAAACAAGATCAGACAGCGGAAAACTGTTTCCTCCAACAATTTTCAATTTGATAGTTAAATTTTGTTTCTTTATTTCTATGATGTTGTACGAGTTTTGGAAAAATCCTCTAAATCTTGAAGAGCTAGCAGTACCTGCGTAGACTATCTGAAGGGATCCGAGGTTCCACATCCAAGGCCGATGTTTATGACCACACAGTATTAGATCGACATGTGATTCTAGGCATGCCCTCAGAGTGTCGCCCGCGTCTAAGATGATAATCTTATCAGTACCGGTATCAGGAATCCCAATTAAGTGGTGATGCATAGCGACAATTATCTTCTTTTGTTGCCCTTTAAAATTCTCAATAGTCTTCTGCATCCATGATAGTTGTCTATAGCCAACTTCGCCTTCATCCCTATCCGGCCTTGCAGTACCAAGTGTTACCACTACCACTTTTCCCATATCATAAATTTGGTTAGTTCTAAAGTATTTCTTGAACAGTAAATATCCGGTGTGTCTGTAATCGTGATTGCCAGGCAATACAATCAGATTCCGACAACTAAGTCGTTGTAATTCTGTTCTAGCTAGCTCGAATTGTGGAAGGATTCCCTCATCAGTGATATCACCAGTTACCACGATGGCATCAGGTTTCATCCTATTCACTTCTTGAACTATTTTGTCAAATATCAATGGATCATATAGGCTACCTATGTGAACATCCGAAAGTTGAACTAAAACCGCCAAGCAAATAAAAGTTGGTTCAAATGGTATATTAATGCAATAGGCAGTGTTAAAAATGGATTCCTCCCAATGGTGATTCAGCCACGCCCAAAAGAAAGGTAAAAGAAGAGAAGCCACGACGCAAAATTACCAGGACGCAAATTATTATTCCACCAATAATCGTGGGTATCGCAACACTTGGTGGCTTGGTAATAATGCATTTTCTACCAGCCCCCTCGCCAATCAAGGTCTGTTTAAAAGCTCATGGTGTTGACACTTTCAACGTTCACCCTAGAATCGAAATAGATGTGAATGGGAAAAATAAATTACTTCCCGCGAATGTTGGAATAGAAAAGAAGAATGGAAGAGAATGCATGCATGTAATTCATACAGATGAAATCGGAAATATACTCCACATTCAATTTGTAAGACCAATACGGTTGACCCTTGGTGATTTCATGAAAATATACTCAGCAAACAATAAAACAATTACCGTTGTTGATAACTCAACAGGCAATTTCAATAATCAAACTCTAAACCTAAGCGATTTTGAAATAAACTATTCTTACTTTTCTGGGAACAGTTTTACCCCGATCCTAAACCTTACTCAATCACCCCCATTTACGGATAAATTCCTGGGTAAGATCAATCTACACTCAAAATGAATATAAACAATTATTATTGATTTTGATTTAGATTGACTAAGAGGGCAGCTATAATAAGGGGAGATGGTACCGGTCCGGAGCTTGTAGAGGCAATGATAAAGGTACTTCGAGAATGTGGGTCTAGAATTGATCTTGTGATATGCGAGGCAGGGTCAGACTGGTGGAAAAAAGTCGGAGGAAACACGTATGTGTCTAATGAAGTCTGGAAGAATTTGGAAGATTCTGATGCGTGTTTCAAAGGTCCGACTACTACGATACCATTGCCGTCAGCTCCAAGAAGCGTAGCAGTGAGCATAAGACAAAAATTCGAACTTTACGCAAACGTAAGGCCCATTAAAACAATGGGAAAAGCGCCATTAAATCTTGATTTCGTTTGTGTTCGTGAGGCAACCGAAGGACTGTATGCTGGAATTGAGTTTAAGACGAGTGACGATTCGGCTATTGCAATAAGGAAAATCACAAGAAAATCTTGTAACCGAGTAGTGGCTCACGCTTTTACCCTAGCGGACGAACTTGAATTCCCAACTGTTCATGCCATTACAAAGAGAAATATTTTAAAGGAAACTGACGGAATCTTTTGGCAAGAAATTGAAAAAATAAAACAAAAGTTTCCTGAGATAACTGTGGATGAATATTACATAGACAACATGACACAGCAATTGGTGAAAAATCCTGAGAGATTTAACAAGAGTGTTCTATTAAGCACGAATCTATTCATGGATATTGTATCAGAGTGTGCTTCCGGACACCTTGGTTCGATAGGAAATGTGTACTCCGGAAACTACGGGGATAAATATGCAATGTTTGAACCTGCTCACGGTAGCTCCCCAAAGTATGCAGGAATGAACAAGGTAAATCCAGTCGCTACGATTTTGTCTGGCGCGTTGATGGCAAAGTACCTAGGTGAAAATGATATATCTAATGCCATTTTTAAGGCAACAGTAGATGTAATCAACGAAGGTGTATTTGTAACATATGATTTAGGAGGAACTGCAACTTTGAGTAAGACTGCATCGGAAATCGGTAAAAGAGCGAAGAAATTACTCCGGAATTAATTGATCTCGAAAACGATAGACATCTACCAGTTAGGATTTAGTAATCTCTAATATTAGCAATACCTCAAAAAACAATTTTTTTTTGTTCACCTGTTTAAACTTCAAACCTGATATGCTGAGAAAATAATGAAGTTTTTGAAGATCGGACATTGAGGAAGCCAGAATCAGAATCTTTCCCGAACGCTTCAACATTGGAGCCGCTACCTTAAGAAATCTTGTTGACCATTCAATACCAGAAGATCCGCCGTCAATTGTGGTATCCTTTTCATAGTCTATACGTAAATCTCGTAAGTATGGCGGATTAGAGACTATGAGATCAAATTTTGACCTAATGGTGTCGCACATATTACAACATATCAATTGTGTTTTCCGACTTAAACTTCCTTTTGCAAAAATCACCGAATCTAAATTTGAATCTGTTCCGATTACTACCTCAAAATTCTTGCTTAATTCTTTCGTAATTATTCCAGATCCCACCCCAACCTCGAGAGCCTTTTTACCGGAATACCTTTTAATCGTCTCAACTAAGAGATAACTATCCTCTGTTGGAATATACATTCTATTCGCGTTCCTAATGTTGCCTTCTACGGACACACTTCTTAGGAGGACATATGTATTATCAATTCATATTTTTAGGATAAGGCGATTGCAGTTTTTAACCTAAAAACAATTACGTAGCTCTCAGTGGTAACGTCTTGAGCTATTTTTATTAATAGTCCTTTGGACGAAGATATTACCAAAATTTCGATTAGAATTAGACAATTGTTTCCTTTTATTGTGGAATAATAATTCAATCTTATTTAATCCAGCTCGAGCAAGCATATTATTTTTGTGAATTAAACGGATAATTTTCGACGTAACTTGGGGTGGAGGGACGAAAGCTTCTGGAGGGACGGTTGCTATCAATTCCAATTCGAAACTGTATTGCGAAATAACCGAAATCGCACAAAAATTCCTTTGTCCGGGTTGAGAAAACATTTTAGATGCAAATTCATCTTGAACCATAATTACTCCTCTCCTAAACTTATGACAAGACAACCACTTGATTATTTCTTTACTGCGAGAATAAGGTAAATTGGAAAAGAAGACATCGAATTCTGCAGCATTCGATCTGAATAGGTCCGAATTATAAAGCTTCACGTTTGATCTGTCTCGACAATTAAGACAAGTACTCCTGAATAGATCTGGATCAACTTCGTAGGAATGAACAAAACCCGATAGCTCGGATATGAGTTTCGTTATTTTTCCCGTTCCGGACCCAAGTTCAAGTACCACTTCATTTGTATTAATTCCTAAAGATTGAATTATTTGTGAAATTACTCTCTCGTCTACCAAATGATGCTGTCCTAGTTCAATCCTTCGTCGGTCCTCTGCAGCGTTATCATTTTCCGACAAACAAATTCATCCTGACTTCTCCAGAAATTTCTTCAACTATCCTTTTAGAAATGAGTTTATGTATATCCTTGATCCCGATTCTTGATTGTACGTCTAAAAACGATTCAAATTTCTTCTTTTCTCTCTCTCTTATTATACTCATCATATAGGTCTTACCAATGCCAGGTATCAGCTCGAGAGAATGAATGCGAGGGGTTACTGGTGGAGAATTGTTAATGTACGAAACAAACCTCTCTTCATTTGTCAAAACTATCTTATCAACAATATTTGGGAGATCATTTTTCGCTGAGGGAGAGATCGAATTGAACTCTAATTTACCCAAAACACTAAGTACCTTGTTCCTTCCTTCACGCCCTATATACACTCGTTCACCAATCTCGAAGTTTGCATTTTGGACCCCTAGCAACTCTAGTAAAGTAAGACGTCCCTCACCAATTGCCTGGACGATTATACCTTCACGGCCTCTTACAGTTAATGATTTACTTCTTTGACTATAATCCAAAACATATGCATATTCCTCATATCTTCTGTGAGTAGCAACATTATGACCGTCAACAGACGTTCTGCCGCTATCAGTACCAGGAGGAATAGAGTCCAACTATGAGTGCAATATTGTGTGAACTTGATATTTAACTTTCATGCGACAGCCATAAGCTTCGCCAAGGCCTTCTCTAAGGTCGACGTAAGGATTAGCTTCTTCCATCCAAAAGTAAATGTTCTAAGTTCCTCGAGTGTTTTTGGCATGATATTTGTTAACTCAACAGACTCCTCTTCAGTAAATTCACATTCTTTCATCAAGTCGTTTATCAATTTTTTAGCATATTGCGGCGTAGTTTTTGAAAACTTTGTTACGTAGTCAAATGTCCATCTTTGTATTTGGTCCATCTCTTCAGGCTTCCTCGTTTCTAAGATTCCTTTGACCTCAGAAAGTGAGATCATCTCCTTCTTAATTATTTCAGTCAATTTGATTGTCTAAACCTCCTGACCAGAATTGAATGGCTTGACATGGTTAAATCTTGTCTTTAAGATCTTCGGCTTATTTGCGAGAGCGACCCCGACTTTTAAGGTTCTTCTTCCAATACTTTTAATGACTCCCACTCGTCCTTGATATCTCCTATGCGGCATAGTCTTATGTTCTCTAGGATCTAGATTGATCACAACTTTATCACCAACTTCGTAGTTAGTCAATAGGAATGATACGCCTCTTGAACCTGTATTGCTCTTCAATACGTGCCTTGATTTTCTTCGTGGTCCATGTGACTTGGGCATTCCTTATTGATTGTCCTCCTTTAATTTAATACTATCTAGCCATTAGTTACAGGCATCAGTTAATTTAGTATTAAAGAAAGATAATTTTTGTATCTTCTTATCATGAAAATATGTCATATTAGGATCTCATCAGAACAGAAGTCATTCAAACAGTTTTTCATTATCGGAATTATTTGTTTCATGACTCTTGAGGGTCACCTATACCTTGTTCATTCAGTGTAAATATCACCTCTCGCTCAGCATGATATGGGCTGTCGACCATTCTCGCAATTCTATTTTTCCCGGCCCTTTTTAAATAAATCCGATAAGTAGTGGTATGTCCTATAACATTGCCACCGGTAGGTCTAACAGAATCGCCAAACAATGCATCAGGAGAAGATAGGATCTGATTGGTGATAACAACTGCTACCGAACATGTTTCTGCAATTCTCAACAACATGTGTAGAAATCTGTTCATCTTCTGTTGTCTTTCTGCCAGGACGGCTCGTCCTAGGAATTCAGCCCGGTAGTGAGAAACAGCAGAATCTATCAAGAGTAAACGGATTCCATGAAGCTGAATTACATGAGCAGCTTCTTCGATTATCACTTCTTGATGGGAGCTGTTAAATGCTTTAGCGACAATAATATTTTCTAAAACGGAATTTGGATCTAATTTTCTTGCATTTGCAATTGATACAATTCTTTCTGGTCTGAATGTGTTTTCAGTATCTACATATAGAGCCCTTTGGATTGGTCCAACTGTTTTTGAATCTTTCTGTACAGTCACACAGAGAGTGTGACATATTTGTGTTTTACCAGTCCCGAATTCCCCATAAAGCTCAGTGACAGACTTAGTTTCAAATCCTCCTCCTAATAGGTTATCCAAATTTTTTGACCCTGAAGAAATGCGGCTTTCTAACTTTCTCCTATCATAGATGAGAGTCGCGGGAACAAATGGTTTATCATAAATCCCAAGGTCTTCTAATTTCACTCTAGCCTTGTTGCACATTGATGCGCATTTATCGATATTAATTCCAGTAGCGTTGGCGATATCATTTGCTCCTCTAATTACTAAATCCCTTAAAGATCTAAATCCCGCCTCTTCCAAACAAATTCTAGTAGCTGGTCCAATCTCCTCTAGAACATCTAGATCATACATTGAAGAATCGGTACTGTTGCTAGCCAAATCTTGTTTATGTGTATCATTGTTTAACTATTTAATTAGTCTTTGAATTTTACGCTCTTGATTTATGATTCGAAATTGGAACAGCAGACGGACAAACTAAACTGCAACATGAGGCTACGCGGTAGCAGGGAATCTCCTTTACCGCTCTGCTGGAGTCCTGCTTAACGATTTTGTGTAACGATTTTCAATGCTAGTTCAAATGCTCCCTTTACTGTATGTTCT
>WNGA01003766.1_pt1 | contig 22663 bp, 11 predicted proteins | sample 5400061 | NCBI WGS metagenome assembly WNGA01 (sample SAMN13153366, study PRJNA577476) | soil metagenome | isolation source: 100 cm soil or saprolite under grassland replicate 2 | place: USA:California | collected 2016-06-15
CGATGGCGATCGCGACCGGCCGCGTAGAAAGACTGACGCTGCGACTGGCGGTTTCCGTCGCGGGACGAGACCCGGCGCCCGTCGAGTTGGATGCGCCGGGCGACACCACGGTCGGCGCAGTCGTGGAGGCACTCGCGCACGCGGTCGGGGTCGAGGCCGAGGAAATCGTGCTCGGGCGGACGGGCCGGCGGCTGCCGCGCGAGGCGCAGCTCGGGGACGTCGCGCTACGGCACGGAGATCGGCTCTTCCTCACCGGCTCGCACGACGGTGGGCGTCAGCGCCCCCGAAGCATGGCACCCGCACCCCTCGAGCTCGCGGTCGTGGGCGGGCCGGATGCCGGACGCAGCTTCTCGCTCACTCCCGGCGACCACGTCGTCGGCAGGGACGAGGGCTGCGCGGTTCGGCTCGACGACCCAGCGCTCTCGAATCGCCACCTTCGCCTGCGCGTGAGCGACGACGGAACCGTGACGGTCGCCGATCTCGGCTCGCGCAACGGCACGCAGCTCGAAGGAGCGGCTCTCATGTCCGAGGCGTCCGAGCGCGCGCCGCTCGGCGCCGTGATCTCTGCGGGTCGATCACAGCTCATGGCCGTCCAGCCGGCGACCGACGGGCATCCACCGCCGGTGGCCGCGGACGGAACGATCCCGTTCAACCGGCCACCGCGCGTCCAGCGGCGGCTCGAGGCCGCCGTGCGTCCGTTTCCGCCGCCGCCCGACGGCGCGCAGCGCGCGCGCCTACCGCTCGGCGCATCGTTGATCCCCCTCGCGCTGGGGCTCGGCCTGTATCTCGCCACGCGCATTCCGACGATGCTGTTCTTTGCGGCGCTCTCCCCGCTGATGGCGCTCTCGACGTTCCTCGAGGACCGGCGCAGCGGCCGCAAGGGCTTCGAAGCGGGACGGCGCGAATACCGGCAGCGGCTCGCCGCCCTCCGGGACGAGCTCGAGGAGGAGCGAGGCCGTGAGCTGGCCGCACGCCGGGCGGCGGCGCCCGACGCCGTCCAGCTCGTACGCCGCGCGACGCGGCTCGAGCCGGCGCTGTGGGAGCGGCGCCCCGGTGACGCGGACTTTCTCAGCCTTCGGCTCGGCGCGGCCGACCGTCCGTCGCTGTACGCCGTGCGCATCGACCAGGGCGGCGACGCAGCTCTGCGGAAAGAGGCCGAGGAGGTCGCGGAGTGGTATGCGACCGCACCGGCGGTCCCGGTCGAGCTGCCGCTCGGAGAGCTCGGGACGGCCGGCATCTGCGGCCCTGACGATCGGGCGGACGCGCTCGCGCGCTGGCTGGTGGCCCAGGCTTCGGTGCTGCATTCGCCGCGAGAGCTCGTGATCGCCGCCGCGCTCTCGGCGGAGCGGGCGGCCGGGTGGGAGTGGCTCGTCTGGCTTCCCCACACGGCGGGAGAATCGGTGCCACTCGCCCGAGGCCTCGTCACCTCAGCGCTCGGAGCGCGCTCGCTGGTCGAGGACGTCGTGCGGCTGATCGAGGAGCGCCGAGAGGCGGACGCGGGGCTCAGCGTCCGGCGCCGCGCCGACCGCGCCTCGGTGCTGCTCGTGCTCGACGAAGGGGTCGCGCCGGAACGGGCGCTCGTGGCCGATCTGCTCGGGCGTGCGGCCGAGGCAGACGTCGCCGTGCTCTGGCTCGGACGCCGGCGGCGCGATCTGCCGGGCGAATGCGCCGCGATCGTCGAGCTCGATTCGGGTACGTCGCGTCTCGCGTACACCGAGACCCGCACGGGCGAGACGGTGGACGACGTCTCCGCGGACGGCCTGGCTCGCGATCTCGCCGACGAGCTTGCGCTTGCGCTCGCACCCGTGCGCGACACGAGCGCGCGCGCCGGCGGCGGCGTCCCCGAGCGCGTGACCCTCCTCGAGCTGCTCGGGCCGGACGATGTCGGCGCGGCTTGGATCGGCGCGCACTGGGATGAACGATCGGAAGGCTTCGGCGCGGTCGTCGGTGCGGGCATGCAGGGGCCGTTCAGCGTCGATCTCCGTGCGGACGGTCCCCACGCGCTCGTTGCCGGGATGACGGGCTCGGGCAAGAGCGAGCTCCTGCAGACGCTGATCGCTTCGCTCGCCGCGCGGCATCCGCCCACACGCCTGTCTTTCCTCCTCGTCGACTACAAGGGCGGTGCGGCGTTCAAGGATTGCACCGCGCTTCCGCACACCGTCGGGCTCGTCACGGATCTGGACGCGCATCTCACGCAGCGTGCGCTCGTCTCGCTCAATGCCGAGCTACAGGCGCGCGAACGCCTGCTGCGCGATGCCGGCGCCAAGGATCTCGCCGACATGGAGCGTCGCGACCCGGACGCAGCTCCGCCGAGCCTCGTCATCGTCATCGACGAGTTCGCGACGCTCGCGAAGGAGATCCCCGACTTCATCGACGGCGTGGTGGACGTCGCGCAGCGCGGACGCAGCCTCGGCGTTCACCTGGTGCTCGCCACGCAGCGTCCCGGCGGGGTGGTCAGCGAGAACATCCGCGCCAATACGAATCTGCGCATCGCGCTACGTGTCAACGAGGCGGCCGAGAGCACGGACGTGATCGGGGTTCCCGAAGCGGCGCGGATCCCTCGCGACCGGCCGGGACGCGCGTACGCCCGCACCGGGCACGGAGAGCTGACCGAGTTCCAGGCCGCGTACGTCGGCGCGCTCAGCGCACGCAGTGCTGACGACCGCTCGATCCGCGTGCGCAGGCTCGGCTTCGATGCGGCGACCGAGCCTCGTCCGGCGAGCGCGGATGCGGAAACCGACCTGCGCCGCCTCGTGGCGGCCGCTTCGACGGCGGCGGAGGAGCGCGGCCTCGAGCGGCCGCGGTCGCCCTGGCTGCCGGCGCTGGTCCCGGTCGTCACGCTCGAGGGACTTCCCGCCGCGGCGCAACCCGGCCGCGAGGCCGTTCTCGGTCTGAAAGACGATCCGGCCCGTCAGCGTCAGGAGCCGCTCGTCCTCGACCTCGAGGCGGAGGGCAGCATGCTCGTCTACGGCACGAGCGGCTCTGGGAAGACCACGTTCCTGCGCACGCTCGCGCTGACGCTCGTCGCGGACGCATCGCCGGACGAGCTCCAGCTGTACGGGCTCGACTTCGCGACGCGCGGCCTGAAGATGCTCGAGGCGCTCCCTCACTGCGGCTCCGTCGTCACGGACGAGGACGAAGAGCGAACCGCGCGGCTCTTCGCGGTTCTTCGTTCGACCCTCGAGCAGCGGAAGCGCCTCTTCGCCGAACGCGGCGTCTTCAACCTGTCGGAGTACGCGCGCGTCGCGCCCGGCGAGGCCCCGCCGCGGATCGTCGTTTTGCTCGACGGCTATTCGGGTTTCGCCGCGGCGTTCGAGCGCGTCAATCTCGGCGAGCTGGTCGAAGCTCTGCCGCGGCTCGTCGGCGAGGGGCGGCCCCTCGGCGTTCACTTCGCGATCACCGCCGACCGGCGCGGCGCGGTGCCGAACGCGCTCGCGGGCATCATCCCGACGAAGGTCGTGCTGCGGATGGCGGACGAGGACGAGTTCGCCGCCCTCGGCGTCCCGCCTCGTTCGGTACGCGGCGCGCAGCTGCCGCCCGGGCGAGGATTTCTGGCCGGAGGCCTCGAGCTGCAAATTGCCCTGGCCGGAACGGACACCTCAGGGGAAGGGCAGGCGGCGGTCGTCGCAGACCGCGCCGAGCTGCTGCGTGCGCGCTACGGCGATCGGCGGGCGCCCGCGATCGAGCCTCTGCCGGCGCGGATCGAGCGGTCGTCTCTGCCTGCACCGGCAGAGCCGCTTCGCGCGATCCTCGGTCTCGGGGACGCCGAGCTCTCCCCGGCGGAGCTCGATCTCCGCGATCGCCACTTCCTGGTCGCCGGGCCGTATCGGAGCGGCCGCTCCACCGCGCTGGGCACGATTGTCGAGTCGCTGCGGAAGAGCTCCTTCGGCTTCGAGCTGCACTTGCTCGCGCCGCGGCGCTCGCCGCTCACGGAGCTCGACGGCTGGACCTCCGCGTCAGTGGGCCTGCAGGCGTGCGAGGAGGCGGCGCTCGGTCTGGCCGCGCAGGTCGAGCAGCGCGTGGCCGGCGAAACGCTCGTGGTGGTCATCGACGACGGCGAGGAGCTCGCGGAGTCCGTCGCAGCGCCGTCGCTCGAGACGATCGTCCGGCGCGGCCGTGACGCCGACGTGCGCGTGCTCTGCGCCTGCGAGCGCCAGGCCGTCCAGCGCGCGTTCGGCGGCTGGTTGCGCGAGCTCCGCAAGGAGGAGCACGGGTTGCTGCTGGCGCCCGATCCGGACGTCGACGGCGATCTTCTTGCCGTGCGGCTGCCGCGGCGTACGAACCCCGTCTTCCCGCCGGGCCGCGGCTACCTCGTCGAGCGCGGCAGGCTCGAGCTCGTCCAGGTCGCGATGTAGCCGGCTAGCAGTCGGGGTGCGTCTGCGCGCGCGCACGCTGGCGTTCGTCGTACGTGAGCTCGGCGACGCGCCCGTTGTTGATCCAGAGCAGGAGCTGGTTCTTGTGCGCGACGTCGAGGCGGAGAAAGGGGAGGAGGTGTCCCGATCCGTCAAAGAAGGACGCGCCCGGGCGTCCCGGGACGCCGAGCTCGGATTCGACCCGCTTGCGTGTGCCCAGCTTGCCCTCGTCGTACATCCGCGCGACGGCGGCGACCTCGGCGGCGTTGTAGGCATCGCGAAGGCAGCGCGCCTTCGCCTCCTTGTCCGTGCCGCACGCCGAGAGGGCGAGCGCTCCCGCGAGCGCCACCGCCACCCGGCTAGTGCGGAACAGCGGGATACGCACGATTGTCGCGCGCCTGGTCCGCGCGGTCGAACGCCTCGCCGGCGACCTGGTCGAGCCTCTCGTTCGTGTTCACCCACAGCATGTACTGGCGAATCTTGTCAGGGTCCTTCAGCTCGGTGAACGGGACGAGATGCCCGTTCACCAACAGCTCCCTCGGCGGAGCGCCTTCGGGACCGAGGACGCCGTTCTCGTAATAGCCGGCCGCGATCGCTGCGTGCGTCGTCGCGATCAGGAGCTCCTTTTGGTTGTCCACGCTCTGCACGAGCGCGTCGTAGGAAGGCTTTGTGGCTTCGTCGATGCCGTTGACGAGGAGTGTCGCACCCGCGCCGCCGATCGGATGACCCTCGCCGACGACGCCGATTGTCGACTCGACGAACTTGAAGAAGATCTGATGCCGGAGGTTGTCCTTGTCGAAGTCCTCGGCGAGGTCGAGATCGTGCGCGTTCATGACGATCCCGTCGAAGTCGCCAACCTGCGTCGCCCACAGGAGCTTCGAAGCCGACGTTGCGGGCTCCGTCGTGTGCATCCGGATCAGATCGGCCTGGTGGTTCCGCGCCCCCTGGAGGAAGGTCTCGTCTGCTGAAGGCTGGTCGGCCAGCGCGCGGACGAGGGAGACGAGCTCGCCCTTGTCGAGAATGAGGTGAAGCCCCTTCGTCCCGTCGACCTCCGCCAGGCCGACCCAACCCGCCTCGTAGTCGCCGCTCGGCCCGCCGATCAGCGCACCGGAGGAGGAGATGAAGAGATCCGCCATGTGATGGTCCGCGAGGTCGTGGGCGAGCGCATCGGTCATCGGATCGAGGTGCTGCCAGTCGCTGTTGATCGTGCGGTCGATCAAGGACGCCGTCATCGTGTACGCACGCCCGGCGTCGCCGTTCTGGTAGCACCAGTCGATCCCGGTCTTGTACAGCGACGCGAGCTCCTTGCCGCCGTCGTCCCAATCCAGATGGTCGTAGAGGATCGCGATTGGATTGCTGTTTCCCTGGAGCAGGTTGGAAATCTGGAGCGCGGCCGGAACCGGATCGGAGAGGGCGAGCGCGACCGCATGCGGATTGCGTCCGAGCGCGTCGAGGATGAGACGCGTCTGGTCGGTCGTGACGCCGTGATCGCCGCCGATGCGGATCTCGGTCTCCCAGGGCTTCATGCCCTGGTTGCCGGCCTCGCGTCCGATCTCCGCGATGACGCCGTTCTGGAAGACGTCGCGCAGGAACGTCGCTCCGAACGGGCCCTTGTAGGCGAGCAACTGCGCCACCGACCACGAGTCCGGGTCGTAGCCGATCTTCTCCTCGGCGCCGGGCGCGTAGCGCGCGAGCTGGCCGGTGTACGTCGCGACCGCGACGGCCATGCCGAACGTCGTCAGGAAGTCGATCGCGTCCCCGTCGTCGAGATGGACGTTGTCGTGGAAGTACCGGTACATCCGGTCGGTGTCGTGCCAGCCGACGGCGTCCTGGTACGCGCCGGGGATCTCCATCTCCTGGATCACGCGCGCGATCTGGGCGACGTTCGTGGGACCGAAGCCGTCGATGAATCCGGCGAAGAACGCACCATGGGTCTCGTCGAAGGTGCCGCCGTTCGCGTGCAGGATCGTCACGAGCTCGCGCAGCTTGTCGGGCCCGTCGTCGTAGCTCGAGCGATACATGTTCCCGAGGTACCGGCCGGCGAGGTCGGCCTGCCACGGCTCCCCGTACCTGACGAGCGTGCCGTCGCGCAGGCCGGCCATGAACTCGGAGAGCTGCGCCGGCGTGAGCGGGACGCCGGCGATCAGCTCGTCCGCGATCTCGGCCCACAACGCGCGCCGGTCGAGCTCGGTCGCCGAGTCGGCGAGCGGCTGGACGAGGGAGTCGAGCGATCCCCCGAGCTGCCGCACGGCTTCGGGGACGCCGGCGACCTCCGGCGCGGTTACGGGCACCGGCGCGTGGCGAAGACGCCCCGCGGCGACCTTCAGGTGGCCCGAGAGGTCGCGAAGCCGCTTGGACCCCCGCCGAAGCTCCGCGGGGTTGAGGACGATACGCCCGCCGAATCCGCCGGAACCGGTCCTCACGGCAGCACCTTCAGCACCGTGGCACGCTGCTCTTCTGCCAGCTTCTGGAGCGCGGCGTTCCGCTCGGCGATCTGGCGCATGACCTCGGCGGCGGCACTCTCGAGCCGGCCCGCGTAGTCCTGTAGCTGGTGGGCGGCCGAGGTCACCTGCGACCCGGCCGACTGCATGCGTGCCTGGAACGCGTCTGCCGCCGGCCCTTCGAACGTCATCTGCTTCGGGATCGCGGTGACGTCCTCACCGAGGGAGCCGAGCGTTCCGGCCACGTCCTTGCACAGCCCGGCGAGCTCTTTCATGCCCACGGGATCGCCGACGGGCAGCGGCGGGATGACGACGATCGAGCTCATGCTCGAGCGTTCGGTGCTCTTCTACGAGCCTGCTTGCAGCAGCGCCTCGTGGCGGCGGGAGACCTCTCCGCTCGCCTGGTGGAGTGCCGCCTCGAGCCGGCGCAGGGTGGGCGCGAACTCACTCTCCCACGAAGCCCGGAACCGGTCTGCGGCCGGACCCTTCCACCACGTGCTGTTCACCTGGCTGCCGATGGCGGCCGTGAGGCGCGCGACATCCTGGCTCTCGCGGGTAAAGCTCTGTCCAAGGGACTGGAGCTGTCCCATCTCGGCGCCGATGGTCGACACGACCCCTCCTTTCCTAGACGGCTCTCGTCACCCGAGAGATGCCCGCCACGCGTAGGAATCCAAACCCTTTGGAATATGCGGATTGAGTAAGGAGTGGTTCGAGCCGGCGCGCCGTCGGTGAAGGAGAGAAGTGTGGGAACGGGTGTCGTCCACGCGGTGCGGGCGCGGTTGACGAGGCCGCCGCTCACGCTCGTCGCCTCGCTGGCCGCAGCGCTCGCCTTCGGGATCGCGCTGCTCGTGGGGTGGGCGACGGCCGGCACACGCGAGGACCTCCGCCGTGCCCAGCAGCAGAGGGCTCCCAAGCCGCCGCCGGGCCTCGTCCTGCTCGGGGCGGCCACTCCGCTGCCGGCGGCACCGCCTCCGCGCTCTTCGCCGGCTCGGAAGACCACCCACGTCCCGAGGCTGATCGTTGGCTCCGGCTAAGGCCCTCCTGTTCGGCGTGTGCGCGCTGCTCGCCTCGGCCTCGCTCGTGTGCACAGATGCGGCCTCCGCCCCGGCGGCGGGGTGCGACCTGTTTGCCTCCGCGAGCGGTCGCGATCGCAACAGCGGCCGCGCGGGCGCGCCGGTGCGAACGCTCGGGCGCCTGATCGCGGGCCTCCGAGCCGGCCAGACCGGCTGCGTCGAGGCGGGGACGCCCTTCGGAGAGCACGTCAGGATCGCGAGCGGCGGCGATCCCGGCAAGCCTGCCCGTATCCGCGCCGCCGGGGCCGTCCTCAACGGCGTCCTCCGCGTCAACCACGACGGCCACGACCTCGTGATCGAGAACCTGCAGGTCCACGGCGACGGGTCGCCGGCGCGCGCGATCGTCTCGATCGCGGGACCTCGGATCACGCTGTCACATGTCACCGTCGACGGGCCGAACTATCACGACGCGAACGTGGCGTGCATCCACCTCCACGGGCGTGCCGTCGGCGTGGTGCTGCGCTGGCTCGTGGTTCACGACTGTACGCGCGCGAAGCGGCGCGATCTCTACGCGCCCGGCATCGTGGTTGCGGGCGCCCGAGGGACTCGAATCGTCGACAGCATCGTGTACCACACGCTCGGGGACGCGATCGTCCTCGCTCCGAACGCGCGCGGCACCCGCATCTCACACACGCTGCTCGACGGCAACTCGTCCGGCATCTACATCAACGGCAGGTCGTCCGGCAACGTCGTCTCCGACAACATCATCTCCTTCTCGGGCCGGTACGGGGTGCACGGCGACGGCGGCAGCGGCAACGTCGTCACCGGCAACTGCATCTGGCGCGGCTATACCGCCAACGTCGCCGGTCACGGTTTCCGCGCGTACGGAAATCTCGCCGTCTCGCCCCGCTACGTCAGCCGTGCGCCGACGTTCGAGATGCGTCTCGGGCCGTGCACCTCGAAGCGTCCGGGTGCGCGGGGCGGATCGACGCCCATTCGGCCGCAGCCCAGGGCGCGCCCCACGCCGAAGCCTGGGCCGGCGAAGCCGCGTGCGCCTGCGCAGCACCTTCGCCGCTTCGTCGTCCATTACACGCTGCGCGCGCTCCCCCGCCGCGTCCAGATCGTGAGCCTCACCTTCACCGGCCTTGCCGCGGGCGCGTCGCTCGATCTCCGCTGCCGCCGGGGTTGCAGTCTGTCCGAGCATCTCGTCGCAGATCCCAACGGGACGGCGACGAGCGGCAACCTCCTCGGTCGTTGGCTCTCCCGCGGCGCGGTCCTCGTCGCCTCCGAGCGGCGCGGGCGCGCGAAGGCGAGCGCGACCATCACCGTGACCGGCCTGCCGGCCGGCGTCCGGATCACGCACGGATGACCTCGGTGCCACGCACCGGCCAGACGATCGCGGGCTATCGCGTCGAAGAGGTGATCGCAAGCGGCGGGATGGGCGTTGTCTACCGCGCGACGCAGCTTTCGCTCGGCCGCACCGTTGCGCTCAAGGTGCTGGCGCATCATCTCTCTGCGGATCCGGAGTTTCGGGAACGGTTCCGCCGGGAGGCCGCGCTGCAGGCGCGTCTCGAGCACCCGAACATCGTCACGGTGTACGAGGCCGGCGAGACCGACGAGGGACTGTTTCTCGCGCTCAAGCTCGTCGAGGGGACCGACCTGCGCCGGCTGATCGAGTCCGGTGAACTCTCGCCCGAGCGTGCGCTTCGTCTGCTCGATCAGATCGCGTCCGCGCTCGATGCCGCGCACGAGGCGGGGCTCGTCCATCGGGACATCAAGCCTCGGAACGTGCTCGTCGACGGACGGGATCACGCGTACCTCGCGGACTTCGGCCTGACGAAGTCGAGCGATTCGGGCGGGCTGACGCGCACCGGCACCTACATGGGTTCCCTCGACTACGTCTCGCCCGAGCAGGTTCGCGGCGAGCAGGTGGCAGGCGCGAGCGACCGCTATGCCCTGGCGGCTGTCTTGTACGAGTGCCTCGCCGGCGAGGTGCCGTTTCCGCATGACACGGAGGCGGCCCTGCTGTATGCGCATGTCTCGGAGCCGCCGCCCCGGTTGACCAAGCGCCGGCCGGACCTCCCACCTGAGCTCGATGCGGTCATCGCGCGCGGCCTGGCGAAGGAGCCGGCGGAGCGGTATCCCTCCGCCGCGTCGCTCGTCCGGGACGCGCAAGCGGCGCTCGCGCTCCAGCGTCCCGCCTCGACGATCCCGGATGTGCGCGACCAGCTTTCGCCCGGGCGGGCACGCTTCGGCGAGACGATCGTCGACCCCGGCCTCCTGCGGCGTGCGCCGGTCATCGCGCTCGAGCGGGAACGAGAGTCCCAGCCGTGGTGGGCGCTCGCGGCGGTCGCCCTGCTCTGTGCCGGCGTCGCCGTCGCAGGTTTCCTGCTCGGCCACTCCTGGACGCACGTGCGGCACTCCGCGGTGGGGGTGGCGGTTGCGGGCCCGATCCAGCTCTCCTTCCCCAATTCCGACTGGCGACCGGGGGGCGCGGTGCCGAACGGACTGAGAGATGCGCTCGCGCTCCGATCGCGCCGCGGAACGGGGACGCTCGTGGCGGGCTTCCGACCGAGGGTGGACGCGAAGACGCTGTGGCTCTCGGGATCTGCGGCGCCGAAGCAGCGGACGCTCGTGCGGCTTGGCCCCTACGACGCCCTTCGCTACGTGCAGCGCGGCGGGCGCGAGGCTGTCTCGACGTACGCGGTGCCGGTGGGTCTGGGCGCCGCGACGATCACGTGTCGAGGAACGAAGGAGGTGCTCGCGCGATGCGAGAGCGTGGCGACGACACTCTCCCTGCGCGGCGTCGCGCCGAGCTCGGTGGGGCCGGACGCGAGGTACGCGGCGGCGCTCCGCCTGCTCTTTCGCCGGCTCGACGCGGCACGCGCGTCCGAACGGAGGACACTCGCCCGCGCGAAGAAGCCGGGCGAGCGGGCCGGCCACGCCGAGGTACTGGCGTCCGCCTTTGCGACCGCGGCCGTGCAGCTCGGCGGCATGCCGGCGAGGGCACGCGAAAAGACGTTCCACGTGAAGCTGCAGCGCGCTCTTGGCCGAGCGCGTGACGGCTACGTCTCGCTGGCCGCAGCGCTGCGCGCAGCGGATCACGATGCGTACCTCGCGGCGGCCAACGTGATTCGAGCCGCCGAGCGTGATGCGGATGCCGCGCTGCGCTCACTGCGCCTGCTCGATTACCGGATAGCGGGTTAGGCTCGCCCTGGTGAGGTTCGAGCACGTCCTCGTCGTCGGGGCGGGCCAGATGGGTGGCGGCATCGCGCAGGTCGTCGCCGCATCCGGCCGCCGCGTCTCGCTGCACGACGCACAACCCGGCGCGACTGATCGCGCCCTCGCCGCAATGAGCAAGAGCCTCGCGAAGCTCGCGGAGAAGGGCGGCGCTCAGCCCGACGAGGTCGTCGGACGCGTGCACGTCGTGGCGGACCTGGTCCCCGCCGACCTGATGATCGAAGCCGTCGTCGAGGACGCGCGGGTCAAGGAAGAGATCTTCCGTCGTGCCGACGGCGAGCTGCCGCCGGAGGCTGTGCTCGCGTCCAACACCTCCTCGATTCCAATCGCCTCGCTCGCCGCCGCCACCGGGCGTCCCGAGAAGGTGATCGGCATGCACTTCTTCAACCCCGTGCCGGTCCTGAAGCTCGTGGAGATCATCCGCGCCCGCGACACCTCTGACGAGACCGCCGAGGCGATCACGGAGCTCGCGCGGGAGCTCGGCAAGACGCCCGCGGTCGCCAACGACTTTCCCGGGTTCGTCTCCAACAGGATTCTGATGCCCTTCATCAACGAGGCCGTCTGGGCGCTGCACGACGGAGTCGCCGAGGCGGAGGCCATCGACACGATCGCGAAGCTCGGCTTCGCCCATCCGATGGGCCCCCTCGCGCTCGCCGATTTGATCGGTCTCGACACCTGCGTGGCGATCATGGAAGTCCTGCAGGAAGGCCTCGGCGACGACCGCTACGCACCCTGTCCGCTCCTCCGAGAGCACGTCGCGGCCGGAAATCTGGGCCGAAAGACCGGTTCCGGCTTCTACGAGTACTCCTAAGAAGGCATAAAAACCGCCTCTGTGCAGGGTTTTCGCAGCTAGAGGCGTCTCTATCGACGGGACTCAAGCCCGAAGCGCCCGCTGCCGACAACTGGTTCCAGGTACGGGAAAAGGGAGGTCTCGCGTTTTGCGGATCCTGCTGGTGGACGACGATCCTGCTCTTCGCATGTTGCTGAGAACGACGTTCGAGGTTGCGGACGTCGAAGTCGTGGAAGCGGAGAGCGCGCAAGCGGCGCGGAGAAAGATTCGCGCGGCTCGTCCCGACGTGATCGTCCTCGACGTCAACATGCCGGGAACGACGGGACTCGAGCTGTGCGCCGAGTTGAAGGGCGCCTCGGCGACGAAGGACATTCCGATCATCCTGCTCACCGGATCGAACGGGGGGACGGGCGCCGCGGCGAAGCGTGTCGGAGCGGAGGCGTTCGTGCGCAAACCCTTCAGCCCGCTCGAGCTGCTGGCGGTGGCCGAGCGCCTCGCCGGCGGCCTCTACGGCGTGCCGTACCGCGCCACGAGGAAGCGCCGCAAGGGCCCCGAGGAAGCGCTCCTCCTCTACGCGCGCGATCTCCGTCACATGCTCGAGCTCGAGCGCGGCCAGCGCGAGCTCGTGCAGAGCGCGTACATGCAGACCGTGTCCGCGCTGGCAAGCGCGTTGGAGTCGAAGGACACCGGCACCCGCGCACACTCCCAGCGGGTGCAGAGCTACGCGAGCGCTCTTGCGGATGCCGTCGGCGAGGACACCGTGACACGCGACAGGAGCACGCCGTATGGATTCCTGCTCCACGACGTCGGCAAGATCGGCATCCCCGACGGGATCTTGCAGAAGCCGGGTCCCCTCAGCCCCGCGGAGCGCCGCCGCATGCAGACGCACACGGTCCTCGGCGAGGCGATGCTGTCCGGCGTCGCCTTTCTCAAGGGCGAGGGTCTCAAGATCGTCCGGTCACACCACGAGCGCTGGGATGGACGTGGGTATCCGGACGGGCTCAGCCGCGACGAGATCCCGTTGGGGGCGCGGATCTTCGCCGTCGCCGACGCGCTCGACGCGATGACGAGCAACCGTCCGTACAGGCGGGCGCTGAGCTGGAAGGCCGCGCACGCGGAGATCCTCGAGCAGCGGAAGCGACAGTTCGATCCGGACGTCGTCGATGCATTTGTCTCCGTCGAGCAGGGCCTGCGGGAGATCCGGCGCGAGCTGAGCGCCGCGTAGCCGAGCGAAAGCTTGCGCTTTCGGTCGGATCTTGGATCGCCCGCTTCGCGACGAAACGTGCGCGGGCCGAGCCCGCGCACTCTCACCGGCCCGTGGTCGGCGAATGGGAGTTGGTCCGCGAGCGGTGGCGCTTCGCGTCCCCGCCCGCGTGAGTCCGGCCTCGAGGTAGAGCGGCCACGCCTGCTCTACCCTCCGGCCCTTTGCGTCTCTGCTGAGCAAGGGTGTTCAGAGCGTGCGCGCGTCTATCATCGACTTCAGGTGGACTTCGAGCTAACGACCGATCAGCGTGAGATTCAGGCGCTGACGCGCGAATTTGCACGCGCCGAGATCGATCCGTACGCGGCGGAGTGGGATCGCGAGCATCGCTTCCCGCGTGAGCTGTTCGGGAAGCTCGCCGAGCTGGGACTCATGGGTGCCTGCGTTCCGGAGGAATACGGCGGGGCGGGCGCCGACTTCCTTTCCTACATCCTCGTGCTCGAAGAGCTCTCGCGCGCCGACGCCGGCGTCGGGGTGACCGTTGCCGTGCACACGAGCGCGGTGTCCCTGCCGATCCTGTCCTTCGGCACGGACGAGCAGAAGTCCCGCTTCGTGCCGCCGCTCGCGCGCGGCGAGCAGCTCGGCGCATTTGCGCTCACGGAGGCGGAGGCCGGCTCGGATGCCGGCGCGTTGCGCACGCGGGCAGAGCCGAGCGGCGACGGCTGGACGATCACCGGCGCGAAGCAATGGATCACGAATGGACGCTACGCGGGGACGTTCTTGTTGTTTGCGCGCACGGACGCCGACACGGCCGGCGCGCGAGGGATCAGCGCGTTCATCCTCGACGCGGAGCACGTGCGCGTGACGCGTGACGAGGAGAAGCTCGGTCTCAACTCCTCCGTGACGAACGACATCGTCGTCGAGGGCGCCGGCGTCGGACGCGACCGGCTGCTGCACGAGGAGAACCGCGGCTTCCGTGTTGCGATGACCACGCTCGACGGGGGCCGCATCGGGATCGCCGCGCAAGCGCTCGGCATTGCCCAGGCGGGCTACGACGTCGCGAGGGAGTACGCACTGGAGCGGCGTGCGTTCGGCCACCGGATCGGAGACTTCCAGGCCATCCAGCACAAGCTTGCGAACATGTCGATGGAGATCGACGCCGCCCGGCTGCTGATCTATCGCGCCGCCTGGTTGAAGCAGCAAGGGCGCCGGCACACCGAGGAGGGTGCGAAGGCGAAGCTCTTTGCCTCGGAGATGGCACGGCGGCAAACGGCCGAGGCGATCCAGATCCTGGGCGGCTACGGATACACGAAGGAATTCCCCGTCGAGCGGTACTACCGAGACGCGAAGATCACCGAGATCTACGAGGGCACGAGCGAGATCCAGCGTTTGGTGATCGCGCGGTCGATCATGGGCCTGACGGAACGTTCCTTCGCGGTGCGCTGACGGTGGATCGCTCGATCTCCTTTATGTACACGCGCGCGCGGGACCCCCACCCAACAGGGTGGGGTGAAATCCCACCACCCTCGGGATCGACGATACCGGCGCTCGACGCAGCGGTCTGCGCCGATTTCGCGCCGATTGTCCGGAGGCCGCGGTGAGCGCGCGCCGGCGGCGCGACGAGCCCGTTCGGCTCACGCGCATCTACACGCGTGCCGGAGACACGGGCGAGACGTCGCTGGGCGACGGCTCGCGGGTGTCGAAGCTCGACGGTCGAATCGGCGCCTTCGGCACCGTTGACGAGCTCAACGCGGCGCTCGGCCTCGTCCTCGCGGAAACCGGCCTCCCCGACCGGCTGCGCGGACCGCTCGAGCGGATCCAGAACGACCTCTTCGACGTCGGCGCCGACCTCTCGGTCCCCTTCGGCGTCGCCGACCGGCTCCGGGTGGAGCAAGCAGCCGTCGACCGGCTCGAAGGCCTGTGTGACGAGCTCAATGCGAGTCTGCCTATGCTGAAGAGCTTCGTGCTCCCGGGCGGAACGGAGGCTGCGGCGCGGCTTCACGTGGCCAGAACGACGTGCCGGCGCGCCGAACGCGAAGCGCTCGCCGCCAACGAGGCCCACGGAATCAACCCGATGGTTCTCGTGTACCTCAATCGGCTCTCGGACTTCCTGTTCATCGCTGCGCGCACGGCGAACGCCGCCTCGGACCGCGAAGAACCACTCTGGCGTCCGGGCGGCTAGCTTCTGTTGCTCGGCTTCGCCAGGAGCTTCTGAATCACTTTGGCAAGCGTCGCGGGCGGGGTCGACCGCGGGAGAACGATCGCCGCGCCGGCCCTCAAGGCCGCGGCCATTGTGCGCGGCCCGGACGCGAGCGCGACGATCTTCACCGACGGGAAGACCGTGTGCAGGTCGCGGATGAGAGCGAGGCCGAGCGAGTCCACGTCGACCACGATCACACGCACGTCGCGGTGGCGGCTCGCGGCTGCGTCGAACGTCGGCTCGACTCCGGAAGCGGCGACGAATCTCGGGTTGCGCTTGGTACCGGCAAGATCCCGCGTCGCCGGCCCCGCGAGCACGACCGCGACCCGCGGAGCGGGCTTGACGACCGGCGCGCGGCCCGTTCCGATCACACGGATCTTGATCGTCCGCGCAACGGTCTCGCGGCCGGCACGGGCCGTCCAGCGCATCGAGTACACACCGGAGCGACGCACCTGGCGCGGAATCCGCAGCCTCACGATCGAGCGTCCGGCCTTGACCGAGAACCGCCACGTGAACAGCTTGACTCGCCTCGGACTGTAGAACTCGGCGGTCACGCGCGCGGCGCGTGTCACGGACACACGCGCGGCGATCTTCTTGGTTGCCGCCGGCTTGAACTTCGGGGCCGTGATGACCTTGAAGACCAGGCTCGTCGACGCACCGCCGGGGGCAACCGTGAGGTCGATCGCCGACCCTTGCTCCGCGAGCACGAGTCCCTCCGGACCGGTGATGGTCCCGGCCTTGCCGGACCCACCGACGGTCAGATTGCCAAGGGTGAATCCGCGCGCCTTGAGGGCCACGTCCGCCTGATCGGGCGTCATGCCGGCGAGCGACGGGACCGGGAGCAGCGGCTGCGAGAGCTCGCTGGCGTTGCCCGCGAGATCGGTCTCCTTCAGGCGGAAGACGCGCGAGTCGCCGGCCTTCCAGCCGCCGATGGTCGTCGCCGTGTAGTCGGGCCCGTAGTGGCCGGCGTCCGTGGAGTCCGCAAAGACGGTGACGTAGTCGTAGGTGCCGCTGTTGTCCGCGCCCGGAAGCCACCGGATCGTCAGCCCGCCGGGACCTGCGAATCCCCGAATGTCCTGAGGTGCGCGCGGAGGCTCGAGATCGCGGAGCAGTGCGAACAGCGAGAGGTGCTTGGTCAGGACGTGGAAGCCGGCGGCGTCCGTGAAGAAGCCGTCGTCCCAACCGGCCGGCAGCGCTCCGGCAGTCGGCACACGGTGAATGACGCGCCAGTTGCCGCTCTCGAACGTCGCAGGCACGAGTCCCTTCTCCGTGGAGCGGAGCAGGATCGAGACCGGCTGGCTGAACTGATGCAGCTGTGTCCCGGCGAGCGCCCACCATGCCGTCACGTCCAGCGCCTCGGGGCCGGGCCCGAAGCCGTTCGTGAGCCCACTGGGAGCCGCGGCCGGTGCGACGCGCAGCACGATCCAGTCGCTGCTGGAGGTCGACCAGGCGCCGGCCGGCATCGTCACCGCGGCGAAGCCGTCCGCTGAGTCGAGAGTCGTGGACGATGACGAGCTCGTGTTCTTCTCGACGTAGGGCGCGGTGGAGCCGGACGAGGGCCAGACCGTGAAGTGGAGACGGAACGGCGTCTTCTTGCCGGCGGAATCCTGCAGCTCACCGGCGAGCGTGTGCGGACCGGCGCCGAGAGGACCGGTGCCGTAGGCGATGCTCGTCCCACTCACGACCGGCGCGACGGTCGAGCCGCCGTCGAGCGTGACGCCGACAGGCGTGGCCGCCTCGCTCGTCACGAGCGAGATCGAGCTCGCCGAGGTAACCGTCGAGCCCTCGGCCGGCGTGGAGGAGATGACCCGCGGCGCCGTGTTGTCGATCCGGATGCTCGCGACGACGTCGATGGATGTGTTGCCCAGTCCGTCGGAGACCGTCGCACGTAGGTCATAGACACCGTCGGCCAGCTTCGTCGTGTCGAAGGGCACGCTCCAGGGCGCGCTCGTGTCATGGTTGATGTAGGTCCATGTTGCGCCGCCCGCCGGCGTCGCACCGAAGACGACCTGCGTCGCGCCACTCCCGCTCACCGTGGCATTCAAGGTGACCGCGCCCGAGATCGTCGCGCCCGGATTCGTGAACGCGATCGTCGGCGCCGTCACGTCGACGTCGACCGTCACCGTTCCGCCGGTGAACTCGTTGCCCGCCCGGTCGGTGATCACCGGCCGAAGGTCATAGCTTCCGGTCGCGACCGTCGTCGCGTCCCAGGTCGCACCGAACGGGGCGGTCGAGGAGGAGGCGATCTGCGTGAAGGAGCCGCCGCCGGTCGGCCGCAGCTCGTAGCGGACGCTGGCGACGCCCGAGCCGGCATCGGAAACCGACACGCCGAGCGAGACGCTCGGACCACCGACGGTTGCGCCGGACGCAGGAGTGGTAAGCGAGCCCGACGGCGCGGTGTTGTCGACGCGGACGTTGGAGCGGATGGAGCTCCCCGTCTGGCTGGTCTGATCGGTCGCGACGGCGCGGAAGTCATAGAGGCCGTCGGCGAGCGTCGTCGTGTCGAGTGACGTGTCCCACGGGAGGGTCGTGTCGCTGGCGATCGTGACCCAGGAGCCGCCGCCTGCCGGGCGTCGTTCGAAGTCGACCTCCGTCGTGTCTGGATCCGACGTGGCCGAGAGGGAGACAGTGCCGTTCAGGTACTGGCCCGGGTCGGCGAGCGTCGGCGTCGGCGAGACGTTGTCCACGGAGACGTTCCGCACCGCGGAGGTCGTACTGTTGCCCGCCATGTCCGTGACGACCACCTGGATCGTCGCGGCCCCGTCGGCCCCGGTCGCCGAGTTCCAGTCGAGGGAGAACGGGGCGGTCGTGTCCGTCCCGAGGACCGAGCCGCGGACGAGGAACTGCACCGAGGCGACCGGCGAGGTGGCGTCCGAGGCGGATGCCGTCACCGCGATCGTGCCGGTCACCAGCTGGCCCTCTGTCGGAGCGCCGACGGTTGCAACGTCCGGCGCGGTGTTGTCGACGACCTTATCTGGCAGGTTCGCAGTCGTGACGTTGTCCGCGTTGTCCGTGATCCGGATACGCAGGTCATAGTGGCCGTCCGGCACGGAGATCGTGTCCCAGCTCGCCGAGTACGGCGCCGGGCCGGTCGTGTCGGTCCCGATCAGCGTCCATGTCGAGCCGCCGGCGTCGGTGTACTCGAACGCGACCGACTGGATGCCCGACCCGTCGGGATCCGGGCTTGCGTTGAGCGTGACGGTGCCGCGGAGGTAGTCGGCCGCCGCGCAGGACGGGCAGACCGGCGGCGTGGCGTCGATCAGCACCGTGGCGCTCTTGACGGTCTCGATGTTGCCCGCGTTGTCGACCGAGAAGTAGGCGATCGTGTGCGCGCCGTCGTTGGAGCCGTCCGCAGGTGCAGGGATGACGACACTCGTGCCGACCGTGTAGCTCGGGTTGCCGTCGACGCTGTACTCGGTGACGTTGACGCCCGAGCCTGCGTCGTTCGCGGTGAGCGTGACCGTCGCGGCGCTCGACTGCCAGCCGCTCGGGGCGTTGTCGGTCGTGGCAGGCTTCGTGTTGTCGGCGAGGCTGGTGACCGGAGACGAGGTCGTCGTGTTGCCCGCCGCGTCGGTCGCGATCACGTGCAGCTCCACGTTGCCGTCGGCGACTGAGGTGGAGTCGAAGCTCGCACCGGTGGACTGCCAGGTCGCGCCGCCGGTGGTCGAGTATTCGTACGCCACGCTCACGACGCCGGAGGCGTTCGCGCCACCGGGATCGCTCGTGCTCGAGGTCAGATTGACGGAACCGCGCAGATACGCGCCCGGGTTGTTCATCGTGGCGTCCGGCGGCGTGTTGTCGACGAGCCGGTCGGCGACCGGGGTCGATGCGGCCTGATTCCCGGCCACGTCGTAGGCGACCGTGCGCAGGTCGTAGTGGCCGTCGGACACTCCCGTCGTGTCGAAGCTCGCCTGGAGGCCGTCCCCAGGCGTGGAATCGGTCGCGATCGTCGTCCAGGAGCCTCCGCCGGTCGGCGCCCACTGGAAGTCGACGTGGTCGATGCCGGAGCCGCCCGAGTCGGCTGCGGATGCGGTCAGCGTCTTGGTGGCGCGCAGGTACTGGCCCGGATCGTTCTGGCTCGTCGTGGGCGGCGTGTTGTCGATGCGGACGTTCGGCACCGCCGTCGAGGTCGTCGTGTTCCCCGCCACGTCGCTGACGACGACGTGCAGCTGGTAGACGCCGTCGGCGACGCCGGTCGTGTTCCAGATGAGCGAGTCGAACGGCGCCGAGTTGAGCGTCCCGATCGGCGCCCACGTCGTTCCGTTGGCGGAGTACTCGTAGGCGACCGAGCTGAGACCGGAGGCGTACCCGTCGGCCGGCGGATCGCTCTCGGACGAGGTCAGCGTCACGCTCTGGCGGATGTTGGCGCCGGGGTTGTTCAGGCTTCCTGCCGGATCGTTCGTGTCGCGATGCCACGTCCACGTGTCCGGCGTTGCATCGGTGTTGCCGGCCGGATCCGTCGCCCGGACCTCGAAGGTGTGCAGGTTGTCCGTCAGGCCGCTGACGTTGTGCGGGCTCGTGCACGGGGCGAACGAGCCGCCGTCGATCCGGCACTCGAAGGTGGAGCCTGTCTCGGACGAGCTGAACGTGAACGTCGGCGTCGCGCCATTGGACGGATCGGCGGGCTTCCCGACGATGGTCGTGTTCGGCGCCGTCCGGTCGACGTCGACGTTGCGGATCGCGCTCGAGGGATGGCCGGCGTTGTCGGTGGCCACCGCTGCGAGGGCGTGGTTCCCGTCCGTCCCAGGGATCGTCCAGGAGACGCTGTACGGGCCGGGCGCCGCGACCGTCCCGAGCGGGCTCCAGACACCGGAGGAGCAGTCGGTGCTCTGGTTCGAGCACTCGAAGAACTGCACCTGGGAGACGCCGCTGCCGCTCGGATCGCTCGCGGTCGCGGTGAAGCTGGTCGGACTCGGCAGGGAACCGTTGATCGCCGTCGCCGGAGCGGTGATCGAAACCGACGGCGGGACGTTGTCGACGAGAATGCTCGTGTTCTCCAGCGTCGTGCTGTTGGCTGCGTCGTCGGTCGCACGCGCACGGAGGTCGTAGAGGCCGTCTCCGGCGGGCAGCGCGGTCGTGTTCCACGAAGCACCCGTCGACGTATACGCACTCGGTGGGTCGCTGTGGAGCTTGTACGCGAAGCTGACCGGCGGGCTCGCCGGCGATGCATCGCTCGCGCTCGCCACGAGGCTCACCGTTCCGCTGACGACCTCGCCCGAGGTCGGGCTCGAGAACGTCAGCGCCGGCGCCGTGTTGTCGACGCGGGTGGTGATCGTCGAAGAGGTCGTCGAGTTGCCGGCGACGTCGGTCGCGGTCACACGCAGGTCGTAGAGCCCGTCCGCGCTCAGGGTCGTATCCCAGGTGGACGGCTGGCTGTTGAAGCTGCCGCCGCTCGGGGCGAGCTCGTAACCGACCGCTGCAATCCCGGAGCCACCGTCGGTGGTGTTCGACGTCAGGGTGACGCTGTCCCTGACCGGATTCCCCGGGCTCAGCATCGTCGCGCTCGGCGCCGTGTTGTCGATCCGGCGGTTCGAGACGATCAGGGCCGAGCCCTCGACGTTGCCGCCGACATCCGTCGCCACCGAGCGGAAGTCGTACAGACCGTCCGACACTCCGGTCGTGTCGAACGAGGTCGAGTATGGCGAGCTCGAGTCGGTGTCGATCGTGGTCCAGCTACCGCCGCTCGACGGGCGCCGCTGGAAGGCGACGGACGCGACGCCGGAGCCACCCGTGTCGCCGGCGCTCGTGCTGAGCGCGATCGTCTGGCGGAGATTCGTACCGGGATCGTCCTGGCTCGACGTGGGCGCAGCGGTGTCGGATTTGGCTTCGTTGGAGGAGGTCGCGATGGTCCAGTTGCCGGCGTTGTCCGCGAGGCGGTACCGGTATTGCGCGCACTTCCCGGATGCGAGCGTGTCGGGGCTCGTGGCCACGGCCCAGCCGTCGTAGGACGAGCAGCTGTCGTTCAACAGATCGCCCGTGCGGCGTTCGAGCACACCCGATGAGGCATTCACGTCGGAGTCGGGCCCGTTGTTCGTCGTGATCGCGAAAGAACCGAAGACGTAGACGTTCGGATAGGAGACGCTCACGCCGCTCGGGGCGGTGCGGTCGATCGTGATCGTGCGGACGTGCTGGCCCGTGTTGCTCGCCAGGTCGACGGCGACGGCACGGATCGCCTTCGGGCCGTCGAACGCCGGGGTTGACCAGGTGGCGGAATACGGCGCGGTGTTGTCCGTGCCGAACTGCAGCCACGAGCCGGTCGCGCAGGCGGCGCTCCCGTTCGAGCACTCGTAGAAATCGACGCGGTCGACGTCGGAGTCGGGTGTCGAAGCGGTGACGGTGTAGTTGTTCGGGTCGGACGAGCTGACGTAGGTCGTCGGCGCCGTGATCGTCACGCTGGGTGAGCCGAGGTCGACGGTCCAGGTGTGACTTGCCGGTGTGGCGTCGGTGTTGCCGGCCTGGTCGGTGGCGTGCACATCGAAGGTGTGGCTGCCTTCGGTGAGGGCGGGGGAAATGGTGTGGGGGCTGGTGCAGGAGACCCAGCTGCCGCTGTCGACACGGCACTGGAAGCTGGAGCTGGGCTCGCTGGAACTGAAGCTGAAGCTGGGGGTCGCGTTCCCGGACGGGCTGGAGGGATTGGCATCGATCGTCGTGCCGGGAGCGGTCAGATCGACCGTCCAAGTGTGGCTTGCCGGCGTCTGGTCGGCGTTGCCGGCCTGGTCGGTGGCGCGCACGTCGAAGGTGTGGCTGCCTTCGGTGAGGGCGGGCGAGATGGTGTGGGGGCTGGTGCAAGAGGCCCAGCTGCCACTGTCGATGCGGCACTCGAAGCCGGCACCGGGCTCGCTGGAGAAGTTGAAGCTGGGGATCGCGTTCCCGGACGGGCTGGAGGGGCTGGCGTCGATGGTCGTGTTGGGGGCGGTCAGGTCGACGGTCCAGGTGTGGCTCGCCGGCGAGCCGTCCGTGTTACCCGCTTGGTCGGTGGCGCGCACGTCGAAGGTGTGGCTGCCTTCGGTGAGGGCGGGCGAGATGGTGTGGGGGCTGGTGCAGGAGGCCCAGCTGCCGCTGTCGACGCGGCACTCGAAGCTGGAGCTGGGCTCGCTGGAGCTGAAGCTGAAGTTGGGGGTCGCGTTCCCGGAGGGGCTGGACGGGTTGGCGTCGATCGTCGTGTCGGGAGCAGTCAGGTCGACGGCCCAGGTGTGACTCGCCGGCGAGCCGTCCGTGTTGCCAGCCGAATCCGTCGCGCGCACGTCGAAGGTGTGGCTCCCGTCGGTGAGGGCGGGCGAGAGGGTGTCCGGACTGGTGCAGGATGTCCAGCTGCCGCTGTCGATGCGGCACTGGAAGCTGGAGCTGGGCTCGCTGGAGCTGAAGCTGAAGCTGGGGGTGGCGTTGCCGGACGGATTCGAGGGGTTGGCGTCGATGGTCGTGTCCG
>WNGA01007225.1_pt1 | contig 22660 bp, 1 predicted proteins | sample 5400061 | NCBI WGS metagenome assembly WNGA01 (sample SAMN13153366, study PRJNA577476) | soil metagenome | isolation source: 100 cm soil or saprolite under grassland replicate 2 | place: USA:California | collected 2016-06-15
CAGCGCGACGATCACGCTGCCGGTGAAGGTGCCGTTCCTCGGCATCAACGTCGCCGACCCGAGCGACCCGATCGTCGTCTCGATTCCCGACTTCTCCGACTTGTCGACGCTGTCGGTCGACCTGGGCTCGATCGGTGACACCGATCTCGGCAATTTCCTCAACATCGACGCGCCCAGCATCGTCGGTGCGCTCGGCCAGCTCACCTTCTGGCTCGACGAGTTCCGGCGCAGCGACGCGTTCGCCAATCTCGACGTGCCACTGGTCGGCTCTGCGCTCGACGAGGCGCTGCAGTTCGCCGATGCGTTCCGCGACCTGGTGCTCATCGACGACAACGACAATCAGCTGGACGACGACAAGACGCTGCTCTTCGACCTCAACGCCGCGCTCGAAGAGGCCGGCCTCGGCCGCAAGTTCTTCGCCGCCAACGAGGGCGGCCACATCGCGCTCGTCGCGCTCGACCCGAGTATCGCGACCTTTAGCGTCGCCGGAGCGGGCGCGCTGGGCTTCGGCGCTTCACAGACGAGCTCGGTACCGACGGGCCAAGTCTTTCCCGAGGTCGTGGCGAGCAACGCCTTCGCCGATGCCGAAGGCAATCTTGGCTCCGACCTCAGCTTCACAGTCACGATCGGAACTGGCACCGACGCCAAGACCTATACCGTCAAGGTCAAGAAGGCCGACACCGACGCCAATACCGCGATCGGGGACGACCGCTGGAAGCTCGTCAACGCCGACAACGCGCCGACCTTCGCGACGGCGCAGCAGATGCGGCAACGGCTGCTCGATGTGTTCGGCGCGAGCGTCCCGGGCCTGACCTACGACCAGGCCGCCGATACGCTCAACTTCTCGCTCGACCTGTCGCAGGTCTTCGCCAACATCAACCTGCCGTTCAGCTTCGACCTCGACAACCTGCCGGACTACCTGCAGCTGCAGACGAGCGGCGCGCTGGCGTTCAAGGTCGCCGGCGGCCTGAACTTGGACGTGGGCATCTTCCTCGGCAACGCCGAGCCGACCGACAAGCTGCAATCGGGCACGCTGCTCGCAAATCTCAGCCAGCCGGTGGTGCTGAACGACAACCAGCGCTACGACGCGCAGCAGGTGATCGGCAAGCTCACGGCCGACGCGCATTTCAGCGTCTCGGTCGACGGCGCCGTCGCCGTTCCGGTCACCGTGACCAAGCTTGCAACCAGCACCAATACGACGCTTGCGGATCTCATCGCCGACATCAACGCGGCGCTGACTACAGCGGGCCTCAATACCAAGGTTGTGGCGCAGGCGGTGCCCGCCGAGCCGGGCCAGACCGCGCCGCAGCAGGTGCAATTCAAGGGACTCGCGGTTACGACATCGCTCGCCGTCACGGCGTCGGCCGGCGATACGGCCGTCACCGAAATCGGCCTCGCGACCAGCGCCTCGGTCGACGGCGTGAATCCGACGCTGAAGGCGGCGAAGACGGTCGCGCCCATGAAGGGGCGGCTGACCGCCGACGCCGGCTTCCGCGTGGAGCTCACCAAGAGCGGCGTCACGACCAACTTCGACATCGCCCTGACGCCGGCGCAGACGCAGGACAACAGCTTCGCTTTTTCGATCGTCAACGACATCCAGACGCTCCTCGATCCGAACAAGACACGGGTCAAGGTCGACTTCTCCAACTATGCGCTGACCTTCAGCACGCTCGACGGCTCGACGATCGCCATCTCCAACGTGACCGGCACCGCCACCAACGAGCTCGGCATCGTCGCCGGCAGCGGCAACAGCGACGACCTGCTGATCACGCTGCGCAGCGGCGCGAGCTATCACATCGAGTTCGACAGCGGCGATACGACGATCCAGCACATCATCGACGCGATCGAAGACGGGACCTCCGACAACGTTTCCGTGGCGATCAATGCGGCCGGGAGCGGGCTCACGCTCACCGACGAGACGTTCGACGACGTTCCGGCCGGGACCGGGACCTTCAAGGTCCAGGCGCTGAACAACTCGACCGCCGGCCTGCTGCTCGGCATCGTGCGCCCGGATTCCAGCGGTTCGCCAGACGATCCGGCGGACGGCGTGATCGAAGGCGCCGACATCGCGGCACTGACCGCGCTCGACCGCTTCTTCGTCAAAGCGACGCCGGACGGTATCGACCCGCTCGCCGGTCTCACCGTTGAGATCGGCACTCCGTCGCCGCTCACCGCCTCGGCCAAGTTCGGCTTCGTCGACCTCGGGTTGCAAGGCGTGGGTGGCCTCAATCCGTCGACCTCGGCGAACAATGCGCTGCAGGCCGCGCTCACGCTGCGCCTGCTCGAGCCGGCCGGCTCGACCGACGGCCGCGTCTCGCTCGCCGAAATGATCGGCGCGCTGGACAACCTGGGGTCGATGTTCACTTTCTCGCTCACCGGCCAAGGCGCGCTCGATCTGAGCCTGACCCAGGACACGATCGACTCGCTCTTCAGCCTCGGCATCGACGTCGGCGCGGGTCCGCGCATCCGCATCTCGGCCGACATGACGGCGAACGCGTTCCAGACGGCGCCGGTCTTCTCGGTGACGACGCAAGGCTTCGACGAACTCAACGCTTTCGGCAACGTCGACTTCAACTTCCAGTCGATCATCGCCGGCCTTGCCGCGCTGGTGGACTTCCTCGACGACTTCGAGGCGCTGTCGTTCCTCAACGATCCCATCCCGGTGATCGACGTCAGCGTCAAAGATCTGGTCGGCTTCGCGCAGCAGTTCGCCGACGCGGTCACCGCGGCGGAGAACGATCCGGCCGGCTCGCTGCAGACCCTCGAGAACAAGCTGCTGGCGGCGTTCGGCTTGCCGCCGAACAGCCCCGCGCTCAACCTGCTCTTGGTCGACGGCCCGACGGCCGGCAGCAAGCTGCTGAAGATCGACACGAACTTCCTCACCACCTTCATCAAGTCGCTGCCGATCAACATCGATCTGGGCGCGGGTCTGCCGTTCGACTTCGGCGGCGGCGCCAACCTGCAGGCGTCGGGCGCGCTCGCCCTGAGCGCCGACTTCGGCTTCGACATCGCCGATCCGACCAACCTATACGTCTTCGATACGACCGGCGTCACGGCCTGGCTCGATCTGGGCGCCAGCAACCTCGAGTTCAAGGCGGCGGCCGGCCCGCTCGGAATCTTCGTCACCGGCGGCGCGGCGTCGATCAAGGGCTCGCTCGCCCCGACTGGCAGCAACACGCTGCTCACCGCGGGGTTCACGAACGCGCTGGGCGACGACGACATGGTCTCGCTCGGCGAGATCGACTTCGGCGACCTCGCGGTCAATGTCGGGGCAGTCCTCGACGTCGACCTGCCGGTGTATTTCCCGACCGAGTCGAACCAGACGGGCACGTTGAGACTGGATGGCACGCTCGCCTATACCGCAGGCCAACTCACCGCCAACCTCACCCCGAGTGCTGTCGATCCCGACAATAACGCGATCACGCTCGACCAGCTGTTCGCCTTCGATCCGGGCAGCCTGAGCCTGCTCGACGGGCTGCTGCTCGGCGTCGACGGCGCCGACATGTTCCTCGGCGGCCTCGAGGATCTGCTCGACGGCACACTGGGCGACTTCACGCTCCCGCTCGTCGGCGACAAGCTCTCCGGCGCGGCCGACGCCATCGGCGACTTCCGCGACGGCTTCGTCGAGAAATTCCGCAAGGCGATCGAGGACCTGGCGAATCCGGCGCTTGCGTTCGCCGAGGCGGGCATCGGGCCCGCGACCGGCACCCTGAGCCTTACCGCCGCTTCGGTGCCGCAAGGCGTCGATCCGGTGTCGAAGCTCCTGCTCGAGCTGCTCGGTCCGGACGGCCTCGGCTTCGTCGACAGCGCGGCCGACATCGTGTTCGACACGAACATCCAGACCGAGACCGACCCGAACAAGGTCTTCTTCGACTGGGACATCCACCTGTCCGGCGTGCTCGCGGACGCGGGCGCCGGCATCGGCTTCGATCTCGGCATCCCGGGCCTCGGCTTCGAGACCGAGGGCGAGATCCACCTCGATGTCGACTGGGCGCTCGATTTCGGCTTCGGGATCAACTTCGACGACGGCTTCTTCTTCGACATCGGCGACTCGAGCGAGCTGGAGCTGAACGCGCGGGTCACGACCCCGGACCTGGCGATTACCGGGCGCCTCGGCTTCCTGCAGATCGAGGCGACGGAGAACGTCGAAGCGGACGAAGGCGCGGACGCGGAAGCCGAACGCGGCAATACCGGCCTGACGGTGCAGTTCGCCGTGGATATCAATAACCGGCAGGACCCGTTAGACACGCGCCTGGGCTTCGCCGAGCTCGGACGTATCGGCATCGATGCCAGCATCGCGGGCCAGGCGCTCGCCGACCTGCAGATGGCGCTCAAGCTGAACAGCGACCTGGTGTCCAACCCGGGCAATTTCCCGAGCGTGGTCGCCGACTTCGCGTTCGACTGGAGCCTCGGCACGGTCGACAACCCGCTGACGCAGGCCGATGAATTCGCCGGCGTGTCGCTCTCCAACCTCGACGGCAGCTTCCTCAAGAACGGGCTGAACTACATCGGCTTCGACGACATCGGTCTCGACCTCGGCAAGTACTTCAGCGACGTGATCGGCCCGATCGTCGACAAAGTGCAGGAGGTCACCGAGCCGATCAAGCCATTCCTCGACTTCCTGACCGAGCCGATCCCGGTGATCTCGGACCTCGCCGGGCCGACCTCGCTTCTCGACATCGCCGCGATGTCCGGGTTCGTGAACCCGGGCATCATCAAGGCGATCGAGATCGTCGACCAGGTCGTCGACATCGTGTCCGATCTCGAGAGCGCCGGCGGCACCACCATCCTCTATGTGGACTCGCTGCTGCCCGGCGGCGCGCTCACGATCTACGAGGCGCCGCAAACCGGTCTGCTCGCCGCCACTGCGGCGGGCATCCCCGGCTTCGATCCGTCTAAGCCGGTGAACCTCGCCAACCTGCATGCCTTCGTCGATACCTTGCCCGACGAGCTGGGAGTCGTCGGCGACGCGCTGAACGCCGCGACCGACGCCTTCTCGAAGGCGGTGGTCAAGATGCGCCCGGGCGGCGGCGTGGACGAAGGCTTCAGCCTGCCGATCATCGAGAACCCGTCGCAGATCTTCGGCCTGCTGCTCGGGCAGCCGGCCGATCTCATTACCTTCACCATGGCGCCGCTCGAGCTCGAAGCCGAGTTCAGCGCCTTCTTCTCCATCTTCGGGCCGCTCGGCGTGTCGATCAACGCCGAGTTCGCGGCGCAGTTCGGGCCGTTCACGTTCGGCTACGACACCCTCGGGATCACCCGGTTTGCGCAGAGCGATTTCCGCAATCCGGAGCTGTTGTTCGACGGCCTGTTCATCGGCGACCTGGACGCGCAGGGCACCGACATCCCCGAGCTGCAGTTCGACGCCGGCCTGTGGGCGGCGGCGGAGCTCAATCTCGCCATCGCGCGCGGCGGCGTCGGCGGCGGCCTGTTCGCCGAGATCGATTTCAACCTCTACGACCCGGACCACGACGGCAAGGTCCGCATCACGGAGCTCGCCAACTCCATCGGCAACGCGATCCGCGACGGATACTCCGAGCTGATCGCGCCGCTCGCGATCTTCGACATCTCGGGCAAGCTGACCGCCGAGCTGTTCGCCTTCGTCAAGGTCGACATCCCGTTCTTCCCGATCGACGAGCGCTTCCAGATTACCGATCCGATCGAGCTGCTGTCATTCGAGAACGTGTTCGAGCGCCGGCCGACGCTCGCCACGGAGCTTGGCAATGGCGTGCTGCAGCTCAACATGGGCAAGAACGCCGCTTCGCGCACCGAGGGCGACCTGTCCGATATCGGTGAAACGTTCTTCGTCAAGCAGGGCAGCGACGCGAACCACGTCAAGGTCTGGTCGCCGACGTTCGGCGTCGACGAGGCGCATGCGCAGGAATACGAGGCGACGAACCTGATCCTCGCCTTCGGCGGCGAGGGCGACGACATCATCAACTTCGGTGGCGTGACCTCGGCGGTCAAGCTCGAGGTCTACGGCGACGCCGGGAACGACATCATCGTCGGGACGTCGGGCAGCGGCGCGGCGCTCATCGTCGGCGGCGCTGGCGACGATCAGCTCACCGGCGGCGGCGGCGACGACACGATTTTCGGCGAGACCGGCGCCGACAAGCTGTGGGGCGGCGCGGGCAGGGACTGGCTGTTCGGCGACGGCGACCACGAAGAGTTTCTCGTCGGGTCGGTCATCACGGCCGAGGTGAAGTCGAGCGACGCTAACGACGAGCTCTACGGCCAGGACGGCGACGACCTGCTGATCGGCTCGGGCGGCGTCGACAAGCTGGAGGGCGGCGCAAATGACGACGTTCTGATCGGCGACGGCGGCCAGGTGACGATGCGCAACGACCGCCGCGTAGCTACCACGCGGGAACTCGATAACAACCCGGCCACCACCGATCCTTTGCGGCTGCAGCTAGCGATCGAAGACACTTCGAAGAACGGCCAGGGCGCCGGCGACGACCTCGACGGTGGTGCCGGCAACGACCACCTGTACGGCGGGTTCGGCAATGACACGCTGAAGGGCGGCGAGAACGATGACGTGATCTACGGCGAGCTCGGCAGCGACACGATCACCGGCGGCGCCGGCGACGACGTCCTGTTCGGCGACTTCGGCACCTTCGAGCTCGAACCGACCGGGCTCGAGCCCGTCGCCACGGCCGGCGGCGAGAAGGACGACCTGTCCGGCGGCGCCGGCAACGACAAGCTGATCGGCGGCGCGGGCAACGACATGCTCCGTGGCAACGAAGGCAACGACGTGCTGCGCGGCGGCCCCGGCCGCGACAAGCTCTGGGGCGACAACGAGGACGGCAGCGGCAGCGGCAACGACAAGCTCTACGGCGACGCGGATTCGGACGAGCTGCGCGGGGGCGCGGGCAACGACCATCTCGACGGCGGCGGCGGCAACGACCTGCTGCTCGGCGGGACGGGCGACGACACGCTCGTCGGCGGCTACGGCTCCGACACGCTCGACGGCGAGGAAGACGGCGACATCTACCAGATCAGCGTGCGCGGCGGCACCACGACCGAGCTCACCACTGCCCTGGACAGCGGATTTTCCGGCGTGGACTCGCTGATCGTCATCGGAACGACCGGAGACGACACGCTGCTGCTGCGTGCGATGGCCGATTCGTACTTCCCGACGCTGGACAAGCTGCAGGGCCTGATCAAGCGGTTCTTCGAGTCGAACATCGCGGACCGGCTGGCGGCCATGCTGCAGGCGTTCAACGACGCCTACGGTCCCTGGGACCCGGCGCACGGCCTGTACCAGGCGCTGACCGACGAGTACCAGGAAGGGCTCGCTGCGAAGCTCAAGGCCGCGGTAGCGGCGAATCCGTCACCCGATCCGGATGCGCCGACCAACCAGGAGATCGACGACAAGCGCACCGACGCCGGCGCGCTTGCCGACATCATGCAGTCGATCGTTCCGTTCTACGTGCGCGAATCGCTGTACCCGGCCAAGGCCGGGCTGCAGCTCTTCGTCGACGAGGTCTACGCCAACGACCGCATCCAGCCCGAGGATCGCCTCGAGAGCATTCTCGAGCTGGTGGGCGACGCGTTCATCGATGCGTTCGCCGGCGAGCGCGCCGCGATACTCGACGCGCTGCAGGACGCTTGGGACAACCTGCCGGAAGGCTCGACCGAGGACCAGCAGCGGGCGGCTCTGCAAGACGCCATCGACAGCGCCTATACGGCGGACCCGATCAACGAGAACACCTTCACGAACACCGCGTTCGTCGCGGTCATCAACGAGGGCGGTGCGGCGGTCGAGCGCTTCAACTATCGCAACATGGAAGCGATGGTCGTCAACACGATGGACGGCGACGACTTTGTCGTCCTCGACGACCTGCTGGCGGCGGCGACGATCAACCTCGGCGAGGGCAACGACCGCGTGCAGGTCGGCCAGGTGTTCCGTTCCGAGCGCGTCAAGGATCCGGAAGGGCAGCTCATCACCGGCATCCGGGCCGAGGATGTGTTCACCACCGTCGAGATCACGCGCGGCTGGTTGTCCAACGGCGTCAGCGTGCCGACGACGATCTTCGGCAACGGCGGCGACGACAACTTCACTGTGTTCCACAACGTGGCGGTGCTCAATCTCAACGGCGGCGACGGCGACGACGTGTTCACCGTGCGCGCCTTCGCGCTGAGGGGCTCGACCGACAACGAGCGCGCGCGCACCGACATGAAAGGCGACGGCGGCGCCGACACCATCCTTTACGTGGTCAACGCGCCGGTCGGCATCGACGGCGGCGACGGCCTCGACACGGTGCGGATCGTCGGCACGGAATTCGGCGACGACATCGTCATCACCGACAGCGGCATTTTCGGCGCCGGCCTCAACGTCAGCTACGTCAACATCGAGCGCCTGGTCGCCGACGGCGCCGAGGGCGACGATCGGTTCTTCGTCCTGTCGACCGGGCTCGACGTGGTGACGGAGATCGATGGCGGGCTGGGTAGCGACACCTTCTTCGTCGGCGGCAATCCTTCGCGCGCGCCGGTGCCGGTGGTCAGCAACGACCTGCGCGGCCACAGCGGTATCATCCTGCACAGCGTCGAGTCCGACGACACGGCATGGAACGAGCTGCCGGTCGAGGGACTGTCGGCCAACGTCGGCGACAACGAGGACGCGATGATCCTCGTGTCGGAAAGCGGCGGACGCTCCTGGGTAGTAGAAGGCGCTACCGGACCTGCGCTCGGCGCCACCGACACTTATCGGCTGCGCTTGAGCCGTGCGCCGGCAGCGGGCACGCAGGTCGCGCTCGCGGTGGTGCCGGCCGGCCTGTCCCCGGAAGATCTGGCCAAGAACTACGCCGATATCGAGGTCTGGGATCCGACGCTTTTCTTCGGCCTCGGCGGATGGGCTGCCACCCGCACGGTGTTCCTGAACGCGGACAACTGGGACGAAGGCGTCGAAGTCATGTTCCGCGCGAAGCAGGACGTCGGCGACGAAGGCCGCCGCTTCACCTTCATCAACCACAAGATTACCGAGCAGACGACCGACACGAGCTTCCTCGAGGCGCAGACGCGCAGCATCAAGGTGCAGATGGAGGACGACGAGCGCGACGCCGTGATCGTCATCCCGAGCGGAGCGGGCAACACCGTCCTCGAAGGCGCCGTCGGCGAAGGCTTTACCGACACCTTCAGCGTGATGCTCAGCCATGTGCCGAGCGACACCGTGACGGTGACGATGAGCGTCGCCGACCCGACCTTTGGCATCTCGCTCGACAAGTACTCGCTGACTTTCGAGGTCGACGACACGAACGGCAAGATCTGGAGCACGCCGCAGGTGGTGACGATCAGCGCCCTGAACGACCTCAAGGTCGAGGGCTTCCACGTCGACTACATCAGCTTCGACGTGAGCAGCGCCGACCAGGACGAGATCAAGGGGCCCTTCCTGCCGGGCGACGTCGTGAAGGTCAACGGCACCGACGTCACGGTCATCGACGACAACGGCAAGGCCTGGCTGCAACTCGACGGCGACCTCGACGACCCGGGGATCCAGAGCATTCCGCCAAGCAAGCAGAGCACCTTCGTCCTTACGCCGCACCGGCCGATCGCGGAGACGGTCCAGGTCCGCATCGACGGCGTCGAGCTGGCCCCCAACCGCTTCTCGGTGAACGGCAACACGATCACGTTCCTGACCGAGACCGGCGCGCCGCAGTTCCGCGCCGGCAAGGTCGAGGTCAACTACCGGTACAACGTCTCGGGTTACGACGGCTTCGAGGTGCGCGACCAGGTCGTCGACATCTACGACAACGACACGCCGACCGTGATCGTGCGTCCGCCCGAGGACGGCATGATCGACGTGGTCGAGGCCGATCCGGATGCCACCGACACCTATACGGTGCGCCTGTCGCAGCGGCCGACCCAAACGGTCAACATCGTTATCGATTCCATCGACACGCGCACCACGTGGGGCAGGAGCGTCCATTTCGCCAATCAGCTCCTGCTGTCCGACAACAACGAAACCGACAAGCAGCAGATCACGCTGACTTTCACGCCCGACAACTGGAAAGACGAGCAGAAGGTCACCGTGCGCGCCTACGACGACACGGTGCTCGACGGCAACGACACGCAGGTGTTCGCGCCTGACCTGCAGACGGTCAACAAGATTCGCGGACCGCTGGTGATCGAAGGCGCCGCGGGCGCCGGCTCGCTCACCCTGCCCGAGCCACTGATGATGCCGTGGGAGCTGAATATCCTCGAGTCGGACGGCAACGTCGTCACCTTCCAGGCGGCGCAGTCCGCGACCGGACTGGAGACCATGACGGTCGAGAAGCGGGACCTCGACCCGGTGGTCGCGCGCTTCCAGCAGGACGATCCGACGTTCATTCTGGACGACCTCGTCGGCAAGACGCTGCAGATGAGCAAGGGCCCGGGCACGGCTATCGTGCTCGATCCGAACCGGCCGCGCGACACGTTCGACCGCTTCTGGCTCATCACCAGCCTCGAGATCATTCCCGACGACGGCGACCCGGAGACGCCTCAGCTCGTCACGCTTGTGCTGCAGAACCCGACCGCCGTCGACCCGACGCAGCCGAACGTCACGGCGCCGGATGCGACCAGCGAATACGCGATCACCTCGCTGTCGCTCAACTTCTTCGCCGACGAGCGCGAGCAGGTCGACTACATGTTCGTCTACGACAGCGACAGCGTGGCCGACGACGTCGGCGCGCTGACGTCGATGGACGGTTATGTCCTCGGCTTCGATGCGGCCACAGGCACCATGACGGTCGAGACCTCGGCGCTGCAACGCGTGGCGACGCTTCTCAAGCTGGCCAGTCTGCAGCAACTCGCGGATCTCCAGCTCGAGCTCACCATCACGGTCGGCCCGGGCACCGGCCACGTCTACAAGATCGCCGGGGTGTCTACGGAAGAGGGCGACACGAAGGAGCTGAGGCTGACCAGCGTTTCCGGCTCCGGCACGCCGACCGACCGCAGCGAATTCCGCATCGCAGGCAGCGATCGTTACGGCCGCATCACCGGCTTCGGCATGGGGCCGAACATCCTGTTCTCGGGCCGTCCGCAAGGCGGCGGCATCACGTACGGCGATCTCGAGGTCGTACAGGTCGATCTCGGCCGGGGCAACGACACGGTGCGGGTCGATTACGCGACCAATGCCGAAGACCACACCACGAAGCGCACGGGCGATTTCTATACGCTCACCATCCTGAACACCGGCGCCGGCACCGACAAGGTCACGGTCGCGCTCGACAACGGCGACAGCACCGAAACGTTCGATGGCTCGGCCGGCGACGGCGCCTTTGCCCTCAACACCGGCGACGGCAACGACGAGGTGCTCGGCGCGGCGTCCACGCGGCAGCTGGTGGTGTTCGGCGGCAGAGGCGATGACCACATCGTCACCGGCGGTGGCGACGACATCGTGTTCGGCGACTTGGGCCGCGTCGACTACACCAAGAAGTTCACGGTCGACGGGCAGGAGTACGACGCCGTGATCACGCGGCTGGGCACCTCGGTGCCGCAGAACCCGGTCAATCCCCACGTCACTTTCGCGACCGACACGACGATCAGCGACAGCGAGATCGTCGACACCGCCTACGAATTCCCGGTGGACTACGAGGGTCTCATCGGGCTGAGCGTGCAGGTGATTTCGCCCGAGGGGCATGTGCAGTTCCGTACGGTCATCGCCAACACTGAGGACACCATCACCGTCGACACGGAGTGGACCCAGTTCCCGGTGTTCGACGCGGACGACGAAGACGACAACTTCTTCTACCGCGTTTCGGCGTTCCCGGACGACCAGACCGACGGGCAGTTCCGCACGCCGGAGCTCGTCTGGTCGATCCGCTACGAGGTCGGCGGTGTGGACAGCATCGAAGCCGGTGGCGGCGACGATATCGTCATCGGCGGCGCCGGCTCGGACAACCTCGACGGCGGCGCGAATGCCGATTTGATATTCGGCGACAACGTCCGCCTCGACGGCATGCCCGGCTCGGGCAACGCCATCGAGCCGCGCTTCCGCACTCTGGCCGGCAGCGCGATCTACGGCGCCAATGGGCTGCCGCAGGTCGACGCACGAGGCCAGGACGTCCCGGGCGGCAACCCGGCATGGGCCGACTTCGGCATCCTGCTCGACCAGTCGCTCGACGCGACGCACTTCGGCGACGACTACATCGCCGGCGGCGCCGGCGACGACGAGATCTTCGGCCAGCTCGGCGACGACGTCATCCAGGGCGACGGCTCGATCACGTCAAAGATCGACGGCAATCCGCTGACGCCACCCGTCTCGGCCGCGCGCGGTGGCGGCCTGATGGAGCTCGTGGTCAATGCATCGTTCGAGGGCGCGGGCGACGGCGACGATTACATCGAGGGCAACGCCGGACGCGACGTCATCTTCGGCAACCTCGGGCAGGACGACCTGATCGGCGGCAGCTCGACGCTCTTCAGCCTGAGCACGCGCGAGTTGCACGCGGATGGCAGCGACCTCATCTTCGGCGGCGCCGGCACCGACCTCGCCCGCAACAACATGGGCGACGGAAGCCACGGCCGCGACGCCGACGCGATTCTCGGCGACAACGGCAACATCTACCGCCTGGTCGGAGGACCCTCCGGCTATCTGAACTTCAACTACGACGATGGGTATGGCATCCAGATCGTGCCGCGCGCGCTCGAGCTGAAGGACTACACGCCGGGCGGCCCGGACCGTTATCCGCTGAGCATCGACATCGGCGCGGCCGACGAGATCCACGGCGAATCCGGCGACGACCAGATCTACGGCATGACCGGCAACGACGTCATCTTCGGCGAAGGCCAGGACGACGTGCTGATCGCCGGCTGGGGCGACGACTGGATCTCCGGTGGCACCGGCGACGACGGCATCCTCGGCGACGACGGCCGTCTCCTGATCAGCCGCAACAGCGCCGACTACGGCGAGCCGCTGTACGGCATCGCGCAGATCCCGGACGCCGAACTGAACAGGGTCATCTCGGCGATGAACGGCATCCAGTTCGGCATCATCAATGTCGAAGGGTCGCTCAAGTACACCGCCGACCTCACGCCCGACAATCTCGACCCGAGCGGCGCGGACAACACCGCGAGCACCTTCTACCGCCCGCAACTGGCCGACGACATCATCTACGGCGGCCTGGGCAACGACGCGATCCACGGCGGTGCCGGCGATGACGCGGTGTCGGGCGCCGAGGCGATGTCGGGCGCCGAGCCGATGCAGGTGTCGTACACCAACAATTACGACATGAACGGCGTCAAGCTGAACGGCGCCGCGATCCGCAGCGACTACCTGCATCCCTTCAACCCCGGCAACGTGCTCGGCTACAACCCCACTACCACCAAGTTCGCGCTGTTTGACGCGACCAGCGCGCTGACCGTGCTGCGCAAGACGCTGCTGAATCCCGCGAACGGCGCCCTGGTCGCCAACGGCGGAGTCGAGTGGCTGCTCAACTTCGCAGCCAACGAAGGGCCGTTCGACACGAAGTGGATCGTCGGCCAGACCAAGTACAACGGCGTTCAGACCGATGGCGACGATCACATCTTCGGCGACCTGGGGAACGATTGGCTCGTCGGCGGCACCGGGCGCGACTCGCTGTGGGCGGGCCGCGGCGACGACCTCATGAACGGTGACGACGTCCTGAGCACCAATCCGACCACCGACACGAATCCGTCCTATGAGGACCTGATGTACGGCGGCGCCGGGCGCGACGTCCTGCTCATCAACACGAACGGAGACCGAGCGATCGACTGGGCGGGTGAATTCAATTCCTACTTCACGCCGTTCTCGGAATTCGGCTTCGCCTCGGTGCTTCGGCTCATCCAGCAAGGGGTGCCCGAGTACCTGACGGCGCTGTCGAAGAGCCAGGGCTCCGACCCGACACTGTCCGCGAGCTACGTCCAGGTTCCGGGCGACAACCCCGAGACGCTCAGCGAAATCGGGATGGTGCTGCAGGGCGACAGCGAGTACGGTGCCCAGACCGGCAAGCCGCGCGATCCGCAGCCCGGCAACCTCAAGGGCAAGGTCGATGTCACGCGCTCGGCCGGCACGCTGCCGCTCGACACGGGTGACGTTATCAATGCCCAGGCCGGCGCGGACCAGGTGGCGGCGACCGAAGGGGCGGCGGAGATCCGGATTGATCCGGCGACTCTGGCCTCGGATGCAGATGCACTGCCGCGCCTTGCTGTGGTTACCACGAATGATCCGAACTTAATTAGGTCCGATGATATTTCTGGAGTGTCGGACAGTGAGCCAATGGAAGCTGCGGCCGGTTCGCCAAGGGTTGATCCAAGGCTGCCCGTGTCACCGATATTCACGGGGCAAGCACCGGTCCCTGGCCTCCAGATCAACCTGGCCGCGGCCGGCACGAGTGACGATCCCAGCCTGAAGCTCTTGCCGAACGGTTCATCGACACCGCTGCTCACGTTGGGCAGCTCCACCAACTTAGACACCCTGCGCGTGCTCGGGCTCGACGGCACCGATACGTTCACTGTCACCACCGCTGACGGCGGGAGCCGCAATCCGTTCGTGGACGGTGTGCCCTCGGGCAAGAAGAAGTCCACCGACTTCTACACCCCGCCGCGGCCGACGATCATTCACAGCCCGGCGACCCAGGATCCGGTTGCCGGCATCGTCGACCTGGACTACGGCACGGCACGGTTCGTGGTGCAGTACGATTGACATCGCGCACGTGCCGCCGCCCAAGGCGCTGCCGCCGCGACCTCGAATCTCGCGCAGGCGGCTGCCGACTTCGAGCGCTATTCGAAACTCAAGACCAACGGCTGGGCCTCGGTCGCCGACTTCGACCGTCGCGTTGAGCGCATAGTGACGCACGTGCGCGAGCGGGCGGCAGCAATGACTGATGCGATCGGGCACGGAACGTTCCCATTGGGGCGCGCCTCCGCGAACATGCCGACGCCCAATTGGCCTGGACCACATTGCGCCTAATGCGCACCGATGTAGGCGACCAATCGCGTTTTAAACTCGACCCCTTTGGCGGTCGGTATTAAAATTACTTCGTTCCGACCGAGAGCTTGAAAGGGCGCGTAAGGCAAGCTCGAGCGCGTCGGTGGAGGGGTGAGCCGCTCAGCAGGTTGGGCTCGGCCGGAGCGGGCTACAGATTCCAGTTGAACAAGGGACGCAGACAGGGACTCGAAAGCTTTTGGGCACGCGGTGTCCTGAAAGAAAGCCGGGTGTAGTGTGCGTATCTTCCTGTCGTTCAATTCGAAAGATGCAGGCTCGGCGGAGGCTATCCGCGCGGGACTGTTGAAGCTCGAGCCGAAGGCCGAGATCTTCTTCTCGCCGGGCTCGCTCGGCCAGGGCTTTTGGCTGCCCAAACTTGCAGCCGGCGTCGGCGCAGCCGACGCGTTCCTGCTGTTGCTCGGGCCTAAAGGCGTCGGGCCATGGCAGGAGGTCGAGTACCACGAGGCGTTCGATCGCCACGTACGGGATCCGAGCTTCGCGCTCGTGCCGGTCATCGCAAGCGGTGGCAGCGCGCCGGGTCTGCCGTTTCTTAGGCAACTCAATTGGATCGTGGTCTCCGAAGTCGCCGACGACAAAGCCATGCATCGGATCCTTGGAGCACTCAAGGGCGAAGCCGGTGCTACGCTTTCGCCCCTCTGGCGGCTCGTTCATCCATATCGCGCCCTCGAGGCGATGACAGAGGCCAACGCCGACTATTTTTATGGCCGCGCAACGGAGACCCAGAGCGTGCTGGACGCGTTGGCCGGCAAGCCGGGCCGACTATCCATTCTGATCGGAGCGTCGGGTGTGGGCAAATCGTCGGTCGCGCAGGCCGGGGTGCTGTCGGCGCTCAAGGCCATGAAATGGCCCGGCAAGACAGAGGGCTCGAGTCCCACACGGCCGTGGCCAGATGCATTCAGGAACAGCCGAACCAGCTGGGCTTGGCTCATTGTCAGGCCGGGCGAGGAGCCGCTGCAGGGGCTCGCCTCAGCATTCACCCGGCTATGGCTCACGGATGCAACTGATCCCGAGCGTGGGCCGTTGGCTCGCAGGTGGGCCGACGGTTTGCGGGGCCCCAATACGCTGGCCGACCTCATCGACGCTACGCAAGAACAATTGGACACGCGCCAGGGGGCCAAACCCGACCGCATCCTCATCTATGTCGATCAGGCTGAAGAGCTTTACACGCGTGCCTTGCGCATCGCTCCCAAGGACGCTCGCCGGTTCTCGGAAGTACTGGTTCAGGCCCTCGCCGACCCACGACTGCTCGCTTTCGCCAGTCTGCGAGCTGATTATTTTGATCGGCTACAGGCCGATGAGGCCCTTTATTCGGTGCTCGAGCACGTCAATGTTCCCCCGCTTACCCGCGCGCAGCTTGGCGATGTTGTAACCGGCCCTGCGAAAGCCCTCGGCGTTTCTTTCGAAGACGAGCGCCTTCCTAACCGCATCATCGACGCTGCAGCAAGTGAGCCGGGCGCGCTGCCGCTCCTGTCCTACTTGTTGACCGACATGTGGTCGGGAATGATCAAGCGCGGCGAGCCGGTGCTTCGGTTGCCAAGTGAAGCGATCGATGTCGGCGGCGTGCTCGCGGCCCGTGCCGAGCAGTTCCTCGCAAAGAGCCCCGCTGAGGAGCCAGCCTTGAAGCGTCTCTTGACGCTTAAGCTCGCAATTGTGCCAGCCGACGGTGAGCCCGTGCGCCGGCCGGCGCGTCGGGCGGAGTGCACTGCAGAGGAATGGGGTTTGGCCGAACGCCTTGCCGAACACCCCTGGCGGCTCGTCGTTACGGGGGAGCGGGAGCGGGATGGCGAGGTCGTGGCGGAGGTAGCACATGAAGCCTTACTCAGGGCTTGGCCGCGGCTCGCCGGCTGGCTCAAGGAGGAGCGCGAATTTCTGGTTTTCAAGGGCGAGTCTGAGCGCGCCGAGCGGCGTTGGCGGGGGATGGACTCCGCCGACCAGGCGCTGCTGACCGGCTTCGACCTCGCTCGTGCGGAAGAGTGGCTGCCGACGCGCGCAGAAGACTTGACTTCGGAGGTGCGCGCTTTCGTGCAGCGGAGCATCGCTGCCGACCGCGCCGAGCGGAACCGCCGCCTGCGCTTCCAGCATCGAGTCAGCGCGGGCGCTGTGGCGGCGGCGCTGCTGATGGCCGGTATCGGCGCATTTGCTTGGCACCAGTGGCGTGAGGCGGTCACTGCGAAGCAACATGCCGAGGACACCCTCGCTGCAGCTACGCGTACCGCAAACGCACTCGTTTTCGATCTGGCGCAGAAATTTAAAGACAGTGTTGGCATTCCGCTGACGCTTATCCGCGACATCCTCGATCGGGCCCAGATCTTGCTGGACGATTTGTCGAAAGGCGGCGTGGCGTCACCCGAGATGCTCCGCACGAAGGCCGTGGCGCTGGTCGAGGTGGCAGAAAGTCTACAGAAAGCGGGAGATACCAAGGGCGCGCGCGAGGCCGCCGCGGCTTCGCTCGCCATCGCCGAGAAATTAACTGCCTCTCATCCCGCTCGCGCCGATCTGCAACGCGATCTCTCGGCAGGCTTCGAGAAGATCGCCGATATTGCGTGGGCCGTTGGCGATCGGGTCGGCGCTCTCGGCAACTACGAAAAGTCGCTGACTGTCCGCGAAAAGCTGCTAACTGCGGATCCCGCTCGTACCAACTGGCAGCGCGATTTATCGGTCAGTCTAGAAAAGATCGCCCAGGTGCGAATGGCCGGCGGCGATCGCCCGGGCGCTCTCGCCAACTACCAGATGTCACTGGCCATCCGTGAGAAACTTGCCGCCGCCGATCCCGGCCGCACCGAATGGCAGAATGGCATCTCCAGAAATCTGGAGCATATTGCTGACGTGTTGTGGTCCGGCGGCGAGCGGACGGGCGCTCTCGACAACTATCAGAAGTCGCTGGCCATCCGCGAGAAATTGGCTGCTGCAGACCCTGCTCGCTCGGACTGGCAGAGCAGCTTATCAACGATCCTTCAAAAGATTGCAGACGTGCAGCTCGCGGCTGGCAATCGCGCGGAAGCGCTTGCTTATCACGAAAAGTCGCTGGCCATCCGGGAGAGACTGGCCGCGACAGACCCCGCTCGCACCGACTGGCAGAGCGGTGTTGCGGCGAGCTTGGAGAGGCTCGCCGATGTCCTGTGGAGCGGCGGCGATCGGACGGGTGCGCTCGCCCATCACCATAAATCGCTGGGCATCCGCGAAAAGCTTGCTGCCGCAGATCCTGCGGGAACCGGGTGGCAGAACGATGTCGCAGTGAGCCTCGAGAGGATCGCCGACCTGCTTTCGGCTGCCGGGGATCGAGCCGGCGCGCTTGCCAATTACCAGAAGGCGCTGGCCATCTGCGAGAAGTTGGCGGCGGCCGATCCTGACCATAAGCTGTGGCAGCACAATCTTGCGATAGCCCTGGAGAAGATTGCGGACGTACTATCGCCTGGCGGCGAATGGACCGGCGCACTTGCCAAGTACCAAAGCTCGCTGGCCATCCGCGAAAAGCTCGCCGCGGCCGATCCGCCGCACACCAACTGGCAGAGCGGCCTTTCAATAATCCTGTTTAAGATCGCAACCCTCCAGTCGTTGGAAACCGGCCACTGGGCGAGCGCTCTCGCCAATTATCAGAAGTCGCTGGCTCTGCAAGAGAAGCTGGTCGCATCCGATTCGGTACACTCTGAGTGGCAGAGGGGTCTTGCAACGATCTTAGCGAATATCGCTCCTTTGCTGGCGGAGGCGGGACAGCGGTCCGCCGCACACGCCAATCACCAAAAATCGTTGGCTATCCGACAGAAGTTGGCCGCCGCCGATCCCGCCCGCACGGAGTGGCAAAGTGATCTTTCGGACAGTCTCGACTTTATTGGCGAGATCCTGTTGGCGGACGGTGACAGAGCGGGTGCGCTCACCCATTACGAGAACTCACTGGCCATCCGCGAAAAGTTGGCTGCCTCTGATCCTGCCCATATCCGATGGCAGTGGAACCTTTCGAGCACCCTGGATCGGTTTGCTCAAGCGCTGAAGGTTGGCGGTGACCGTGCAGGTGCGCTCGCTAATTATCAGAAGTCGTTCGCAATCCGCGAAAACTTGACCGCCGCCGATCCCACCCGTATCGACTTGCAGTTTCTGCTTTCCATTAGCCTGCGGAATATTGCCGATGTCCTGGAGGGCGACGGCGACAGAGTCGGCGCTCTCGCCAACTACTGGAGGTCGGTGTCCATCCTGGAGAAACTGGCCGCAGCAGATCCGGCTCGCACAATTTGGCAGCAGTTTCTTGCCGGCGGTCTGGCGTCTATCGCCAGAGTATTGTCAGATGCGGGCGACGGGACGGGCGCGCTCGCCAATTACCAGAGATCGTTGCGCATCCGCGAGCAGCTTGCCGCCGCGGCGCCCGCCCGCACCGATTTGCAGCGCGATCTTTCGGGAAGCCTGGGGCTTATGGCCAGTATATTGGTGTTTAGAGGTGACCCGGAGGGTGCGCTTGCGAACCGGCAGAGATCGCTCGCCATTCTTGAGAAGCTGGCGGCCGACGATCCCGGTCGCGCCGATTGGCAGTCGAATCTTGCAAGCGGCTTGGATGCCATGGCCTTTTCGCTGGAGCACTCCGGAGCCCATGCGGGCGGGCTAGCCCACCGCCAGAGGTCGCTCGCCATCCGCGAGAAGTTGGCGGCCGCCGATCCATCCGATACTTCTATCCAGGCGGAGCTTTCGATGAGCCTGGATCTCATCGCCCTCTCACTGCAGGGATCAGGTAACAAAGCAGGCGCGCTCGAGAACCGCCAAAGGTCGCTCGCCATCCTCGAGAAGCTAACGGCTGCCGATGCCAGCCGCGCCGATTGGCAGTCGAGGCTTGCAGGCATCTTGGAGAGTATCGCCTCCCCGCTCAAGGAATCAGGCGATGCGGCGGGCGCCCTCGCCAACCGCCAGAGAGCGCTCGCTATCCGAGAAAAATTGGCCGCCACTGATCCCGGCCGCACCGATTGGCAGTGGCATCTCGCGATGGGTTTGGAGTGGATTGCCCCCCTGCTGGTGGACGCGGGTGATCCTGCGGGCGCACTCGCAAACCGCCAGAGGTCGCTCACCATTCTTGAGACGCTGACAGCCACCGACCCAGCCCGCACAGATTGGGAATGGAGTCTTGCAATCAGCTTGGAGGGCATGGCCCGGTCGCTCGAGGACTCCGGCAATCGGAAGGACGCGGTCGAACACTTGCAAAGAGCTCTCACGATCCGGGAGAAGCTGGCGGCGGCCGATTCCGCCGACTCCGACAAGCAGGACGATGTTTCGACGACTCTCGAGAATATCGCCCGCGTGATGTTGGCTGGCGGCGACCAGGCGGGCGCGTTCGCCAACTATCAGAGATCAGTGGCGATCCGCGAGAAGCTGGCTGCCGCCAATCCCGCTGATACCGAGGCGCAGGTTTCACTCGCACGATCCTATTCGATACTTGGCGGACTCGCCGGGGACTCGCATGACACGTCGCGTGACAATTTCAGCAAGGCACTTGCGATTTTAAAGCAGCTTGATCGTGAAGGTAGACTTCCGCCGGACGAGAATAGCTTAATCCCGTCCCTTGAGGCGGCTCAGGAACGCATCAGTGCCGCGGAGCTGCTAGAGGCCGGTGATCGGACCGGCGCCCTTGCTCACTACCAAAAATCGCTTGCCATCGTACAGAAACTGGCTGCCGGCGATCCCGGGCGTCTCGACTGGCAGCGCGATCTCGCACAGAACCTGGACAAGATTGCTGACGTGCTATGGGCTGGCGGTGACCCGACTGGCGCCCACGCAGTCCGCACGGAGTCACTCGCCATCCGCGAGAAGTTGGTAGTGATGATCGAGGCAGAGGAGACAAGGAGCGCTGGCACGCCCGGTGCGGGGACCGCGAATGCGTTGCTAAACGCGGCTTGGCAGGCGCTGTTTATCGGGGATTTTGCCAAGGCCCTCGCCGCCTCCGAGCGCGCCGTTTCCCTTGTGCCGGATGACCTGTCGCTCGAGACCAACCGCGCGCACGCGCTCTTGTTTCTTGGCCGCGGCGATGAGGCGAAGGCGCTCTACCTCGCCTATAAGGGCAAGACTACGAGCGACAACAAAGCCTGGGAGCAGATCATCGCTCTGGACTTCGCTGAGTTCCGCAAGGCGGGACTGATCCATCCGATGATGGCCGAGATCGAAGCCGTCCTAGGAATCGGGCCAGCCCTGCGGTAGCGGTGACAGTCTAGGAAGAAGAGGGTCAACAGCGTTGGGGCCGCCAACGCTTTGCCCACGCCGGAACTAATGTCTTCCAAGCGGATGACGCGGGTTCGATTTTACGCCAGCGCGTCCAGCAACTCAGTACACGGCACGCAAGAACCAATTCGAAGCGGTACCCTAAGACGGCACCACGCACTGGACCTGCGGCGGCGATCTGGGTTGTTGCTGTGGCAGCGCAGCACGGTATTGGCCGGCATCAAGGAAAAATGGTGCACCGCCGGCTTTGACTCCCAGGATCAAGGGAATCATCGCGTCCTCATTTTCAGCCGAACGCCGATCTCTCCGGTATCGTCTTCAATGAGGTGAATGCAGGAGTGCCGCATGCGCTCGACCGGATCGGCCGACCAGCGGGAAGCACATGACCGCAGCTGCCAGCGAGCTCGATGAACGCGGTCCGCGTCTACCGGCGCTTCTTCTTGTTTGAAAATCGAAGCCCGTATCCGCCGACGTCGTCATTCTCGATAAATTCGATTCCAGCTACCTCAAAGGCTGCCTGAATCCTGACTAACGTCGAAGCGTAACCCGTGATGGTCTCGTCACTTTTCTCAATGCGATAGATTGTAGCCGTCCCTACTCCGGAAGCCTTCGATAGGTCCTCCTGCCGCCACCCCAATAGGGCACGCGCAGCCCGAATTTGTGCCGATCTAAGCATGAGGGCACGAAATTTCCCTGATTCCTTTACGGTTGACAACTTTTGGGAATTGATCGATAATCAATCGAGTTAGCCTATTGAATAGCCAAGCATGATGAATATTCGGGAGAACGAGATGGCAGCAACTGAATTGGAATTTCGAAGACCCGCCGACCGCCGCGCCTTCATCGGCGGCTCCGACGCCCGCATCATCATGGGCAGCGATGAAGCCGCCTTAGTCCAACTGTGGCGCGAAAAACGTGGTGAGGCCGAACCGGAGGACCTGTCCGGCAACCTCATCGTGCAGCTCGGAAGGGCTACCGAGGAGCTCAACCGCTCCTGGTACGAGCGCAACACCGGCCAGCAGGTTCGGGACGTGCAACGCCCGGTCAGGCATTCGGCAATTCCTTGGATGGCGGCCACCCTGGACGGGATCGTGGAGGGCACGCAAGCCGTGTTCGAGGCCAAGTTTATGCTGCCCTGGTCATTCTCCGAGGAGGCAGCGGCCGAAAAGTACATGGCGCAAGTGCAGCACAACATGTGGGTTACCCATTTGCGGACCTCGGTGCTCTCCATCATCACGGGCGGCGGCAAATGGGTCGAGGTCGCCATTCCGATGGATCCACTCTACCTTAGCGTTCTGGTGTCGGCGGAAAAGAAGTTCTGGCGCTGCGTCCAATCCGGCGAACCGCCCCACCTGATCAATGCCGAGCCGCCGCGCCCGCGCATCGAGGCGATCCGCATCGTCGATATGAGCGCGTCGAATTCTTGGGCGGAGTTCGCTGCGCTCTTTCGCAATACCCGGAGTGCGTTTCTCGACCACGAACGCGCGAAGAGCGAGCTCAAGGCCCTCATGCCGGAGGATG